>JGI20189J14885_1000273_pt1 | contig 20014 bp, 19 predicted proteins | sample NGESurdeep072012_10_FD_14885 | JGI IMG/M metagenome (IMG submission 14885) | reverse complement strand
GAGTTCGGTACCGTCACCGGCCGTCCGCGCCGCATCGGCTGGTTCGACTCAGCGGTCGCTCGCTACGCCGTGCGTATCAACGGCGTCGGGCGCGCTGCCCTCATGCGCCTTGACATCCTCGACGAGCAACCCCTGTTGAAGATCTGCACCGCCTACGATTTCCGCGGGGAGCGCCACACCCACCCGCTCGCCAACATCTCGCACTACAAGCACTGCACTCCCATCTACGAGGAGATGCCCGGCTGGGAGACGCCGATCGGCGCCGCGCGCTGCTGGGAAGACCTGCCTAAGCGTTGCCAGGACTACGTCGAGCGGATCGGCGAGCTGATCGGCGCTCCCATCGACCTGATCGGGACCGGCCCGCGCCGCGACCAGTTCGTAACTCGCGGCGCCAATCTGTTCGACTGAGCGGGATCGAAATCGGAGTTGTAACCAAACTGCCGCCCGCGGTGTCTTGAGTGATGTGGCTCAAGCCGTGACCGCAGGAGGAGAGCTTTCGCTCCGTGAACAGGCTCTCACAGGTGATGAGGCCGCCTTCGAGGCCTTGATCGGTCCCCTGGTCGAGCTCGCGTTGCGGCTGGCCCACTCAATGCTCGGCGACCGCTGGGAGGCCGAGGACGCCACGCAGGAGGCGATCACGCGCGCATGGCGCAAGCTCGGCCAGCTTCGACCGGGCATGCCAGTCAGGCCGTGGTTCCTGGCGATCGTTATCAACCAGTGCCGCAACACACGCAGGACGAGGTGGTTCAAGACGGCGCGCATCGCCGACGTGTTCCAACGCCCGCGCCCCGACCAATCCGACATCGAAAGGGTTGACCTGGCACGCGCGCTGGCACGCTTGCCGAACCAGGACCGGCAGGCGCTGTTCCTCCATTTCTATCTCGACCTCCCGGTGGAGGAGGTCGCCCTCGCGCTCGGCATCTCGCCCTCGGCGGCCAAGGGCCGGATATACCGAGCCTGCCACCGGTTGCGCCCGGATCTCCTGGAGGAGGACAAGTAAATGGACGACATGCGCCGGGATGTGATCGTGGCCTTCGATGCGGGCCAGGCCGAGCTCGGAGATCTTCGCGGCGTCCGCGAGCGGATGCTCCGCGGCGCGTACGCAGGCCGCACCAGTCGACACGAGAATCGTTTGCAGGTGGCGGCCGGTATCGCCGCGATCTTGATCGCCGCCCTCGTCATCGCGACGTTCGTCTATGTCCGGGCCGTAACTCAGCCGAATCCCGCCGGCGGGCTCAACGTGCCCGACAGCACTCCCGTGATCCTGTTCCACGACCCCACGAAGGCCGGTCAGATCGACGGCATCACCTGGGATGGCCGCTCCGCTGGCCGAGTGGGCGACGGGGGAATCAGCGGTGGGACGTCGAATCCAGCGGGGACCCTTTACGCGACGGGCACGGACATTCGCGACCGCACGGGCAAGGTGGTGGGTCCCCTGGCGAACACCCCACCAAAAACTTCTCGCGTGGCGTGGGCCGACGACGAGATCCATTATTGCCAGGTCGTACCTGCTCCTTACAAAGGGGTCGGCCCAGGGCCGGCGATGCTCCAGCTGGTACTGCCAGGCGGCCAGGCAACGAACGTCGCTCAGATCGGAACCTATGGGTCGACGGGCCAGAACATGCCGGTTCCGACTGTCGTTGCTTGCAGCGTGGAGAACGACCGGGCGGTGGTGTCTGAAGCGACGGTATCGCCAGGCTTCAGCGTCCAGGACTGGGTCGTCCAGTTGTCGACAGGGCGCATCCTCTGGACCCATACCATCAAGCTCCCCGGCTCGCCGGGCGGAGTGGGGACCGTGGCGACTCATGACGGCCAATTCGTGGCCGAGTCCATCTTCTCGCCAGCATCGGCTACCGCCACCATCTACGGCCCCGAAGGCTCAGCGATAACTCACCTCGCTGGGTGGGTCGACGCGTTCTCCTGGGATGGCTCGCTGGCGGTGACGTCGCCAAGCTCGGGCTATCCGGTCACGTTGATCCGATGGCGCGACGGGGTTGTCGTCTGGACAGGTCCAGCCGGGCTTCCTTTTCGATCAGCCAAGTCCGAACCCGGAGGCATGCGCATGGCGATCGGGCTTATCGACAGTCATTCCTCAGCTGATCCCACCGTGGCTCCGATCGTCGATCTCTACGTGGTTTCAGCAGACGGCCGGTTGCTCTGGAGAAAAGACAACTTTAACTTCGCCTAGCGCCGCGGAACGCATCGAATTCGATCCCTTCGGCAAACTGCCGGCAAAGGTCCGGCCGGAGATCCGCGCACACGCCGGCGAGCTTGCTGCCACCCTCGGCCTGGCCGAGGTCAAGATCAAGTTCGCCTAGGTCTTAACGATCCGTAGGTTGGCCTCGCGCTGGCGAAGCAGGCGATTCCTCTGCATCCGCTCGGACCCGAACGAGGCGGCCCACAGCACGACCACCAACACCGCCATGACCGCCTGCACGCCGGCCGCGGTCAGGAATGCGGCCTCGATCCCGTAGCCGCGGACCCGCAAGGCCACGGACAGGAGTCCTGCGCTGAAGCCAAGCACAGGCCGAAGCGTCCACGAGGGAGGGAGGTAACGCTTATCCGCCAGGAGCATTGCCACAAACCACGTGGGCCCGCTGTCAAGGTGCACGACGTAATCCCAGTGGTACGCCACGATCGCGAAGCCGGCGCCGACGAGGAAGCCAATCGCGACTGCGAAGCTCAAGCGGCGCGCGTAAGCCAACCAGGCGATTCCAATGCCGACCGCAAAGAGTGAGGTCGCGAAGACGGGTCCCGCGACATTGCCGACGTAAAGCGTGATGGCGTCGTACGAGCCGGGAAGCGATGGCTGCGCAAACCACAACGCGATCGGGTCTGGGAAAAACGACCTGTGGCTCGCCGGGTTGACGTAGACCAACGGCGCGCCTCCTGAGACCAACGCGAGACCGGCGAACGCCAGGAGTCCCATCTGGGCGCGAATCGCGGGGATGTAACGAGCTCGCAGCAGCTCGAGGATCACGGCCGTCGCTGCGATCGCGATTGAGATCCCAAGCGAAGACCCGGGCCCCACGAGCGCAACACCGACGAGCGCGGCGATCAGGGGGCTCGGCTGCGGTCGTGGGATATCGTGCCGCCAGACGAACCGCGTAAACAGACTTCCGGCCACTCCGGTGCCCAGCGCGACCAGCAGCATCTCAAGAGCGGAATGCCTGAACAGGATCAGGCCGGCAGCGACCATCGGTGCCAGGGCGATGCCACTGATCAAGTCGTCGGGGAGTGAAGCCGGGCTGAACGCTGCCCGGTCGAGCCAGGCCGCGCCGCTGTGCAGCCAGGCCTTGGGACGAGCCAGCACTCTGGGATTGTAGGCAATCACCCCCAAGGCGCGGGTTCGGGCCGCTCGCGCTCCTGCTCGCCGGCCCACCGGCTTGGGTGATAATCGGCAGGCTCGTGTCGCCTCCTCCCCAACGTCTTGTCGCGACACTTGTGGCGCTCCTGTCGTGCGCGTGGGCCGGCTTCGCAGTGCTGGTCATTCAAGCGCGCGCCGAGAGCGGAACCGAGCTCAATCGCACGCTTCCTCCCTCGACCTGGGTCGCCCTGTCGCCTCTACCCAATCAGGGCCCGAGCGCGGTGTTAGCGCTCGGCGTCGATCCCTTGAACAACCAGGTCGTGATAGTGGGCAGGTCTGATGGCGCACTGATGAGGAGCGCGGACGGCGGGTCGACGTGGAACGTGGCGCACGGCGCAGGCGCTCGAATCCTGACCATCGCATTCAGTCCTTCCAAGACCGGCTTCGTGCTGGCGGGTCTGGGTGGAGGAGGCGCCTTGGCCAGCAAGGACGATGGCCTTTCATGGGGTCAGGTGAATGGCCTGGAAGGCCGTTCCGTCCGCGCTTTCGCTTTTGCTCTCACGCTGGTTGCGGCAGGTACCGACCGTGGCGTCTATGCAAGTGCCGATGGTCTGGCCTGGAGGCCCTCAGGCCTTCCGAAAATAAGCATTGGCGAGCTGACGGTGGCCGCCATCCACGATCCTGTGCGCCTGGTCGCGGGCAGCAATGCCGCCTCTGCAAGCGGACCCCTCCTCTTTCAGAGTATCGACGGCGGCACCACATGGGTGCAGATCAAAGCCGCAATCAGCGGCAAGGTCGTCTCATCCCTGGCCGCGGGCCCGTTGCCGCCGGCAAGCACGACCAGGCCGCTGGTCGTGGGCACGAATACGGGCCTCTTCACGTCCCCGGACAAAGGCGTGACTTTCGCGCCCGTCAGCGGCGGCGGCCTGCTGCCGTCGACCGACTACACGCAGATCGCGTTTGTGACCACACATTTCGACCGCTTCTATGCTGCGAGCGATGGCGGCGGGTCCGCGTCGGGTGGACTATGGCGAACCCGCGATGCTGCCCGTCATTTCGCATCGCTCGCGCCGCCGATGCCGTCGGTGACAGCGCTCGCCGTCTCCAATGATGAGATCCCGACCCTGTATGTGGCCACGTTCAGACCCGCCGACCAGGTCGCAGTCCTCTGGGCCTATCACGACACTGGCGCGACTCCGCAAGGGCTACCCACCACGCCGACACCGCCGACCAGCGGCACCCGCACCAACTCGCCGCCGCCAGCGGGAACCTCTGGGATCGGTCCGCTCCTTCTCTCGGCACGGACGCCATACATCGCCGTCGGAGTGGTCGCGCTGATCGTGATATTAATGGCCGTGGTTTCCCACTTCCGCGGCCGCCGCGGCTAACTCCACTAGACTCCCTCGAGTTGACTGATCCTCACGAACGACTGCGCCAGCTGGGGCTCACCCTCCCGGTGCCGCCGGCCCCGGTGGCGTCCTACGTGCCGACCGTGCTGGTCCCGATTGGGGGCGGGCGATCGCTGCTTTATATCGCCGGCCAGGTCTCGGTCCTGGATGGCAGACGGTTGACCGGTCGGTGCCCGGATGAAGTGACCATGGAGGCGGCCCAGCTGGCGGCTCGGGCTTGCGGCATGAACCTGCTGGCCCAGATGGAAGCCGCCGCAGGCCTTGCCAATGTTGAACAGGTCGCTCAGCTCATCGCCTTTGTGCTCTCCACGCCGGAATTTGGAGACCAGCCGAAGGTCATTAACGCCGCCTCGGACCTGTTGATCGAGGTCCTGGGGGAGAGGGGCAAGCATTCGCGGGCCGCGCTTGGAACCAACTCACTCCCCTTCTCGGTCACAGTCGAGATCGCAGCAGTGGTCGTTGTCCGCGCCCGCTGAACCCAAGCCGACGCGAGCTCGCCGGCCCCGACTGCTCCTGATCGGCAGCGTCGTCTACCTGGCGCTGATCTTTGGCGTCATGCTCTGGCGGGGCGTATCGATCGAGCCCGAGTGGGTCTTGCTCGTCCTGCTCGTCATCGCTGTAGCGCTAGGACGCGGCCGCACGTTCATCGCCGACTGGACACCGTTCCTACTCCTCTTCTTCGCGTACGAGGCGATGAGGGGTTTTGCCGCCAAGACCAACTTCCAACCACATGACTTTTCGGGGTTGGAGCGCTGGGTGTTCAGGGGTTCGATTCCCACTCTCGTGCTGCAACACGCCTTCTATCACCCGGGGGTGGTTGGGGTGCAGGACATCGTCGCGATGTTGTTCTATTTCATGCACTTCGTGCTGCCGATCGTGGTCGGGTTCGTGTTCTGGGTCACCAGCCGCGAGTACTACTGGCGGTTTGTCGCGGCCCTGCTCCTGATGAGCTTTCTGGCCTTCGTCACCTACCTCCTATGGCCGAGCGCGCCGCCCTGGTATCAGCTACACGATGTCGTAAAGATCAACGATGAGACCGTCAAGTCCTTGTGGGGCTACACCCTGGTCACGCCGATTTACCACAGCTTCAACCCGAACCCTTTCGCGGCCTTTCCGTCTCTGCACGCCGCATATCCAATGCTTGCGGCGGTGTACGCGTGGCAGCGATATCGACTGCTGGCGGTGGGGTTGGTCCTATGGACCGCGGCGGTGATCCTGTCGATCGTCTATCTCGGCGAGCACTACGTGGTCGATGCCTTGGCCGCGATCGTTTACGTGGCAGTCGCCACCAGCGTTGTCGAGATCGTCAGCCGCCTGCGAGCGCGCGCGCCAAGCGCTACGCCTGCCACACCTTCCGCATGATCGATCTGGCGAGCTTGTCAGGGTCGTGGTGAGAAGGGATTCGCACGTTGACCACGTCCGCTTCGATGAAGCGAACCTCTGGATGCCTGGTCGAGTCCTCGGGCCGGAAGATCACCTGCGACTGACCACCGGTCGGCGTATGGGAATTGTTCGAGTTGACGAGCACGAAATCGAAGATGTTCGCGCCAACGTGTTCGTGGAGCACGCGTAGGTAATCGTCAACGTTGTAACCCTCGGTCTCGCCCTCCTGTGAAGCCAGGTTGCAGATGTAGACCTTGAGCGCGGGCGACGCTTTGATCGCCTCGACCATGCCCTCGACGAGCAGGTTGGGGAGGATCGACGTATAAAGCGAACCCGGACCAATCACGACCAGCTCCGCATTCATGATCGCCTGCAAGGCCTCGGGATTGAGCAGCGCTCCGTCCGGCTTCAGGAAAACCTGGCTGATCGGCGCGTTCTGTTTAGGGATCTTTGACTCGCCTTCCACCGTATGGCCGTTGATCGAGGCCACGAGCGTGACGTCCTGCAGAGTCGAGGGAATGATGGTGCCCTTGACCGCGAGCACCTTTCCCGATTCGCGCAGGGCGCGCTCGAAATTTCCCGTGACGTCAGCCATCGCCATGATGAAAAGGTTGCCGAAGGAGTGTCCGTCGAGGGATCCCTCCTTGAATCGATGGTCGAAGAGCTGCTTCATCAGGGGCTCTGCGTCGGCCAGGGCGATGAGGCACTGCCTGAAGTCTCCGGGCGGGAGGATCCGGTATTCGTCGCGCAATCTGCCCGATGAGCCGCCGTCGTCCGCGACCGTCACGATCACAGAGAGATTCGAGGTGTAGGCCTTGAGGCCCCTCAAAAGCGAGCTCAGCCCTGTGCCGCCTCCGATGGCAACGATGCGAGGACCGCGGCTCTTCAACCGGAAAGCGTGGATGACCTCGACCATGCTGCTCGAGCTATTGCCCGGCAGGAAAGGCCCAAGCACTGATTGCGTCAGCTTCAGGTAGCTGAAGATCAGCAGGCCGACTCCCAGGAAGCCGAAGATGAGCGCCCGCACCGGGTACGGGAAGAACTGCAGGGTTACGTAATAGAACTCCCTGGGCAGCTCTAGAGTGCTGTAGGCGGCTTTGAGGCCATAAGCGAACCCGAGGACCAGCACAAGCTCCGCGAACATGAGGAGCAGAAGCCAGCGCTTGATTTCGAGACCAGGCGTTAGCCACCGGAGCAGTCGCGTCGTGGATTGGAGCCTTGTGGCCATCTACCCCACTTGCAGGAACAGTTTCAAAACGTGCACGGTTACGGTGAACTACGCTTCAATTGAAGTATGGGGACTTTGCGTGGCGTACGTCGGCTGGTCCGTCTCACTGCTGTTGCCCTGGTGGTCGGAGCCGTGGCGACTGAACTGGCCAAGCCCGAGAAGGAGCGAAACTGGCACGGTCGAGTCCTGGGCGTCGTTCCGTACGACTTTCGAGTCCCATCGTGGGACAAGATTCGCGATGCTTACTGGAACCCGTCATCCGACTCGCTCTTCAGCGACAGGGTGTTCGGAGTTGGCTGGGCGATCAACCTCTACCGCGCGAAGCAATTGTTCGAGGCCGGCTTCGAGCGGTTGATGGGGACGCCGCCTCCGCTCTCCATTCGGATGACCTCGCGCCCGCGGACCGAGCGCTCGAGGACGAGGGTTCAGGACCGGGACTAGGCGCCTGTGGATTGGCGGATGGCTACGGCAGCCCCGCGGGAGAATCCGCCGTCAGCGGCACGGCCTAGCCCATCCCCGAGGCTTGCAGCCCCAGGGTGCGGTTACTTGCAAAGGGCCGTAAGCAGGCGACAGGTTAGCGGCAGGCGACCGAAGCATGCCTGGGGAGATAGTGTGGATAACCATTCCGATCGAGGGCCGGCGGAGCGTCGCAGGAGGGGTGGGCCGGGAGCTGCCTTCGCCAGGCCCGGCACCCTGAGGGGGGGACGCCCCCCTCAAACTAGAATAGGCGGCCCGGTCTGTTGGGGAGTGGCGCAACGGTAGCGCAGCCGGCTCTGGACCGGAAGGTTGAAGGTTCGAATCCTTCCTCCCCAGCCACTTCGCGACCGTTCCGCTATAACTGGGAAGCACAGAAGAAACATTTCCATCGGCGACTTCATACACTGCAACTGTCATCTACGCTGAAAGGCCAGGAAAGGAGATGACGATGGACACCTCTCAAGGGTCGGACTCACCTGCAGTCGAGCAGGCTGTTTCCCTCGGCATGAGTTCCGCGTGGCCGCTCGGCGCGGTTGAGCTGAAGGTGCTCGACCTCGAACGTGAGGCCGGCTTTTACGAGTCGTTCGGCCTTACAAAGCTGGCCGGAGACAAGAGCTCGGCCACTCTCGGGTCGAACGGAAAGGCTCTGCTTCGGCTGAAAGCCACGCCGGGGCTGCGCCGCCGCCCGCGACACTCGGCCGGCCTGTATCACTTCGCGATCCTGCTCCCATCGGAGGAAGAGCTGGGTGGATTCTTGCGCCGGTCGCTCGAGGAGAGGCTGCCTCTGACTGGGACTTCCGACCACTTCGTCAGCCAGGCCCTGTACTACGACGACCCTGAAGGCAACGGCATCGAGGTTTATGCGGACCGGCCGCGCAGCGAGTGGACCTATCCGGGTGGGCGCCTGAACATCGGGGTCGAACATCTGGACTTCGAGCGGCTGCTGCGCATAGCGCACGCACCACGGCCGAAGTTTTCAGAGGGAACAGTGTTGGGCCACATGCACCTGAACGTCGGTGACCTGGATCGGAGCCAGGCCTTCTACGAATCGATGGGAATGGAGCTCACGGCCGAGGCCGGCAACGTGATGCGGTTCCTCAGCTGGAACGGGTACCACCACCACCTCGGTATCAATCTTCTCGAAGGTCGCGGCGTAGCTCCCGTCGAACCCGACGTCGCTGGACTCGAGAGCTTCGAGGTAGGTCGTATCGACGCGCCGACGAAGGACCCAGACGGAATCGAGGTCACTCTGCGGCGGGCTTGACCCGTCCGACCTGGTGCTGGCACCAGGCGTACAGCGCGTCGTACAGCGGCGTCTCGAGCGCGATTTTGCGGTGGTCGTCTTCGCCGTGCACCATCGCAAATCCGTGCGCGACCGCCTTCAGGCCCGCGGCCTCCGGCGTGATCGCGACATCGGCTGTCACGTCGGCGCCGTGAACGATCAACGCGAGTCGATCAAGCGCCGGGTCTTTCAGACCGTGCTTGAGGATGACCGACTCGAAGCTGCACCTCCCGTCGACGTGGCCAAGCTCGACTCCGCCCACGTCATAGGGGATAGCGCCTTCCTTTTCGGCGACGGCAATCACATCCGCCGCCGGCACGTAAAGGAACTCCGCATCTGGATCGATAAATCGCTTGATCAGCCACGGACACGCAATTCGATCCACGCTCGCATTCTTACGAGTCACCCACTTCATCGTCGCTTCCTCCTCGCAATCTAACATTGGCATACGCCACGCCGTTGCTTTATCCTCGGCCAGTGGCAAACGTGCTGGTGGAGCGGCAATGGGCCACCGAAGCAGCGTTCGTTCTTCTGACGCTGGCGGCGGCGATCGATTGAGGGAACCCGAAGAGGATACGTTCCGCAACGCGCTCCATGAGCTGCTGCTCTACAGCCCCGACCGCTCTACGCTCGCTCAGCGCGCGCTCTCGTGGGCAATACGCCTCGTCGGTGGCGTGGGCGCAGTCATCATCGATGCCGACGGCTCGATCCTGGCAGCGCGCGACATGACGCTCGAGCAAGCGGAGGCAGTTGCGGCGGAGGTGCGAGCCGGTTCAGCCGCCGGCGGCGCGCGTACTCCAAACCAACCGGCCACCAGGCTGATCACCTCGCTGCACCTCCAGCAGGGTGAAGGCTGGATGGTCGTTCTGGCCGGCCCCTTCACGCCGACCTTCGGCGACGACGAGATTTTGCGTCTGCGCCAGTACGCGAACAGCATCAGCGCCGGCCTGGATCGCGTGTCGCTGAATGCAAGGATCGCTTCTCTTGAGAAGGCCAAGACCGAGTTTCTCAACGTCGCTTCCCACGAGCTGCGCGGTCCGATGACGGTGATCAAGGGCTACCTGACGATGCTGGAGGAGGGCTCGCTGGGCGACCTTTCGGCACAATCGTCGTCGGTGGTTCACCTGTTGATCGCGAAATCCGACGAGGTCAACTGGATGGTTGAGCAGATGGTCGAGGCGGCGCGTCTCGAAGAAGGGCGGCTGGCGCTGAAGAAGCTCCCCGCAGACCTCGTCGAATTGACGGACCTTGCGATCGAGGGCTCGAGCCAGCTGCTGAGCAAGCATCAGCTGAGCGTCGAGAAACCGTCCAGCGCTGTGGAAGCCGAGGTGGATCCCGACCGCTTCCAGATGGTGGTTCGAAACCTGCTCAGCAATGCTGCGAAGTACTCACCCGAGGGAGCGCGAATCAAAGTCCGCGTCAGCGGTGATGGCATCGGTATGGTGGCCGTGACCGACGAAGGCATAGGAATTGCCGAGGAAGACCAGGCCCGCCTTTTCACCCGCTTTGTGCGGATCGAGACGAAGGCGACCGAGAGCGTCTCGGGAACGGGTCTTGGGCTTTGGCTGTCGCGCGAGATCGCGCGAATGCATGATGGTGACCTCACCGTGGAATCGACGCCAGGAAGAGGAAGCACTTTCACGCTCCGGGTTCCCCTCAGCACTTAGCGTGAGCCCGGATGCCATCACGCGATTCGAGTCGGGTCGGCCCCTCGATCTCGCCCTGACGCTGGCCTCGATCGGCGGCACTCCGTCGTTGCGCATCAATGCAAGCGAGGTATGGCGCGCCACCCTGACGCCGGATGGGCCGGCGACAGTTCACCTGGTGCAGTCGGAGGCCGGCGTCGACGTCGAGGCCTGGGGCCCGGGTGCGACCTGGGCCGCTGCGCGTGCAGGCGCCCTTTGTGGCGAGCAGGACGACGATGCCGGTTTTGTCCCGCAGCATCCGTTTCTGGCGCAGGTCCACAAGCGAAATCCCGGGGTGCGCATGCCGAAAACATCGGCGGTGTTTGAAGCGTTGGTGCCCGCAGTGCTCGGCCAGAAGGTCACCGGCATCGAATCGCGCCGGTCGTACGAGCGCCTGGTTGAGGCGCTGGGCGAACCGGCGCCAGGGCCGGTCAGGCTCACCGTTCCGCCCGCAGCCCGTGTGCTTGCACGAACGCCGTACTGGACATTCCACACCTTCGGAATCGAGCGACGGCGCGCCGAGGTGATCATCGGTGCCGCGCGAAGCGCGGGCCGGCTCGAGGAGACAGTCTCGATGGATATCGCCTCAGCCTACGGGCGCTTGCAGGCATTCCCGGGCATCGGCCCGTGGACTGCGGCCCTGGTCGCGTCGACCGCGCTGGGCGATCCCGACTCGGTCCCTGTCGGCGACTACAACCTGCCTCACAGCGTCGGGTTCGCTCTCGAGGGCACGCCGCGGTCAACCGACGAGCGAATGCTCGAGCTGCTCGAGCCATATCGCGGCCACCGCGCACGCGTGCTCCGGCTCATCGCAATCGCCGAGATCACTGCCCCGCGCTTTGGTCCGCGGCTGCCCCTTCGCGACTTCGCGCGCAGCTAGCCGCTAGCGGTTCTACCGGAGCTTTGCGATCTCGTCCTCGACGACGCCGATCAGCTCGCTCATACCGGCGCTGTCGAAGATCAACCGTGCGCCTGCAGCCCTGAACAGCTCGGGCAATGGCTGCGTGGCGCCGAGCGCCATCGCCGCCCGATAATTCCGCACCGCCTCTTTGGGGTCCTTCAGGCTGTTTCGCCACACCTGCAGGGCGCCCAGCTGGGCGATGCCGTATTCGATGTAGTAGAAGGGACTCGAAAAGAAATGTGGCTGCTGGTACCAGCGCGCTGTGCGCTCTCGATCGAGTCCGCTCCAATCCACTCCGTTGCCTTCGAATCGCGACCGCAGCTCGAGCCACCTGGCGTCGCGGGCGTCCCTGTCGCGTCCCGCCTTGTCGAGGTAAATCCAGTGCTGAAACGCATCCACTGATGCGCAGTGCGGGAAGAACATCACGATCCCTTCCAGATGCTCCACACGCGAGCGGCGCTGCTCGTCGTCGTTGTAGTAGCCACCGCTGTCCTCGCCGATGAACGGAGCTGCGAGCAGCTCCATCGACATCGAGGCCACCTCCGCCATCTCCGACCCTGGGTGGCGTTGGAAAAGGATCGGCAACCGAGAAGCTTCGAAAGAATGGAAGGCATGGCCGGACTCGTGCAGCAGGGTTCGAACATCGTCGTCAACGCCGACGGCATTCATGAAGATCAGCGGCTGTTTTCTGAAGGAGAGAGTCTGGCTGTAAGCACCTGGCGCTTTGCCTTTGCGATTCTCGAGATCGAGCAGCTTGGCATCGACCATGGTCTCAAAATAATTGCGGAATTCGGCGTCTACGTGGCCGAAGATGCTCCCTGCTCGATCGACGAAAGTGTCGATGTTCGCGAATGGCTGCAGCGCAGCTCTCCCAAGGGGGTCGACGGAGGTGTCCCAAGGCCTGAGCCGATCGACCTTCATCGCCCGCCGCCGCCGGTCCAGGATCCGGTCTACGGCCGGCAGGACCGCCGTCTCGACCGCCTCGTGGAAGCGCATACAGTCTGAAGGCGTGTAGGCGAACCGGTTCTTTTCCTGATGCGCGTAGTCGCGGAAGTTGTCGAAGCCGGCGTTTCGCGCCGTTTGCTGTCGAAGGTCGTACATCGTGTCGAAGATGTCTGCGATCGCGGTGCGCTGTTGGACGTAAGGCTTGGCTCGAAGCCTGAACGCGCGCTCGCGAACAGAACGGTCCGTTGACTCGAGATAGGGGAGAAGCTGTGCGGGCGTCTTCTCGACGCCTTCCCATTCAACGGTCATCGCGCCGATGACTTTTGACCAGCTGGTGGTAAGTCGGGAGAGCTCGGCGGACAGCGGGACGTTGGCCTCGTTGAAGATCTGCATCTGGTTGCGAAACCGCTCGATTGTGGTTTCGAGTCCCGCCCGCACGTAGCCCAGCTGTAGGAGCCGTTCCTGCAATCGCACGCGTTGCTCCTGGGCCTTAGGCGAGATCTGCGTGCCGAAGCGCAGCTGCGCCGACTCGCGGGCTGGGTCGGCCGTGTCGCATGAATAGTCGAAGCTCGCCAACGCTGATGCCTCCGACAAGAGAGATTCGAACCGGGACCAGTCGGCCAGCCACTCTTCGACGTTGCCGGCGTGAAGTGGTCGAGAGGCGAGCTCCTCATAGAACGGCCGGACGTCTTCCCACGTCGCCTCTTTGAAGGCATCCGGAGACTCTGGAAGCGTCTTCACCCCACCCACACCTCTCGAACACCAATCGTACAGGCGCCCTCGGCAGGCTCGAGGGCTACCCTCGTGGCCACCAGGGTCAGGGCGTATCGACCGCCCGCCAGCAGTAAAGCGCCGCGATTGACCGGTAGGGCCGGAATCGATCTCCCTCGGCCTGGAGGGCGCGAGGCGTAGGCGGTTCCTTCAGCTTGTGCGCAAGCGCCCAACCCTTGCGCACGCCGTAATCGTCGACCGGCCAAATATCCAGTCGCCCGAGCTGGAACATCAGGAACATCTCCGCCGTCCAGCGGCCGATGCCGCGCACCAGGACCAGGCGCGCGACGAGCTCGTCGTCGGACAGACCATCCACGTCATGCAGTGGAACCGTTCCATCGCTCACCTTCAATGCAAGGTCGGCGATGGCTGCGGCCTTGGACCCGCTCACTCCAGCGGTCCGCATTGCTCCCTCCGGCAGAGCGAGCACCGCGACGGGGGAGAGGCCGTCAGAAAACAACTTCAAGAACCTGCCGTGGATGGTCGATGCGGCCGCGCCCGCCAGCTGCTGGTACATGATCGACCGCACCAGCGCGGCGAAGCCGTCGGGCAGGGGGTCGCGCAGCTCAAGAGGTCCCGCAGCCTTGACGAGTCGCGCCATTGCGGGGTCGCGACGCGCGACCAGCCTGGTGCCTTTGGCCAGCTCCTGTTGCGTTGAGGGCGGGTCGGTCTTGACCTTACTCAGGCGAATTCGGACATGAACGTTTCGAAATCCTCGCGGCTCAACCGGAGATCGTCCTCGCCCAGGTCCTTCAGCGGCCGGTCGGGGATGTGCTCGGTCGAGGCGAAGTCTTCCATCGTCGTGTCTACGTAAAGCAGACCGGTCACCAGGTGGCCGGCGGCGCGACCCTCCTCGATCACCCTCATCGCGGCGCGGCGGTCCGAGGGATCGTGGTCCTCACCCAGCTTCTTGAGCATGATGTGCGATCCATCGTGTAGCTCGACGTCGCGAACGGTCCCCGGCTCGTAGTCGACATGGACCTCTTCGAAGAAAGGGACGAAGGACACGTCGGCGATTGATTCCTCGTGATCCTTGACCCAGCTGTAGCTCTTGGTGGAACCATCGTGGTCGTTGAAGGTCACGCACGGGGAGACGATATCGATGATCGCGGTGCCGCGGTGAGCAATCGCTGCCTTGATGAGAGGCACCACCTGCTTGCCATCACCGCTGAACGAGCGGGCGACGAACGAGCAGCCGAGCGTGAGAGCGACCGCGCACGGATCTATGGGCTGGAAAGTGTTGACGGCGCCTTTCTTCTGCACCGAGCCGATGTCGGCGGTGGCCGAGAACTGGCCCTTGGTAAGGCCGTAGGTTCCGTTGTCCTCGATGATGTAGGTGCAGTCGATGTTGCGGCGGATCATGTGCATGAACTGCCCCAGGCCGATCGATGCGGTGTCGCCATCGCCAGATACGCCGAGCATGATCAGCTGGCGGTTGGCGAGCTGAGCGCCAGTGGTGAGAGAAGGCATGCGCCCATGGACGCCGTTGAAGCCGTGGGCGGTCTCGACGAAGTAGGCGGGTGTCTTCGACGAGCACCCGATGCCGGACATCTTGGCCAGGCGGTGCGGCTCGACGCCGAGCTCGTACAGCGCCTTGATCATGTGGTTGGTGATGGAGTTGTGGCCGCAGCCGGCGCACAGCGTCGTCGCGGCGCCTTTGTAAGCGTCGCGCTGAAGTCCGATGCGGTTGAGGGTGACGCTCATGCCGGTACCGGCTCCGATTGAAGCAGCGGTTCCGATATCGCGATCGCAGGGATTGGCTGCCCGTTGTAATGACGGATCGACTTGACTCGCTCGACGAGCGCCGCCGGAAGGTCGAGGCGGATGAGGTCGAAGACCTGGCCGTCTCGATTCTGTTCGACCACGTAAACGCGCTCGTGCCTTGCGACGAACTCGCCGACCTCCGCCGACAGCGGCAGCGCCCGGACGCGTAGGTAGTCGACGGGCCGCCCCGCGGCTGCCAGCGCTTCGCGCGCCTCGAGCACCGCAGCGTGCGTCGAGCCGAACGCGATCAAGCCCACGCTCGATCCGGAGGTCTCGTCGACGATGGGCGCCGGCAGCACCGCACGAGCCGTCTCGAGCTTGCGTGACAGGCGATCCATGTTGCGCGCGTAAGCGTCGGCGTTCTCCGTATAGCGCGCCGACTCGTCATGGCCCGAACCTCGCGTGAAGAAACCTGCAGAGGGGTGGTCGGTGCCGGGCAGCGTTCGATACGTCACCCCGTCGCCGTCGACGTCCTTGTAACGGGCCCACTGACCGGACAACCGGTCGAGGTCTGCCTTGGACAGCACCTTGCCGCGGTCAAACGGCTTCTCCGGGTATTTGAAAGCCGGCGTCATCCAGAGGTTCATGCCCAGGTCGAGGTCGGACAGGACGAACACCGGCGTCTGGAACCGCTCCGCGTAATCGAAGGCGTCACGCGCGAACTCGTAGCACTCCTCGACTGTCCCGGGCAGCAGGACGAGGTGCTTGGTGTCGCCGTGCGACAGCGTGTAGGCAAAGCCGATGTCACCTTGCGCGGTCCGCGTGGGCAATCCGGTCGACGGCCCGATGCGCTGGATGTCGAAGATCACGACCGGCACCTCGGCGTAATAGCCCAGGCCTGCGAACTCAGCCATCAAAGAAATGCCCGGGCCCGAGGTCGATGTCATCGAGCGGGCCCCGGCCCAGCCGGCGCCGATCGCCATACCGACCGCCGCGAGCTCATCCTCGGCCTGGACGATGGCGACGCGCTTCTCGCCGGTCGCGGGATCGGTGCGGTATCGATCGGTGTACGCGATCAGGTACTCGCACACCGAAGAGGATGGGGTGATCGGGTACCAGGCGCATACGGTGACCCCGCCCATCAGGGCACCCATCGCGGCGGCCTGGTTGCCTTCCACCAGCACTTTGCCCTCGACCAGCCCAGTCATCGGCTCGAGGCGGTACGGGTCGGTCTTCGAGAAGTTGTCCTGCCAGTAGTCGAGACCTACCTTGATCGCGTCGAGATTGACCTGCACGGCCTTGGGCTTGGTGAGGAACTGCCGCCGCACTCCGTGCTCAATTGCCTCCCACGGGATGCCGAGCAGGCCCGCGACGACGCCGACGTAGATCATGTTGGCCAGCTGCTTGCGCAGGGTGTCGCTCTGAATTTTCGACTTGGCGAGCTTGGAGAAGGGCACCGGGTAGTAGGTGACGTCACTGCGCGCGTCCGCGTTCGAGAACGCCTCTTCGTGGATCACCGCACCGCCGGCTCGCACAGACTTCAGGTCGTCGCGCCAAGTGGACGGATTGAAAGCGACCAGCACGTCGACCTGGTCGGTTCGCGCCATGTGCCCGGCGGGCGTGATTCGGAGCTGGTACCAGGTCGGCAAGCCCTCGATGTTCGAGGGAAACACGTTCTTGGGGGCCACCGGGATCCCCATCCTGAAAATCGCCCGCGTCAGGACCAGGTTCGCCGTCTGGCTTCCGGATCCATTGACGGTCGCGGCCTGGATGGTTAGGTCGTTGATTATTTGCTCGGTCAATTCGTTTCTTGGTGGCGGATCAAGAATGTTACGCGTCTGTTGCAACGAACAAGGCACTCCCACGGATCGAGGGGGGAGGCCGCCATTTCCGCTACAGTCCTCAATCTGTGAAGGTCGCCATCCCCAAGGAGACTGCTCAGGATGAGCGACGGGTCGCGCTCGTTCCCGACACCGCGACCAAGCTGGTCGCTGCCGGGCTCGAGGTCAGCGTGGAGGAGGGCGCAGGCAAGGAAGCATTCGTCCCAGACGAGGCGTACAAAGAGGCTGGCGTCAAGGTGGTCAAGGGCGCGGCCGTCCTATTGAAGGACGCAGACGTCGTCCTCAAGGTGCAGCCGCCATCTGCGGCCGAGGTGGACCTTCTCCAGAAGGGCGCTGTCCTAATCAGCTTTCTCCAACCGGCCACCCAGGGCGACATCGTGAAGGCCCTTGCCAAACAAGGCGTCACGGCATTCAGCCTCGAGCTGGTTCCCCGCATCTCGCGGGCCCAATCGATGGATGCGCTGTCATCGCAGGCATCGGCAGCCGGCTACAAGGCTGTCCTGATCGCGGCCGCCCGTCTTGGCAAGTTCTTTCCGATGATGATGACCGCGGCGGGGACGGTTGCTCCGGCTCGAGTTCTCGTCATGGGAGCAGGAGTCGCCGGCCTGCAGGCGATCGCCACGGCGAGAAGGCTCGGCGCCGTCGTATCGGCTTATGACGTGCGAACGGCAGTCAAGGATGAGGTGAAGTCGCTGGGAGCGACATTCATCGAGCTTCCACTCGAAGCCCAGGAAGGCCAGGGCGGCTACGCCAAAGAGCAATCCGAGGAATTCCTCACGAAGCAGAGGGAGCTGATTGGCGAGCATGTCGCCAAATCTGACGTCGTTATCACCACCGCTGCGATCCCGGGACGGCGCGCGCCGCTCTTGGTGACTGCCGCCATGGTCAAAGGGATGCGCCCCGGCTCGGTCATCGTCGACCTGGCCGCAGAGACAGGGGGCAATGTCGAGCTGACGAAGGCCGGCGAGGACGTCGACGTTGGCGGGGTCACGATCATCGGCACCAGAAACGTGCCTTCAACGATGCCGCTGCATGCCAGCCAGCTTTACGCCCGCAACGTCGCCAACCTGCTTCTGCACCTGGTCAAAGACGGAGCCATCAACCTGGATTTCGGCGATGAGATCACCAAGGGTGCGTGCGTCACGCACGACGGCGAGATCGTTAACGAGAGGGCCAAGCAGCTCGTAGAGGCCGCTTCGGGGGCAACCCCAGGGGGGGCCCCAGCAGGATGAACAACGAGCTTCTCAACGAGCTGACGTTCTTTGTGCTGGCGATCTTCGTCGGCATCGAGGTCATCTCCAAGGTCCCGACGATCCTCCACACGCCACTGATGTCAGGCACGAACGCGATCCACGGCATCATCCTGGTCGGCGCGATTGTGATCGCGGCCGGCGCCAGCTCTCCGGTGAACATCGCGATCGGACTGGTCGCTGTGATCCTGGCGACCACCAACGTTGTGGGTGGATTCGTGGTGACCGATCGGATGCTCGAGATGTTCAAGGGCCGCCAGGCGCCCAAGACACCCGAGTCCAAATGACCATAGCCATCGCGCTGGCCTACCTGGTCGCGGCTGTGCTCTTCATCCTTGGGCTCAAGCAGCTGAGCTCGCCGAAGGGGGCCCGCAACGGCAACTTCACCGCAGCGGCCGGCATGGTGATTGCGCTCCTGGCGACGCTTCCCTTGCTCCATTTCACGACCGCCGGCGTGACGATCATCTTGATCGGGGTCGCCATCGGAGGAGTCGTCGGAGTGGTCGGGGCGAGGCGCGTGAAGATGACCGCGATCCCGCAGATGGTTGCGCTGTTCAATGGAGTGGGCGGCGGCGCCGCCGCGCTGGTGGCGGTCGCGGAGCTCCTGCGCTTCGGCGAGCATCCCACTTTCACTGTCGCTTTTCCGAGCGTCTTCAGCATCGTCATTGGATCGGTCTCGTTTGCCGGCAGCATGGTCGCGTTCGCGAAGCTGCAAGAGCTGATGACCGGAACGCCGATCACGTATCCGGGCCAGCAGCTGGTCAACGGACTGCTGGCGGCGGCGATCGTCGGTTTTGTGATCGCAGTTCTGGCGGTCGCCTCCGTGCCGTTCTCATTCGTATCTCTCATGGTCCTGGCGCTGGTTCTCGGGGTCGCGTTCGTGCTCCCGATCGGCGGTGCCGACATGCCTGTCGTCATCTCGCTCCTCAACGCGTTCACCGGCCTTGCTGTCGCGGCGAGCGGCTTCACGCTCAACAACTTCGCCCTGATCGTCGCCGGAACCCTCGTCGGAGCCTCAGGAAGCCTGTTGACCAAGATGATGAGCGACGCGATGGGCCGCTCCCTGGTAAGCGTGCTGTTCGGGGCGTTCGGCAAGGTGCAAGCTGGAGCCGCCGCGGTGGCTGGACAGGAGGGGCGCAGCGTGAGGTCGGCGTCGGCAGAAGACCTCGGCACGCTGCTCGCCTATTCGCGCCGCGTGATCATCGTCCCGGGTTATGGGCTCGCGGTCGCGCAAGCGCAGCACGCGGTGCGCGAGCTCGCCGACGTGCTCGAAAAACGTGGCGTCGAGGTGAGCTATGCGATCCACCCAGTGGCGGGCCGCATGCCCGGCCACATGAACGTGCTGCTGGCGGAGGCCAACGTGCCTTATGAACAGCTCAAAGAGATGGACGAGATAAACGATGAGTTCAAGAATGCCGACGTCGTACTGATCGTCGGCGCAAACGATGTGGTCAACCCAGCGGCGCGCACCTCGCCAGGCAGTCCCATCTTCGGCATGCCGATCCTGAATGCGGACCAGGCCAAGAACATCGTGTTCATGAAGAGGTCGATGCGTCCGGGCTTCGCAGGCATCGACAACGAGCTCATGTTCGACCCGAAAACGATGATGTTCTTCGGCGACGCAAAAGAATCCCTGACAAAACTGGTGAGCGCAGTAAAAGCGGCATAAAGCCAGAACCCAAGCGTCGCCATTAGGCCGGATTCACTCCGGCCGTCACATATGCCCCTTCAAAGCTCCACCAAGCGTTGCATTACTCCGGTGGGGGTCCCGCGGGGGAGGCCCGCCTCCCCCGCGCCGTAATTGACACGAGCCCCCTGTTAACGGACAGGA
>JGI20189J14885_1000267_pt1 | contig 20342 bp, 20 predicted proteins | sample NGESurdeep072012_10_FD_14885 | JGI IMG/M metagenome (IMG submission 14885) | reverse complement strand
TTTCTGAAGATCGTCGGCGTCAGCTCGCAGCGGGAGATCGAGAACGCGGTGCGCGCGGCGCTCGAATCCGGCAAGCTCAAAGGCAGCGAAAAACTGGCCGCCAAGATGACGCTGCAGATTCCGGCGGCCGGACTGTCGCATACGATCGACGGAACGATCGAGCTCGGCTGAGCCTCAGAGCCGCGCCACCATGAGCTGCTTGATGTCGGCGATCGCCTTCGCCGGGTTCAGGCTCTTGGGGCAGGTGCGCGTGCAGTTCATGATGGTGTGGCAGCGATAAAGCCGGAACGGGTCTTCGAGCTTGTCGAGCCGCGCATCCTGCTTGCCGTCGCGGCTGTCGGCGAGCCAGCGATAGGCCTGCAGCAGGATCGCCGGCCCCAGGTACTTGTCGCCGTTCCACCAGTAGCTCGGGCACGCGGTCGAGCAGCAGAAGCAGAGGATGCATTCCCACAACCCATCGAGCTTGGCGCGCTCCTCGATCGATTGCAGGCGCTCGCGGTCGACGGGCGGCGGCGTGTCGTTCTGGAGCCAGGGCTCGACGAATTTGTATTGCTCGTAGATGCGACTGTTGTCCGGCACCAGATCCTTGATCACCGGCATGTGCGGCAACGGGTAGATTTTGACGTCGCCCTTCACGTCCTCGATGTATTTAAGACAGGCGACGGTGTTGGTGCCGTCGATGTTCATGGCGCAGGAGCCGCAGATGCCCTCGCGGCACGAGCGGCGAAAGGTCAGCGTGCTGTCGATGTCGTCCTTGATCTTGATCAGCGCGTCCAAAACCATCGGCCCGCAGGCATCGAGGTCGACCGCGTAGCTGTCGAGCTGCGGGTTGCCACCCGTATCCGGATTCCAGCGATAGATCTTGAACGTTTTGACGCGCTTGGCGCCTTCGGGCGCTTCGAAGCGCTTGCCGGGGACGACCTTCGACAGTTGCGGCAGGGCAAATTCGACCATCAATAGATCCGTGCCTTGGGCGGAAAGGGCTGTACGTCGTTGGATAGCGTGAAATTATGCACCGGCCGGTAGGCCAGCGTCACTGTCGCGCCGTCGAGCCATGCCACCGTGTGCTTCATCCAATTCTGGTCGTCGCGCGCGGGATGGTCTTCGCGCGCATGGGCGCCCCGGCTCTCGGTACGATTGAGCGCCGAATGCAGCGCCGCCACGGATTGAGTCATCAGGTTGTCGAGCTCGAGCGCCTCGACGAGATCGCTGTTCCAGATCATAGAGCGGTCGCTGACGGCGATATCGCGCATCGAATCGGCGACGGCGTGAATCTTGACCACGCCTTCCTCGAGTACCTTGGCTTCGCGGAAGACGGCGCAGTTCTGCTGCATGACGTGCTGCATGTCGTGGCGGATGGCGGCGACGCGGTGCTTGCCCTTGGCATGGCGCAGTCGGTCGAGCCGGGCCAACGCCTTGTCGTCCGCAGCAGTCGGCAGCGGTTTCTGCGCGGCACCCGGCTTGACGGTCTCCTGCGCGCGGATCGCGGCGGCGCGGCCGAAGACGACGAGATCGAGGAGCGAATTGGTACCGAGGCGGTTGGCGCCGTGAACGGAAACGCAGGCAGCCTCGCCGATGGCCATCAGGCCCGGAACGATGCGATCGTGATTTTCGTCGATCGGCGCCAGCGCCTCGCCGTGAATGTTCGTCGGAATGCCACCCATGTTGTAATGGACGGTCGGCAGCACCGGAATCGGTTCGCGCGTCAAATCGACATTGGCGAAAATCTTCGCCGTCTCGGAAATGCCGGGCAGGCGCAGATGCAGCACCGCCGGATCGAGATGCTCCAGATGCAGCAGGATATGATCTTTCTTCGGTCCACAGCCGCGGCCTTCGCGGATCTCGATGGTCATGGCGCGGCTCACCGAGTCGCGCGGCGCCAGATCCTTGGCGTGCGGCGCGTAGCGCTCCATGAAGCGCTCGCCCTCGGAATTGGTGAGATAGCCGCCTTCGCCGCGCGCGCCCTCGGTGATGAGGCAGCCGGCGCCGTAGATGCCGGTGGGATGGAACTGGATGAACTCTAAATCCTGCAGCGGCAGGCCGGCGCGCAGCACCATGGCGTTGCCGTCACCGGTGCAGGTATGCGCCGAGGTGCAGGAGAAATAGGCGCGGCCATAGCCGCCGGTAGCGATGACGACCGTCTGTGCGCGGAAGCGGTGGATGGAGCCGTCCTCAAGGCACCAGGCGAGCACGCCGCGGCAGGTGTCGCCGTCCATCAGCAGATCGAGCACGAAATACTCGACAAAGAACTTGGCGTCGCGCTTGAGGCATTGCTGATAGAGCGTGTGCAGGATGGCGCGTGGCCGGTGCGGTCGGCCGCCGAGGCCGAACGGTGCGCCGGCTCCTCGCCGTACCGGACGGTGTGGCCGCCAAAGGGGCGCTGGTAGATGCGGCCATCTTCGGTGCGCGAGAACGGCACGCCCATATGCTCGAGCTCGATGACCGCGGGGATCGCCTCGCGGCACATGTATTCGATCGCGTCCTGGTCGCCGAGCCAATCCGCGCCCTTGACCGTGTCGTACATGTGCCAGCGCCAATCATCCTCGCCCATGTTGCCGAGAGCGGCGCCGATGCCGCCCTGCGCCGCGACGGTATGCGAGCGCGTCGGAAACACCTTGCTGATGCAGGCGGTCTTGAGCCCGGTGGCGCTCATGCCGAGCGTCGCGCGCAGGCCCGCACCGCCGGCGCCGACGACGACGACGTCATAGACATGTTCGGTGACCGGGTATGACTGCACCATCGCCTCAGCCCGCAACAACGAGGGTCGCGATCGCGCCGAGCGCCAGCAGCGCCAACAGCCACGACGCGATGACGTTGAGCGAGAGCAGCGCGCGCAGCCGCGCGGGCGCGTGGACGTAATCCTCGATCACCACGCGCACGCCCAAGGCCGAGTGATAGAAGGTGACGATCACCAGCGCCGCGGCGAGCAGCGCCGGGATCGGCCGACCGAGCCAGCCCTGGATCTGCGCGCGGTCGGCGCCGAGATGCGACAGGATCAAGACGACGAACCACAGCGTCAGCGGAATGAGGGCGAGCGCCGAAATGCGCTCGGCGCGCCAGTGGCGCACCGCGTCCCGGCTCATGCGCCACCGCGCAGGGCGAGGCCTGCGGCAAAGGTGGCGACCGCCAGCAAAAGACTGAGTACAACCACGCTCCAGCCGGTGGCGTAGGTGGTCTTGAGATCGAGACCGAAGCCCGAATCCCAGGCAAGATGACGGATGCCGTTCAGCAAATGGAAATAGAAGGAAAAGCTCCAGCCGAGCAGGAAGAGTTGGCCGATGAGCGAGCCCCAAAATTCCTGCGCCAGGGCGAAGGCGGCGTCGCTCCATGCCGCCGCCGCCAGCCACGCGACGATGAAAACGGCGCCGATGGAGAGCGCCAGCCCGGTGCCGCGATGGACGATCGACAGCACCGAGGTAAGTTGCGGCTTGTAAATCTGGAGATGAGGCGAGAGCGGCCGTTCGGCGGGCGTCATTCCAAGGAAACCTTCGATCACGCGCGGCGACGGGAGGCGGAGGGTTGGTTTAGACCCGCCCTCCGCCGCCGTCAACGCCACGCGTGCAACGCACAATTGCACTTCGGGAATGCTTAGAACGCACGCCCGCCGGGGCTTTCGAGCGCCGCGATCGCCTCGGCCAGCGCCAGCAGGCGCTCGGCATTCTCGACATGGAGGCGCTCGACCAGGCGGCCGTCGAGCACCGCGACGCCGCTGCCCTTCGCCAGCGCCGCGCCATGGGCGGCGATGACGGCGCGGGCATGGCCCAGCTCCGCAGTATCCGGGCCAAAGATCGCGTTCGCCGCATCGATAGTCTTGGGATGGATGAGGGTCTTGCCCTCGAAGCCGAGCGCGCGACCCTGCCGGCAGGAGGCTTCGAATCCGGCGGCGTCTTCGAGATCGAAGTGAACGCCGTCAAGCGCCGCCAGGCCATAGGCGCGCGCCGCCAGCACGCAGAGGCTGAGCGCAATCGTCATCGGCTCGCGCAGCGGCGTTTCCGCCGCGCGCAATTCCTTTGATAGATCGGCGGTTCCCATGACGAGCGCCGCGAGGCGAGGCGTCGAGGCGGCCACCGCCTCGGCATGCAGCACGCCGCGCGCGGTCTCCATCATGCACCACAGCCCCAAACGCGTGGGCGCCCCGGCGGCGGTCAGGATCGCGTCGGCGCGGCGCGGCTCCGCCTCGCCGGTGACCTTGGGCAGCAGCACGGCGTCGAGCTTCATCCGCGCTGCGGCCTTGAGATCATCCTCCGCCCATGGCGTATCGAGACCGTTGATGCGCAGGACGAGCTCGCGCCCGCCATAGCCGCCGCGCGCGAGTTCCGCGGCGATGGCGACGCGCGCCTGCGCCTTGGCGTCGGGCGCCACCGAATCCTCGAGATCGAAGATCAAGCAATCGGCCGCGAGGCCGCGCGCCTTATCCATCGCCCGGGCGTTGATCCCCGGCATGAACAGCAGGCTGCGGCGGGGACGCGCGCCGGTCACGGCAGCGACGGGCTCAGAGCGCGCGGGCGGGTTGCTTGGCCGCCGATTTGAGATAATCGCGCGCCAGCACTTCGGCGATCTGCACCGCGTTGAGCGCGGCACCCTTGCGCAGATTGTCCCCGACGACCCACAAATTCAGCCCGTGCGGCACCGTCGGATCGCGGCGGATGCGGCTGACATAGACCGCGTCCTCGCCCGCCACCTCGGCCGGCGTGATATAGCCTTCGTCGGCGCGATGGTCGATGACGATCACGCCCGGCGCCTTCTTGAGCGCGTTGCGCGCCTTTTCGTCGGTGATCGGACTCTCGAATTCGACGTTGATTGCCTCGGCATGGCCGATGAACACCGGCACGCGCACGCAGGTCGCGGTCACGGCGATGTCCGTGCCGAGAATCTTGCGCGTCTCGCCCGCCATCTTCCATTCCTCCTTCGTATCCCCGCCGTCGACGAAGACGTCGATATGCGGAATCACGTTGAAGGCGATCTGCTTGGTGAACCGTTCCTTGCGGATCGGATCGTTGACGAAAATGCCGCGCGTCTGGGTGAAGAGCTCGTCCATCGCCTCGCGACCCGCGCCCGACACCGATTGGTAGGTCGCCACCACGATGCGCTTGATGCGCGCAATGTCATGGAGCGGCTTCAGCGCCAGCACCATCTGGATGGTCGAGCAGTTCGGGTTGGCGATGATGCCGCGCTTCTTGTAGTGCGCGATCGCGTCGGAATTGACCTCGGGCACGACCAGCGGGACGTCCTTGTCCATGCGGAAATGCGAGGTGTTGTCGATGACGATCGTGCCCGCCTTGGCGGCGCGCGGCGCATGGACGGCCGAAATCTTGGCGCCGGGCGAGAACAGCGCGAGGTCGACGCCCTTGAAATCGAAGCCGTCGAGGCTCTCGACCTTGAGCACCTGCTTGTCGCCGAAGGATACCTCGCTGCCGACCGAGCGCGTCGAGGCGACGGCATGCATCTTGGATACGGGGAATTGCCGCTCCGCCAGGATGCTCAGCATCTCGCGGCCGACATTGCCGGTGGCGCCGACCACCGCGACCCTGAAACTCATCGCTGACTCCTACGGGGTATGGCGGTTGACTTAAGCCGCTTCCCCGCCGATGACAAGCCCGGAATGGCAAAAAGGCCTTGCAGGACGGGAGGATGGCGGCGAAAGCGGCCGGACTTTTCGATCGCGGCGGACGGGTGGCGTTTGCCGTGCGGCGCCGCCCTGCCCTTTTCGCTGCAATGCGGTATAGTCGGCCAATCGGCCCGCCCACGGAGTCCCGGCATGAGCACCGCCCCGACCGAGAGCAAGAAACACACCCCCGCCACGCTGGCGCGCCGCAAAGGCGCCGAGCCGATCATCGCGTTGACCGCCTACACCACGCCGATGGCACGGCTGCTCGACCCGATCGCCGAGCTCCTGTTGGTCGGCGATTCCCTGGGCATGGTGATCTACGGCTTCGAGAGCACGCTGCCCGTTACGCTGGAGATGATGATCGCCCATGGCGGCGCGGTGGTGCGCGGCGCGCAACATTCCTGCGTCATCGTCGACATGCCGTTCGGCAGTTACCAAGAGAGCCCGGCGCAGGCCTTTCGCGGTGCCGCGCGCATCATGGCCGAGACCGGCTGCGCCGGGATCAAGCTCGAAGGCGGCGAAGCCATGGCCGAGACCGTGCGCTTCCTGGTCGAACGCGGCATTCCGGTGCTGGGCCATATCGGCTTGCAGCCGCAATCGGTGAACGTCATCGGTGGCTTCCGCGCGCAGGGACGCAACGAGGTCGAGGCCGAGCGCGTCGTGGCCGACGCCCGAGCCATCGCCAATGCCGGCGCCTTCGCCATGGTGATCGAGGGAACGCGCGAGCCGGTGGCCCGTCGCGCCAGCGAAAGCGTCCCGGTGCCGACCATCGGCATCGGCGCCTCGCCGGCTTGCGACGGGCAAATCCTCGTCACCGAGGACATTTTGGGATTGTCGGACGGTCACAGGCCGCGCTTCGTCAAACGCTATGCGGAACTGGCCCAGACCGTCGTCGCAGCGGCGCAAGCCTATGCCGATGCGGTGCGCACCCGGCAATTTCCCGGTCCCGAGCATTGCTACGGCCCGAGCACCATCGATCCAGGTCCGAAGCCCGCGTCAAAAACCGGCTGAGATTCCGCCCAAGGGCGGAGGTCAGGCACCGGGCGCGTAGCCCTTGCCGACCATGCAGCGGAAGACGATGTCCTGCGACTTCTGCTGTACCTGCGCGGAATAATTCTGCTGCACGGTGGACATCATGCCGGTGTCCTGCCAGTCCTTGCCGCGCGCCGCGAGAATATCCTGATTGATGTGCGAATCGGTGCGTGACGCCGATTCGGCGAGACTGTTGCACTCAGAGAAATCCTTGGCGGCCGCGGCAGGCGCAACGCCATCCTTGGTCCAATGCGAGCCGCCGGTGCAGGCAAAGAGAAGCAGGACCGAAGCGAGACCGGCGATTCTCTTCATGACTTTCCCCCTGGCGAAGCGCCACGCACCGGGAAGCTTACCCTTAAAATCGGCCGGATTGGTAGTCGGCGATAGCCTGGCGGATTTCGTCCGGCGTGTTCATGACGAAGGGTCCGTAGCGTGCCACCGGCTCGTTGAGCCGCTTGCCGGCGGCGAACAGCACCCGTCCCGGACCGCCGGCCAGATTCACCGCATCGCCCGCACCGAGGACGGCGATCTGGCCGCGTACGACGCGTGCACCCTGCTCGCCGATCGCGACGTTACCCTCGAAGACGTAGGCGAAGGCATTGTGCGTCGGCGGCACCGGCAGGACGATCTCGCCGCCGGCCGGCAGCGTAATATCGAGCAGGGTCGGCTCGGTGACGATGTCCTCGACCGCGCCCTTGGTATCGCCGAGCGTACCGGCGAGCACCCGCACCTTGACGCCGCCGGCGAGGGTCACCTCGGGAACGCGTGACGGCTCGATGTCCTGATAGCGCGGCGGCATCATCTTGTTCGCCGCCGGCAGATTGACCCAGAGCTGGAAGCCCCACATCAATCCGCCTTCCTGCTCGGGCATCTCCGAATGGAGAATACCGTGTCCGGCCGTCATCCACTGCACGCTGCCCGGGGTGAGCAGCCCGGAATTACCCTTGTTGTCGCCATGGCGCATGCGCCCGGCGAGGACGTAGGTCACCGTTTCGAAGCCGCGATGCGGATGCTCGGGAAAACCGCCGATATAATCGGCGCCCTCGTCCGAGCGGATCTCGTCCAACAGCAGGAAGGGATCGAGCCCATCGAGGGCCGGGCCGCCGATGATCCGGGTGAGCTTGACCCCGTCGCCGTCACTGGCCGGCATGCCGCGGACCAGTTTTGCCACCGGGCGGATATTGCGAATCGCGTCGTGCATGGATTATCCTTTCGCAGGACCGGCATCAGCCGGCAGGACATTCCATAATATGGTTATGGGGCCGCGCGATTGCGAGCCGGCAACATCGCCAGAACGCGACGCTTGGCCGCGTCGTCGAGCGTCGGCCATTCGGCGATCTCGGCCAGGCTGCGCCCGCAGCCGCGGCACAAGCCGCTCACCGGATCGAGCACGCAATGCCGGATACAGGGCGAGAGGACCGGCTCGCTCACGGCGATTTGGGCGGCGCCAGCAAATTCGCCAGCTTGGTCTTCAGCAGATCGGCCTTGTAGGACGGCAGTGCGACGACCCAGGGGGCGACCTTGTCGTTGAAATGCTGGGCTTCGGCGGCGGTATTTCCCGTGCCCGTCGCGCCGAAGCGGGCCCAGCTCGTCTTGTCCCGGTCGGCGATGTCGACGGTGACGACCAGCCCGTCAAAGGTCGTGAAGCGCGCATGCGCCACGCCCGATGCGGGAAAGGCGAAATCCTTCGCCGGCTTCACGTCGGTCAATTCGAGCGCGCCGAGCGCACCGGGCGGTTGCTGGAGCGCGTCGTCGCTTTTCGGCTTCTTGTCCTTCGGCAATTCCACCAATCGGAATTTGTTCTCGGGCTTGTCACGAATCAGCGTCGCTTTGCTTCCATCGGCCGCCAGGAAGGCGGCCTCCCTCACCTGCGCCGCCGGAATATCGAGCAGATGCTTATCGAGCCAGCCGGCGGTGTCGGGCGGCAGATCGAGCGAACCGCGCGCCAGCCAAGATTGCGCATCGCCCGGCTTGCGCAAATAGATTCCGTCATTGCCGCCGCCAAGCTCATCGTATTTGCGCTTGCCCGCGATGATCTCCCCAAGCAGCGCGCCTTTGGCGCCGGCGACGGTAATCAGGGTCGATTTCGCGCCCTTCGCCGCCGCATCATCGAGCTCGAGCCGCGAATAATATTTGGCGTCGGCGGTCTTTGGCTCGACATAGCTCAGCTCGGCAAGCCCGAACAGAAGATGGCGCACCCGCTCCGCATCGGCGGGATAGCCGCCGCGCTCCTCGACGACCCAGGAATCGCCTTGGCGGGCCAGCGTCGTATTCTGGCCGCCCTGCACCAGGCCGATTCGCTCGATCTCGGCGAGATGCGGCGCGAGATCGGGCAGTACGGCACTGCCGACGAGCGGATTTTGCCGGGACGTTCCGCCTAGCGACGACACCACTGCCAGAACGACGGCGACCGCCGTGACGGCGAGGAGAGCGATCAGGCCTTTTTGCTGCATGCGTATCGCTCCTCGCGGCTCAGGCCGTCGCGCGGCGCTTGCGGCGCCGGAGACGCATGGCACCGAGCGCCAGCGCGGCGATGCCGACGAGAATCGGAATGAAGGCGATGTCGAAGAATTCGAGCCAAGTCCTGAGCCGGTCGATGTCCTCGCGCTCGGCGAGCTGGACCTTGCGCAGTTGCTGTCGCGTCGCCAGGAGCTGGCCGCGGAAATTCTCGATCGCCTCGCTCTGCGCCGTGTCGACGGTGCCCGTGACTCCGGCCGGGCGCCCGCCCTTGTCGCGCAGCTCCTTCATCTTCTGTTGCGTATCCTTGAGCTTCTGCTCGAGCGCCTGGGCGCTGGCCTGGTAGCGCTCGTCCGCCGCCCGCTGGATGTTCTGCACCAGGTCGAAGGGACGCGCGGAGGTGCCGCGCGTGCGCAGCCCGACCAGATCGTCGCCGCCTGAAAGCACGTCGATCGCGTTGGTGACGAGATCGCCGTTGTTGGCGTTCGGCACGGCAACGCGCTGGCCGAAGAAATCCTGCACCTGAACCCAGAAGCGGTCATCGAGGATGTCGGTGTCGGCGACGACCACGACGTTGATCGCCCGTGCCGCAGTCTTGACCTGCGCCGCCGGCGCGTCCGTGGCGGCATCGGCCGGCTTCGCATCCTTGGGATCGGGCTTGGGCGGCCCGTCCGGAAAGGCGGTCTCGGCGGGGCCGGTGACATGGGCGGCGATCACCAGCTTCTTGTCGCCCGATTTGAAATCGCGCAACAGTGCGGCGGGATCGGGCTGCTGAAACTTGTCAGCCGGGATCGCCTGCGCATCGGGCGAGGTGGAGATGAGCGGCGTGAACCGCGTCTTCGCACCGGGCGTCGGCTCAAGAATGCCGGCGGTCGCCACGTTGATCTGCGTCAAATCGGCGGTGATCAGATCGTCATGATTGATGTTGTCGGCTTTGAGCGCCAGCCAGCCGAGATAATCGATCGCGTCGACGCGCGAGCCGTTGCCGGCGCTGACGCGGCGCGCCGCGTCGCGGTCGCCGGCCACCATCTTGGGTTCCAGCTTGAGGCCCCAGGCGGCGAAGAGCTTGTCGATCTCGCTGTCGGCGGGCGCGCCGGGCGGATTGAGCTGGCTTGGATGAAGCCGCTGAGTCTCCGAGCTGGGATCGACGAAGACCAGCGCGCGGCCGCCCTTAAGGACGAACTGATCGATGGCGTAGAGGGTCCGGTCGCTCAGGTGCTGCGGNTGCACGAGCATGAGCACNTCGACATCGGCCGGCACGCTGTCNAAGGACGTGCCGAGCGAATGGACGTCGTAGAGCTGCTGCAGCTGCTCGTCGATGACNTAGGGCACCAGCGGNCGGCCCTGCATCGCCGCCATGATATCGCCTTCGAGCGGCAGCTCGGTGGCNAGCCCGACGACGGTCTTCTTCGGATTGGCCAGCGTATGGACAAGCTTGGTCAGATCGTATTCGAGGAAGCGCTCGCGGTCGGACTGGAAGAAAGGGATGGTCTGCTGGTCGTCTGTCGTGTTGGTCGCGGCAAGGCCGAAATAGACCTGCTCGCCGCCTTGGTCGATCGGCACGCCTTGCAGGCCGAAGGCCACGGCGCGATCCTCGACCGGCGAGAAGGGCTCGGGATCGAGCAGCTGCAGGTCGATCTTGCCTTTGGCGAGGACGGCGTATTCGCGCAGCATCTCGCGCACGCGGTCGGCGTAGACGGCATAGGCCGGAATCTCCCGGCCAAGGCGCGGAGAATAATAGAAGCGCAGCGTGATCGGCTCGTTGATCCCGGCCAGCGTGGCGCGCGAACCGGGCGACAGCGTGTAGAGCCGCTGCTGGGTCAAATCGAGCCGCGCGCCGGCCAGCCAGTTCTCGGCGATGACGTTGACCGCGACGAACAGCGCCGCGGCGGCGGCCAGGGCGAGCGTGGCCGAGGCCCCGCGCGACGGAAGAAGGCGGATCATCTCAATCCGCCTTCTTGAGATCGACGATGATCGCGTTGGCAAACAGGAACAGCGCGATCATCGAGAGAAAGAACACCGCATCCGGCAGCTCGATGACGCCCCGGATGATGGCGTTGAAATGCGTCAGGAAACTGAACGAGGCGACGGCCTCGACCAGACCGTTCGGCGCCCAGCCGGTGAGGAAGCCGAGCACGATGTTGGAGCCGCTGACGGTGAAGAGGAAACAGGCAGCGGCGGTGATGACGAAGGCGATAACCTGGCTCTTGGTCAGTGCCGAGAGGGCGGCACCGATGGCGAGGAAAGCGCCCGCCATCAGCAGGCTGCCGATATAGCTCGCCAGAATGACGCCGTTATCGGGCGAGCCCAGCACGTTGACGGTGATCCAGAACGGGAAGGTGAGCGCCAGCGCGATGGCGGTGAAGGCCCAGGATGCCAGGAACTTGCCGAGCACGGCGGCACCGATCGAGATCGGCAGCGTCAGGAACAGCTCGATGGTGCCGCTCTTGCGTTCCTCGGCCCACAGCCGCATGGCGAGCGCCGGAATGAGCACGAGGTAGAGCCAGGGATGAAAGGAGAAGAAGGGCTGCAGATCGGCTTGGCCGCGGTCGAAGAAATTGCCGACGAAAAAGGCGAGCGCCCCCGCCATCGCCAGAAAGATGACGATGAAGATATACGCCAAGGGCGTTGCGAAGTAGCTGGCGAGTTCGCGCCGAAAGATGATCCAGGTGCCGCGCACGATCTTCCTCAGCCCGTGGTAATGGCGCGGAAGACGTCGTCGAGCCGGCCGCGCTCGACGCTGAGGCCCTGCACCGGCCAGCCGGCGGTGCGCACCAGATCGGTCACCTCGCCGAGGATGGCGTGGCCGTCATGCGGAAAGACGAGCAGCGCCGGGCCGACGGCGTCGACGATTTCCTCGACCGTGGCGACGCCGGGCAGCCGTTTCAGCGCGACCGCCGCCTCGTTCAAATCGCCCAACAGCGCCAGGCGCACGGCGTTGTGGTGCCGCGAGCGCGCCGCCAGGCCGATCGGGCGGTCGTCCGCCAGCAAGCGCCCCTTGGCGATGATCACGGCGCGGGTGCAGACGGCATCCACCTCGTCAAGAAGATGCGTCGAGATGACGATCGCCTTGCCCGGCGCCAGATCGCGGATGAGCGCGCGGACCTCGTGTTTCTGATTCGGATCGAGGCCGTCGGTCGGCTCGTCGAGGATGAGCACCGGCGGATCGTGCAGGAGTGCCTGCGCCAAGCCGACGCGGCGCTTGAAGCCTTTCGACAGCGTGTCGATCGGCTGATCGAGCACCTCGGCAAGCGATGTCCGCTCCACCGCGAGATCGATGCGCCGCTTCTTCTCGTCGCCGGCAAATCCGCGGATCGCGGCGATGAAGCGCAGGAAAGCCAGCGGCGTCATGTCGGGATAGGCCGGCGCCCCTTCCGGCAGATAGCCGATCTGCCGTTTAGCCGCGACCGGATCGGCGATGATGTCGGCGCCGCCGACGATCGCCGTGCCCGAGCTGGGCGCCAGGAAACCGGTGATCATCTTCATGGTGGTGGATTTGCCGGCGCCGTTCGGCCCGAGAAAACCCAGCACTTCGCCGCGCTGGACAGTGAACGACACCTGGTCCACCGCCAGGATGGGACCGAACCGTCGGCTCAAGCCGCGGACTTCGATCATCGGTTGCATGTAAGGCAGCCTTATATCGCTTTAAATACCGTTTTAAGAGCAGGCGTTTCGCTGCGCGCCATCTGGAGCGACGGCACCGACCAAATCAAGCATCTTCGCCACCGGAGCGGCCACTTAAATCGTTGTAACCCGCAGCAATCACCCTGCGCCGGAAAAGCGCGTCGCATCCTCGCTGGCATAAGCGGCGACGCGCAAATCCGCCGCCTGTGCCGCCTTGAGCCGTTCCACCAGCTCGGCGAGGCGTCGGGCGGGCAGCGCGAAGGTGACCTCGTTGTTGGACATGCCGGTGCGCACGCGGCTCAGCATGCAGCCGGTCGACGCCACCATCTCGCCCTTTTCCTTGGCGATGGCGACGATGTGGCATTGCGGCTTGCCCTCGATCCGCAGATCAGGACAAGCATCATGCAGCAGCATCATCTGCTTGCCGTTGATGCGCAGGAAGACGATGTCGGGATCGAGCTTGGTCTCCGCCAGCGGCCCATAGACGATCGCGCCCGGCTTCCGCGTCACGACCGCCACCTTGTGGAAATCCTCGGGCGTCACCCAATTCGATTCGACCAGCGCGCCGACATCGGCGTTCTTCGCCACCTCGGCCAAGGTCTTGAAACCATGCGTCACGCTGCCGACGCTGCAATTGCCGTGATCGGCGGCGACGGTGACGAAAGTCTTGTCGGTCGCCATCATCCAGAAGACACAGCCGGCCGCGGCCGCGCCGGTGCGGCCATCCGCCGTCGGCGCCGGCATGGCGCCGGCCACGCGCGGCATCCCGGCGGGGGGTGCCTCGAGAAAGGTGAGCGCGATCGGCGGGACGGCGAGCTTGAGGATGTCGGTCAGCGCCTGGCTGAGCCGCGCATAGTTGGCCGTGGTCATAGATTCCCCCCGGCGTTGCGCACTTTGACCGTGATCCCCCGATCACCGGCAACAGACTTGGTTCTCGCGCAATTAATTGGCGGCAGCTTCAATGGCCCGCTCCACCTCTGTCAACGGCGAACTCGCACTCTGAACTGCTATTGAAAAGTGTTTAACACTGATTTTGAGTGAATTAGAAAGCATGCGGTCGTTTAGGGAATCTCAACCACGCGGCGCCTAGCATCGGCCGCTGTTTTCCCCTCCAGGGTGATCATCCCGGCCATGCTGTACCGCCTGCGCAAGCACCTGAAGACCCGCCGTTTCGAAAGCATCACGCGTGGCATTCGCGCGACGCGGCCCGCTGCGGGTCATCGACGCGCCCTGGACGATCGTCAGCATGGTCTCGAACGACGATGCGCATCTCTATCTGGTGGCGATGAAATCGTTCTACCGCCTGATCAAGCGCGGCAAGCTGGTCGCCATCATCGACCGCGACATGCCGAAAGCCAGCCGCGATCTTCTCGCCGAGCATTTTTGAGGGCATCCGCTTCGAGACCCTCGAGGATATCGACACCGGTGTCTGCCAGCGCGGCGGCACCTGGGAACGCCTGGTCTATCTGGTCGATCGCGCGCGCGACGAATACGCCATCCAGGTCGATTGCGACACGCTGACCATGGGACCGGACCTCAAGGAAGTCGCCTATTGCGTCGAGAACAACCTGCCCTTCACGCTGGCAGATGGCTGGCCGCTCGTCACCATGAGCGAGGCGGCGCGCGAGGCGCGCGAGATCGCCGGCGACCAGCCGGGCATCGTCGCCGAGCGCAGCTTCGACCGATACCCCAATTGCGAGCGGCTGCTGTACGTGCGTGGCTCGTCGGGCTTCACCGGTTTCGCCAAGGGCGGCTTCAGTCGCGCGCGGCTCGCGGAATTCCACGAGGGCATGGCTGCGATCGTCGGCCGCGACGCCTGGCGCGGCTGGGCGACCGAGCAATGCGCGTCCAACTTCGTCACCGCCAATTCGCCGAGCCCGGTGATCCTGCCCTTCCCCAACTATTCGTGCTTCTTCCCGGGCGGTCCGCGCGACGACGCGAAATTCCTCCATTTCATCGGCACGCATCGATTCGACGACGACTATTTCGCGCGCCAGGGCCTCGCCGTCATCGCGGCGCTGCACGAATTCCCGCAAGAGCTCCCCGAGCAACGCTGGCCAGCGCAAGCCGCAGGGTGATTGCGGCCGCCATCGGCGGCTGATATCACGGCATCCATCGCGGAAGCGATGCGGGCGGCATGCTGCTGATCATCTTCTTCAAGGGCATTTTTGTCGGCCTGATCATCGCCATCCCGGTCGGGCCGGCCGGCATGCTTTGCGTGCGCCGCAGCTTGTTCGAGGGCGCTATCTACGGCCTGGTGTCCGGCCTGGGGGCTGCCTGCGCCGACGCCTTCTTCGGCGCTATCGCCGGCTTCGGCCTGACCTTCATCCGCGATTGGCTGCTCTCCTGGCGCAACGAGCTCGGCCTCGCCGGCGGCGCGCTCCTCATTGTCCTCGGCATCAAGAGTCTGCTGGCGCGCGGCCCGGCGCGGGCCGAGCCGCTCGGCGGCGAGCGCCTGGCCACAGCCTTCCTCTCGACCTTTGCACTCGCCATCAGCAACCCGATCACCATCGTGGTCTTCGCCGCGATCTTCACCCAGCTGGGCTTCGATCCGGCATCGGGCTGGCTCAGCATCGCCGCCTTGGTGGCGGGGGTATTCCTCGGCTCGCTCGCCTGGTGGCTGAGCCTGTGCGCCGGCGCGCCGGCGCTGCGCCGCATCGGCATCGCGTGGCTCAATCGCGTTTCGGGCGCGATCTTGGCGGTATCGGGCATCTTCCTGCTCGGCGCCGCCCTCCTGCGCCTGGCGCAAAAGGCGCTCTGAATTCGCGCCGTGCGGCGCCAATTGGCGCGGCGGGGCGCTTCCCGCTAAGCTTCCTTGGCGTGAGCTTCCGGTCATCTCTGCGCGCCCTGGCGCCGCTCCTTGCCCTCCTCGCCGTGCTGGCGACATCCCCTTCGCGCGCCCAAAACACGTCTCCCGCCACGACGCCTGCCGCGCCGCCCGCCCCGACAAGCAATGCGAGCCCGCCCGCTGCCGCGGTTTCGACCGATGAGCTGCAGGGCCTGGTCAATACCATCCAGGATCCGACGGCACGGCAGAAGCTCGTCCAGCAATTGCAAGCGCTGATCGAGGCGCGACGCCACGTCGAGCCGAAGGGGCCGAGCGTGCTCTCCACCTTCTTCGCCACGCTGTCCGAGGAAGCCGACGCCGTCAGCGGCGAGGTACTCGCGGCCGCTGCCGTGGTCGTCGATGCGCCGCGCCTGGTGAGCTGGATCCGCGACCGGGCGGCGGACCAGTCCGCCCGCCACGGCGCCGTCGAGATCGCGACCAAGCTGGCAATCGTCTTCGGTCTCGCCGTCCTCGCCGACTGGATCGTCTGGTTCCTGCTGCGCCGCCCGGCGCGGCGGCTCGGCACCCGGGCCGGCGAGGATATGACGCAGCAGATTCTTTTCCTGCTGGTCGGCGCCGCGCTCGATGCGCTGCCGATCCTGTCCTTCGCCGCCATCGCCTATTTCGTCCTGCCGCTCACCGACCCGCGATTCGGCACCCAGCACGTCGCGCAAGCGGTCATCAACGCCTATCTGTGGTCGCGGATCATCTGCACCGCGGCACGCGTGCTCCTGTTGTCGCCCAGCGCGCTGGCGCTCTATCCGCTCAGCGAGGAAACGCGCAACTACCTCTACATCTGGGTGCGGCGCTTCACCAATCTGGCGGTTTACGGCTACGCCGTCACCGAGATCGCGTGGTGGCTGTCGGCGCCCGGCGCCATCTATGCCGTGCTGCTGCGCATCATCGTGCTGCTGCTCGGCGTGCTGGCGATCGTCTTCGTGCTGCAGAACCGGACCACGGTGGCGGAATGGCTGCGCGGCGATCCGGCGGGGAATGCAACCCGACGCACCGGCTGGCGGCTGTTGCGCCACCGCCTCGCCGACAGTTGGCACATCCTCGCCATCATCTATCTGCTCGGCACGTTCGGGGTTTTCGCGCTCCACATCGAGGGCGGGATCCTCATTTTGTTGCGCGCGACCGTGATAACGGCCGTGGTGGTCCTAGCGGCGGCGCTCGGCGTGCAGCTCGTTCAGCGTGCTAGCCAACGCGGCTTTGCCGTCAGCCCCGACTTGAAAAGCCGCTTCCCGACGATCGAGGCGCGCGCCAACCGTTATATCCCGGCACTCACGGTTGTTCTCTCGGCGGTGATCTATGTCCTTGCCGCGCTTGCGCTGCTGCAGGCCTGGGGCATCGACTCCTTCGTCTGGTTCCAGGCGGTTGCACAGAGCCGCGCCGCCGGCAGCTTCGCGGGCATTCTCATCGCCTTCGCCGTGGCGCTGGCCGTCTGGGAATTGTTCGTCTCGGCGCTCGAACGCCACATGCAGCGCCTCGAAGGCGACAGCCGCCGGCGCGCACGGGCCCGCACCATGTTCCCGTTCCTGCGGCTGGTGATGCTGGTGGTGCTCGCCGTCGTCGTCGCCTTCGTCGTCTTGGGCGAGGTCGGCATCAATGTCGGCGCGCTCATCGCCGGCGCCGGCGTCTTCGGCCTTATCGCCGGCCTCGGCTCGCAATCGATCCTCAAGGACATCATGACCAGCATCGCCGTGCTGATCGACGATACCTTCGCCGTCGGCGACGTGATCATCGTCGCCAACGGCGTGCGCGGCACCGTCGAATCGATCGCGCTCCGCACTATCCGGCTGCGCGACACGCAGGGCGCCATTCTCACCGTGCCGTTCAGCGAAGTGAAGATCATCCACAACCTGAGCAAGGATTTGTCCTACTACGTCGCCGAGATCGGCGTTTCCTACCTTGAGGACGTCGACAAGGTGATCGCATTGTTGAAGCAGGTCGCCGAGGCACAGCGCCAGGATCCGGAATTCAAATCCCTGATCCTGGAGCCGCTCGAAGTGTTCGGCCTCGATCGTTTCGAGCCCGGCGCTTACATCGTGCAGGTCCGGCTGGTGACGCAGCCGACGCGGCAATGGATCGTCGGCCGCGAATTCAACCGACGCGTCAAGCGCGCCTTCGACGAGCACGGCATCGCCATGCGCAGCGACTTCCAACCCGCCGGTGATCCGCCCGCAACCCGACGCCGCACCCAAGCCATCCCCCGGGCCCAGCAAGGGCTGAACCTTATTCCTCTTCGCCGCGCGCCAGGTCTTCCAGCGCCGCGACATCGCGGACGCCGAGTACGCGGCGCGCAACGTCGAGGCCGAAGCCGGCGCGCGACAGCGCCGCCAGATCCTTCTGCCGCATGGCCAGCCGCTTGGCCGGCAGGCGGTAAGGGCCGAGCCGCCGCCGGCGGGCGAGCGCGCAGGCGGCAGCGAGCTCGCCGGCCCCGCCCGCCGCGTCGAGCGTAGTCAGCGCATCCTCGATCAGATCGCCGGTGACGCCCTTCTGTCGGAGCTTGCCGCGAATGACGAAACGGGAGCCGCCGCGGCGCTGCAGGCTCGCCGCCCGTTGCGCGGCATAGGCGCGGTCGTCGATCAGGCCCGAGCGCAGATAACGCGCGATCAGTTCCTCGACCCAGGCGGCGCCCTCGGCCGCATCGGCGCCATGCTCCGCCGCGGCACGCTGCACCCGGCGCAGCAGCACGCGGCGCAGATTGGCGCTCGAGCTGGCATAGCGGCCGAGATAGTGCAGCGCGATATTCGCGAGCCGCTCCGGCGTCATCTTGCGCGGCACCTTGCGGCGCCGCCCTGCGCGCGATTCAGCCATGCCCTGCTTCCCTCGGCCCGGCTCCCAGCTTAAGCTTCATCGCCTTCGTTGAGGGATTCAACATGCACGGCATCAACCCGCCCCGGGCGCGGGTCATCGGCCCGGTCAACTGGCTCGGTTTGTGGACCCTCTACGTCCGCGAAGTGCGCCGTTTCCTCAAGGTCTCGATGCAGACCGTGGCAGCGCCCGTGGTGACGACGCTGCTCTTCCTCGCCATCTTCCTGCTGGCGCTCGGCGGCCAGCGGCGGATGGTGGGCGATGTGCCTTTTGTGGAATTCCTGGCGCTCGGCCTCGTCATGATGGCGATGCTACAGAATGCCTTCGCCAATACGTCCTCTTCGCTGATGATCGCTAAGCTGCAGGGCAACATCGTCGACGTCCTGATGCCGCCCTTGAGCCCAGGCGAGCTGGTCTTGGGCTTCGCGCTCGGCGGCGTGACGCGCGGCCTCGTCGTCGGCATCGTCGTCGCGGCGGTGATGGCGCTCTTCGTGCCGATTCACATCTACAGTCCGGTGGCGACGATCTTCAGCGCCGTGGCCGCGTCGCTCGGCCTATCGGTGCTCGGCCTTGTCGGCGGCATCTGGGCCGACAAATTCGACCACATCGCGGCGGTGACCAATTTCATCGTGACGCCGCTTTCGTTCCTGTCGGGCACGTTCTACACCATCGACGCCCTGCCGCCGGTCTGGCGCGACATCGCGCTGTGCAATCCGTTCTTCTACATGATCGACGGCTTCCGCTACGGGCTGACCGGGCGCGCCGACGGCTCCCTGCTGGTCGGCGCCGTCGCCATGGTGGCGCTCGATGCGGCGCTCCTCCTGCTGTGCCACGCCATGTTTGCGCGCGGCTACAAGCTCAAGGCATGACGGATATCGCCGGCCTCGACCCGGCGCAGCTGGCGCGCCAGCTCGGCCACCCCGAAGGCGACACGGGAATCGCGGTCGGAAATTTCATGCAGCGCAGCAACGCGGCGCTGATCGCGATGGCGTTGCTGCGCGCGGCGCCACGGCCGGGCGAGCGTATCCTCGAAATCGGCTTCGGCAACGGCGCCCATGTCGCCGCCCTGCTCGAGCGTAGCGACGGGCTGAGCTATGACGGCGTCGACCAGTCGGCGACGATGGTCAAGGAGGCGTGCCTTCGAAACCGCGGCCTCGCCGAACAGGGGCGTGCGACGTTCCAGCGCTGCTCGTCCGACGCGATGCCCTTCCCGCCCGACAGTTTCGACCGCGCCGTCGCGATCAACGTGATCTATTTCTGGCCCGAGCCGGCGCGTCATCTGGCCGAGATTCGGCGGGTGCTCAAGCCCGGCGGCACGCTGGCGCTGGCGGCAATGGACCGCGACACGGCGGCCCGGATGCGCTTTACCCAGCACGGCTTCCGCATCTACGACGCGGCCGAACTGGAAGCGCTGCACCGGCAGGCCGGTTTCGCCGCAGTGGAGATATCATCCTACCGCGAAACCATCGCGCGGCTTGACGGCGGCAAGTTGGAACGCTGTTTCCATATCGTGCTGGCGCACAAGAACTAGCGTCCCCGCTCGGCCGCGACGGCGTTGATGCAGCCCAACAGCATGTCGACGCGACTGCCGTCTTCCGCCAAGGGCAACAGTAATCGGCCATAATGCCGGTGCTCGCGATTGGGCCAATGCGCTTGGCGCTCCTGATGGCGCGGCAGGCTGGTCTCGGCCACGGCGCGATATTCGGCCTCGATCGCACCCACGTCGTCGATCGTCTCGATAGACTGGCCGGTGGCATCGCGGCCGGCGATTTCGACGATGTAGGTTCCCACCAATCGGCCGCGAAACCCCATGGGATCGCGCTGGACGTCCCATAGCATCACATGCGGCAGCAACGCCGGAACGTCCCGCGGATCGATGTCGCGGCGCGCCGGCAAACGCCGGCCGTGCAGCTTGGAGCGCCAATAGAGTCCGAGTTGCTGCAGGATCGGATCGTCGAGCCGTGCCAGGATCGCATC
>JGI20189J14885_1000250_pt1 | contig 21245 bp, 22 predicted proteins | sample NGESurdeep072012_10_FD_14885 | JGI IMG/M metagenome (IMG submission 14885) | reverse complement strand
GCTGGCCTCGGCGGGGCGGTCATCCTAACTTCAGTATGCCCTCGGTTACGATCTGACCAGTGGCGAGGGTTCTGCTATTGGGTTCGACCGGCTTTTTTGGGCGTGGCGTCGCGCACAAGCTGATCGATGCCGGCCACCAGCTGAGGGTCCTCGTGCGGGATCCCATGAAGGCGGCCGGCTTCAAGATTCGCGGCGCCCAGGTGGTGGTGGGCGACGCGCTGAATCCCGCCGCCCTCGCGCAATCGGCCCAGGGCGTGGAGCACATCATCAGCCTGGTGGCGGTTCGCCGCAACCGCCCGCAGTCCTTCCTCGAGGTCAACGTCGACGGGCCGCGCATCATGGCCGAGGCGGCGAAGGCCGCAGGCGTGAGGTCGGTCCTCCTCGTGAGCGCGATCGGCGCCCGGCTGGATCCCCACTACAAGTACCTGACGTCGCGGTGGATGGGCGAGCAGGAGCTCGCGAAGTCGGGCGTGGCCGGCACCATCCTGCGTTTCTCGGCCGTGCTGGCGGAGGAGGGTGGCTTCGTTGAGGCCTTCGAGCAGCAAACGAGCTTTGGGCCGGTGATCGTCATCCCCGGCAGCGGCCAGGCCAGGTTCCAACCGATCCTGCGCGAGGACGCCGCCCGCTGCGTGGTGGAGGCCATCAGCAAGCCGGAGCTCCTCAGCACGATCGTTGAGCTCGGCGGTCCGGAGGTGGTGACCTTCGAATCCATGCTGGATTGGTTCATCCAGGCTCGCGGGATCAAGAAGCCCAAGATGAAGCTCCCCACGATGCTTCTCATCCCGGGCGCGATGGTCATGGAGGCCATGCTCTCCAACCCAATCGTGACCCCGGACGAGATCAACACACTGCAGCTCGATAACATCGCCGACGGCATCGACTCCGTCAGCGCGCGCTTCGGCTGGCGCCCAACCCGCCCCAGCCAATGGGCCCAGGAGAACTGGAAGAAGAAGACCCGCGTTCGCTGAGGGTCCGGGCGTTCTTCGGGCTGCCGGTACCTGAACCGCAGCGTGAAGAGCTCGCGCCCTTGCTCAATGCCTGTTCGCAAGTGGCGCCGGACTTCCGATGGACGCCGCAGGACAACCTCCATCTGACGATTCGCTTCGTCGGCAACGTCGAACGGCGGCTGGTCGAATCAGTAGCCGGTGCCTTGACGCATCGATCGCTTGCGGCGTTCGACGTCGAGCTGGGCGACATCGGTTCATTTGGTCGCGGTCGCGCCGCGCGGGTGGTATGGCTCGGACTGCGAAAGGGGGCTGAGGAAGCAGCTGCGCTGGCGTCGCAGGTGGAAGAAGAGTGCTTGCGGGTCGGGCTGGCAGCCGAGCCCAGGCCATACACGGCGCACCTGACGCTGGCCCGCGCGCGACCCCGTGGAGGCGCAGGTTTGCCGGAGCTACCGGTACCGCCCCGCGTTAGGCCGTGGCGCGCCGATCAGTTGGTTCTGTACTCGAGTCGACTGACCAGGACTGGGACTGTCTACGAAGCGCTGAGAACGCTAGAGCTCGCTTAGCCCGGCCTCCGCGCACTCGAGGTCCTGGTCCGGACGGCCCCCGCTGACCCCGACAGCGCCGACTACATTCCCGTTTTCCGCGATGAGCGCGGACCCGAGTCCCGGTATGAGTGGCACACGGACCAGCCTGTCAGCCGCGTCGAAGAAACCTGGCCGGTCCTGGGCTATCTTCGCCAGGGCTTCACCGTCGCGCCGGAACATCGCCGCGCCAACCGCCTTCGCCTCCGCCAGTTGAGGAGAGAGGGGCATAGCGCCATCCATCCGGCTGAGNGCNANGAGATGCCCNCCNTCGTCNACGANGGCNACGGTCACCTTGATGCCGAGCTGACCGGCTTTGGTCAGGGCTCTATCGATTACCGCGTGAGCGCGCTTGAGACTAACGGACATGGCTTAGGCTCTAGTTTCGCATGGACTTGCACGGCCGGGTCGCGATCGTCACCGGAGGCGGGACTGGTATCGGGCGCGCCGTCTGTCTGCGCCTGGCGAAGGCTGGGGCCAAAGCCGTGGTCGTCAACTATTCACGCTCCGACAAGGATGCGCGGGCGACGGCAGCCGAGCTGATCGTTCTCGGCCCAGACGCGATGACCCACAAGGCCGACGTCTCCAACGAAAGCGAGGTCAAGGCGATGATCGCTGCCGTAATCGATCGCTACGGCCGCCTCGATGTCCTGATCAACAATGCAGGCACTACGCGGTTCATCGCCCACGCAGACCTCGAGGCGCTCACCGACGACGTCTGGGACGAGATTTTCAAGGTGAACCTGAAAGGAACCTTCTACTGCTGCCGGGCTGCGGCGCCTGAGCTTCGCAAGACTGGCGGCACGATCGTTAACATCGCATCCGTCGCCGGTCACCTCGCGACCGGGTCATCGATCGTCTACGCCGTCTCGAAGGCGGGAGTGCTGCAGCTCACCCGCGCACTTGCAGTTGCTCTCGCGCCCGAGGTTCGCGTGAACTCGGTGTCGCCCGGCCTGGTGTCGACGCGGTGGCTGCGGCAATTTGACGCAGGCGCGGCGGATTCGCAGGAGACAGCGACCGCAGCGAGCACGCCGCTGAACGCGGTTGCAACCACGGACCACGTCGCGCAGGCGGTGATGGCGTTCGTGGAAAACGACATGATCACCGGCCAGGACGTCGTGGTCGACGGCGGAAAAAACATCCTGTACTGAAAATATGAGAGGGAACCCCCGGTGGTTCCCCTCATCGGCGGGCGCTTCGCGCGCGCCTGCTCTCCCTCCGGTATATGGATGGGATTTTTCTTTAAGAGGTTCTCCTCGCCGCGACTGGGTGTCATCAGGGACAAAGTCATGGCCGTGGGGGACCCCGGCCAACCCTGCCGTGTGTGTGAAAATATGAGAGGGAACCCCCGGTGGTTCTCCTCATCGGCGGGCGCTACGCGCGCGCCTGCTCTTAATCCGGCTATGGAAGGGCTTGTTTTTCAAAGACTGACGCCTCGCCACGCATCGGTGGCATCAAGGACAAAGTCATGGCCGGGGGGACCCCGGCCAGCCCTGCGGCGCACGTTCTTGTCAAGCTATTAATCGTTGGTTGGCAGCGAACTAATTTTTTCTCTTGCACCTTGAAGTGGTCGCCCTTAGTGTTGGCCGTGGCCCCGAGGGACACGTTCGAGAGAGCAGGAATTGGCCGCAAGGCCGGTACCAGCACTCAAGAGGCGATCCGTCGGGGTCATTTCTTTTCCCGGGCGTTAGGCTGATCTGAAAATGTCGGTCGCCCAACGCGCGCCCAAGCACACTTCACCGACACCCACCGCGGTCGAGGTGTCGATAGTGATGCCCTGCCTCAACGAAGCCGAGACGCTCGCCAAATGCATCCGCCACGCGCAGAGCGCCATCGCGAAGGGAGGCTTGGCGGCTGAGGTCATCGTCGCCGATAACGGCAGCAGTGACGGCTCCCAGCAGATCGCCAAAGACCTCGGGGCAAGGGTCGTCGATGTGTCGAGGAAGGGCTATGGGAGCGCGCTCATCGGCGGCATCGATGCGGCGCAAGGCCGATTCATCGTCATGGGCGACGCCGACGACAGCTACGACTTCGAGGCGATCGGCCCTCTCATCGACAAGCTGCGGGAGGGCTACGACCTGGTGGTCGGGAACCGCTTCATGGGCGGCATCGAGCCAGGCGCCATGCCCTGGTCGCATCGCTGGATCGGCAACCCCATCCTCACATTCATCAGCCGCGTCTTCTTCCACGCGCCCGTAGGCGACACGCATTGCGGCCTTCGGGCCTTCAAAAAGGACGCATACGAAAAGATGCGCCTGCGCGCCACCGGCATGGAGTTCGCGAGCGAGATGGTGATCAAAGCCTCGCTGAAGGGGATGCGCATCACCGAAGTGGCCGTGGTCCTTCGGCCGGACGGACGGTCCCGCCCGCCTCACCTGAGGACCTGGCGGGACGGCTGGCGCCACCTGCGTTTCATGCTGCTGTTCAGCCCACGTTGGCTTTTCCTGTACCCCGGGCTGGCGCTCTTTGCGGTGGGTGCGGGGCTGTCGGCGCTGCTACTGCCTGGGCCGCTGCACGTGGCGGGCGTACGGCTCGACATCCACACGCTTCTGGTCGCCGGCTTTCTCTCCTTGATCGGCTACCAGCTCGTGCTGTTTGCGGTCTTCACAAAGATCTTTGCCGTGCGGATGGGCTTCCACCCTCCGCATCCCGTGCTCGAGGAATTGTTCAAGTACATAACGTTGGAGGTGGGCCTCCTGGCCGGCGCGCTGATGGTGCTGGCCGGAATCGTGGGCCTCGTGCTGGCTGTCGCGAGCTGGCAATCGGTCGGGTTCGGCAACCTCGACCCGTCGCTCACAATGCGCGAGGTGATCCCGGCGGTGCTGCTGCTGGCGATCGGGACCCAGACCGTTTTCGCGAGCTTCTTCATCAGCATCTTGTCGATTGACATCGACAGATGAGAAAGAACCAGTCGGTTCTCTCTCATCGAGCGTGCGGCTTTGCCGCAGGCTCTGCTCTCACTCCCGGGATGGGACCAATTACGAATTAGTTTCTCCACGCCCTGAGTGGGAGTCAGCGAAACAAAGTCATGGCCGGGGGACCCGGCCACCCCTGCGGAGCTAGCTCTATTAGTAAATAGGGGACTCGACCGTCACGGCTTCGAGCCACTTTCGGCACGAGACCAGGAAGCGCGCCGCCTGCAGGCCGTCGAGCACGCGGTGGTCGAAGGAGAAGCAGAGGTACATCATCGGCTTGATCCCGATCATGCCTTTCACCGCGACTGGCCTGTCGACGATCGCCTCCATCGTCAGGATTCCGGCCTGTCCCGGGTTGATCACCGAGTAGCTGAACAGAGTTCCGAAGGTTCCGGAGTTGTTGACAGTGAAAGTGGCGCCCGCGAGGTCGTCCGCCTTCAGCTGCTTCGTTCGGGCCCGGTTGGCGATGTCGTTGACGGCTCGGGCCAGGCCCGCGATTGAGAGGCCATCCGCGCGTCGCACGACAGGCACCACCAGAGTGTCTTCGAGCCCAACCGAGACGCCAAGGTTGATGTCGCGGTGAACGATGAGCTCGGTTTCGTGGAAGGTCGAGTTGACCTCTCGGTGCTCGCGCAGAGCTGACACGGTCGCCGCCATCACGTAGGGGAGGTAGGTCAGGGAGAAGCCTTCCTGCTCTTGGAAGGCGGCTTTGTTCGCGTTGCGATTGGCGACCACTCCTGACATGTCGGCTTCCTGCGTCTGCCATGCGTGAGGGATGGTGGTCTTGCTGCGGGTCATGTTCTCGGCGATAAGCCGCCGAACGCGCGTCAGCTGGATCACCTGGTCGCCCTCGGCTGGGGCGGCGGGCGCTATCGCGGCATTGGCTGCGGGAGCCGCTTTGGCCGACGCGGCGAAATCCTGCACGTCCTTCTTGGTGACGCGGCCGCCGATGCCTGTTCCGTCGATCTTGGATAGGTCGACCTTCAGCTCCGAGGCGGCCATCTGGACTGCCGGCGAATAGCGGTGCTCACCAGTCTCCAGGTTCGCCGCCGGCGCTTTGGCCGGAGGTGGTTCGGTCGCGGCGGCGGCCGGCTCGGCCTTGGGCTCCGCTTGTGATTCCGCCTTGGCAGCGGGTACCGGCTCGGAAGGTGCAGGAGCTTCTTGCGTCGCCGAATTGGTTGGCGCTTTCTTCGGGACGGTGGCCTTCGGTTCGGCCTCGGGCGCTGCCGCTTTGGGCTCGGCCTCGGGCTCGGGCGCCGCGCCGTCCCCTCCGACCTCCACTACCGCAATCTCCGCGCCCGCCTGGACAGTCTCGCCTTCCTTGGCGAGGATCTCCTTGAGGATTCCCGTCACTGGCGCGGGAACCTCGGCGCTGACCTTGTCCGTGTCCACCTCGAGCATGGGCTCGAACTCGACCACCTTGTCGCCAGGCTTCACGAGCCACTTCGAGATGGTGCCTTCGTGCACCGACTCCCCCAGCTGGGGCATCACTACGCGCTTGGTGGTGCCCGCCATTAGAACGCCGCGAGCTCGCGCAAAGCTGTGGCGATCTTCTCCGGGTTCGGCATGAAGAGGTCCTCCATCGCCGGGGCATACGGCATCGACGGCACGTCGAGTCCGCCCAACCGCTTCACCGGCGCGTCCAGCCATCGCCATGCCTCATCCGCGATGAGCGCCGCGATCTCCGATCCAACCGACACGCTGAAGTTGTCCTCGTAGAGGACCAGGCATTTGCCGGTCTTGCGAGCCGATGCGATGATCGCTTCGCGGTCCAGCGGGTAGACAGTGCGCAGGTCGATGATTTCGACACTCACGCCATCCGCATCGAGGGCTGTGGCCGCCTCCATCGCGTAATGGACCATGAGGCCGTAGCAGAAGACCGAGATGTCCGTTCCTTCGCGCACCGTGCGCGCGACCTGGAGCGGGATGAGGTACTCGCCCTTCGGCACCTGCTCCTTGAACATGCGATACAGCCGCTTGTGCTCAAAGAAAAGGACGGGGTCGGGGTCGCGGATCGCCGCGAGGAGGAGGCCTTTGGCTTCGTAGGGAGTGGAGGGGATCACGATCTTCAGACCAGGCGTGGCAAACCGCGCCTCGATCGACTGCGAGTGGTAAAGCGCGCCATGAGCGTGGCCGCCCATCGGAGCGCGAACGACCATCGGTACCGACCAGTCGCCATCGCTGCGGTATCGAAACTTGGCGATCTCGTTGGTGATCTGGTTGAACGCCATGTGAGCGAAGTCGGTGAACTGCATCTCAGCCACCGGCCGCTTGCCCGCGAGCGCAAGGCCGAGGGCGACACCGGCGATCGACGATTCCGCGAGCGGCGTGTCGATGACGCGTGCCTCGCCAAACTTGTTGAAGAGCCCATCGGTGACCAGGAACACGCCGCCCTTCTTGCCGACGTCCTCGCCGAGGACCATGACCCGCTCGTCGCGCTCCATCTCCTCCGTCAGAGCTGAGCGAAGAGCGGACACCATGTTCATCTCTTCGGTCTCGACGCCCTCTGGCGGATCGATCGCCTTCGGCACGTCGAGTCCGTACACGTTCGTCAGCGCGTTCTCCGCGGGAGCGTCGGGCGATGCCATCCCCTCGGTGGTCGCTTTGGCGACCTCGTCCTTGACTCGCTCCTCGTACTCGGCGATCTCCTTGGCACTCAACACTCCCTCGTCGAGGAGCCGCTTCTTGAACTGCTCCAGGCAATCCGACAGCGCGAGGCGCTCGATCTCCTCCTGCGTGCGGTACCGGCGCTGGTCGTCCTCCGAGGAGTGCGCGCCAAGCCTGTCTACGAGGCACTCGATGAGGGTCGGGCCGTGTCCGGCCCGAGCGCGAGCGATCGCCTCCTTGGCGACGACGTAGGCAGTGACGGGATCGCGCCCGTCGAGAGTCACACCGGGAAATCCGTAGCCAGCCGCGCGCTGCGCCGCGTACTCGATCGCGTACTCCTTCTTGAATGGCGTGGAGATCGCGAAGCCGTTGTTCTCGCAGATGAAGATCTCAGGCACCTTGTGGATCGCGGCGAAGTTGAAGGCCTCGTGCGCGTCGCCCTCTGACCCCGAGCCCTCGCCGTAGCAGGTCATCAGGACCTTGTCCGTGCCGTCCATCTTCAGCGCGTATGCGACCCCGGCCCCACGAACCAGCTGTGTCGCCACCGGCGAGCCGCCAGAGGTGATGTTGAGTCGCGTGTCGGAGAAGTGGCCTGGCGTCTGCTTGCCGCCTGAGGCAGGGTCCGCCGGTTTCGCCAGCACCGAGAGCATCAGGTCGAGCGGCGTGACGCCCATCCGCAGGCACAGCACCACGTCGCGGTAGTAGGGCGACACCCAGTCGTACTTCGGCTTCAGCCCCCAGCTCACGCCGATCTGCGCCGCCTCGTGCCCCGCGCACGAGATGATGAAGGGCGCGCGGCCCTGGCGGTTCAACACCTGGAACCTGTAGTCGACCTGGCGGCCGAGCAGCATGTAGTTAAACCAGGTCTTGAGCGTCTTCTCATCCAGGTCGGTGTCGCGCCATGCGACAGGTTCCTGGAAACGCCACTCGGGGCTGAAGGTCGGGCGCTTGGTCTTCACGGTGGTGGCCATCAGACGCTCAGATGTGGATCGCGTGGCCATCGACGGCGAGGGCTGCTTCCATAACGGCTTCGCTGAGGGTGGGGTGCGGGTGGATGTTGCGACCCATCTCCCAGGCGTCGCCCTGGAACAGCTGGGTCAGCGCAGGCTCCGCGATGAGCTCGGTCGCGTTGGGTCCGACTATATGTGCGCCAAGCAGCTGGCCTGTCTTGGCATCGGCGACGAGCTTGACGAAGCCGCCCGTCTCGCCATGGATGATCGCTCGCCCCAGAGCGCTGAAGGGAAACTTGCCGATCTTGACCTCGCGGCCTTTTTCCTTGGCCTGCTTCTCGGTCAGGCCGACGGAGGCGATTTGCGGATGCGAGTACGTGCAGCGGGTGACGAGATCCTGGTCCATCGGCGCGACGCGCTGACCGGCGATGTCTTCGACCGCGGTCATGCCCTCGTGTGCCGCTGCATGAGCCAGCAGAAATCCGCCCACCACGTCGCCGATCGCGTGTATGCCCTCTGCCGACGTGTGCATCCACTCGTCGACCTTGATGAACCCATTCGCGTGGGTCTCCACACCGACCTTCTCCAGGCCGATGTCCTTGGATCGTGGTGAGCGGCCGACGGCGACTAGCACCTGATGGGCCCAGACATCGCCTTGCTCCGTGTCGACGGTCACGCCGCCACGGGCCTTTTTGGCGCCCTTCACCTTCACGCCGACGCGGCAATCGATGCCCGCGTTCTTGAAGGCGGACAGCATCTCCTTGGAGATGTCTTCATCCTCGAGCGGCACCAATCGATCGAGGCCTTCGAGGAGCGTGACCTTGACGCCGAGCTGGCTGTAGAGCGTCGCGAACTCGACCCCGACAGCGCCGGCGCCGATGATGCAGATCGACTCCGGAACCTTCGTCGAGAGCGTGGCGTTGTCGGACGAAACGATCAGCTCGCCGTCGAACTCGAGGCCTGGCAGCGAGCGGACGGTTGAGCCGGTCGCGACGATCAGGTTCTTGGCGCGAAGCTGCTTGGCTCCGATCTCGAGCGTATTGCGGTCGCGCAGCCGGCCGCTGCCGGCGACGACCTCGATCTTGTTCTTCTTCATCAGGAACTGGACGCCCTTGTAGAGCTGGCTCACCACGGCGTCTCGGCGCGCTGCGATGCGGGCGTAATCGAAGCGCACCTTGTCCGCGTCGACGCCGAACTCGGGGCCGCGAGCCGAGATCCGGTGGTAGAGCTCCGAGGACTCGAGCAGGACTTTGGTGGGGATGCAGCCGATATGAAGGCAGGTGCCGCCGAGCTTGTCGGCCTCGACCAACCCCACCTTCAAACCAAGTTGGGAAGCGCGGATCGCGGCTGGGTAGCCGCCCATTCCGCCCCCCAGGATCAGCACGTCGAAGTCGTCAGCGGGCATTTGTTTTAAGTGTAGGAGTCCGAGATGCCACTAGCGATGCCGACCGGATCTGCGGCGCCCATGCGGCCCATCTGCGTTTTTGCGACCTGCGTTGCTCGCTTGCGCATCCACGGATGCGCGCGCTGCGCTACTCGGCGCGTCCACTGGGGTCCCCATCACGAAGGCATGGGAGGGGCCCCTGGACACCGAATCTCTCGGCCGGCCCACTGGAGGCATCTCCGCGCCCTACTGATTTGATTTGCAGCCGGCCGTCAGCAGGTTGGCTCGAGCCTGATCGAAGTCGGACCGATCGACGACCGGAAGGGATGAGGTTGGGTCGCCGTACCGATCGACTGCCCGGTAATAGAGCGCCGGGCTGGTCATCTGGGGCATGACCAGCAGGTCCACGGCGGCATTCGGATCCAAGCACGGATTGCCTCGTACTGCGGACAGCGCCTGAAGATCCGCGACCTGGCGCTCCATCTGGACCGTCTTCCCGGCGGCGTACGCGAACAGCAGCGCGCCGCTGCTGAAGCACGCGAGAAACAGGCACGCGACGAGGGCCGGCCGCCAGGTCCCTCGCCACGGCAGGCCTCGAGCGGCATCCGCCAGCAGCAACAGCCAGAAGACCGCGCCTACGTAGTTGTAGCGGCCCGCGCCCGACTGCTGGTAGCCGAGCTGCACCCGGATGACGCCGATCACCGCATAGAAGCTGACAAGGCCCGCCGCGATGCCCAGCCCAAACCCATCAACTCTCCCGACGCGCCGCCAGCCGAAAGCAACCGCCAGCCCGGCGAGGCCCAGGACCGCCAAACCGGCGAAGCCGCCCACTCCGATCAGCCCTCCCGCGCTGGCGCCCAGGCCCCAGACAACATAGAGCGGCAGGGCGGCGATGTCCCCAAGCGATGGGGGATTGGTCGGCGCACCGCTGTGTCCGAACGCCAGGAACCAGGCGCCGGCGGCGACGGCGACGGGCGCGAACCAGACGAGGTCGTGGCGCCTGCCGGAAGTCGTCGCGAGGTGAACCGCCGCGGCCACCCCGAAGAAGAGGAAAACGCCCGAGAACATAAACGACGCGGTCAGGAGCGTGGCGGCGATGAGGAGGTTGCGCCTGCCGGGCTGTCCCTCCAGGGCGAGGAGCATTCCCAGTCCGCACGCCACCGAGCCGACGAACTGGATCCCGATGGCCCACAGCAGGTTCTCCCAGCCGGCTCCCAGCACCAGCAGCAGCGCAGCCGCGCCCAGCGCGACAAGGTCGCCCGCGCGCCTGCGGACGACTTCGAAAAGCAGCACGACGCTCGCGGCGTGGAGCGCAAGCAGGACCGCCATGTACGGGAGATAGGAGTGCAGTCCCACGGTCGCGAACAGCGCGGCGTAAATGGCGCGAGTGAGCATCACCGGGTGCTCGTTGAGGGGCTGCAGGTAGGTTGCCCAGCTCCAGTCCGGCGCGCTGAGGATGAGGGTCCATTCGTCGAAATAGAAGGTGAAGGTCCGCGTCAGCCAGAGGATCGCGACCGATGCGAGGAGAGCGGCGATCGCGACGATGACCCGGGCGTGCGGTATCCGAACTTCGGAGGCGTTCACTGCCCGAAGGGCGCGCCCGGCCGAAGCTGCGCGAAGATCTGGTGCTGCAGGTCGAGCGAATAGATGTGGCTCCAACCGTGCTCGAGGCCGATCCGCGCCCCGATGAAGACGAGGGTCAGATCGCTGTCGAGGGCGTCTCGGCGGGTGGGGGCGAAGACCCAGAGTGTGGTTACCGCCCCGGCCAGGAGCAGAAACCAGGCGAGACCGGCGGCGCCCAAGTTCCGGCGGGCCGGGGCGTCGAACCGGGCGATCACCGCTCGGCGAGCGGTAGCGGTTTTCGAGGTTCGGGTCCGATGTACTCCGACTGGGGTCGGATGAGGCGGTTGTGAGAGCCCTGCTCGAGCACGTGAGCCGACCAACCGGCCACGCGTGAGACGGCAAAGGTCGGCGGAAAGTATTCCGTGGGCAGGCCGATCGCCTGCAGCACGCCGGCCGAATAGAACTCCACGTTGGTTGCCTGCGGCCGCTCCGGGTGCTCCTCGTGGAGCAGGGCGAGGGCGGTCTCCTCTACTTTCGAAGCGAGCTCGTAAAACTTCGGATTCAGCCGCTGGCACAACGCCTTCAGGATCTTCGCGCGCGGGTCATACGTGCGGTAGACGCGGTGGCCGAAGCCCATGAACCTCACCTTCTCTTTGCGGGCTTCGCGCATCCAGTGTTCGGCGTTGTCCGCGGTGCCGATCTGCTCGAGCTGGTCCATCACGGCCGACGGCGCGCCTCCATGAGCAGGCCCCTTCAAGGCCCCGATCGCGCCCACGAGACAGGAGGCGAGGTCCGAGTCGGTCGATGCGATAACGCGAGCGGTGAACGTCGACGCGTTCATGCCATGGTCGGCCAGCAGGACCAGGTAGGTGTTGAGGGCCTGCACGATCTCCGGCGACGCCTCTTTTCCGTTGAGCATGTACAGGTAGTTGGCGGCGTGGCCGAGGTCGGCCCGAGGCTCGACGGGCTTGAGCCCCTGCGTGAGCCGGTGAAACGTGGCGAGGATCGTCGGGAAGGATGCGGTCGCGTGGATCGCTAGAGGAANCGTGGGTTTCTGCAGCTTGTGCTCGACCCCCTGCACCGAAACCACGCTGCGCAAGACGTCCATCGGATCGGTGTCCGCGGGCAAGGACTCGAGCGTGGCCATGGCAGGAGCGGTTAGGGCTCGCGAGCCGGCCAGCTCCTGGGTGAGCGCGTCGAGCTCGGCACGCTTGGGCAGGCTGCCGTTCCACAAGAGGTAGGCGACCTCTTCGAACGACATCTCCTCGGCCAGGTCGGCAATGACGTAGCCGCGATAGACCAGACGGCCGTTGGCGCCGTCGACCAGGCTGATCTCGGTGCGCGCCGCGATGATCCCCTCGAGGCCGGGGACGAACTCGGCGCTCATCGCTTGGCCAGGGGCAGCGGCTGCTTACCCGCCTCGGGCCCGGTCCATACCGAGGCGGGCCGGATGATGCGCAGGTCCTCCATCGACTCGAGGACGTGGGCGGTCCAACCGGCGACGCGCGAGGTGGCGAAGACGCAGGTGAAGAGAGCTTTCGGAATCCCTGCGCCGGTCAATACCACCGACGCCCAGAAGTCGACGTTGGTCGCGTTCGGCCGCTCCGGGTGCGCCTCGTGCAGGATTCTCAGCGCCACCTCTTCGGTCCGGTCGGCCTTTCGGTGCAGCTCGGGTGCCGCGTCGGCGGCGAGCTCCTTGAGGATTCGCGCTCGAGGATCGTAGGTCCTGTAAACGCGGTGTCCGAAACCGGCGAACCGCTCATTACGGGCGTGCGCGTCGATGAGCCATTTCTCGGCCAGCTCGGTGGAACCGATCTTGTCCAGCATGGTGCGAGCGGCGAAAGTGGCACCGCCATGGGCAGGTCCTTTCAGCGCCCCGATGGCGCCGACTATCGATGAGCAGAGGTCGCTGCCGGTCGACGCGATGACCCGGGCGGCGAAAGTGGAGGCGTTGAGGCCGTGGTCCGCCAGGAGCACGAGGTACAACTCGAGCCAGCGGGTGCGGTCGGCGGACGGCTCCTTGCCATCCATCATCCACAGCAGGTTGGCGGCATGGCCGAGGTCGGCGCGCGGCTTGACGATGTCGTGCCTCTGGCTTCGCCGCCACGCGGCGGCGACGATCGTTGGAAAGATTGCCGTCAGCGCGACCGCCTCGTCGAGGCTGGGTTTGGTTGGCAGCTTGGTCGAGCCCTGGGCCGAGACGACTGTGCGCAGGATGTCCATCGGATTGGTCTCGGGGTCGGCCGACTCCAGCGTGCGCTGCGCGTGATCGGTGAGGTTGCGGCACGCGGCCATCTGGTGCTTCAACGCGTCGAGCTCAGTGTTGGTTGGCAGCTCGCCGTGCCAAAGCAGGTAGGCCACCTCTTCGAAGGTCGCGACTGGCGCGAGGTCTTCGATGAGGTATCCACCCCGGTAGATAAGGCGGCCGTTGGCGCCATCAACCTCGCTGATCGAGGTTTCGGCGGCGACGACACCTTCCAGCCCAGGGCTGAAGTCAGGCACGAGGATTAAGTCTACGGAGGCCCGATCAGTCACCGTGATCAAGCCTAGAGTTCTGTGAGTGGTGATCCCGGGCGCGGGACGGGTTGGTCGGGCGTCAGCAACCTTGGTTTGGGTAGCCATCGCGCTGGTGCTGGCCGATGTCATCGCCTACCGCGCGATCCTCGGAGGACAGGGCGGTCCTCCACCTGACTCTGCAGCGGTGGTTCCGTTCGTCGGCGGCTACATGCTGCTGATGGCAGCCCTGCTGGGGTTGTCCCTCCTTGGCAATGCTCGGATGGCGATGCTTCGGCCGGCGATGCTCGCGTCGGCGGCCGCCGGCCTTTTGCTGCTCGGCTTCTTCGCCCTCTTTTCCATCGGCCTGCCGCTGTCCGTCGCCGGAATCCTTTCGGCGATCGCGGCTATCAGGTCGCTTAGCGGCCGCAATGGACGGAGCGCGGTGTTATCTGAGGTCGCGGGGGCTGTGATCGCCTTGATGGTTCTGGTGGGTGGATTCGTAGTTACGCAGAGCATCGTCGTGTGCCCGCCCACAGGGACGATGGGGGGCGGCTCATCAGGCTTCCTAACCGGTCCGTACCACTATCGGTGCGACAACGGCACGCTCACCTGGTTCGCGGGCGACTGCAACGGCGTGACCGGGGGAGTCGACTCCAGCGGCAACCCAATCTCCACTAACGGCTGCTAAGCGCTAAAAGTTCGCTCCAACGGGCGACGGCGACGCATAACTAATCCCTTGCCGGCCCGTTAGCGCTGCAAGGACATGAAGACCGCCGATTGGATCAGAGCACTGGCCGTGACCGCGTTGATGGCGTCCGCCTGCAGCTCGGCACCGGCGGTGGGAAATGCGCCTTCACCGTCCGCCTCCACTTCACGCGCATCGACTCCAGTCGCCAGCCCGTCCCCACAGGCTTACCTCGCGCTGGTCACCCTGCGCGGCAGCAGCTCATACGTTGTCCGCGACCTGACGGACATAAATAACCCCAAGACTGTGAGCAACCTGGGCGCGATATCGGCCCCGGTGTTTGTGAGCGGGACCGAGATCTCGTACGCCGTTGACAGCAACCTCTATCGTGCCCCACTGGCAGGCACGCCGATAAGCCTCGTCACCAGCAAGGCCGGCGCAGGAGTCTGGAACCCAGACGGAAGCGCCGTTCTTTACACGACCGCATTCGATCCTTCGACAACATCCGTGCATCAACTCAGGGCTGGCCAGGATCAAGTATTGGGTTCGGTTCCCGGCGGTGGTGTCGGTGGCTGCGAATCCGTCGCGGGCTGCGCGATCGCGAACTTATTGGACTTTCGGCTGCTCTACTCGCCTGACGGGACCCATATCTCCCTGGTGACCACCGGGTTCAGCGGAAGCTCATTCCGAGCCTGGTCGCCTAATGGCACGCTGCTGACGAGCAGCGACGTGTATGGCCCGACCATGTCGGTGTGGTCAGGAGCGAGTCTCTACTTTCGAGACCTCAAGGGAGTGGAGGTTTGGCGCGACGGCGTGGTCTCGCCATTTCTTCCGGGCGTGGCGTGGATCAAGCCCAGGGCATCATCGGCCGCAGGTCAGATTGTCTACACGGCCCGCGATAGCAACGGTTGGGGCCACGTTTACGTCGTGGACACTACGACCAGAAAAGTTCGCGAGCTCAAGAGCGCTCGCACGGACGCCGTCTTCCTTACCCCCCGTTATGTCTGGTATCAGGGCGAGCGCGCCTGTGTCGCGAGCGATGTTTGTGGTGCGCGGCCGCCGTTCCACCCGCTGAGCGGGAAGACTTATATCTACGATCTGCAAACAGGCACGGAGACCGAATCCGTCATCACCAGCGTGGCCGATATCTGGCCGCACGCGGGCTGATCCGACCTCGAGCTAGACCATCCCCAGCTCCCAGCGCGCTTCTTCTGACATGCGCTCTGGGGTCCAGACAGGTTCGTAGACGATGTCAACGCCGGCATCGCTGATGCCCGGCAGGGTCAGCAGGTGGTCGCGGACATCGGTCATCACTTCGGCCGCCATCGGGCAGCCCAGCGCGGTCAGCGTCATCTTGATGTCGACCCGCGCCGGCTTGATCGCGATGTCGTAGATCAGCCCGAGGTCGACGATGTTGACCGGGATCTCGGGGTCGAAGCACTGGCGCAGGACCTCGATCACGTCCTCCGGCTTGACGCTCGACTCCGGCGCCACGGTGCTGGTGGGCGTGGTGTCTGTCATGGCATCTCCAATTGCAGGCCTGCGTCTTTCCAGGCCTTGGTGCCGCCGCGGAAGTTGACGACGTCTTTGACTCCGAGCGCCACGGCCATCTCCGACGCGACGGAGGAACGCTCTCCGGTCATGCAAACGAAGATCGTCTTGTCTCGAAACTTCGCCGCTGCCGGATTCGCGAGCACCGAGTTCAACACCACGTGCCGTGCACCCGGGACATGGCCCTTGTTCCACTCCCAGTCCTCGCGCACGTCCACGATGTCGTAGTCGCCCTCGTCCATAAGCTTGCGGACGTCGTCGAGCTTGAGGTCTTTGAACTGCTCTTCCTGACTCATACCTACTCTCCTTCCTCATCGTCGCCGGCCAACCCGTAGGCCCCGACTTTCAAAACCTTCAATGAAAGCAGCGCGCACTTGATGCGAGCCGGTGAGATCTGGATCCCCAGCTCCCCCAGCACATCGTCCTTACTGATCTTCTTCGCCTCCTCGAGAGGCAGGCCTTTGAGTCGCTCCGTGAGCAGTGACGCCGCCGCCTGCGAGATGGCGCAGCCGCGCCCGTGGAACTTGACATCCTCGATGACCCCGTCCTTGACGCGGAATTCCATCCCGATCACGTCTCCGCACAGAGGGTTGTCCTCTTCGTGGCTGATGTCCGGGTTTTCCAGGCGCCCGAAATTGCGCGGGTTCTTGTAGTGGTCGAGGATGTACTCGCGATAGAACTGGTCGTCGGCTGGGGTGCTGCTCATTTGAATATGCGCTGGGCCTCTTTGATAGAACCGACCAGCCGGTCAACTTCATCCTTCTGCGTATAGATATAAAAGGAGGCGCGTGCGGTGGCCGCCACGCCGAGCCTCGTCATCAACGGCATCGCGCAGTGGTGCCCGGCTCGCAGGCACACCTGGTCGCGGTCTGCGATCGTCGCCAGGTCGTGCGGGTGGATGCCCTCGAGCGCGAACGAGATAACTCCGGCGCGCCGCGATGGGGGAGGGCCGTAAAGCGTCAGCCCCTCGATGTCGCTCAGTGCCTCGTAGGCGTACTCGGTGATCTCACGCTCGTGGGCGCGCACCGCCTCCATGCCCAGACCGCTCAGGTAATCGACCGCGGCGCCCAGGCCGATGACCTCGGCTATGGCCTGCGTCCCCGCCTCGAACTTCCAGGGCAGGTCGTGGTAGGTGGTGCCCTCGATGCGGACCGCCTTGATCATGTCGCCGCCCGACATGAACGGGTCCATGGCCTCGAGCAGCTCGCGGCGTCCGTACAGGATGCCCGCGCCGGTGGGGCCAAGCATCTTGTGGCCGCTGAACGCGTAGAAGTCGCAGGCGAGCGCTTGCACGTCGACGCCCTGATGAGGGGCGCCCTGCGCGCCATCCACCAGTACGGTCGCCCTGCGGCTTTGGCGGCGGCGACCATTTGCTGCGCCGGGTTGATGGTGCCGAGCGCATTGCTCACCTGGCTGAAGGCGACCAGCTTGGGTGACCGCTTCAGCAACTCGTGGAACTGGTCGAGGCGCAGCTCTCCGCGGTCATCGATGTCGACATACTCGATCGTCGCGCCATTCGCTGCCGCAAGGATCTGCCAGGGCACGATGTTGGAGTGGTGGTCGAGGATGGTCAGCACGATGAGGTCGCCCTTCTTGATGTTCTTCCGACCCCACGAGTAGGCGACGAGGTTGATGGCCTCGGTCGTCCCGCGCGTGTAGATGACCTCTTTCGTCGATGACGCGTTGATGAAGGCGCGCACCTTTTCGCGCGTGCCCTCGTAGCGCTCGGTCGCCTCCTCGGCGATGTGATACGCGGCGCGGTGGATGTTGGAGTTGAACTTCTCGAAGTACTCGAGCATCGCGCCGGTCACCTGACGGGGGCGCTGCGANGTGTTCGCCGAGTCNAGGTANGCGATGCCGGTCTCGAGGATCGGAAAGTCTTTCCTGATGGTGGCAACATCCAGGCGGGTTCCGCGTGAGGCAGTCGCCATCAGTCTGGGACCTCGACGTATACGTCATTGCCTTCAACGGTGACGGGATACACCTTGGTCGGGATCACCGCAGGCAGGCCGGTCACCGCGCCCGTCTTGAGGTTGAAGCGCGAGCCGTGCTGCGGGCACTCGACCTGCAGGTCGAAGAGCTCGCCGACGCTGAGCAGGAAGTTCTCATGCGTGCACACGTCGTTGATCGCGTAGAAGTTGCCGTCCTCGGCGTGTGCCAGGCAGATCTCGGTTTCGTTGACTCTGACCGCCTTTAGCGATTCCAAGGGAACCTCGTCGACTGACGCGACGCGCACCTTAGCCAAGGCGCGCCTCCAGCTCCGTCTCGACCAGCGTGCGGGCCTGCTCGAACGGGATCCGCTCGAGGACCTCGCCGAAGAAGCCCTGCACGATCATCCGCTTCGCAGTCGTCGCGGGGATGCCCCGCGACTGCAGGTAGAACATGCTCATGGGGTCGACAGGGCCGACCGTGGCGCCATGGGTGCAGCGCACGTCGTTGTTGTCGATCTCGAGCATCGGGATCGAGGTCGCTCTTGCGTGCTCGGAGAGAACCAGGTTGCGGTTCGCCTGGTATGCGTCCGAGCGCGCCGCGCCCTTCTCGATCCGGATGAGCCCTGCGTATACGGCGCGAGCCGTGTCCTGCAGCGCACCCTTGAACAGCAGGTCTGAGGTGGTGTTGCCGACCTGGTGGTCTTGCAGGGTGTGGAAGTCGAAGAACTGCTCGCCCGAGGCAAAGTAGATGCCCTTGAGCTCTGCGCTCGAGCCCGGGCCGACCAGAGAGGCTTCGACACGTGTCTTGGAAAAACGGCCGCCGAGCGTGATGTTGAAGAGGCGCAGACGTGAGTCCTTCTCGAGGCGCGCGCGCTGGTCGGCGAGGTGCCAGGCGTGGCGTCCCCACTTCTGGATAGAAACGTAGCCGACGTCCGCGCCTTCGCCGACGAAGATCTCGGCCGAGCCGCTCCGGTACCCGGCTTCCGTTTCCTCACCGATGTACTCGTCGAGGTAGTAGAAGCGCGAGTTGCGGCCGGCGACGATGACCGTATGTGGCAGCACCGTGGTGCCGCCCTCGTGCGAGAAATGCTGGCGAAGGATCGGCTCCTCGATGACCACGCCGTCGGGCACATAGAGGAAGTTCCCGCCGGTGAAGAACGCGGCGTGCAGCGCCGCGAAACGGTCGCGGTTTGCATGCAGGGCCGAGAAGAGCAGTGGCTCGACCAGCTGACGGTGCTTGTGAGCGGCCAGGGAAAGCGGCTCGAAGATCACGCCGGCCGGCAGCTTGGGCGTCTCCTGCCTGTGGCCGTTGGCGTGCTCGAGCGTCGCGAACTTCGCGGGGTCGAGCCCGGTCACATCGGTGCGGCGCCACTCCTCGTCGGTGCGGCTGGGCATCGGCATGCGCTCGTATGCGGCAAACGCCATGCGTCGCCGCTCGCGCAGCCAGTCGGGTTCGCCCTGGCCTGTCTTCTCCAGGGTCTCTTCGGTGAATCCCAACGTCAGCCTACCGACCCCTCCATCTCGAGCTGGATCAAACGGTTCAGCTCCACCGCGTACTCGAGAGGAAGCTCTTTCGTGAACGGTTCGATGAAGCCGTTGACGATCATCGTCTCGGCCTCGTTGCGAGTAATGCCGCGGCTCATCAGGTAGAAGAGCTGCTCNTCGGAGACCTTGCTCACGGTCGCCTCGTGGCCGAGGGTCACGTTCTCCGCGTCAACATCGTTGTAGGGATACGTATCGGAGCGCGACTGGTCGTCGAGAAGAAGCGCGTCGCACTTCACGAACGACTTTGAGTTCTTCGCGTCGGGGTACATCTTGATATGGCCGCGGTATGAAGTCCGGCCGCCGCCCTTGGAGATCGACTTCGACGTGATCGTCGATGTCGTGTTGGGTGCGACGTGGATCATCTTGCCGCCGGCGTCCTGGTGCTGGCCCTTGCCGGCGAACGCCACCGAAAGCACATCGCCCTTGGCGCCGGGCTCCATCAGGTAGACGCTGGGGTACTTCATGGTGATCTGCGATCCGAGGTTGCCGTCGACCCACTCCATGGTGGCGTCGGCATACGCGAGAGCGCGCTTGGTGACCAGGTTGTAGACGTTGGTCGACCAGTTCTGAATCGTTGTGTAGCGGCACCTCGCGTTCTTCTTGACGATGATCTCGACCACCGCCGAGTGCAGCGAGTCGGTCGTGTAGATGGGGGCCGTGCAGCCCTCGATGTAGTGCACGAAGGAGCCCTCGTCGCAGATGATCAGAGTCCGCTCGAACTGGCCCATGTTCTCCGCGTTGATGCGGAAGTACGCCTGCAGCGGAATGTCCACTCGCACGCCCTTTGGCACGTAGATGAACGACCCACCGGACCACACCGCGGTGTTCAGCGCGGCGAACTTGTTGTCCGCGGGCGGGATGATCGTGCCGAAGTACTCCTTGAACAGCTCGGGGTGATCGCGCAGCGCGGAGTCGGTGTCGGTGAAGATGACGCCCTTCTTCGACAGCTCCTCGTGGAGTGAGTGGTAGACGACCTCCGACTCGTACTGCGCCGACACGCCCGCGAGGAACTTCCTCTCCGCTTCGGGCACGCCCAGCCTGTCATACGTCTTCTTGATGTCGGGCGGCAGGTCCTCCCACGTCTTCGACTGCTTGTCGGACGCCTTGAGGTAATAGAAGATATTTTCGAAGTCGATCACGCTGAGGTCTGCGCCCCAGGTGGGCATCGGCTTCTTGCGGAAGATCTCGAGCGAGCGGAGCCGCATCTTCAACATCCACTCGGGCTCCTTCTTCATCCACGAGATCTCCTTGACGATCTCGGGGTTCAGGCCGCGCTTGGCCTTGAAGATGTAGTCCTCGGGGACGGAGAAGCCGTACTTCTCCTTGTAATCGGAACCGATCTCGATTTGCTTGGGTACTGTCGCCATCAGGCAATCTCCTCGGGCTTCAGGACTGCGGGTTCGTCAGCCTCCGCCCATTCCGAGTAACCGGTTTTCTCCAGCCTGTTGGCGATCTCGGGACCGCCCGACAGCACGAACTTCCCGTCGACGAGCACATGCACGAAGTCGGGCTTGATGAACTCCAGGATGCGCGTGTAGTGGGTGATGATCAGCACGCCGAGCTCCGGCCCGCGCATGCGGTTCACCGCCTCGGCGACGAACTTGATCGAGTCGATGTCGAGGCCTGAGTCGGTCTCGTCGAGGATCGCGATCTCGGGCTTCAACATCGCCATCTGCAGGATCTCGGCGCGCTTCTTCTCGCCGCCGGAAAAGCCGTCGTTGATGTAGCGAGGCAGGAACGAGTCGTCCATGTGCAGCACCTCGAGCTCGCCCTTGAGCATCGAGCGGAACTCCTTGGGAGAGATCATCTTCGACTTGTCCTTGCCGTCATACCCCCGCTTGGCGTTGAGCGCGGTGCGCAGGAAGTTGGTCATCGAGATGCCCGGGACGACGACGGGGTATTGCAGCGCGAGGAACATGCCCAGACGAGCCCGCTCGTCGACCTCGAGCTCCAGGACGTTCTTGCCCTTGAAGGTCACCGTGCCGCCATCGACCGTGTAGCCGGGGTGTCCCATCAGCGTGTGGGACAGGGTCGACTTGCCCGAGCCGTTGGGGCCCATCACCGCGTGCACCTCGCCCTTGTTGATGGCG
>JGI20189J14885_1000234_pt1 | contig 21942 bp, 29 predicted proteins | sample NGESurdeep072012_10_FD_14885 | JGI IMG/M metagenome (IMG submission 14885) | reverse complement strand
GCGCCGTCATCGGCGGCCTGATCTTCGCCACCGTCGCCACCCTGATGTTCGTCCCCGTCGTGTTCTCCCTCGCACATCCCAAAAAAGCGACCGTTCGCAACGAGACCCCAGATCTTGGAGAAACCCATGTCCAACCCGTCTGAAGTCTTGCATCACAAGCCTGTTCGACGATTGAAGCTCGCCATCGCCATGGGCTTGGGAGCGGCGGCGCTCATCGTGGGGGGCGGACTCCTGAGCCGTTCGCTGGCCCATCGGTCCCTATCGACATGGACCAGGGCCCAGGCGATTCCGACCGTGGTCGTGATCCATCCGGGTCGCCAGAGCGGACCACAGTTCCTGGTGCTGCCGGGCAACGTCCAGGCTTTCTACACCGCGACGATCCATGCGCGCGTCAGTGGATATCTCAAGCGATGGTATCAGGACATCGGCGCGCGGGTAAGAGCGAGCCAGGTCTTGGCCGAGATCGACACCCCCGAACTCGATCAGCAGTTGGCGCGCGCCAAAGCCGATCTGGCCACCGCCGAAGCCAACCAACGGCTCGCCAAGACCACCTCGGACCGCTGGGCCGGCCTCGTCGCCCAGGATGCGGTTTCTCGGCAGGACGCGGAGGAAAAGGCCGGCGATCTGGCGGCCAAGACCTCGCTCGTGAACGCCGCCAGGGCCGAGATGGATCAGTTGCGCGCCGAGGAGTCGTTCAAAAAAATCCTGGCCCCGTTCGATGGCGTCGTCACCGCCCGATCGACCGACATCGGCGCCCTGATCGCGGCGGGCACGCCCAACGACCCTGGCCTCTTCACCGTCTCGGACGTGCATCGTCTGCGGGTCTATGTTCAGGTTCCGCAGCGCTATTCGTCGCAGATCAAGCCGGGCCTCACGGCGACGCTCGCCGTGCCGGAGTATCCCGGGAAGACCTTTCCCGCCACGCTTTCAAGCACCGCCGACGCGGTGGGCGCGCAGTCCGGAACACTTCTGGTCGAGTTGCAGACGGAAAATCCAAACCTCGTGTTGAAACCAGGCGACTACGCCCAGGTTCGCTTCGCTCTGCCATCGGCCGCCGGCCTGGTTACCCTGCCGGCGAGCGCGACGATATTCCAGCAGGGCGGCATGGCCGTCGCCACGGTCGGTTCGGACAACCACATCATCATGAAACATATCTCCATCGGTCGTGATCTGGGGATCTATGTCGAGGTCGCGTCCGGCCTGAGCCCGGACGATCGCATCGTCGACAATCCGCCGGATTCCCTGGCCAACGGTGAGCTTGTCCGGATTGCCGGCGCGAGCGCTCGGGCGATCGCGGCCACGGGCGGGGGAGTCTAGGCCAATGCGGATTCCAGCCGCGGCCGGCGGAGTCTTGGCCGTCCTGACAAGCTTGGGGGGATGTTCCCTGGCGCCCGCCTACGCGCCCCTGGTTGTTCCCACTCCTTCGACATTCAGAGAAACCGGACCGTGGACCCGGGCGGCTCCAGCCGACCAGATCACCCGCGGACGATGGTGGGAAGTCTATGGCGATACGGAGCTCGACAATCTTGAAGGCCGCATCGAAATTTCCAACCCCACGCTGGTCGAAGCGGTCGCCCGCTATGATCAGGCCAGGGCCTTCGCCAGCGAGGCGGCGGCCGGCGCCTACCCGACGGTGGGGGTGAATACGAGCTTCACCCGTGATCGCCAGTCGGACAATCGCCCCTTACGCGGCGCCAATCAGCCGGACGTCTACTCCGCCGACACCGTCGGCGGCGCGATCGACTATGAGCTTGATCTGTGGGGCCGCATGCGGAATCTCGCCGCCGCCGCCAACGCACGGGCCCAAGCCAGCGCGGGGGACGTCGAGACGGTGCGCCTGAGTCTCGAGGCGGAACTCGCCGACGACTATGTGCGCCTGCGCGGGCTCGACGCGGAGAAGAGCTTGCTGAAGGAGGTTGTCGATGACTACCGACGCGCCTTGGCCTTGACCGATATTCGTCATTCCGGGGGCATCGCGACGGGCCTCGACGTCGGCCGCGCGCAGACTCAGCTGGAGAGCGCGCGCGCGTTGGTCTCGGATGTCGCCGCTCGACGCGCCCTCTACGAGCATGCAATTGCAAGCTTGGTGGGAGAGCCCGCTTCAAGCTTCTCCATCTCGCCGGCGGTGGTCGATATAGATCTGCCGCACACGCCAACCGGGCTTCCTTCGACGCTGGTGCAGCGGCGGCCGGACGTCGCGGCGGCGGAACGACGCGCGGCGGCCGCCAACGCCGAAATAGGCGTGGCGCGGGCCGCCTTCTTCCCCGACATCTCCCTCCAGGCTCTCGGGGGATTCCAGAACACCGGCGGCCCGGGGTTGCTTGCGGCGCCAAACAGTTACTGGACGCTGGGGCCGGCCCTCGCGTTGACGCTGTTCGACGGAGGGCTACGGCGTGCTCAACTCGCCGCGACCAGGGCGGCGTTCACCCAGGCCAGCGCCGCGTATCGCGCTCAGGTGCTGCGCGCCTTTCAGGACGTCGAGGACAATCTCGCGCTCCTCAACCAATACGACACCGAAGCCGTCGATCAGGATGCCGCCGTCGTCTCGGCCAGAAGGACGGACGATCTGGCCTTGATCCGGTACCGACAGGGTGCGGTGAACTATTTGGAAGTCGTCGTGGCTCAGAATGCGGCGCTGGACGCAGAGAGGGCGGCGCTGAATCTGAAGACTCGGCGACTCCAGGCCAGCATCGGGCTCATCCGAGCGCTCGGCGGCGGTTGGGATGTTGGCGATCTGCCGGGGATTGGCGCGCCGATCAAACAGGCCGCGCGGTAGAGCCGCGCGGGCTGAGTTGCTCGACTGTCAGGATAACGTGGAACGCCTTTACCAAGTGGTAGGCTTGTCGTCGCGGCGCGCTTCAGCTGCATCGACTTGGATAGCAACTTACAGCCCCTCTCAGCACTCTCGGCAAGTCCGACGATGGCGGCAAGCAACGGCGTGACAATGGCGCCGAACGCGCTGTCCGCCCCTGCACCATCTATCGAAAAGTCACCAACGGCTTCCGCGCCGAATGGGCCGCCAGCCTCTACGCCGACACCCGCGGCGCCGTCGAAACCGGGCGACGACGCGCCGTCCGCGCCATCGACGCCATCCACCTCACCCTCGAAGGCTCCCCCATTCCTCTCGCCGCCTGACCGCCCGGGGCGGGACGTCAACGCCGAGCTTGACCCTACCGACCGATCACGAACAGAGGGGTGAGCAATTACGGTTCCACAGGCTCGCCGCGCGGACCTACTCGACGGCCAGGATCACGTGCGAGGCCTTGACCAGAGCGGCCATCGCCGCGTCCATGGTAAGATCGAGGGTTTCCGCGCTCTGTCGGGTGATGGTCGCCGCCAGGGTCTTTCCATCCGCCAGTTCCAGGATGACCTCGGTGTTCACCGCCCCATGTTCGATCGCCACCACCTTTCCGCGGAGGCAGTTCCTGGCCGAGGTCCGCAAGGGCGCGTCCCCGGCGGCGAGGATGACGAAGCTGGCCTTGATCAACGCCAGGGCGTCCGATCCGACGGCCAGGCCCAGGGCTTCGACGCTGGCTCTGCTGATCGCGGCGACGATCTCGACGCCCGGCGAGATCTCAAGAGTGACTTCGGCGCTGACCGCGCCTTGGATGATCATCTTCACCGTGCCACGCAGGGCGTTGCGGGCGCTGGTGCGCATGACGAGGTTCCAGGATTCGAGGCAAAAGTCGGCGCTCGGATCGTCCGCCAACCTCTTCTCCAATCGCTCCATGGTCAAGGCGATCTCGGCCCGGAGGTGCAATAGGGTGCGCAGGGACGCATGGCCCTGCGCAGTCAGCGCCGCCATGCCGCCGGCGCGACCGCCCGGCTTGGCGACGACGAGGGGCTTTCGAAACAGATTGTTCAACCCCTGAACGGCGTCCCAAGTCGCCCGATAGCTCAGGTCCATGTCGCGGGCCGCCGCCGTGATCGAACCGCGCCGGTCGATCGCCTCAAGCAGGCGCACGCGATCCTCGCCGAGCCGCCCGGCGACCCCGAGCCTCAGGAAGCCCTTCGCCGGGGCCGGTCCGGTCACCGCGCCGCCTCCGGGACCCGGCCGTGATCGAAAGGGCAAGAATTCCTTCCGGACCGTCTCGTTATGCGGCTATAGCGCATAACGCATCGAGGTTTGGCGAGGCTGCGACGGGGGGATTCAGTCAATGAGCTCATCGGCGATTCAATTCCCCTGGGTCTGCGTCTGCTGCGTCTTCGCCTTCTGTGGGGCGGGCGCCTCGACCCGCGCCCACGCCGGCGAACCGGCTGTCGATGGCCCGAACCTGGAGACCGCGCAAGCGGACGGAACGGGTCTGGCGACGGATCGTCTCGCCCAGGTCTCCAATCCATCCGGCGGGGACGCCGTTTCGGCCCATTTCGCCGGCTGGTTCGCCCGGGTGAAGCAGGCGCAGGACAGCCAACCCCACTGGATCACCCCGATCGCGACCGTGACGCCGCGACTGGAGGAGGAGTTTCGCTACGATCAGGACTGGCAAACTCTCGGCAGCGGCGCCACCGTGGAAAACTTCGACGGCGGAAAGGGTCTGGAACTCATCCCCACGAGGTCCAACGAAATCATCATCAATCTGCCGCCTTACGAGGAACGCAGAGTCAAGAAGCCGGCCACCGGCTTCGGCGACTGGCCCTTCCTGCTGGTCAAACAGAGACTGGCCAGTGGCAATGAACAGAACGGAAATTACATCGTTTCGGCCTTTCTCGGCGTCCAGGCGCCGACCGGCATCGCCGCCTACACCAATGATGCCTGGGTGATCACACCGACGCTGGCCGCCGGCAAGGGCTGGGGCAATTTCGATGTTCAGGGAACGGTCGGCGTGCCGATACCCTTGAGCCATGAATCCACCATCGGAATCGCGGTGGTCAGTAACGTTTCCTTTCAATACCATATCGGAACCTATTTCTGGCCCGAGATTGAAGTGAACACCACCTATTGGGCCAACGGGGAGCGTGGCGGCAAGACCCAGGTCTTCCTCACGCCGGGGCTGGTTCTCGGGCGTTTCCCACTCGCCGGGCGGCTTAAGGGTATAGTCGGCGTCGGCTATCAGGTTTCCGTCTCACCGAAGTCTCAATCCAGCCCGATCACGCCGCAGTACGATCACGCCTGGATTCTATCGACCCGGGTGACTTTCTAGATCCGTTGACTATGCAACCTGACATCAGGCCGTCATGGGGGCGGCCGGTCCGACAATCTAAACTTCGCCGCATGCCTTCCGGCCATTTCACCAGCGAAGCGGTGCAAGAGGCGCAAGCCCCGGCCAGCCCCGAGACGGCCGAGCCGCGCGTCGTCCAGAACGAGACTCACCGTTTCGCCTTCGAGAGCGCCGACGGGCGCTATTCGATTGGCCTGACCGGTGTTGTTCAGTTCGACGCCGGCGCCTGACCCTCAGCGACCAGCCGGAACTGCGGATTGATCCGACCACGCTGGCCAACACCGGTCCGATCGGCGCCGCCGCCAATCCGGTCACCCGCGGCTACGTCCTGGATGTCGAGACCGCCGCCGCCTGGCGCACCGCGGCCATCGACGGCGACCGCCAGAGAATCTATTCCCTTGGTCTGAACTGGTATCCCAATGACCTGATTCGCCTGATGCTGGATTACAGCCACATCGACTATGACAAGGCCAATGGAACCGCCACGTCCGGCGACCCGCTCGGCGCCGCCGTCGGCGCCACCGCCGATTCCGTCGCCCTGCGGGTCCAGGTCGCCTACTGACGCCGGTCGGGGAGCGGCCCTGGCCGCCCTGGTCGCCGGCGCCCTGGCGATCGGCGCCACGCCGATCCTGGTGCGCCTGGCGAACGCCGGACCGGCGATGGTCGGCTTCTGGCGACTGGCCCTGGCCCTGCCGCTGCTGGCCCTGCTCGGGGCGCGGACGAAAGGCGGCCCGGTCGGGCGGCCCTCGCCGGTGATGCTGGCGGCGGGTGTCTTCTATGCCCTGGACCTCGTCTTCTGGCACTTCGGCATCCGCTACACTTCGATCGCCAACGCCACCGTGCTGCCGAACCTGACGCCGGTGCTGGTCGCAGTGGCCGCCTGGCTCTTCCTGCGTGAACGCCCGACGCCGGCCTTCCTTGTCGGGCTGTCCGCCGCCCTCGCCGGAGCGGCGGCGATGAGCCTGGCCGGCGCCGGACCCAGAGCAACGCCCGGCGCGAACCCCCGTCTCGGCGATGCTCTCTGCCTGGCGACGGCGGTCTGGTACGGACTCTACTTCCTCTGTGTCCGCCAGGCGCGCGCCACGCGTTCCACCGTTCAGGTGATGACCTGGACCAGCCTCGTCGGCGCGCCGGCGTTGCTGGCCATGGCGCTGGCGCTCGGCGAAGATCTCCTGCCCGCCGCCGCCGCCGGGTGGTGGGCGCTGGCCGGACTGGCGATCGCTCACGTCGCCGGCCAGGGCGCCATCGCCTGGGCGCTCGGCCGCCTGCCGGCCTCGACCGCGGCCCTGGTTGTCCTCATCCAGCCGGTCGCCGCGGCGGCCCTGGCTTGGTGCGTGTTCGGCGAGACCCTGACGCCCTGGCAAGCAGCTGGCGGCGCCTTGGCGCTTGCCGGCGTGGCGTTCGCCCAGACCAGATGGCGTCCGGGAGTTGGGGACTTGGACAGGGGGTGATCCGCCGCTAATGACCTGAACAGCGTTCAGTTCGATCGAGAGGGGAGAGTTCGCCCGTGGCCCTGCCGCCCGTTCTTCGCGACCGCCTGCGCCTGCCGGTGATCGGCTCGCCACTGTTCATCGTCTCGGGACCGGACCTGGTCATCGCCCAGTGCAAGGCCGGGATCGTCGGCGCGTTTCCCTCGCTCAACGCCCGGCCGCTGGCGCAACTCGACGAATGGCTGGCGCGGATCAGCGAGGAGCTGGCCGCGTGGGACAAGGCTCATCCGGAGGCGCCGTCGGCGCCCTTCGCGGTCAACCAGATCGTCCACAAGACCAACAATCGCCTGGAGGCCGATGTCGAACTCTGCGCCCGGTACAAGGCCCCGATCGTGATCACCTCCCTGGGCGCGCGCGAGGACGTCAACGCCGCCGTCCACGGCTGGGGCGGCGTCATCCTGCACGACGTGATCTCCGACTTCTTCGCCCGCAAGGCGATCGAGAAGGGCGCCGATGGGCTGATCCCCGTGGCCGCGGGGGCCGGCGGCCACGCCAGCCGGCTCTCGCCCTTCGCCATGATCCAGGAACTGCGGGCCTGGTTCGATGGCCCGATCGCCCTTTCCGGGGCCATCGCCAATGGCGGCGCGATCCTCGCCGCCCAGGCCATGGGCGCCGACCTCGCCTACATCGGCTCGGCTTTCATCGCCACGAAGGAGGCCAACGCGGTTCCCGGATACAAGGAGATGATCGTCGAACGCGGCGGCGAGGACATTCTCTACACCAACCTCTTCACCGGGGTTCACGGCAACTATCTGCGCCCGAGCGTCGAGCGCGCCGGCCTGGATCCGGAAAACCTTCCCCAGGCCGATCCTTCCAAGATGAACTTCGGCTCCGGCGGCAACCAGGAGGCCAAGGCCTGGCGCGACATCTGGGGCTGCGGCCAGGGCATCGGCGCGGTCACGTCGATCCCTTCGGCCGGCGAACTCGTCACCCGGCTGGCCGCCGAATACGAAGCCGCCAAGGCCGCCCTGGCGAGGAAGACCGGCTTCACGGCGGGCGCGCGAATGGCGATCGCGGACCAAAAAGCACTTGCATGCGGCAGTCATTAGATATACATGTCTTAGGTATATCCTGGAGGTTTGCATGCTGGTCGCCAAGTGGGGCAACAGCCTCGCCATCCGTCTTCCCGCCGCCGTGGTGGATGCCCTGGCGCTGAAGCAGGGAGACCAGATCGACATTCAGGTGGCTGGTCGCCGCGCGTTCGATCTCAAGCAAGATCGATCGCGAGAAGCGGCGCTCGCGCGTGTTCGCGCGTTCAAGCTCAAGCTCCCGCCCGGCTGGAAGTTTGATCGAGAGGAAGCCAACGCGCGGTGACCGCCGACGCGCCGGAATTCCTCGACACCAACATCCTTGTCTACGCCTTTTCCCAAGATATCCGCGCGACCAGGGCGCGAAACCTCCTCGGTCGCCGCTGCAGCATAGGCGTCCAATCGCTGAATGAGTTGGCCAATGTGATGCGCCGGAAGCTGGGCGTGCCTTGGGCCGGCGTACGCGCCGCGTTGGCGGATGTGACGGCTCTGTGTAGCCCCGTGATCGCGTTGGATCTGCCGATCCATCTGGAAGGACTCCGGATCGCGGAGCGATATGGCTATGGCGCGTACGACTCCCTGTTGATCGCCGCGGCGCGGTCCGCCGGATGCGCGACCTTCTGGTCTGAGGATCTGGGCGATGGCGTGCTGATCGAGGGCCGGATGCGGATCCGCAATCCTTTCGTCGCGCCGTAGCCCTACCCAGCGCCCGAAAGCGACACCTCGGCGCCCTCGCTGTCGAGGATGCGGGCGAGCAGGGTTCCGTGTTCGTCGGCGGGCGGCGCGGTGAAGACAAGGCCGGCGGCCTCGCGCGCGGCGTGGACGCCCGGGAGGTCGGGAACCGTGAAGCCGAGCTGCACGCCGCCGGCCGGGTTCTTCTCCGAGGCCGGGTGCAGGGCCAGGGTGACATCGCCGGTCTCGAACTCGCTCCAGAACGGCGAGGCGAATTTCGGGGTCAGACCCAGGGTGTCGCGATGAAAGGCGACAGCCTTGTCCATGTCGGCGACGAACTTGATGGCGTAGGTGAATCGGCTCTTCATCGGGTCTCTCCTCTCGCCGTCATTCTGCGCCCAACCTCGCATCGGAGTCACCAGGGTCCGTCCGCCGCCTCCGGATCGCGCCACCCGGCGGCGCGGCGCCACAGGGCCGCGGCGGAGACGGCGGCGCGCAGTGAAGTCTCGCGATCATCACAAAGGCGCGCGGCGGCCGGCGCGCCCTCCCGTCGGCAGTGCATCGCCTCGGCGGCGTAGAAGTCGGCGAGGTCCCGCGCCCGGGCCAGGGTGATCACGCCGTAGCCGGTGGTGACGGCGCCGCCGACGGCGCGGTGGGCGATCACGATTGCGCGAGCTCAAGCGCGGCGGCGAGGACGCGCCAGGCGGCGGGATCGAGCAGCTCGTCGAACACCGTCTCCAGCACCAGGACGCCGGCCCGGCGGCCGTCGAGCGGCGGCGCGTTCAGGCCTCTCGCCAGCTCTCCCCAGGCCGCGACACTCGCGGCGATGCCCCGGGCAAGGGCGCTCAGGGTTTCTATCTCGGCGCCGGCGATCTGCTCGCCGAGCTCGAACCGCACGGCGAATTCCGCCGACAGCGCGCGGGCGTGAGCGTCGAAGGCGTGGAGCGCGCCGCCGCGCGGGTCGTGTGAGATCGACATAATCATAACGCAATATCACTTTCAGGGTGGAGTTGCAATATGAAATTTCATCAAATCCCGCGCTTGAGAATCGGTCCACCCGGTCCCACAAGCGCCGCCATGGAAGGCACAGCCCGCGAGCCGTCCCCGCCCGGCCCCCGCGAACTTTTTCTCGCCTTTCTGGCGGTCGGACTTTCCGGCTTCGGTGGCGTCCTGCCGTGGGCGCGCCGGACTCTCGTCGAAAAGCGGGCCTGGCTGACGGCCGAAGCGTTCAACGAGACGCTGGCGCTCTGCCAGTCTCTGCCGGGACCCAACATCATCAACATGTCGATCGCCGTCGGCTCGCGCTTCGCCGGCGTGCGCGGCGCCGTTGCGGCGCTGGCCGGGCTGGTGGGCGCGCCGGTGGCCATCGTCCTTGGAATCGCGGCCCTCTATGGACAAGTGGGGGCCATAGGGGCCATCCGGGCGGCCATCGGCGGGCTCGGCGCCGCCGCCGCCGGGCTGGTCGGGGCCACCGCCGCCAAGATGGCCTGGCCCCTGATCAGGCGTCGCCCGGTGTCGGCCTCGGCATTCATGATGCTGGCCTTCGCCGCTGTCGGCCTGATGCATCTGCCGTTGCCCTGGGTGCTTCTGGCCCTGGCCCCGCTCAGCATCGCGGCGGCGTGGCGGCGTCCGGCATGAAGGGCGCCGGCGACCCCCTGGCGGCTCTGGCGGTCCAGTTCGCCATCCTCTCCCTGCTCGCCTTCGGCGGGGCCAACGCCGTGGTTCCCGAGATGCACCGACAGGCGGTCGAGGTGCATCGCTGGATGAGCGACGCCGACTTCGCCGCCCTCTTCGCCCTGGCCCAGGCCGCGCCCGGTCCCAACTTCATGATCGCGACCCTGGTCGGCTGGAAGGCGGCGGGTCTGCCCGGCGCGCTGATCGCCACGGCCGCCATGTGCGCGCCGTCCTGCCTGCTCACCTACTGGGTGGTGAAGATCTGGGATCGCCACCACCAGGCGCGCTGGCGGATGGCGCTCGGCGCCGGCCTCGCGCCGGTCACCGTCGGCTTGATCTGCGCCAGCGCCTGGCTTCTGGCGCGCGGCGCCGATCGCGCCTGGCCGATGGCGATGGTCACCGCCGCGACCGCGGCCGTGGCGATCTTCACCCGTCTCAATCCACTCTGGTGCCTCGCCGCCGCCGCGGCTCTGGGGGCGAGTGGCGTGCTGGGCTAGGAATCGCCGCGCGCGGCCTTGGGGCGAAAGGACTTGAGCACGTCACGGGCCTGTTCACGGCGATCCTCGGGGATGTCGGCCCAGATTTCCATGATGTCGTCGGAGAGGTTCTCCGGGTCGGTCTCAAGCAGATGGCCCGGCCGCGTGCCCAGAACAGGGGCGATGGCGAACAGCCATTTGGGCGACAGCCGGCGCTCGCCCGCCTCCAGCAGGCTGATCACCGCCCCGCTGGTGCCGATGGCCTCGGCGAGCTGGACCTGCGTCATCCGCCGGTGCTCTCGCCAGGCCCTGAGGTAGTTGCGCGCGGGGTTCTCAGGCATGGCGCATTGTGCAAACAAAAATTCCCACTTGTCATCGCACGAAATGCAACAATTCATATTGCAATATAAGTTGCGAGGTGCAATATCGATGGCATGCCCCGCCGCTCGCCGTTTCCCGCCTTCCCCGTCCATCCCCTGCCGCCCGACCCCCCTCCGGAGTGGGCGGCCGCGCCCCGACCGTGGCTCGACCGGGCCGTCGGCCAGTGCGCCTTTCCGATCGATGGCGATGACTGGCTGACCCGCGCCTGCTGCAACCCATGCGACGGGTCCGGCTACTGCCCGGACCATCGCGCGCTGATGCTTCGACCGGAGAATTGATCGTCATGCACCGCAAGCGAAAGCCCGCTCGCCCGTCGGATCCGATGGTGATCGCCCGCCGCCGCGCCGAGGCGCGCGCCCAGGCCCGCGATCCGGCCAGCTGGGGCGTCGATCGGGAAGCCGTCGCCTTGCCCGCCAACGCCGCCATCGAGGCCGTCGCCGACCCGCGGGGCCGTATCGGCCGGGCGCGGCGCCGTGATGTCTTCGATATGTTTCATGATCGCGGGGCGTTATCGAGGGGCGCTCTGGAGGCTGTGCGTCGCCTGCAGGACGACATCGCCGTCCTTCACCGCACCCATGCCGGGGGCGGTGACCTCTCGCCGCGGGTTGATGTCTGCCGCGACCCCGGGGACTTCACCCAGCGGCGCCTGCGCGCCGGGTGGCGCGTCGCCGCCGCGCTAGAACTGGCCGGCGTCGCCAGCGCGCGGCTGCTGCGGTCCCTGTGCGAAGCCGATGTCGCCCTCGGCCGGGCCGCCTCCTGGCGCGAGGTCGCCGCCCGGGAAACCGGCGAAACCCTCGCCGACGCGCAAGGCGCCACCCTGCGGGCCGCCTGCGAAAACCTTGCCGGGGCCTACGCCATGCTCGATCGCCGCGCCTCGCGCGCCGCCAGCCAGGCCGCCATGGCGGAAGCCGGCTCATCGCTTCGATAGGCCTCGGCGAAGGCGTCCACGCCCGCCGCCACCGCCGCCTTCAGCGGCACATCCTCCCACCGTCGGATGAGAGATTTCTGCAACCGGATGGCGCGGGGTCCGCAGGCGAGGATGGCGGCGATCCGGCTCTCCACCGCCGCATCCAGACCGGCCGCCGGCACGACATCGCCGACCAGTCCCATGCGCAGGGCCGCGGGCGCGTCGAACGTCTCGCCGAGCAGCAGCATTTCGCGCGCCCGGCCCCAGCCGACCAGCATCGGCAGCAAGGCGGCCTCGACCACCGAGGGGATGCCGAGCCTGACCTCCGGCATGCCGAACACCGCGCCCTCGCCGGCCAGGCGCAGATCGCAGGCGGCGGCCAGTTCCAATCCCGCCCCGAGGGCATGGCCCTCGATCCGCGCGATCACCGGCACCGGCAGGTCGCGGACGGCGAGGCAGCAGGCGTGCACCCGGCCGATGAAGGCCCGCGCCGCGTCCGGACCGGAGAGGGCGGCCATCTCGACCACATCCGCCCCGCCGACGAACGTCCGTCCCCCGGCCCCGCTTAGCACCACCGCGCGCAGGGCTCCGTCCGTGGCCAGGTCCGCGAAGATGCGGACAAAACGCTCCATCAGGGCGGCGTTCAGCACATTGGCCTTGCCGGGGTTGTCGATGGTGACGAACGCCACCGCGCCGCCGGTCCGATGTTCATGGCGGAGATGGACGGTGGCGGCGTCGGACATGGGCGGCCTCGCGGATGTGCTCCATGCTTATCAGGCGAGCGCGGCCCGATGGGAGAGCAAAACCATGACCACTGTCGTCACCGGCGCATACCGCGGGGCGTGGACAAGACCCTCACCCTGCGGAGCGCGAGACTCCGCAAGAGATCAGCAAGCGCATGCAGCATGTGCTACCCGTCGCCATGATCGACAGGCTGATCGCCCTTGGCTTGGAGAGGCAGACCCTGGGTGGCTTTTAACTCCACGCCCGACGGCGAGCGTAGGCTGATGGATCGCCGGTGATCAAGCCTCCCAAGCGCCCACGCGACTCCAACCAACTGGCGAAGTTCATCGCGGACATCGCCACGGGCGGGAAGTCAGAGCCGCCGCCGCGCACCGCCAAGGCGCCGTCTATCCGTTCGGTCGAGGAAAGGCCGTGAGCGCACCAGTCGTCGGCCTGTTCTGCCTGGCACGGTCAACCATGCCCTTAACTGTTGGCTTCATATTGACCGGAATTAGAAGTACCGTTGGATGATCTAGAACGAACACCCTAAATACCTCGTCGGCAAACCCTTGACCTACGGACTCTACTCCTTCAAAATCAAGAATTACCTCCCTAAATCCTTCCAACCGCGCCATTAGCCGCTTGCCTTGCGAGCGTGATATCAATTGATCGAGCGCGTATCTTGCCAACGTAAGGGAAATGCTTGTCTTTGAAAAGCCGGCGTCAGTCGTCTCATATTGAGAGAACACTTCCTCGATCTTCCGCGCTGAATTAACCGCTATCTCCATGACAATATGTGTGCCGGGGAGCCTCTCAGTTGTTGGCTGCCAATCGATCAACCACTGATGGTCGTCGTCCACGCGCCGGCTATAAAAGATATCAGCGGAAACGACGGAAAAATAATCGAACATACGAGACGTAAAAAATATGCCTTCTCCGGTATGTCGTCGATGATCTGTCGTCAATTTGCCCTTAGACAATTCAAACAGTGCTTGACGGTGATCGGCCAAACCACATGATTTCTGTATTTTCTCAAAAATTCCTACTCCATAATCTCTGATTTGCATGGAGATAATGCTAGCATTTCGGGCAAATAGCCATATGGATTTGTCCGAGTCTGCGTGATCTATTACGTTATTGAACATCTCGGTGAATCCGTAGGCACATATTGCTGTAATATTTGCGGGAGCCGCTGCGAAGTGAGGCAATATCTCGCGTCTCCACACATCGTCGTCCTGAGTTTCGGGGGTAATCGACTCTATCCCAGAAGCCTTGTCGAGCTCCTTGAGTCGATATCGCTTTCCTCTCGTCTGCCCACTAGCGTCCAAGACGCCGCTCTGGACGAGCCGGCGCACATAGTTGCTGGCTGTGGCTCGGGTGACGCCGAACCGAGCGATGACTGCCGCCGCTATGTCGGCCTGGTGGGTGTCCACTTGGTCGATGATGAATCGCGTGATGGCGGAGTTGGGAACGCGGGCCATTGTAAAATTATTCCGATAGGTTTGTAAAAGATAGCTTGGCTATTTGTATCGAAGGGTCTATCTCATTGTCAAATTAAAGCCATCCTATTGTAAAAAAATGGACAAGCCCTCACCCTCGGGACCCGCCAGGGTTTTCCATCTCCTCTGCGAGGGAATGTCGATCCGCGCCATCACACGCGCGCAGGCGGACCAGCAGGTCGGCCAGGACCGGCGGGCATGGCAGGCCGCCGCATGGGCCATGAGAATGGGATCGATGCCGCGCTTCGTGGCCATCCTACCCGCCCGGACGAGCCTATCCGACCGTCGAGTCAAATCGCCACTTGACACGTGGGGCCTTCGTCGGCGGACTTGAACCGCGCCGGCGCGCCGGCCAAGGGGGTGGGATGGGGGCGCTCGAGCCTTTCGGCGATGGACCGGTGAGCGTGATCGTCGAGGCTCGCGTGGCGGTGGTGACGCTGGAACGCGGCGACCGGTTGAACGCCCTCTCCGTGGCGGCGATGGAGGGGCTTCTGGCCGTGGCCCGGCGACTGCGCGAGGATGTCTCGACGAGCGCGGTGGTGCTGACCGGAAAGCCGGTGTTCTCAGCCGGGGCCGATCTGGCCGACCCCGCTCTGGCGGCGCGGGCCGGCGCCTCCCTGATCGAGCGGCGCGAAATGATGCGGATCGGTCCGGACCTCTGCGCCGCCTGGGAGGCCCTCGATCAGGTGACCATCGCCGCGGTGGAGGGTTTCTGCCTCGGCGGCGCCCTGGCTCTGGCGGTTGCCTGCGACTTCCGCGTCGCCGGCGAAGGCGCCCACTTCCGCCTGCCGGAGATTCCGCTGGGCATGAACATGAGCTGGCACGCCCAGCCGCGCCTGGTGAACCTGATCGGCCCGGCGCGGACCAAGCGGCTCGTCATTCTCGGTGAAAAGGTGTCGGCCGCCGAAGCTCTGGCCTGGGGTCTGATCGAGGCGACGGCGCCGGACGGCGGCGCCCTGGAGGCGTCTCTCGGCTGGGCGCGGCGGGTGGCCGCCCTGCCGCCGCTTTCGACGCGGATGGCCAAGCGGTCGATCACCCAGTTCGCCACCGCCCTCAACCGGCTCGGGACCTTCATGGACGCCGATCAGTACGCCCTGGCGGCGCTGAGCGAAGATCACCGGGAGGCGGTTGCGGCCTTCTTCGAGAAGCGCGCGCCGCGGTTCACCGGCCGATGAGCGCGGCGGTGGAGGCGGCCGCGCCGCCGACGGGCGCGGAGATCGGCGCCGCCGTCGTGCCGCTTCTGGCCCTGGCCGTGTTCATCAACTACATCGACCGCGGCAACCTCGCCACCGCCGCGCCGCTGATCAAGGAACAGCTCAAGCTCTCGAACGCACAGATAGGCCTGCTTCTGTCGGCTTTCTTCTGGACCTACACGCCGTCACAGCTTCTGGCGGGATGGCTGGCCGAGCGGATCAACGCCTACCGCACCCTGGCCATCGGCTTGGCGATCTGGGCCCTGGCGACCGCGGCGACGGGCCTGGCGACCGGCTTCGCGGCCTTCATCGCCCTTCGTCTGCTGCTCGGCGTCGGCGAGAGCGCGGCCTTTCCGTGCAGCTCGAAGCTGCTCGGCCAGCACCTGCCGGCCAACAGGCTGGGCGTGGCCAACGGCATGATCGCCATGGGCCTCTCTCTCGGCCCGGCCTTCGGCACCTTCGCCGGAGGCATGCTGATGGCCAGGGCCGGCTGGCGCGCGACCTTCCTCGTCTTCGGTCTGGCATCGCTCGCCTGGCTGTGGCCGTGGCTGGCGACGACTCGCGGGGCCTCTGCCCGGGCGGATTCGGCGCGGGGTCCCACGGCGCCGTCGTTCCTGACCATTCTGAAGCACAGGGAGGCTTGGGGCACGGGCCTGGGGCATTTCTCGGCCAACTACGCCTTCTACTTCGTGATCTCCTGGCTGCCGCTCTACCTGGTCAAGGCGCGGGGGTTTTCGATGTCCGAAATGGCCGGGATAGGCGGCCTGATCTATCTGGCCTACGCCGCCAGCGCCGGACTGACCGGCTGGCTCACCGACCGCTGGATGCGGGCCGGCGCCAGCGCGACGCGGGCGCGCAAGACCGTCGCGGTGGCCAGCCATCTGCTGGCGGCCGTCGCCCTGGTGGCCTGCGCGCTGGGAGACTCCGCCGTGTCGGTGGCCAGCCTGTTCGTCGCCGCCGCCGCCTTCGGCCTCAACACCGCCGGCATCTACGCCATCGGCCAGACCCTCGGCGGTCCGGCGGCGGCAGGCAAGTGGATCGCCTTGCAGAACTGCATGGGCAATTGCGCCGGCGTCGTCGCCCCCATCGTCACCGGCCTGGTCATCGACCGGATCGGCCAGTTCTTCTGGGCCTTCGTCATTGCCGGCGCCGTCGCCCTGGCCGGCGCCGTCGGCTGGGGCGTGGTGATCCGGCGGGTCTCGCCGGTGGACTGGGGCGCCACGGCCGCGCCGAAGGCCGCGTGACCCGTCCGCTGAACCGCGAAATGAAGGTCGCCGGCGCCCTTCTGCTCACCCTGTCGGCGGTGACGCCGGCCGCCTCGGTGTTCGTGATCATTCCGGGCATCATCCAGCAGGCCGGCACCGGCGCCTTCCTCAGCCTTGCGGCGGCGGCGGTGGTCGGACTGGCCATGGCCCTGGTCTATGCCGAACTGGGCTCGGCCTGGCCCCTGGCCGGCGGCGAATACGCCATGCTCGGCCGCGCGCTGGGACCGTTCGTCGGCTTCGTCTATCTGGGCATGTACACGGTGGGATCGACCCTGGCCCCGGCCGTTCTCTCCCTGGGCGCGAGCGCCTACATCGCCGGGATCTGGCCCGGCGCGCCGCCGGTTCCCATCGCCATCGGCATCGTCGCCTTCGCGACCCTGCTCGGCATCCTCAACATCCGCACCAACGCGAAGGTGACCGGCGCCTTCCTGATGATCGAGGTGGCGGCGCTGGTCGTCCTGGCGATCCTCGGCTTCGCGCACCCCATCGCGGCGTCGCCGAACTCGTCCTGCACCCGGTGGCGCTTTCCGCCGGCAAGCTCGCGACCGCGCCGGTGGCGATGATCGGCCTGGCCACGGCGGTGGCGATCTTCGCCTACAACGGCTTCGGCTCGACAGTCTATTTCGGCGAGGAGATGCACGGCGCGCCCAGGCGCGTGGCCCGCACAATCCTCATCGCCCTTGGCCTCACCGTGGCCTTCGAGTTCACGCCCGTGGCGGCGGTGCTGCTAGGCGCCCCAGACCTGAAGCGCCTGATCGCTTCCCAGGATCCGTTCGGCGACTTCGTGCTGGCGACCGGCGGGCGGGCGCTGAACATCGCCGTCAGCCTGGGCGTCGCCCTGGCCATCGTCAACGCGGTGATCGCCATCGTGCTGATCAACGCCCGGTTCTTCTATTCCACCGGCCGCGACCGCATGTGGCACGGCGCGGCCAACGCGGCGCTGACCCGGGTGCACGGCCGCCTCCATTCGCCGTGGGTGGCGACACTTCTTTCGGGCGTTACCGGCATGGCCACCTGCTTCGTCCCCTTCCATCTGCTGTTGGTGCTGAATGGAACCGGCGTGGTGGTGCTCTACGCGCTCCTCTGCCTGGCGGTGATCGTGGCGCGACACAGCGGGGCCACCGCGCACGCCGCCTTCCGCATGCCGCTCTACCCGCTGGCCCCGATCCTCGGTCTGGCGTCCCTGATCTATGTGCTGTGGGCCAACTGGCAGGATCCCGACCTCGGCCGCCCCAGCCTGGTCGCCACCCTGGTGATGACGGCCCTCGCCGTCGCCTATTATCTGATCATGCGCCGGCGACGCGGGGCGGACTGGGCGATGGCGGGGCCGGCGGATGTGGGCGCCGATGGCTAGCGGGCCGGCCAGGCCCCGGACGGTCATCGTCGATGACGCCATGCAGCGGCGCTATCGCTATGAGCTCACGGCGCCCGCCGGCCGGGACTTCGACGCCGACTTCACGCCCGACCTGAGCCCGAAGGAAATGCTCGAACTGGGCGTGTTCGGCGGCAAGTACATGACCGACGGGACCGGGGAATTCCCCGGGAGCTGGTTCATCCGCGCGAGGCTCTCTCCCGGCGGCGCCGATCCGAAGCTCAACTACTTCGGCGTGGCGGCCAGTCAGCCGCTTTCGGTCTGGCGGGCCAAGGGCTGGATCCACCAGGACGACCCGCGCGGCTGGTTCCAGTGGTATTGCCGCTACTGGATGGGCCGGCGGGCGCCGCGGGAAGATCGCCGGCAGATCGGTCGCTGGAAGGCGATGCGCCGTCACGTCACCCAGCTCCGTCGCAACTGCGAAGCCGGCGATCTCTTCTGCCGTCCCCGGCAGCGCCAGGCCCTGCTGCACTGGGCCTACGACAGCCGGGTGATCTGAGGGTCGTCGCGGGTCCGTAACCGCACAGCCCTCGCGGCCTCAGTAGCCCCGTTCCCTGCCGTGCCTCACCGCCAGGATGACGACGGTGTCACCTTGCTGGCGATACAGAGCGAGATAGCCGCCCGCGCCGAACGCGATCGGCCACTCGCGGAACCCGGGCGCCATCTCATCGCCGGGCCGTCCGGCCTCGGGATGAGTGGCGAGCAGACGCACGCCCTGGCGGATGGCGCGCACGGCGCGGTTCGCCGCCGACGGACTATTCGACTTGAGGAATGCGTGAAGTCGGGCGATGTCGGCCAGGGCGCGGGGCGACCAGACTAGACGTGGCATTCCGGCGGGTCCGCGTCCTCGCCCGCTTCCAGTCTCGCCAGCCACGCGTCGGCCTCCTCGGCTGTGACATGCAGACCGGTGGCTTGATACTCCGCCCAGGCGGTCATGGCCGACTGGCGGAACAGTTCGGTCTCTTCTTCCCGCTCGAGATATTGTTCGATGGCTTCGCGCATGACCCAATGGGCGCTGCGGCGACGCGCCTGCGCCAGGCGCCGCACCCGCCCCTTCACGTCGTCGTCGAGTTTGAGGCTTGTCGTCGCCGCCACCACCACCTCCTCCAAAGGTGACACCTGGAGTTACCATACGGCGCGCGTGTCTTGCCGGCAAGCCTACCGGGCTTGATCCCGAGTTTCTGGGTCAGGGGCTTGCCCGAATGGCCGGCCGTGGACATTGATGGGGCTCGCGGCGCCTCGGGGGGATTGGAAGCATGGCACATTTCGCGCATGGGGTCGCCGCGATGGCGGCGGTGCTGACGCTGTCGGGGGTCCCCGCGGGGGCGGCGGACAACGCACCGACCCTGGAGGCGATGCTCGGCTACCCCTTCGACAGTGGTTTGGCGGCGGCCGAGCGCGGCGATGTGATCGCCTGGGTCCGCGACGTGCGGGGCGTGCGCAATGTCTGGCTGGCGCGGGGGCCGGCGTTCGCGCCCCGCCAGGTCACCGCCAATCGCGACGACGACGGCCAGGAAGTCAGCGACCTGACCTTCTCGCCCGACGGCTCGCGGCTCGTCTGGGTGCGGGGCGGGGACCACGACGCCAACTGGCCGGCGGAGGGCAATCTCGCTCCGGACCCCGCCTCCGACACCGCCCAGCCGGAGATGACCCTGTGGAGCGCGGCGACGTCCGGCGGGGCGCCGACGGAGGTGGCCAAGGGCGACGCCCCGGCCGTTTCGGCGCGGGGCGTCCTGGCGTTCATCAAGGACCATCAGGTGTGGACCGCGCCGGCGGCCGGAAAGGGCAAGGCCGAGCGGCTGTTTTTCGACCGCGGCCACGACGGCGGGCTCGCCTGGTCGCCGGACGGCTCGAAGCTGGCCTTCGTCTCGGACCGCGGCGACCACGCCCTGATCGGCGTCTTCACCGCCAAGGACCGGCCGCTCGCTTGGCTCGCGCCTTCGACGGGCAAGGACGGCGCGCCACGCTGGTCGCCGGACGGATCGAGGATTGCCTTCACCCGCCGGCGCGGCGACGGCGGCGCGCCCGAGCCGATGCTGATCGAGACTCCGGACCCGTGGTCGATATGGGTGGCGGACGTGGCGAGCGGCGCGGGCAGGCTGGTCTGGCGCTCGCCCGACACCCTGGACGGCTCCTATCCCGACACCGAGGGCGAGGCGAACCTCGCCTGGGCGGCGGGAGACAGGCTGGTGTTCCTCGCCGACCTGGACGGCTGGCCACACCTTTATGCGATCCCCACGGCGGGCGGCCAAGCGCGGTTGCTGACGCCGGGCGCGTTCATGGTCGAGGATGTGGTGAAGAGCCGGGACGGCGCGGCGATGATCTATTCGGCCAACACCGGCGCCGCGACCGACGACGGTGGTCGGCGGCATCTCTTTCGGGTGACTGTCGATGGCGGCGCGCCGGTCGCGCTGACGAGTGGCGAATCCATGCAGTGGACGCCGGCGGTCGCCGGCGCGGGCCAGGTGGCCTTCATCGGCGCCGGCCCAAAGGCCCCGACCGGGGTCGAACTCGTGAGCACGGCCGGCGGCGCGCCGCGCGAACTGGAAGCCGCCGGCGCCTTCCCGGCCGACAGCCTGATCGCGCCGACGACGGTGAACTTCACCGCGCCCGATGGCCTGACCGTGCATGGGACGCTGTTCCAGCGCCGGGACGGCGGGGCGCCTAAACCCGCTGTCATCTTCGTCCACGGCGGGCCGCCCCGGCAGATGCTGCTCGGCTGGCACTACATGGACTATTACAGCAACGCCTATGCGGTGAACCAGTATCTCGCCGCCCATGGCTTCGTGGTGCTGTCGGTGAACTATCGCCTCGGCATCGGCTATGGCCGGGCGTTCAATCATCCGCCCCACGCCGGGCCGGCCGGGGCGGCGGAATACCAGGATGTCCTGGCCGGCGCGCATTTCCTGCAGAACCTTCCGGGCGTCGATCCGGCGCGGATCGGCATCTGGGGCGGGTCCTACGGCGGCTATCTCACCGCCCTGGCGCTGGCCCGCAATTCCGAGACCTTCAAGGCCGGCATCGACATGCACGGCGTGCACGACTGGTCGCGGGAGGTGGCCGAGGCGGCGGGCAATCCAAACATCCGCTTCGAGACGGGCGACCGCGAGGCGGCGATGGCCGTGGCGTGGAAGTCCTCGCCCGACGCCGACATCGCCACCTGGCGCTCGCCGGTGCTGCTGATTCAGGGCGACGACGACCGCAACGTCCGCTTCGAGCAGACCATCGACCTGGCGCGCCGCCTCGAAGAGCGCAAGGTCCCCTTCGAGGAGCTGGTCATCCCCAACGAAATCCACGGCTTCCTGCGCTACCAGTCGTGGCTGGCGGCCGACGCAGCGACGGCGGCGTTCCTGGAGAAGGAACTGGGAGCGGGTAGGTGAGGACGGCCGATCCTCCGCCTTGGTGGCGCGCCTTATTGGCCTTCGCCATTGCCCCGGCGATTGCGGCTCTGGCGTTCTCTTGCGCCAGTCCGCTCTATGCAGGACTGACCGATGTCGTTGAGCGGATTTGGCGGACGTTCCAGGTTGTCGTTGTTGTGGGCGGCTATTTTCCGACCCTGATATTTGGCGTTCCGATATTCGTCTTCTTACGTCGCCGATTGAACCCGACCCTTCTGAACTGCACATTGATCGGGGCGGGAATCGCGGGACTTCCCTGGCTTCTACTTGCGCTGCTACCCTTCGCGGATAGCGCCAGCATTGATGGTCGCGCCACCATCGTGGATCACCACTTGACGTGGTTCGGCCTATGGATGGGCACGAAGGTGGCGGCGTTGATCGGACTGTTCGGGGCTTTGGCCGGGGCCGCGTTCTGGCTGATTGCAGCATCTGGTCTTAGGAAAGCACGGAACGCCCGCACCGGATGCGACCGCCGCGTTTGACAGATATCACTCCTTCCCGTCATGGCCGGGCGTCAGTCCTGGCGACCCATGAACACCGGCGTCCAACGTGGCCGTGCGGCCGCACGGCCATTGCTGGGGTTCGCGTCCCTGGATGGCCGGGACTTATACCAGTCCTCGAAAAGGCTGACTCGGTCTTTTCAAAGCGACGCGTGTTCGATTCCATGGGGTGATTCGGACACGGAGAAGTTGGATGGGCGCGCCC
>JGI20189J14885_1000227_pt1 | contig 22222 bp, 15 predicted proteins | sample NGESurdeep072012_10_FD_14885 | JGI IMG/M metagenome (IMG submission 14885) | reverse complement strand
TGACACCAATGAGAAAGATAAAAAATCCGAAAAGATTGACTGCGGCGCCGCAAAACACGCGTCGCGACGCCTGGCGAGTCCCGCGGGCACTCTGGACAGCAAAGAACTGGGAGACTTGGGCGAACTGGCGTTTGTTCTTGCTGCCAGTTCAAAAGGCCTGGCCGTTTCCAAACCTTTCGGCGACTGCCGCCGCTACGACCTGATCGTAGATTCAGGACGCCGCTTGCTCCGCATTCAGGTCAAGTCGTTATACCGGAAGGTCGTCCGCGGAGATTACCAGGTAAGGTGCCGCAGTCGCTGCAAGCTAAACAACGGATGCTACACCTCCCACGAGATCGATTTTATGGCGCTGTACTTGGCGCGAAGAGATATCTGGTATCTCATTCCCATCGCAGCGCTTGGCACCCTGACAGTCGTCCACCTGCACCCGGACGGTTTATTAATAAATAGGACTGGATGCGCCAAATTTGAAATCTACAAAGAAGCCTGGCACCAACTGGACGAACGTGTAGAGAAGCATCGAGGATAAGACTGAGAATAATTTAGAAGAATTGTCATTCCGAGCCATGACAAGGCATCGTTCTCAATCAGGAAACGCGAGGAATCTGCTTTTCGTGACGAAAATTCATGGGGCGCATAGAGACCCCCAAAACCCTTGTCATTCCGAGCCATGACAAGGCATCGCACTCAATCAGCAAACGCGAGGAATCTGCTTTTCATGACCGAAACTCACTCGAACCCCAACTCTTTCCACTTCCGATCTACCAGCGCCTTGGTCTCAGCATCCATCAGAATCTCATCCGGCCATGGACGCTGAAATCCTTCGCTGGGCCACTTGCGGGTCGCGTCAATCCCCATCTTCGACCCGTAATTAGGCAGCCGCGAAGCATGGTCGAGAGAATCTACCGGACCCAACGTGAATTGAATATCCCGCTCGGGATCAATGTGATTTAGAGCCTTCAACGTAACTTCGCCGATGTCCTGAACGTCAACATCTTCGTCCACGACAACAATGCACTTGGTAAACATCGCCTGTCCCAGCGACCAGACGGCGTTCATGACCTTGCGCGCCTGGCCCGGATAAGACTTCTTTATCGAGACGATCATGAGATTGTGAAACACGCCCTCGATAGGCAGATTGATGTCCACAATTTCAGGAATCGTCAGCTTCATCAGCGGCAGAAAAATTCGTTCCACCGCCTTGCCCATGTAAGCGTCTTCCATGGGAGGCTTGCCAACAATCGTCGTTGAATAAATAGGATTCTTGCGATGCGTAATGCAACTGAGATGAAACACCGGATACAAATCTTCGAGCGAGTAAAAACCGGTGTGGTCTCCAAATGGCCCTTCGGTGCGAAGCTCGTCGAGATGCACGTGCCCTTCGAGAACGATTTCCGACGACGCCGGTACTTCAAGATCCACGGTTTCGCACTTCACCAGCTCAACAGGTTTCTGCCGCAGAAATCCAGCAATCAAATATTCCTCAATATCAGGGGGGGCAGGAACAATCGCCGAAAAAGTTATCGCAGGATCCGTTCCGATGGCCACAGCAACCTCCATCTTTCCCGAAGGAGAATCCTCAATGCGCACCGACCCGCCGGAAGATCGCGCCATGACATCAACCGCGACGCCGCGGGCGCCCCGTCCTTCCCGCGCACTTTGCGGGAGAGTGGGATTTTCTCCAGCCGCCGCTCGCATGCGTTCCCGGTAATGCTCCGCCGCAATTTTTTGCCGCTGCCAGTGCGCACCAAGAGTGTGCTCGTCATAGACCTGCATCCGGTAGCAACCCACATTCCGCTTGCCCGTATTTGGGTCACGCGTAACCACGCACGGCAGCGTGATGAATCGTCCTGCATCTTTAGGCCAGCACTTCAGGATGGGAAAATAATCGAGCGAGAAATTTTCGCGGCGTATGACTTCTTTGCAAGGTCCAGTTGAGACGGTCTTGGGAAAGAATTTCCCCATTTCCGCCAGCATCGGTAGCATTTTCACTTTGTCGAGAAAGCCCTGTGGGGACTTCACGTCCATGAAATGACGAATGCGGTCCGCGACTTCGTCGAGCGCGCTGACCTCAAGCGCGAGATTCATGCGGCGTGCCGACCCGAATTGATTGATCAGAACCTGCGCGCCCGGATGGCCTTTGATATTTTGAAACAGGAGTGCTTTGCCGCCGCCGGAGCTCTTGCTGACGCGATCAGCAATCTCGGTTATCTCGAGAATCGGATCCACTTCGGCGGAAATCTTTTTCAGTTCTCCGGCGCGATCAAGCACTGAGATCCATTCGCGCAAATCATCGTAAGCCAAGGAAAAACCTCTTTCGTGAACACGTAGGGACAGATGTCCTCATCTGTCCAGTCAGAACAACGGACAACCAAGCCGGCTGGTAGAGACGTAGCTTGCTACGTCTTGCATTTCACGTTGGGTCCGCCCTAGTGCGCAACCAGAAATTATATAGACAGTTTACCCCTTCGAATTTTGCAGCGTTTTATTCCCAATAATAAAAAGGACAAACTTATGACAGAAACGACAAGCGCAGGCGGAAGTGTGCCTGAGACCACAAGCCTACTGACTCCAAAAGGAATCAACCAGATCATCGAAACCTTCGGCGATATTCACGATTACATTCAGCTCGATGGAACGCTAGATGTGCAATGGCCGATCAAGTTTTTGGATTATGCTGCCCTGCCCGTCCCGCTGATGCTTTCATTCGATCATTCAAAAACCATTACCCATTTTCGCTGTCACAAACTGCTGGTGGATGCGATGGAGGCTGTTTTCACTGAAATTAAGAATAAAGGACTGGAGCCGGAACTGTTCAGTTTCGGCGGATGTTTCTCCTTCCGTCCGCAACGAACCGGAGCCAAGCTTTCCGCGCACAGTTGGGGAATCGCAATTGATTTGAACTCGGAAAGCAACTCGCAAGGAACATCAGGCGACATGAATGCAGACGTGATCGCAGTCTTCCAACAAGCCGGATTCGAGTGGGGCGGCGACTGGCCCGGCAGGTCAAAGGACCCGATGCATTTTCAATTTTGCACCGGATATTAGTTCCAGGTGGCCCAGCCTTTCGCGTTCTTTGCAAAGGCTGGGGATTTTAGCGCTGGTCAATACGGCGAACTGTCGGATAGATTCCAAATCGTCCCCGCTCCCGTGCTGTCCATATGGAACTCCAGAGTTTCTCCCAGATGCGCCCGAAAATAATCCGGGCTATTGATCTCCGGGATACAACTTACTTCCGCTTCTCTGGTTTTGGGTTATCGCAACGAAGCTCGTTGACGGACCGCTACTCTTACTGCCTCGCGACCACGACGATCATAAAACTCCCGGGCTTGACCCTGGGACGACCTCTCGACTCTGGTTGGGACTCCTCAAATTCGGCGGTGGGCAAATAGACCTTGTGCGCCGAAGCGTCAATGTCCATTGTTCTTGCGCCGAGTGGGGTTGTTACTGTTTGCAGGATTTCGAACTTGCCGGGAGTGGTCTCGCCGGCAATTACAAGCTTGCCGTCACGACAGCTCGCGAAAGCCTGGTTGCCATCGAATCTCGTAGCGTCCACTCCTGCGCCAATTGGCAGATCGGTGAGCACCTTGCCGTCATCGGCGCTCATCACGATCAGCTTTTGCGGATTTCGACATCCAATAAAAAGCAGCCGCTTCTTTGCGTCAATTGACATTCCAACTGGAGCGCCTCCGGGAGCGACAGGCCAGTGCGCAAGAACCTTTCTCGTCTTGATGTCCACGACTGCAACTTCGTTCTTGTCCACCAGATTGATATAGACCTTGCCTGCGCCATCGGAAGCCAGAAACTCGGGCTTGCCGCCTAAATCAATTGGCGGGTCAATGGTCGCAGTTTGGGGATTCGCATCGGGCTTGAGCGTCATCAGAACTCCGCCGTCGCCGGAGACGACCAGCACGAGCCCACTGGCTTTGTCGAAAATAATGCCGTCCGCATCGGGTTGCGCCGCGACCGTTCCCAGCACGGCGTTCGTCTTGAGATCAAAAATCACGATTGCGCCCGCCCCGTCGCTGATGAATCCCCGTCCGACGGCGGGAACCAGAGCGACTCCGTGGTTGCGCTTCTGGCCGGGAATGTCGGCGATCGTCTTCCCCGATTCGGCATCAATCACCATCGTGTGTGTGCTCCGCGTGACGTATAGCCGGTGGGCCTTTGCGTCCAATGTGACGTAGTCCCAACCGCCGTCCCCACCAATCTGAAATGTCTTTTCGACCGCCCAGGTTCCCTGCGCCGCGGCTCGTGTGCTAAAGGTGAATGAAACTAGTGTGACCAGAAGGGCAAAGGATAAAGTTGCATTCCGAAAACGCATGAAATCCTCGGGTAGATGTGCCGGGCCAGAATACCATTACTCGTTCGGTCATTGAGGTCAATGAGTGCAAATACCTGATTGCGTCAGTTTATCTACAATGGCTTTTTGTTGGTTCAAGAGCTGGGCGCTGCATTAACATGACAAGCATGGAAACAGAGCAACGACGGAAATGGCTTATCCGAGGAACCGTGTTGGTTCTGGTATTCGCGGGTGCTCTGAGTATGCACATGGAACGGTTGCGTGGATGGAGCTTTCTCGTTCTTTGTTTCATAGCGGGGTCGATAGGAGGTTTGGGATTTGTTTGGGCAAGACAGCAGCTTAAGGTGGGCGGGAACCGCTTATCTAAACAGTGGAAGGCGGCTCTCATCGGCGCTGCCATCGCCCTAGTGCTGGTAGTAACGCTTATCTTGAATTACGGCAGACCCGATGCCGCCGCTAATACGTTCCTTACCGTTGGCGGCGTCGTTCTCGCGCTAATAATGTGGAGCGTTTACCGACTCTTTTCACGCCTCATTGACGCTCTCTGGGCGCGCTTCACTAATCGATAAAGACCTGGGCGGCTGGCCCATGCTTTCCGGCCAGAATTCATGAGGTTTCCCCACCCTTTCGCCTGCTTTTGGCGAAGGGCGGGATGGCATGGCGACAGTCAGCGCCATGCCCATTCGTTCCCGTTTCCGTGCCGTTGACGGGCACTCGATCTCGACTTGCCCCTCTTGTCCGCTGGCCCACGCTCGAAAGCTACTCCACTCCCAGTCCTCGGGGCGGTCCACTAGTCCGCGCTTCACCGGATTACGATGAATGTAGCGCAATTTCTCCATACTCTTCGCTTCACTCCAAACCGGGAAATCGTAGTAACGCACCTGCCAAAAGCGCCGAGCGCCCGCGGTCTTCAACTTACGCGATGTGATCTGTTTCAGCATGTGGATCACCACCGAAAGCTCTCCGCGCTCCGGCTCGCTGATGAGCAGATGAACATGCTCCGGCATCACCACGTAGCCGCTGACGTAACATCCGTACCAGCGGCGTACGCGCTCTAACTCGCGCTCGAAGGTCTCGCGCGCGGCCGCAGAGTCGAGCAACTTCATTCGCCTATAACAACTGAAGGTAATGAAGTGCAGGCAACGCTGATGCTGATAGCGTATAGGTTTTGGCGGCATGGAACGGAATTGTACTCCCACCCTGTCGCTCCAAAAGCGGGAGCGACAAGGGTGGGGCAACCTCAATTCCCAGTACGGGCCGAACGCGTTCAACAATCGTAGGCTCAATTGCTTTTGGCAAATGCCTTTGAATGAAACTCCAGTGTTTCTCCGAGATGCTCGAGGAAATATTCTGGGCTGTGATCTCCCGGATACAAATGGAATTCGTGCTTGATTCCTTCGGATAGAAGCAGCCGATGCAGAGCTTGAGCGCCGACCTCGAACCCGAAGTCATCTTCCTGTCCGCAATTGAAATAAATCGCGAGTCTCCTGATCGCTGATTTATTGGTTCGTGCCAGAATTAGCGGGTCGTTCTGTCTCCAATGCCGAATGTTGATGGGATCTCCAAAGGGTGACCCTAATAGCCGCCCCAGTTGGGTTCGGGAATGCAACGCTGAATTCAATTCCTGTGGCGATTCGGTCATGAGCGCGGCGCTCTGTGCGCTGACTGCGGAAAACATTTGCGGATAGGCGAAAGCGAAACGCAACGCGCCGTATCCGCCCATGGAAAGCCCGGTGATCGCCCTTCCAGCCCGATCTCTCTTTACGATGTACTTCTTCTCAATATAAGGAATGAATTCGTGAACGAAGAAATCGCTGTAGCGAACTTTGCCGTCGGCGGAGTTGATGAAGAAACTATTCTTTCCCTCGGGAGCGACGATCAAATATTGGCCGATCTTGTGTTGCTGGCGTAAGTCCTCGATTAAATCCCATCCGCCGCTTTTGAAGAGGGCCTGCTCGTTCTGGCCTAGTCCGTGCAAAAAGTAGAGGACGGGATAAGCCCCGGCACGTTTCGCAACCGTCGCCCCATAATCGTCTGGCAACAGCACGCAGTAATGGACTGGTTGCTTCAGGATGCGGCTATCGAGAGCGGCACAGTCCATCCGTCCCTGCGCGGAGACAGTGGTGACTAGGAAGAGGAGTGCCGAAAGCAACGGGAGCAGCCGGAGAAGGCGGTGACCAAACCTGTTGGCGGGTGGGAATAGGGGTCCTTCGACTTCGCGGCGGCTCGCTTCGCGAGACGCCGCTACGCTCAGGATGACAAATGTAACTAAATTGCGAGTGCTCATTCGTACCGCAAAGCCTGCACCGGGTCGAGCCTTGCCGCGCGGCTGGCCGGGTACAGACCAGAGAGCAAACTTACGATGATGGAAAATGCAATCGCTCCCGCAACCAGCCACCAAGGCACTGACCATATATTTTCTGGAGGAAATTGCTGACGCTTGAGATAAATATTTGTGCCGAAATTAATCGCATGACCAATAATCCAGCCGAGGGCAACGCCGAGAATTCCACCGAGGATGCCCATTGCGCCCGCCTCGGCAAAGAACAATCCTTTGACGTCGGAATCGCTGGCACCCAGCGCCTTCATGATGCCGATTTCGCGACGCCTTTCAAGGATCGCCATTACCAGCGTATTCACGATTCCGATCGAGGCTACGGCCAAAGCCAGACTGCCGAAAATGCCGAGAAATAAATCCAGCACTGCGAAAAACTGACGCAGATTGCGAGTCGCATCAATGATCGAGAATGTGTTGAAGCCCATTTTCTTGATAGCGTCTTCGGCCTGCTGCACATACTTGGGACTGCTGACCCGAACACTCACGTTTGAGTACGTGGGCACGCCGCTTACCGCGTCAGAAGTCTCACGCAGATTCGAAGTCTGCATAAGGTGAAGGCTCTGGGCGAGTTTCAGCGGAAGGAAAACGCGGGCTCGCGCTTGCCCGCGCATGCTGTCGGGATCAAGATCGCTGATGCCGACAATCTTTAGCTTCTGTTCGCGCGAGACTACGGAATATGCCGCGCCTGCGGAAACGTCGGATGTCTTGGGACTGGATGCACCCTCGACACTCGGGGTCCGCTCGGCATAACGCATGGTCAGTTCTTTCCCCAGCAGAGGCGGGCCGAGTTCGGCAACTTTAACGTCGTCCTCGCCTGTCTTCGGCGTGCGCCCCAGAAGCTCTTCCGCGAAAGGCTTTTGCAAGATGACTTCCTGCGCCATTTCAGACGAAAAGAAACTGCCCTGCATGCCATCGAAAGCATCATTATTCTTCGCGGAAAACGGCAGGCCGGCGACCATCGTGAGGTGCTGCTTGCCTTCATACCGCAGTTCAGTAATCAGACGGATGTCAGGATAGGCCTCCGCCACATTGGGGATTCGCTGCATCTTCTGTAGCGCAATATCGTCGAGCGCCGGACTCTCGTCCGGAGAGGGGCCATTTCTCTCTTGCTCGCGATTGAAGCCGCGAAAATCGCGGCGCGAGGTTACGACCACAGTATCGAACAGTCCCGATTTTTGCAGGCGCCGCGCGGCCATCTGCTGCAAGCCAATACCAAGAGACAACATTGCGACGAGCGATGCCACGCCTACCGAAATACCAACTGTAGTAAGAGAGTTGCGCAAAAAAGATTCGCGCAGATTGCGAAGCGCGAGTTCGGCGGAATCGTATAACTTCACAGTGTTGTCCCTCTCGTCTCCTGGAACGTAGCCGCAGAATTCGTCGCATCGCCCACGAGTTTGCCGTCCGCCAGACAAATCATGCGGCGGGCATAGTGCTCGGCCAGAGCGCGCTCATGTGTGACCATCACCACCGTCATTCCCATGGCTTCGTTGAACTCGCGGATAAAGTTCATGATCTCGGTCCCGGTATGCGAATCGAGATTTCCCGTCGGTTCATCCGCCAAGAGCACCTGGGGTTGATTAATTAAAGCCCGCGCCAACGATGCCCGCTGCTGCTCTCCGCCTGAAAGCTCCGTTGGCCGGTGCCGGAGCCTCGCGATGAGTCCCACGCGCCGCAATGCTTCTTCGGCCAGCGCACCGCGCTTGTCGCGATCCACTTCGGCGAAGCGCATGGGAAGTTCGACGTTCTCCAGCAACGTCATGCTAGGAATTAAATTGAAAGATTGAAAGACCATGCCGACTGCGCGCAGGCGATACTTGGCTAGTTCCTCCCGCGAAAGGGTGGCTAGGTTTTGTCCTTGAACAACGACCGTACCCGACGTGGGACGGTCAAGCCCGGCGATGAGGTTCAGCAGCGAGGATTTGCCAGAACCAGAAGTTCCCAGCAGCGCGACGAATTCCCCGGCTCGTACTTCAAGCGAAATACTATCCACGGCGCGGATCAGCGTCTCGCCCATTTTGTAATGGCGGCAGACATTTTCGGTTTGAATCGCGACCGTCGAATTTGAAGGGTGAAACGAATTCATATTACGGAGTCACAGGAAAAACACTTCTTATGACTAAAATGCGACAGCCCCCGACTTTTCGCGGGCGGGGGTCCCATTCGACTTCGCTCAGGGCTGGCCCGCGCCACACTGGCTTAGCGGATTTCCCCTCTCACCAGATCCAGTGCGTCGGTTAAATCGGCATCGTCCTTGCGTGGCTTTTTCGAACCAACTTCCACTACCGGAATCGCATCTCCTTCACCCGGCGCGAGAAACAAATTGGTTTCGACACCGTGCTGCTTCGTGTAGAGCTCATGATAGCGGCCGCGCAGGGCAAAGAGTTGTTCATGAGTGCCGCGTTCGACGATTCGTCCTTGCTCGATCACCAGAATTTGATCGGCGCGCCGGATCGTCGAAAGCCGGTGAGCGATCACAAACGTGGTGCGTCCCTGCATGAGATACGAAAGCCCTTCCTGAATGAGCGCCTCCGACTCTGAATCAAGGCTCGACGTGGCTTCATCAAGGATTAAGATGCGCGGCTCGGCGAGGATTGCGCGGGCGATGGAAATTCTTTGCCGCTGTCCGCCGGAAAGTTTGACGCCGCGCTCGCCGACGATGGTGTCATATTTATCAGCAAAGCTTTCCGCGAATTCGTCTACGCGTGCAATTCGACACGCTTCAAGAATTTCTTCTTCGGTCGCATCGGGACGTGAGAACGAAACATTCTCGCGGATGGTTCCATCAAAAAGAAATGACTCCTGTAACACGGTTCCCAGATGTGTGCGATAAGAATCGAGCCGAACCGTGCTGAGATCAATTCCATCAACAAGAAGTTTTCCGTCAGAAGGCACATAAAAGGCCGCAACCAGCCCAATGGTGGTGGACTTGCCCGATCCCGAAGAACCGATCAGCGCGGTAACGGTGCCGGGCGCGGCGTGAAAAGAGATGTCATGCAGCACGGTGCGAGTCCCGTCGTAGCTGAAGCTCACATGCTCGAAATCAATTGTCCCGTAAATATCGGGGAGCGAGACTGTGCGTTTTGGATCTTCATCTTCAGGACGTTCGCTCAGAATCTCGTGCGTGCGCTCCAGGCCTGCGAGCGCTTCCGTTAGCTGGGTGCCAACCTGGACGATTTGCATTACCGGCGCGATCAGGAAGCCAAGGAATAATGTGTAAGTGAAAAATCCTCCAATGGTAAGACTGCCCGCGACGATCTGCCGCGCTCCAAAATACATGATTAGCGCGCCGACGATGCCGAGCAACAGGCTTGCGGATAGGCTCATCACCGACGTCGCGGTGAGACTTCGCATTACGTTGTCCAGCAGGCGGAGCACTCCACGCGAGAACACATTCGCTTCGCGCCGTTCCGCGTGGTAACCCTTAATTACTCGCACGCCGCCAAGAGACTCCGCCAGCCTTCCCGTAACGTCGGCGTTGATCTTGCCGCGCTCGCGAAAAATTGGGCGAATTGTGCCGAACGCTTTTCTCAGCGCCAGGGCAAAGCAAAGAAGAAATCCAAATGCCATGATCGTCATCAAGGAGCTCAGCCGGAAAAGCACCACCAATGCGATACATGCGGTTAAAAGTCCCCCAGTCAAATCCACCAGCCCGGTCCCGAGCAGGTTACGCACGCCTTCCACGTCGCTCATGATTCGCGAAACAAGAACGCCGCTTTTGTTGGAATCGTGAAATGCAATCGAAAGCCGTCCGATGTGCGCCTGCACCTTTTGGCGAAGCTCGGCGATGAGGCGCTGCGCCTCTTTCGAGAGCAACTGGGTTAGTGAAAATGAGGTTGCGCCTTGAATAGCGGTGGCCAGCAACACCCACAAGACGAGTGGCCGCAGCCGCTGAATCTGGTCTTTTACGATCACCGTGTCAATCAGAAACTTTGTAGAGTATGGAAGCACCAACCCTGAAACGCGGTTGATGATCATTAGCACGAAACCCAGTGCCAGCAAGCCGCGGCGGGGAAGAACCAATTCCCAAACGTCGGGGAGGATCGCGCTTAGCCGCTGTACTGCCACTCGCGGCGTTAATGGGGGCTTCGGGGAAGAAGTCACTGAACTCTTAGACGAGATGGGTGTGGTCTGAGGTTCTTTTTGTGGGCGGTATTCAACGACCAAGAGATTCGCGACCGCAAAATCTGCGGGAAGCAGATTCCTCCGGGCTGGGCGCCCGTTCGGAATGACAAGATTTAGGGTCCACAATTTCAGTACAATTAAATTATGACAACGCGAACATTCACAAATGCTGCGGGAACTATTTCGCTTGGCGCTCGCGGAGCGAGCGATGCGCTTACCGTCAACCGGCTCGGATTTGGAGCGATGCGAATTACTGGCGACGGAGTGTGGGGACCTCCCAAGGATCGCGCCGGGGCACTTGCGGTGCTGCGGAAAGCGGTGGAGCTGGGCGTCAATTTTATTGATACTGCGGATTCGTACGGACCGAACGTCAGCGAGGAACTGATTGCGGAGGCTCTCGCGCCATATCCGAAGGGCGTGATCATCGCGACCAAAGGCGGATGGGTGCGTCCAGGTCCGGGATACTGGAGCCACGATGCGAGTCCCGCGCACCTGAAGAAAGCGGTCGAAGGTAGTCTAAAGCGTCTTCGGCTGGAGCGCATTGATTTGTATCAATTGCATACGCCGGATCCGGCAACGTCTTTCGACAAATCTGTGGAAACGCTGGCGGAGCTTCGCGAACAAGGCAAGATCAGATTGATAGGCCTCTCGAATGTCACGCGGGAACATGTTGAACGAGCGCGAAAAATTACTCCAATCGTCTCGGTGCAGAATCGCTATAGCTTTGCCGATCGCGAATGGGAGCATGTATTGGATTATTGCGAGAAAAACGGGATTGCCTTTATCCCCTGGTTTCCGTTGGGAGCGGGTAAAGTTGCGGGCGATGCACTGGCTCGAATCGCGAAGGCGCACAATGCCAAGCCCATGCAGGTTGCGCTGGCATGGCTGCTGCAACATTCTCCGGTGATGCTGCCGATTCCCGGTACGTCGTCGGTGGAACATCTCGAAGAGAACATGGCCGCGGGGTCGGTCAAATTGACCGAAGCGGAGATGAGCGAGCTGGGAGATGTTTCGTTGCCGGAATTAGGAGTTCGCGCGAGTTAGCCGCGAGATGCGGTTTTAACCCAGACTCGCGGGGGCGGACTGCGCTGAGCGAGACCGGCCAAGAAAGTCCGCCACAATCCACGCCGACGCGGCGATCGCGAGAGTCTCCACACCTTCGGACCAGTTCCCGAAACTATGGGGATTGGCAAAGAGCGCCGGCAGCCATACCGCAATCCGAAACCCAAGATCATCGCCGTGGTCAACCGAGACGCGAGCCGGGCCATGAAGCCCGTGAGAAGAGCGATAGCGGCGAGTGCAAAAGCGGCGGTGGTTGCCATTGCCCAGAACATTTGTCCAGGCGGAATCCATTTCGGAACCAGACTTGCTGTTTCAGAGAGATAAAAAAGCTGTTCCAGTGCGAACGAAACAACACAAATACCGAACGAGTAGTAGCCGACCTGAACCAAGCTTTTTTTTCGGGTCGGGGCGGTTGGACCGGAACACGCATATAGGATCATGGCCCCAGAGGCTAATGACAATTGTTCGAAGAAGTTGCCAAAGCCGTTGTAGACGAGCGGATGCTCAATGATGAGCGGTACCCCCAACAAGGCGAAGGCGAAGTAGATTGCACCCAGTGCGACGGCACCGCGTCGGGCCGTTCTCGGCCATTGAATGCCTACGCCTCCAAGGATTTCGATGGTGGCCACGACGTAGGTGAGAATGTCGCGGTGAGGAATGTCTGCCAGCGCCTTGATCTGGTGCCAATTGCTGAAATCATGCCACACCAAGGCACAGATGCCGGAACCAATCGCCGCCAAGCCATAGACGTAACGACCTAGAGAATATTTCATTGAAGAGTCTTAGCCGGAATTAGTGCAGATACCTTGATTTATTAGGCCGCTAAATCGTGTCGAATGAGCGTGAGGGCCAACTGCGGCTTTTGCCTTGCGATTGGGCTAAAAACCCGCAACCCCCTTAGCTGGCCAACTTGCGCAGAAACTCGTGTTCGTCCAGATGGTATTTAAATGCCTTTCGTCCATCTATGAAAACCACCGGAACCTCATCGGTGAATTGACGGCGCAACTGATCGTCGCTATCCACATCTACTTCCTGCCAGGTAAAGCCGCCGCGACGCTGGAGCTTGCTTAGCGTCTCTTTGACGATCTCGCAGAGATGGCATCCTTTGCGAGAATAGACGACGACCTGGCGTCCGTCCGGCATGTGCGAAGTCTAGCAATCAGTCAATGACTTTTCCATAGTTTCTTTGTAAAAGTGACCGACCGGTTGGGAAGTATCCCCGCCGCGGGAAAAGAGGATTCCCCGCTTCGCTGAATGACAGGGGCTATAAGTCGGCTAGCTTCCGCCGTGGCGCAGGGTCCAGAACCAGGCCAGGCTCAACACTGTCATCACGACCGTTGTGATCCACGCCACCGCGTTGTAGGCCTTTGAATTTACGTACTTTCCCATTAATTCTTTCTTATTCACCAGCAGAAGCATGAAAACCAGAACCGGCGGCACGGCCACGCCGTTGACGACCTGGGAAAGGATGGAAATCTTAACCAGCGGCAAGTTGGGCACCAAAATTACGCCAGCTCCGGCGGCGATCAGGATGGTATAGAGCCAATAGAAAACGGGAGCTTCTCCGAATTTTTTCCCGACTCCAGATTCGAATCCCAGGCCTTCGCAGACGGTGTAGGCCGTGGAGAGCGGCAAGATCGAAGCCGCAAAAAGTGACGCATTAAACAATCCCATAGCGAAGAGGATGTATGCGTAGTCTCCCGCGAGAGGGCGGAGAGCCTGGGCGGCATCCTTGGCATCGGCGATATCGTGATATCCATGGACAAACAAAGTGGCCGCGCAGGCCACGATAATGAACCACGCCACCACATCGGTAAAAATGCAGCCCGCAATCACATCAATTCTGGAAGCTTTGTACTGACGCGCGCTGACACCCTTCTCGACGATTGAGGATTGCAGATAGAACTGCATCCACGGGGCGATAGTCGTTCCTATGACTCCGATGGCCATGTACAAATAGCCTTGCTGCATGAAGGCGCTTTTGGGAGGCGGCTTCACGGTCGCGACCAGGGCATCCATCCATGCAGGCTTGGCAAAAAATCCTGCGAAAATATAGGTGATGTAAAAAAAAGACGCGACCAGGAAGACTTTCTCGACGCTCTTATATTGACCTTTGACTACGATGAGCCAAACGATCACGGCGCAGATGGGTACGGTGACGAATTTCGACAGTCCGAAAAGTTCCAGACTTCCGGCGATTCCCGCGAATTCTCCCACGATGTTGCCAAAGTTGATGACGAGAATTCCAATCATCATGAAAAACGTAATGCGGAAGCCGAACTCTTCGCGGATGAGATCGCTGAGTCCCTTTCCGGTAACGGCGCCCATGCGCGCGCAGATTTCCTGCACTACGATTAAGGCGATGGTGATGGGAATCAGTGTCCATAGCAGCATGTGCCCAAACTGCGCGCCCGCGGCGGAGTATGTGTAAATGCCGTTGGCATCGTTGTCCACGTTCGCGGTAATGAAGCCGGGCCCAATCACCGCGAAAAACAACAGTATTTGGACCTTCGACCGTTTCAGAAATTTCATGGACACATTTCACAATCATGCACGGCTGAAATAAAAGGCGACGTGACAGGATAAATGCAGAGAGCAAATCTGGGTAGATGGAAAACGAAAAGAATGAGTGATGCTGTCGGCGGGTAGGCTACCAGAGAATAACCTGAGGCTGGCCCACCCTTCGTGATTGAAGGGTGGAGAACGAGTGTCCATCTGCATTACCACGCGCCGACCCACTCCCGCCCCGGCGGTTAGTGCCCGATTCCTGACAGCAAGACGGTTTGCGTGCCCGGAAGCGCGTTGTCCGCGATCTTCAACCGCGCCGCCCGCGAACCTTTGGCTGCCGGCTTAAAGGTGACGCTGATCGTGCAACTGTTGCCGGCCGCAACCGAACTCCCACAATTCGAGCTTGGCGTGAGCGTGAAGTCCGATGCGTTCTCGCCAGTCACCGTCATGCCGATACCCGACAGCGCTGTGGTGCCCGTATTTCTGAGCTTCACGGTTTGGGTCGTGCTGCTATTCACCGCTTTAGTCCCGAAATTCAGGCTGTTGGGATTGAAGCTGGCCTGTGGATTGATGACCGTCGCGGTCAGCATGACCGTTTGCGGACTGCCCGGCGCACTGTCCATAATGCTTAAGGCCGCGGTCTGAGGTGTGTAGTATGGACCGGCAACGAAGACAATCGCAATGGTGCAGTGTTTCCCCGCTGCCAACGACTTCGGACACAAATTGACTGCCCCGAATTCGTTGGAGTTCCCTCCCTTCAATATTGAAAAGAAGGGATCATTGATGGTTAAAGCGGTCGTTCCGTTATTGGTCAGCGTGACGTTCTTGGTCGAAATACTTCCCAGATACACCGTGCCGAAGTTGATATTGGGCGGAGCAATGGTGAGCGCCGAGACGAAGTTCGCCGTGACGCTCTCCGAACCGCTCATGGAAACGGTGGTTGAGGCGCTGTTGGAATTGGCCACCGGGCCGGCCCAACTGGAAAAGACATAGCCCGCCGCGGGAGCTGCCGTAAGGCTCACTATGGCGCCCGCGTTATAAAAAGTTCCCGAAGCCGGAGTAACTGTGCCTCCGCTTGCTGGACTCGCCGCTGTGGTCAACTGGTATTGCGTGGCGAAGTTGGCCGTGTAACTGGTAGTTGTGGCCATTGCAGTGACTTTGTGGGAGATCAGCCCGCTGTCGGACCAGTAACTCCACACGTATTGAGTGCCCGTCAGGCCCGCTTGCGGTGTCGTCGTGGCGATAGTGTGTTGCGTGCCGATAGTCCAAGTGAAGGTCTGCGTGGTGGTGTAGGTTATGGGGCCGCCGCCGTTATCCACCGTAAACGCCAGCCCTGCCGGGTTCGTGCCGACGCTCACAGTGGCGGTGCCCACGGGTATGGTCACTGTGGATGTATTGGAACCGACAATGGAACCACTTGGAGGTGTTCCGCTCGCGGTTGCCGTGTTGGTGATAGATCCCGCGGTTACATCGGCCGCCGTGGTTGTGTAAGCGGCGGTGCACGTCTCGAACGCCAACGGCACCAGCGTAGAACTGGGGCAACTGATAGCGCTTAAACCGACGTGAGGATCCGTCACCCCGACAGAGGTCAGGGTTATGTTGCCGGTGTTGGTGATCTTGAAGGAATAGGTGACAGGGGTTCCGGACGCGGAGTAACTCGTTATGCTTGCGCTCTTCGCCAGAGTCATTGCCGGGGTCTGGGTCACGGTTACCGTTGCCGTAGAAGGGCTCGAAGTCACGCTGGGACCGCTTGGAGGCGTTCCACTTGCCGTTGCCGAGTCAGCGACCGATCCATTATTTATGTCGGCCTGCGTGATGGTGTAAGTGGCGGTGAAGGTCGCGCTCTGCCCCGGTACCAGAGTTGTGGTGGATCCTGTGCACGACCCAGCTGGGGTGCTCAGAGCCTGGCAAGTGGGACCGGAGGTTAATGCACCTGCGGGGGCCGTGCCAGTATCGCTGACCCCGACAGAAGTCAGCATTACGTTGCCCGTGTTTGTGACAGTGAAGGAGTAGGAGATAGTCTGGCCGACCGTGTTGTAAGGCCCCATTGAGGTCACGCTCTTCACCACCCCCACCGCCGGGGACTGGGTCACGGTTACCGTTGCCGTAGAAGGGTTCGAAGTGACCACGGGACCGCTTGGAGGCGTTCCGCTTGCCGTTGCCGAGTCAGCGACCGATCCATTATTTATGTCGGCCTGCGTGATGGTGTAAGTGGCGGTGAAGGTCGCGCTCTGCCCCGGTACCAGAGTTGTTGTGGATCCCGAGCATGTCCCAGCTGGGGTGCTCAGAGCCTGGCATGTGGGACCGGAGGTTAATGCGCCTGCGGGGGCCGTGCCGGTATCGCTGACCCCGACAGGCGTCAGCGTTACGTTGCCCGTGTTTGCAACAGTGAAGGAGTAGGAGATAGTCTGGCCGACCGTGTTGTAAGGCCCCGTTGAGGTCACGCTCTTCACCACGCCCACTGACGGGGCCTGGTTCATGGTTACCGTGGCCGTGGAAGGGGTCGAAGTGACGACGGGACCGCTTGGAGGGGTTCCGCTTGCCGTCGCCGAGTCGGAGACAGAACCATTGTTTATATCGGCCTGCGTGATGGTGTAAGAGGCGGTGAAGGACGCGCTCTGTCCCGGCACGAGGGTCGTTGTAGATCCCGAGCATTGCCCAGCTGGGCTGCTCAGAGACTGGCATGTGGGACCGGAGGTTAATGCACCTGCTGGGGCCGTGTTAGTATCGTTGACCCCGACAGACGTCAGCGTTAGGCTGCCCGTGTTTGTAATAAAGAAGGTGTAGGAGATAGTCTGGCCGACCGTGCTGGTCCCGGCTGAGGTCCCGCCCTTCTTCAGCACATTAAGAGACCCCGTGCCCGGAGTCACGGTGAAGCCGTTGGCCAGTGTAGCTGCTTCTTCACCGGTGGTCAGCGTCACGTTGACGGCGCCTAGCGTCGCGGTTTGACTAATGTTCAAGATGGCCGTGGCGCTGGTGGCCGAGTTCACAGTTAGCGAGGCCACCGTAATGTCCGGACCGAAGTTGGCCGTGGTGGTGCCTTGCACGAAGTGGGTGAATTGCCCGGTGATGGCTACGGACTCGTTTTGCTGGCCCTGCTGTCCGGTGTTGGGATTCACCAGAGTCACCGCCGGGGGAGTGATGTTTACGCACCATCCGCCACTAATGCTCGACGCCCCACCGCTCGCGTTCGCAATGGCGTACAACGCCCAGGTTCCGTTCGGAGCGGTGTTGCCGAAGGTTGTGGTCAGCGTGGCTGCTCCGTCGGAGGCTGCGTATTCCGCCGCTGTTGCGGTTGGCGCCGGAGACGGGAACGACAGGCTGGTGCCGCCCGTCAACGAGGTGGGTCTGTACGTGCCGGCAGAGAGCGGAACGCCTGCCAGCAACGGACTCGAAGCCGCGTCATCGAGCGTGACATTCACTCCGCTGATGGTCGAGCCATCTCCTATATTGGCGAAGGGTATGATTTGCGCTCCGGTCGGGCCCACCAGCAGCAGATCAGTCGGCTGCATGTTGCTGGAGTTGATGCCGTTGAGCGCGAGAGTCACGGCGCCGATGTTGCCGCTCAGACCCGTCACGAAGATATTTGACGGATAGGGCGTGGCTCCCCCAGCCGTGTTGGGTATGGTGATGGGACCTTGATTGCAGAACTGGTTCCCCGTCACCACAGTGTGGTTGTTCACTCCTTGCGAGAGGCCCCCGTTGCTGGTCAGGAAGAAGTTGACCGCGCCGCTGTAGGCCGCAGTGATAGGATGATTGCCCTCCAGGGTAAACGAGGTGGTGCATGTGGCTTGACCGCTTCCGTTTAGCGCCACCGTACTGCACAGGGGGTTGCCATTATCGCTGAACGTAACTGTCCCGCTGGTGACCGGTGTACTGCCGCTGTAGGTCACGGTGGCCGTGAAGGTCACGTTGTTATTGGGTGCGCTGGTAAAAGATGGATTCAGCGACGACGATACAGATGTACTGGTCGCTACGGCGGGGGTGTTGACTTGCTGCACCAACTTCCCTGGGCTCGACAGATAGTTGCTGTCGCCGGAGTAGATGGCCACAATCGAATCCGGACCCGCCGCCAGGGCGGAGGTGGTGCACTGCGCCGTGCCGGATGACACCGCCACCGACGAACAGCCGCTAATCGGGTTGCCGTTGTCTGTAAAGCCCACAGTGCCGGTAGGCACAAACCCGCCAACACCGGAGACCGTAGCCGTAAACGTAACGGACTGGCCAACCGTCGAGGGATTCACGCTGGAAACCACCGCGGTCTGGGTTGGGGCCTGATTGACGGAAAAGGGAGCGCAGGCGCTGGTAGAAACGTCGTAGTATGAGTCGCCCGAATAGCTCGCCGAGAAAGAATAACTCCCAGACGCCAACGGGCCGGAAGCAGCGGAATTCGGCACGGTACCAACTGATAGGCCTACTGTAGATGTGCTCACGGGGCTGCCGGAGCATGTGCCGTTCCCGTATAAGTTATAGCTCACGCTGCCGCTAGGCAGAGGCCCGCCGCGGGCACGGGAGACCAGAGAGGCTGCGTAAGCGGAAGCGCCAGTCACTTCGGAGTTATTCCAGTTTGAGTTGGTGGCGGCATCGTCAACCGCTATAGACGTAGGTGTGGCGACGAGCCCTGGAGTGGCGATGCCGCTGAGTCTTACCGACTGCGGGCTATCGAAGGCATCATCGGCGACGGTGATCGTGCCCGTCACCGGATTGCCAGGGATGAGCGGAGCGAAGAACGCTCCCAGCAGGTTGCAGTCGGCCCCGGCCGCCAGAGCAGTCCCGACCAGGCAATCGCCGCCGATGGGGCTGAGGAACTGGAAGTTCGACGAAATGCCAAACGAAATGAAGTTGAGAGACGCATTGCCGACGTCGGAGATGACCACGCTCTGCGCAGTGCTGCTCTGGCCTACGTCCGTTGTGGGGAAAGATAACGCCGAGATGGTTACGTTCACCTTGCGGATGCGCTGGTTGTTTGCGTCCGCGATGTAGAGGTTGCCTGCGCTGTCCACCGCCACGCCATCGGGATCATAGAATTCCGCGCTGGTGGCCGCGCCACCGTCCCCGCTATAGCCGAATGTTCCGTTGCCCGCCACGGTGGTGATGATGCCGCTGGCGTTCACCTTGCGGATGCGCTGGTTTCCAGTGTCCGCGATGTAGAGGTTGCCCGCGCTGTCCACCGCCGCGCTGGTGGGCCTATCGAGTTGCGCGCTGATGGCCAGGCCACCGTCCCCGCTATAGCCAGCTGTGCCATTGCCTGCCACGGTGGTGATGATGCCGCTGGCGTCCACCTTGCGGATGCGCTGGTTTCCAGTGTCCGCGATGTAGAGGTTGCCCGTGCCGTCCACCGCCACGCCAATGGGCAGATAGAGTTCTGCGCTGGTTGCCGGGCCACTGTCTCCGCTGTAGCCACCCGTGCCGTTGCCCGCCACGGTGGTCATGATGCCGCTGGTGTTCACCTTGCGGATGACGCTGTTGTTATAGTCCGCGATGTAGAGGTTGCCCGCACTGTCCACCGCCACACCAGCGGGAAAATTGAGTTCCGCGCTGGTGGCCGGGCCGCCGTCCCCGCTATAACCAGCTGTGCCGTTGCCCGCCACGGTGGTGATGATGCCCGTTGCCGCAGTGACCTTGCGGATGCGCTGGTTGCTTTGGTCCGCGATGTAGAGGTTGCCCGCGCCATCCACCGCTACGCCAGCGGGACCGGAGAGCCGTGCGCTGGTGGCCGGGCCGCCGTCCCCGCTGTAACCGGCTGTGCCGTTGCCCGCTAAGGTGCTGATGACGCCGCTGGCGTTCACCTTCCGGACGCTGTTGTTATTGTCCGCGATGTAGAAGGTGCCCGCGCTGTCCACCGCCACGCTATAGGGATAGGAGAGTTCCGCGCTGGCGGCCGGGCCACCGTCCCCGCTATAGCCGGCTGTGCCATTGCCCGCCACGGTGCTGATGATTCCCGGCGTAAATGCCAGGGCAGAGCCTGTGCCGATACCGTCAATGAGAGTGGTCGCGAACGGGTTGCCCAAGGAGTCGGTGAGGGTGACTGCGCCCAGGCGCAATCCGGGCGCGATGGGTGCGAAGGTGACCGTCACAGTACATTGAGCCGGGGTGGCCAAGGTGCTCGTGCAAGTGGTGCTGGCCAGGGTGAAATCGAGGCCGGGCGCGCCCTGGGTTACAACCGTCACCGGAGTGGTGGAGGCGAGGGTCGTGCCGGAGGGGACGTAATAATTCAGGTGGATGGTGGTGCCGCAGTCGGTGACTATCGCTCCCGTGCAGACGTTCGCCGTCGGCACCGGCTGCGCCAGTTCGTAGGCTCCAATCTCGCAGCCTTTGCCTTGCGGGCGGGCGATGCCGCGCTGGTCGGTCGAGACCTGCACCGGAATCGAGCTTGCGTCCGTGCACTCATTTACCGGGATGGCGTCTATGGCGGTGCTGCCGGGAGTGCCGGGGAGGAGCGCGATGGTCTGGGTGGGGCCGCCATTGTTTGCTAGGGGGCCCAGATAAGTCCCTGCGGTGACGTCGCTCTGGTCGGTGCTCGCTGTGAGGAAGCTGCAGCTGCTGTCGTCGGTCAGGTTGTAGCCGTCGGAAGTTGCGGTCCCGGACACAGCGCAGTTTCCGCCCGAGGACTCATTCGCCAGAAGCGTGCTTTTCAGCGTCAGCGCGCCACCGATTTGAAAGATGCCGCCGCCGTCGCTGGCGGCGGCGGAGTTGCCCGATAGCGTGCTGTTGCTCACCGTCAGCGTGCCACCGTAGTTGTAGATGCCGCCGCCGGCAGAAGCGGAGTTGCCCGACAAGGTGCTGTTGCTCACCGTCAGGGTGCCAGAGTTGAGGATGCCGCCGCCGAGAACGGCGGAGTTACCCGAGAGGGTGCTGTTGCTCATCGTCGCTGTGCCGTTCCCGATGTAGATGCCGCCACCAATGCTGTTGGGGGTCTTGTTCCCCGATAGGGTGCTGCCGCTCACCGTTAGCGTGCCCTCGCTGAAGATGCCGCCGCCGTATTGGCCGGCGGTGTTGCCCGACAGGGTGCTATTGCTCACTGTCAACGTGCCAGTGCTGAAGATGCCGCCGCCGTTGGCGCTGTTCCCGTTCTCAATCGTCACCCCGGAAATGGTCGCCGTCGCCCCAACCACAACCACAAACACGCCGCATGCGCTGGGGCTGGGGAGGCCCCCGCTGATGGCCAGGTTGGCCGCGCCCGGTCCGCTGATGCTCACGTCCTTCCTAATCGCGAGCGAACCGTTATCGGTGCAATCGAGCGTGATGGTGCCGGTCACGCTGAAGATAAGCGTGTCCCCGGCAGCCGCGTTGGCGAGCCAATACCGCAGCGTTCCCACAGTTGTGAGGCTTGCTGAGTTGTCGGCTGTACTGTTCACCGTGTCAGTAGCGGCCAAGACTGGCAAGGCGGCGCTGAGGACGAGCAAGCTCACCGCCAGCGCGCACAGCGCGACGCGCCTGAAAGTCCCGGCGAGCTTTTTTCCGGCGACTCCTGACCCGCGAGTGCGTCCCGCGCCAAAGCTGCGGTCAGCCATATTGCCGAAATAAGTGGACAGGTCGGGGGAATAGACACGGGAGGCAGAGCCGGCGCGCGGCATGGTCATGTTGATATCTCCTGGGGAGCGGGGCAGCCAGCGAATGGGGCGGCAGCGGTTACAACAGTCGATGCCGATTGCCGGCCGGGCCGGGCATGCTCGATGGGAACAGGGGAGATGTTATAGATTCGGAATCAGGATCCCCGGCGCGGCTCCATTCAGAACTCCGCCCGGCAAGTTGAGCGCAACAGTACGCGCAGGCTTAACCATTGTCAAGATGAAAAGTCTTGCGTGTCGTTAGCACATGATATGTCCGGTTGAGATAGCACGTGAAGTGTCCGCATTTCGGGCGGCGAGAGTAGGAGAACATGC
>JGI20189J14885_1000212_pt1 | contig 23361 bp, 18 predicted proteins | sample NGESurdeep072012_10_FD_14885 | JGI IMG/M metagenome (IMG submission 14885) | reverse complement strand
ACCAGACCTTGAATACCGCGCAACGAATGCAAAGCCTCGGAAGAGCTTGCGCCGTCGGACAGTTGGATTTCTCCTCCAAGATCGAACCATTGCACGATCTGTTGCATGTCCACGCCTTTGAAGTAGGAGTCGTACGTCTTCGCTACTGCGACCCGGATTAGCTCGCGGCCAACATGGTCGGCGCCCTTCATCTCGCCTTCGTATTCCAGTTCCAGTTTTCCGGTGATCGCCGGCAGGGCAGCGTAAACGTCTCCGATTCGAGGCATAACCACTTTCTCGTTATGCCGCAAGGCCCGCCGTTCGGCATTTGAAATCACATTCTCCAGGCAGGAAATTGGGAGCCGCTGGCTGACTCCAGAGCGTTTATCAATCTTCTTGTCTTCGCGCGCGCCAAACGCAATCCGTTCAACGACCTCTCGCACGTATTTGGGGACTTGGGTTTTGTTCCCATTTCGCTGCGTCCAGGCTTCCTGTGTGGTAATCGCAACGCCCTCTTCGACCGATGCGGGATAGTGCGTGCGAACTTCCGAGCCGATGCGATCTTTCAGAGGGGTAATGATTTTTCCCCGGGCTGTGTAATCTTCGGGATTCGCGCTGAACACCATCGCCACGTCGAGCGGCAGGCGAATCGGATATCCCTTTATTTGAACATCGCCTTCCTGCATGATGTTGAATAATCCGACCTGAATCTTTCCTGCGAGGTCGGGCAGTTCATTGATCGCAAAGATGCCGCGATTGGCACGTGGAAGCAATCCGTAATGTACAGTCATTTCACTGCTGAGTTCATGGCCGCCACGGGCCGCTTTGATCGGATCAATATCTCCAATCAGGTCTGCGATCGTCACATCCGGGGTGGCGAGCTTTTCCACGTAGCGTTCGTCCGGCGTGAGATAGGCGATTGGAGTGTCGTCGCCGAGGCGGGCGACCTCTTGCTGACATCGCCGGCAGATTGGCGAGTAGGGATTGTCATGAATTTCGCAACCTGCGACGTAAGGCATTTGCGGATCGAGCAATCCCGTTAGAGCGCGCAGAATCCGGCTTTTGGCCTGTCCGCGGAGACCCAGCAAAATAAAATTATGGCGTGAAAGAACGGCATTCGTAATTTGCGGCACGACCGTGTCGTCGTAGCCAACAATCCCAGGAAAAATCTGCTTGCTCTGACGAATCTTTGCGATCAAATTGTCGCGCAGCTCATCCTTAACCCGGCGCGTCCGCAGATTTTCTTCTGAGAATGGACTCTGGCGCAACTCGCCGAGTGTCTGAGGGAAACTCATGATAAAAAACCCCACAAAGAACAGCGTTGAACGGATTATACGCCGCTAGCCTCATGCCGTCTGATTTGACGCGGCAGTTCCCACGCAGGACGGGTGAACCGCAGTGTCTTCTATAACACGAACATCACGATGGAGCGACGGGCGCCCTCGCCCGTCAAAGAAAGTCAATTGCATCTTCGGCGTTACAGAAGATTCGGAACACTGTTCCGTAATAAACTCTCTGCATGTCATCCAACAAGATTGATTTGACGGACGAAGTTGTCGTGGTTACCGGCGCCTCCATGGGCATCGGCGAGGCGATTTCCAAAATTTTTGCCGATCATGGCGCCGCGGTCGTGATGCTCTCGCGCGATGCCGGACGTGCGGAAGCTGCACGCGCTCGAGTGGGCCACGCTGAGAAGACGCTGGCGCTTGCGTGCGATGTGCGCAATCGCGAAGAAATTGACCGGGTCATTGGACTCACGTTGCATCACTACGGCCGCATTGATGTCTGGATTAACAATGCGGGCCACGGATTGTTAGATTCGGTGGCCGATGCGGACATGGCAGCCTGCCGCGAGACGTTCGATACGAACTTGTTCGGAACGATTGAAGCGATGCAGGCTGTCATTCCCGTCATGAAGCAGCAAGGTTCTGGGACCATCGTAAATATTTCCAGCGTGGCCGGACACGTCCCGGTGCCGTTCCTCGCAATTTACAGCGCAACGAAATTCGCCATGAATGCGATTGGCAAGGGCGCGCGGGTCGAACTAAAGAAATTCGGAATCAATGTGTTGACGGTTTGTCCGGGATACGTGCGCACCGACTTTGGCGCGAATGCGGTCCGGGGCAGGGAATTGAAGCAAGTCAGGCCTGGATCAGTTCGCGGAATCAGCGCCGCGCGGGTCGCGCGCGCCGTATTTCAGGGGTGTGCGAAGAAAAAGCGTGAAGCGATCGTGCCCTGGACTATGCACGCAGTGGTTAAAATCTATCAATTGTTTCCAGGATTGGTGGAATGGGCAATGCTAAGAATGGCGAAGCCTACGGTGTGATTTATTCCGATTTCGCCGTCTTTATTTTGGTTAGCTCAATTCCGACAGCATCGCTTCCATTTCCGATTGCGCATGGGCATTTCCCGTGCGCGAGGCGGAGACGATTCCATCGGATAACATCTTTACTGCCTCGTCATTCCGGCCGCATTTCGCCAGTGTTTGCGCGGCCATAAAATATCCCGCCGTGTAATCGGGATGCGCGGACAACAGTTTCTTGAATTCTTCCAAAGCCCCTTCGACGTCGCCAATCCTGGAGAACTCCATGGCGAGTCCATAACGTGCGAATGTGTCGTCAGGATTTTGCTCCAGAATCTCGTTGAGGGCGGCAATACGATCCATCAAAAACCAACTTTCGCGGGCTGGCTGTTCAGTAAAGCAGAATACCAGCGCCACAGCGGCGGCGATCAGACCAAAATGCGTCGCATATTTCACCGCAGGGGCTCCACGCCTCGCGGGCCTCATTTGAAGACGATTACGGAGTCCTTTTCGTTGCCGGCGAGCGTTCATCCAATGTTCGAAAGCCTTCTGGTACTTCGAAGAGCTTCGGGTCCGGATCCGAGGGACTAAGGTTGGTGATGGTGAACGTTTGAGTGCCGAACCTGGGATCGGTGATTTTGGAAAGCAAGTTAATTCCCAAGTGCGGCGAATACCAGAATTCCCGCTCCACGGTGACCTTATTATCATTCCCGAATACGCCCGGATTATATATCGTGCTGATTCTGGTGCCTGCCACGTCCTCACCCTGAAGTGATCCATCCCCGAGATCTTCATGGTTGACGAATCCTTGATCGTTGGGGAGAGTCAGCGTTCGCGTCCCACGCACTTCTATACGGGGAGCGGAAGCAGTCTCCGTGTATTCTGTCACATTGCAAATATGCCGCCCGTCCATCATGCAGGTGTGCACAGTATGCTTAATGGGGTCGCCGACTTGAATCGCGGTCATTGTTGACTTCTGCTGCATTGATTTCGGAACCAGACCTCAGCGCTCTTCGTAGATGCGTCCTTTACGATCTCGGGCAATCTGGCGTTCGTTCACCAGAGTAATAGTGCCGCCATCGGACATCGCGCGCATCCACTCTGTTTGTAAGGTTGCGGTGAATGGCGCATTCTGCATGGGCGGAATAGAGATACTATCGAGCGTCTCGCGGACACCCCCGTCGGATTGACGCATTGACTGGTGAGGTATTTGAGACTGGCCCAGCGCAGCCACGGCAGCCAAAAAGTTGAGCAGGAGAAGCAACGAGGAAGCGGAACGCATGGAGGACTCCAAAATTTTGAGCTTTCCGGCCCCGACGCTTCCGGAGAGCACGTCTCAGAAGGATATAGTAGCGCAGCCGGCAACAGGCGGCTGATGAGAACAGAATTATTCTACTGTGCAGTACCGATTGACCTCCTTCTCCCCCAGTGCTATAAAGACGAGGTTTTGTGCTGAGGGTTTCTCAAGGCAGCGAGAAATGCAAAGCATGGACATCCGACGCGGCCAAGCTCAGAAGTCTTGTTCTAGTCGTGTAGTGGAAGCGTGTTCGGAACTGCGGCCTAGCGATGAACGTGGCATTTACGCTCGTGAAATCGTTGCCAATTAAGTGGTGCCAAAACACGTTGTCATCCTGGACAAACTCGTCCTCGGAGGATTCGCTATGCGCAGCTCCCTTTCAGATCTGTTGTGCCGTACCCGCGGGGCAGTAAGAACCGCAGGGTTCATTCTGGCTGTCTTGATTGCTGGTACGTCAGCCGCACTGGCTCAACCCGCCCCGGAGGCGGGAGGCGAAGCCAACCTTAGGCTTCCCGATCTATCCCAGGTGAACTTTCTGGGAATGAATGGTCACAAGCTCCTCACCATCGGAATTCTATTTTGTATCTTCGGACTGGCTTTCGGGATGACGATCTACGTTCGCCTGAAGAATTTGCCTGTGCACCGGGCGATGCTCGAGATTTCCGAATTGATTTATGAAACCTGCAAGACCTACCTACTGACCCAGGGAAAATTCCTATTGCTCCTGGAATCGTTCATCGCGGTCATCATCATTTTGTATTTCGGCGTGCTGCTGAAGTTCGACGCGATCCGAGTTGTGATCATCCTGGGGTTCAGTCTCCTGGGAATTGCGGGCAGCTATGGCGTGGCATGGTTCGGCATCCGGGTAAACACGTTTGCGAACTCTCGGACGGCGTTTGCGAGTCTTCGCGGAAAGCCTTACCCGGTCTATCAAATTCCTCTCGAAGCCGGCATGAGTATAGGCATGATGCTTATCAGCGTCGAGTTGCTGATCATGCTTTTTATTCTGCTCTGGGTGCCAAGGGACTATGCCGGTTCTTGTTTCATCGGCTTCGCGATTGGGGAGTCGCTGGGAGCAGCGGCCCTGCGAATTGCCGGCGGAATTTTTACCAAGATTGCGGATATCGGTTCCGACCTGATGAAGATTGTCTTCAAAATTAAGGAAGACGATGCTCGTAATCCTGGCGTCATCGCCGATTGCACCGGAGACAATGCGGGGGATTCGGTTGGACCATCCGCCGACGGTTTCGAGACTTATGGCGTGACTGGAGTCGCGCTGATCACGTTCATCCTGCTTGGCGTGAAAGATCCGGTCGTCCAGGTGCAACTGCTGGTTTGGATTTTCGTAATGCGCGTTGCGATGTTGGTAGCGAGTACCGTGGCGTACTTCCTAAACGGCGCAATCGCCAAAGCGCGATATGCGACCAAAGATGAGATGAACTTCGAGGCTCCGCTTACCTCACTGGTTTGGATCACATCCATTGTTTCGATCGTCCTTACCTACATCATCTCTTCAGTGATCATTCCACTGCTCGGGGGAGACTCCTCGCAATGGTGGAAGCTGGCTACGATCATTTCTTGTGGAACATTGGCGGGTGCCGTCATTCCAGAACTCGTGAAAGCCTTCACGTCAACGGAATCGCGTCATGTAAGGGAAGTCGTTATATCCGCACAGGAGGGTGGGGCGTCGCTGGGAATTTTGTCTGGGTTCGTTGCGGGAAATTTCAGCGCATATTATTTGGGCGGAACAATGGTGATTCTGATGTCGGTGGGTTATTACTTCAGCATGATGGGCCTCGCTGCGGCGGCGACGATGATTGCCGCGCCGGTTTTCGCATTCGGACTGGTCGCCTTCGGATTCCTCGGGATGGGCCCGGTGACCATCGCTGTGGATTCTTACGGTCCGGTCACGGATAATGCTCAGTCGGTTTATGAGCTGTCTTTAATTGAACACATCCCCGGAGTAGAGGGTGAACTCAAGCGGAATTACAACATTGACGTTAATTTCGAACGCGCCAAGTATTTGCTGGAAACCAACGATGGAGCCGGGAATACCTTTAAGGCCACGGCAAAACCGGTGCTGATAGGGACCGCGGTTGTCGGCGCGACGACGATGATCTTTTCGATCATCATGGATTTGACCTCCGGGCTCACCGAAAACGTAGATAAGCTGTCATTGCTGCATGCGCCATTTGTTCTGGGACTGATTACCGGGGGCGCGATGATTTACTGGTTTACGGGAGCGTCCACGCAAGCCGTGACTACCGGCGCTTACCGTGCCGTGGAATTCATCAAAGCCCACATCAAACTTGAAGGCGTCGAAAGAGCCTCGATTGCAGACAGCAAAAAAGTGGTCGAAATTTGCACCAAGTACGCGCAGAAGGGAATGCTGAATATTTTCCTCGCCATCTTCTTTGCAACTCTGTCGTTCGCGTTTGTTGAGCCGTTTTATTTCATTGGCTATCTGATGTCCATTGCGATCTTTGGACTTTATCAGGCGATCTTCATGGCAAATGCCGGTGGCGCGTGGGACAACGCCAAGAAAATTGTGGAAGTGGAGTTGAAGCAGAAGGGTACGCCGCTGCACGATGCCACGGTCATCGGTGATACCGTCGGCGATCCGTTCAAGGATACCTCCTCTGTGGCCCTGAATCCGGTAATCAAATTCACGACTTTATTTGGCTTGCTCGCTGTGGACTTGGCAGTGAAGTTGACGTTCGAGCGGGGCGCTGTGCTGGGACACATCCTGGCTGCGATTTTCTTTGCGGTGTCGTTTTTCTTTGTGTATTGGTCCTTCTACGGAATGCGCATCGGAACGGAAAAGAGTTTACCTAAAGTCAGCATGGCCGCAGCCGACTAAGGCCTTACTTGTGAGAGGGAAAGCCGCTGGAATCAGCGGACAGCGGGTTGCGTGACGTCGTATTTCGAGATATTGGCGCGAACCGTCTCTACATAGCTTCTGCCGAGCTGAACAGTCCAACGCACATATCCTTGCGGTCGTGGGTCAGTTTGCCTAGGTAGCAGAAAAACAATCAACCACGGAGGACACGAAGGCCAGTTTCGACGGTTTCCTTCGTGCAACTTCGTGTCCTTGGTGGTTGATTGTTTTCGCAACTTGACCCAATACCCCGGGTGCCACTACCTGCTCCCGGTTACGAAGTGAGTTTGGATTGAAACTGACCCACCACCGTCCTTGCTTATCTCTTCGCCCTTTTGTCCCAATTGTTTACAATAGGGAGCCGTTTCTGAGCCCTCGAAACGGAAGGCGCATTGGAAGACATAAAGGACAAATCGGACAGGATCCACCCAGTTTACTGGCGGGTCGAAGGCAGTTTGCTCGAACTGACGACGGTGCGCCCTATTGGGTTCTTTACATGGAACGCCCAAACATTCTCGGAGCGATGGATTCGGCGGGGTCTGGTTTTGCTGATGGCAGCGTTGCGCCCTTTCCTGTATGCCTCGAATAGAGTGTTTGCAACGCGCGCGGTCCATACCGTGCTGAGGGGAGTGAGCCAGGACAGGCTGGAATTACTAGGAGAAGAATACTTCAAGTATGCGTTGAAGCCGGCGCTAAAGCATGAGGGAGTACAACAACTTAAAAGCTTGTTAAAAACTGGAGCCGAGGTGGTGCTCGTGAGCCAGGGCTTGGACGTTGTGATGCGGCCACTGGCGGCTTACCTCGAAGTGAATCAAGTGATCGCGAACAGGATGGAATTTCGCGATGGCATCGCTACTGGGCGGCTACTGGATCCCGTGGTACGTCCACGCGGCGTATTTGCACGGATCACCGGGGCAGGGTCGGATGGCAGGCGCCAACCGGAGCAACTTGTTACTGATCTGGAGCTTTCCAGCGTGACGGCTTTGACTTCTGCGGCGACTCCGTCCGTGCGGCCAGCGGTAAAACTTGACCGTCCAATTGTCCGGTTTAGCGGAGAGAAATCCGGCGGCCCACTTTCGATTAGAAAAGCGCTTTCCCGAAAAAATGTGATGCTGATTGGCGTGACCGGCTTTATCGGCAAGGTATGGCTGGCGAATACGCTGATGGATTTGCCGGAAATTGGAAAGATTTATCTATTGATCCGGCGCCAGAAATCGAACCCCGCGCAAAACAGGTTTGAAAAGCTGGTGGAAGAGTCTCCCGTATTCGATCCATTGGCTCGGCGGCATGGACCTGATCTTGGCCGGTTTATAAGCGAACACGTGGAAGTGGTGGAAGGCGACGTCTCACAGCCGGGGCTTGGAATCGCACCCGATCTGGCAAAGATTCTGAGCAAGGATTTGGATATCGTTATCAACAGTTCTGGCCTGACCGACTTTAATCCAGACTTGCGGGATGCCCTGTCCACGAATGTGGATGCGGCGCTGAATATTTTGGACTTCGTCCGCGAATCGGACCATGCGGGATTGCTGCATCTTTCAACCTGTTACGTCGCCGGAACCAGGGATGGAAGAGTCGCTGAGATTTTACGTCCCAATTACACGCCGGTTGACCTCAAGAATTTTGATGCCGAGCAAGAATGGCGTTCGCTGCACGAATTCGTGAAATCGGCTGAGGCCAAAGCGTCAGGCGCGGAGGTCACGGAATCGCTTCGAAAACAAGCCCTGGTTAAAGAACATGCTGCAAAGGATTTGCATGGCGCGGCCTTGGAAAACCAGATCCGCAAAAACCGCGTGCGTTGGCTGCGGAACTATCTGACCGACGCCGGAACCACGCGCGCGAATGAGTTGGGCTGGCCAAACACTTATACGCTGACAAAAAGTTTGGCAGAATCGCTGATCTTCAAGTTTGGCGCTGGCCTGCCGGTCGCGCTCGTACGTCCAGCGATCGTGGAAACCTCGATCGAGAAACCTTTTGTGGGATGGAATGAAGGGATCAATACTTCCGCGTCTCTTTCGTATCTGTTGGGAACTTACTTCCGGCAACTGCCAACTAATGAGCGTAAGCGGCTGGACATCATTCCCGTAGATTCGATATGCCAGGGCATGACGCTGATTGCGGCTGCCATCGTCGAGCGCCGTCATGACACGGTTTACCAACTGGCGACTTCAGTCACGAATCCCTGCGATATGCGGCGTTCAATTGAGCTAACCTCTCTGGCACATCGCAAACATTACCGGGCGCAGGAGGGGCTGGAGTATTGGTTGCGATTAAAGTTCGATGCAATCCCGGTTTCGAAGCAAAGATATGAGCGAATGTCGGCACCCGCGCAGAAGGCGATTATTAAATCCATTCAGCGGATTATGGCGCCCCTGCCATTGCGTAAAGCACCCTTGGCGAAGGCGGAGCGAAGCCTGGAAAGAGTAGAGAAGCTGATTGAGTTGTTCAAGCCTTTTATTCTTTTCAACGAGCAGGATTTTGTGGCGGACAACATCGAGAAACTTTCCTATGCGCTGGTACCGGAGGAGAAGGATGATTTTGGATACAACACGTCCTCGATAGATTGGTGGGATTACTGGATCAATATTCACATCCCGGCACTGCGCAAGTGGACGTATCCTTTAATTGAAGGGCGGCCTTTGGAAGTGCGGCAACCGCGTCAACTGCAATTTGAATCAATATCTGGCGGCATTGCGGCCAATACCGCGCAGCCTGAAGTGGCAAAGTTCGAAGTTAAGACCGGAACAGACGGAGCATCGTGGCGATTTTCCTGACCGGTTCCACCGGATATATTGGCGCGCACGTTGCCGCGAACCTGCTAGACGAGCATGGCGCATCTCTTAACCTTCTGATCCGGGCTCGCGACACGCAGGATGCGGAGCAGCGCCTGTGGCATGCTGTTCAGTTGCACATGGATTTTCCGCGCTTCTACGAACATCTGCAGACTCGCGTGAGGATATTTCGCGGCGATCTAACCGGACCGAATTTCGGTTTAGCGCGGGATGATTACGACCGCTTGATCCACACGACCGACTCGGTCATCCATTGTGCCGCATCGCTAAATCGCAAATCTGAGAAAACATGCCTGAACGTAAATTTGCGGGGAACATTGGAAGTGCTGCAGTTGGCTACGAGGGTAGATCACTATCACGGCCTCCGCCGATTTAGCCACGTAAGTACGGTTGCCGTGGCCGGCAAACGCAACAATGAAGTCGTAAAGGAAGAGAATTCAATCGATTGGGATCGTTCCGATTACGATCCATACGCGCGCACGAAGAAATTCTGCGAGCACATGATCCGGCAGCTACTTCCGGAAACGCCGATCACGATTTTCCGTCCCAGTATCGTCCTTGGAGATAGTCGCCGTGCCGAGACCACTCAATTCGATATGGTAAAGGCATTCGTGTTCCTGGCTGGGCTGCCAATACTGCCGTTTCGTTCCAACGACAAGATTGACATCGTGAACGTGGACTTCGTAGCCGACGCAATAGCGACGCTGCATCAAAAGGAAAATCCGCAATACGACACTTATCATCTTTCGTCCGGAACAGGTTCGCAGACTTTTCGTGAATTGACGAATACACTGGCGGCGGAACAGAACAAACGTGGGCCAATGTTTATGCCGTGGATGGAGCGTCCATTCTCGCGGACGGTTGACTTTCTTTCGAACCGGAAGGGAGCGGTGGCCTATGGCGCTTCATTGATGAAAGTCTTCATACCATATTTGGTTTGGAATACGGTTTTCGATAATACCCGTGTGACCACGGAACTTGGACGCAAACCCGTACCCTTTTCGCAATACAGTTATCCGCTTCTGAAGTTCAGCCGTAAAACAAATTTTTCGTATCAGTACGAAGGCTGGCCTGCCAAGGTTGGAGGGACAGCCGCATGATGGATTCCATCCTCGAAGCATGGGTGAGTTCGTCCATCGCACGTGCGAAAGTGGGATGGATGATGGGCAAAGGGAAACCCTGGCGTCCGGGAGAAAAATTAAAGTTGTTATTCGCCGGGTACAACGGCACCCGCAATACTGGCTCTGATGTGCGTCCCGAAGAGACTCTGCGTCAACTGCGGCATATTTTAGGCGCGGATAACGTCGAATTCAGCGTGATGAGCCAGGACTTTAAGCTAACCAATGGCTATTTCAACGGCGCTGAACAAGTTTATCTGCCGGATTTATTTCCGCCATTTCTGGCGCGCGAAATCCCAAAACATCACGGCGTAGTTGTTGTCGAGGGATCGGCATTCAAGAGCAAGTTTGCAAACGCGCTCACGACCATGATCATCGGATCATTGGGCATGGCCGCGGCCCAGAACAAGCTTTCGGTGGGATACGGATCCGAAGCCGGCCACATGGATCCGTCGGTGGAAAAAATGTGCGCCCGCTATTGCAAAAATTCCTTCATCATCACTCGCAACGAACAATCCCGTACTACGCTCCGCAAACTCGGAGTTCCGACGGAACTGGGAACCGATACAGCATGGACTTTCGAGCCGCTTCCGCCAGAGTATGGCCGAAAAGTCTTGCGGGACTCTGGATGGGATGGAAAGTTGCCGGTACTGATCGTATGTCCGATCAATCCATTCTGGTGGCCGGTGAAGCCATCGGTGACGAAGTATGCTGTGTGCAGCACGGTGGGCGCATACAAGGAGAGCCACTACCGGACAGTTTATTTTCATAAATCCGGCAAAGCAGTTGAGCAAGCTTTCGAGCGCTACTTAACCGCAATTGCCAAAGCTGTGGACGCGTTCCGGCGGCAACGCAAAGTGTTCACAGTTTTGGTTGCAACCGAGCAGCTCGACGTCCGCGCCTGCGAACGCATCTCCGAAAAGTTGGGCGGGTTGCCAATTTTCACGTCGGCGGATTACGACATGTATCAAATGGTGAGCATTCTGCGCGCCGGCAATATGATGGCGTCGTCGCGATTTCATGGCATCGTTACATCCATGCCCGCCCTTGTGCCATCGGCGGGAATCACCATGGACGAGCGCATTCGCAATTTGATGCGGGAACGCGGGCACGAAGATTTACTGATGAATGTGGACGATCCGGACCTGGAGCAAAGATTGCTATTCGCGCTGAATAAGCTGGCAACGGAGCCCGAACCGATTGCGGATGCAATCGGCCGCACGGTGGCACGCAACCTGAAAGTGATGGCGCGGATGGGAGTGTATTTCGAGGAGGAAGTTCAGCGGCGATATCCGGAGTTTCCGACGCGCAAGGGCGAGTGGGGTTGGGAGGATTACCTGCCTCCGATGAGCGCGGGGTTGCATAAGCTGGTTGAAACGTATAGCTAAGCGCGATTTTTTCGGCTCCGCGGTTCGGGACGACAATTTCACACAATTGATGAGCTTTCTCGATGACATTTTCGCGCAACTTGAGGCGGCCGGTGAGGCTGCCGTGGTCCAGGAAATTCGTGACGGAAGAATTATTTCTGCGAGCGGGCGCGAACTGCTGGAGATGGTAGACCGCGCTCGCGCCTTCATCGCCGCGAAGAAACTTGCCAAGGGTGAGCGGTGCGCTTTGCTGGCTCACAACAGCATTCGTTGGATTGCGATGGACCTGGCAATCATGGCGGAAGGATTGATAGTTGTTCCGCTTTATGCGCGGCAGGCTGCTTCCGAGCTTGTCAGCATGATGAAGGATTGCTCCCCGGCATTGATTTGTTGCGGGGACGCAGCATTGCGGGATGAGATTTTACGGGGATGGGCGGAAGCTCCGCCGCGGGTAATTGTTGAGGATATATTTGGCGGCTCGACTGAGGAGTTGGTCGCTGCTTCGCGGGCGGAAGCGCCCGCGCCACACAATCTCTCCGATCCTGTAACTATTATTTATACTTCGGGAACCTCTGGCGACGCCAAGGGTGTGGTGCTCAACGCTGGAAATATTGCGCATATGCTAGGTTGCACTTCCACTTGGCTACCGGAACGCAAAAATGGCCAGGATCGCGTCTTCCACTATCTCCCGTTCTGTTTCGCGGGTTCGTGGATCATGCTGTTGACTTCTCTGCAACTCCGAAACTTGCTGATTGTGAACACCGATCTCACCAAGTTGCCCAGCGATATGCGGTCAGCCGCGCCGGATTACTTTCTAAATGTTCCAGCGCTGCTTGAACGAATGCGTAAAGCCGTGGACGAACAGCTCTGGAAAACAGGTGGCATAGCGCTCAGCGTTTACAGCCATGCCAAAGGTGCGTGGTTTCGCAAGCACGAAAAGCGGGGACGTGTGATGGATTCCGTTTGGTTGAATCTTGCCAGAAAAATGGTGTTTCCGACGATTCGTAAAAAAATGATTGGACCAAATCTCCAAGCGCTAATTTGCGGTTCGGCTCCGCTCAATGTCGAAACTCAACTCTACTTTATGATGCTTGGCATCACTGTGCTGCAAGTCTATGGATTGACGGAAACCGCCGCAATATGCACCATGGATGATCCTCATCACGTCGAGGCCGGGCGAGTTGGGCCCGCAATCAAAGGGATTGAAATGAAGTTGGGTGAAAATGAAGAGATTGTCGTGCGAGGACCAAATATTTTTCCGGGATATTGGAATCGTCCTGCCGAGACCGCCAAAGCATTGCAGGACGGATGGTTTCGCACCGGCGATCAAGGCGAAGTGGATGCGGCAGGGAATTGGCGAATTATAGGGCGCATCAAGAACCTGATCATTCTTGGGTCAGGTCACAACATTTCTCCGGAACCGATTGAAGATGAGTTGCTGAAAACAATCACCGGCGCGCGACAGGTAGTCCTGGCGGGGAATGGCCGCGGTTATCTTTCGGCGATTGTTACTGGAGAAGTGAAGCCCGAAGCCGTGCAATCCGCCTTGGATATGGTGAATGTAGATCTGCCGCATTACAAGCAAGTCCGAACTTTCTATATTTCTCCCGTGACGTTTTCGATTGAGAACGGCTTGCTGACGGCGAACGGCAAATTAAAGCGCGACTTAATTGCTGACCGGATGAAGGCGGAGATCGAGACCATGTATAGGGTCAAGCAGGCGTCATGAAGGGTTTTCATGGCAAATCACTTTCCTGGGAATTAAAGGACGGAGTTATTGAGTTGGCGCTTGCCCGAGATCCGTGCAATGAGATTGGATCGTCAACGCTCGAAGACTTGGAGAGGTTTGCAACGGCGATTGAGAGCGCCGAAGATCACGCCCATGCGGTAATTATTTACAGCACGCTGAAGTGCGGATTTTGCGCTGGAGCCGATTTGCGAGAGCTTTATCGGCGTTCCCAGGAAATGGACGGCAAGGCTGCGGTTGTAGGCGTACGGGAGTTTCTCGAACGAATTCATCGAGTGATGAACGTTATGGATGCGTCGCCGTTGACCACGATAGCCGCCGTCCACGGCGTGACCTTCGGCGGAGGATTTGAACTCGCACTTGTCTGCGACTTGATAATTGCCGACAAGACAGCGCGATTTTGTTTTCCTGAGTTGCGGCTTGGGCTCATTCCGGGCTTTGGTGGAATTCCGCGCCTGAAGCGAGATTTGGGGAATGGGGTTGTGCGGGATTTGTTGCTGACGGGGCGGAGCTTCAACGCAACAAGAGCTCACTCCGTTGGCTTAATAAGCCAGGTCGTTGGCGAAGGTGAAGCATTGCGAGTGGCTCGCGCTACGACTGCACAGCTAAAAAAGTTTGATCGTCGGACTGTGGCAGCCGCAAAAAAGTTCATCAAGCCGATTCCGTACGAGGACCTCCGTCAAGAAATTAATTTGTTCTGCGAACTGTTTGTGCAGCCAGCTGTTGCAGCGGGCTTGCGAAGGTTTGTAGAGAGCACCGAGCCACAGCCCTATTTGCCGTAAAATCACAAGGCAGTACGAAGGCGTAACAAAGTTAAAAACAATGCGAAATGCCGATCAAACATTAGACGAAATTCTCAACCTCTCTGCCGCCCATTTTAAGGTGCCGCGCGAGAAAGTGAACCCTGACGATGATTTTTTCAAGACTCTGCGTATAGATAGTTTGCAGGCGCTGGATCTGCTCACGAGATTGGAAAATCATTTCGGAATTGAATTGCCGGACTATGAGTTGCAAGGCGTCTCCGATTTCCGGACGCTTGCGAGCCGGATTCAGTCCCGCCTATAGAATTTGTCGTTAATAATCAGGCGACGTATTTGTAGAATTCCATCCCTATGAGTAAAGCTTCCATCTACAATCGGTACTTTGAAAACAAACTCTGAGACCTATAGATTGCGACACGGAAATCAGCAACCCGCCAATGCTTGATCTCGACCGATACGGTTCCCTTGGGGCTGCCCTGCGCGACGCGCTGGAGAAGTGGCCGAATGAGCTCTGTTTGATCGAGTCAGACAGGGACAAGGAAAAAACGCGTCTCACCTATTCTGATTTCAAAGATATTGCGATGCCGATCGCCCGGGCGCTGGAAGATGCCGAGTTCAAGCCCGGTGATCGCGGGGCGATTGTTATGTCGAATCAGTCGAAGTGGCTGATTTCGGCGTATGTAATCTTCCACTGCGGAGGCGTGCTTGTGCCTCTGGACTACAAACTCAGCGCCGATGAGCATCTGCAATTGCTGGCACACTCGAAGGCAAATCTGCTCGTCATTGAATATCACTTGTGGCGCGCGATAATGCAGGCCCCTGATTTCAAGGATAGAGACTTCAAGAATCGAAAGCCGAGAATGGTGCTGGTCACGGAGGCTCCCCAGGGCGCGGACTTAGCGGGCGCGATCCGATGGGAGGAATTTAGCCGCAAAGGTAATCCTGCATTTGCGCCGCGGCAACTCGAAGATACGGCCTGCATTGTGTACTCCTCGGGAACGGGGGGCCGGCCTAAAGGATGTGTTCTTACACATGCGAATTATCTGGAGCAGTGCAAATCGCTGACCGCGCTTTTTCCCTTCAAGCCGGGGTTGCGGTACTTGAGTATTCTGCCGACGAATCATGCCATTGATTTTATGGTTGGATTCATTGGTCCGTTCGTATGCGGGGCTTGCGTGGTGCACCTGCGAACGTTGCGGCCGGAATATGTGCGCGACGGTTTCGTGCGTTACCGCATTAACTATGCCAGTCTGGTTCCTTTGGTTGTAAAGAATCTCGAACGTGGAATGAGAGCGAAGTTCGACGCACTGCCGAAAATAAAATTGTGGATATTGAAAACGCTGATTGCGATCAATAAATTACTGACACGTCGCCGCCCTCATGTGGAATTGAGCCGGAGCCTGTTGCCGCAGGTCCATCGCGCTTTCGGGGATAGATTGCTTGCCTTGTTCACCGGTGGCGCGTTCATGGAAGCCTCCACGCTTCAATTCTTTTACGATCTCGGAATACCCATCGCCAATGGATACGGGCTTACGGAGGCTGGCACAGCGTTAACGCTCAATGACTTCAAACCCTTCCGCGCGGATACGGTTGGCAAACCGCTTCCAGGAGTCGAGCTTCGCATCCTCAGTCCTGACGAGGAGGGCATCGGAGAAGTCGCGGCTCGCAGCAAGACCGTGATGTCGCATTACCTGGATGACCCTGAGCTGACCGCCGAAACGATCGTTGATGGATGGCTATTAACCGGGGATTTCGGACGTTTCGACAATACCGGCCATTTGCAGCTCTTCGGCCGCAAAAAGAACATGATCGTCACCGAAGGCGGCAAGAATATTTATCCAGAGGATGTTGAGGCAGCCTTCGATAATTTGGCGGTCAAGGAATATTGTGTTTTTGCGGCCAACTACATCTGGCCGACGAAAACTTTAGGGCAGGAAATATTAGTTCTTATATTGCGTCTAGATGCGAACCAGGACTTTTCAGACGTTCTCAAGGCGCAGATCATGGAATGTAATCGCCTGCTTCCGGATTTCAAACGGGTAAAAGGCTACATTGTGTGGGATGAAGATTTTCCGAGAACTGCGTCCATGAAGATCAAGCGCGAGTTTCTAGCCGAGCAGATCGGAATGGAATTGGATCGCGCTTCGGCTGGGTTGGAGATTTAGTGTGGCGTAGGGGCAGGTGCCCCCACCTGCCCGCCCAGACGAGGACGTCTGGGCCTACGTAATGTTTGCCGATACGGCCACTCGTGAACAGCGAAACTTTCCTTGCAATCGTGAATCCGGCGGCTGGCGGCGGACGTTGCGAGAAGCTCGTGGGGCCTGCGCTTGAACGGCTCCGCTCCGGAGGAATCAAGATTGATGTGGCTGAAACTACCGCTCGGGGCCATGCCACGGGACTCGCGAGAAAGGCGTACAGCAAGGGGCATACCAAATTCATCTCCGTCGGAGGCGACGGGACTTCTTTCGAGATAATAAACGGACTTTTTCCCGAAGCTCAGAATGGCGAGCGCCCGACGCTGGCATTCCTGCCCCTGGGCACGGGGAATTCTTTTCTCCGCGACTTCAGCGATCGCGGCGCGGACTACTCAATTGAAGCGTTATTAGCCGGGCGTTCGCGCCCATGTGACGTATTGAGACTCACACATTCCGATGGGGCCCTCTACTACACCAATCTCTTGAGCATGGGCTTTTCCGCGGACGTCGCCACCATGCGAGCCCGTCATTTCGGCGGATGGGGAGAACTGGGATATCAATCGTCCATTTTTATTTGCCTGGCTCGATTCCGGCGACGCGCATTTCCATTGAAGGTGGATGGCGAAGATAAGCTCGATGAGCGTCCATGCCTGTTCCTCACTTTCAGCAACAGCAAATTTACCGGCGGCACCATGATGATCGCTCCAAAGGCCGAAATTGACGACGGGCTGATCGAATACGTGCGGTGGGGGCCGATAGGCCGGATTGGACTCTTGCGGAATTTGCCGACGCTTTACGATGGTACGCATATTAACCATCCCTTGGCCGAGCGTCGCGCAGCCAAACGTGTTGACTTCTTGTTGGATGGACCCGTTGACGTCATGATGGACGGCGAGGTGCTTACTTTGCACTGCAAAACTCTGGACGTGCTGCCAAAGGCGCTGAACATCGTGGTATAAGTGTCACTTGTATGGCGGACGAAACTCCGGAATCCCAACGAAAAGTAACTCAGCCGACAACCTCTGGCAAGAGGGTGCTGGTTATTGGTCTCATAATTTTCTCGGCGTTTGCGATTTGGGCGTTTTGGTTGCGCCGCCGTCATCCAGACTATGACGCCTTTGCTCAATGTCTCGCCGCGAAACAGGTAAAAATGTATGGCTTATATTGGTGCACGCATTGCGCCGACCAGAAAAAAATGTTTGGGTCATCTTTCCAGTATGTTCCATACATTGAATGTGGAGTAAAAGGATCGCGGCAGGAGCAGCCGCAATGTGTCCAGGCCAACGTTAAGAATTTTCCGACGTGGGAGTTTCCGGGCGGCTCGCGGCATGAGGGTGTTCTGCCGTTGAAAGATATTAGTGAGCGGAGCGGATGCGGCGGCCTTCCGCATTTCTAGCCATGATTCCGCGCGTTAAGAGAATTTCGACAACAATCGTAGTGCTCTGCGTCGCTGGTATTGCGGTGTCGCTGCTGTCACTCCAACACCATTACGCGTCATCGAAATCCAGCTATTGTGATTTTGGCGCGAACTTTAATTGCGATATGGTGAACCGCAGCATTTATTCGAAAGTCTTCGGAATTCCGGTAGCTTTGATGGGCGCGTTGGGCTACAGCACATTGCTGCTTCTCACGAGCCTGCGCCGAAAGAAACAACAGATGCTATTCGTTCTTTTCGCGGCGTCTTTGGCGGGCGTGGCGTTCGCGCTTTACCTGACTTACGTAGAAGGCTTTGTGCTGGGAGTATGGTGCGTGTTGTGCTTGTCTTCAATGGGATTGATTTTAGCAATCGCGGTTCTTTCGGGACCGCTAATGGCCCCATCAAGACGCTAAATCTAGTTCGCTAAACCGCGACCGGCACGACTGAATGTTATGCGCGTGGGCCGCGCGGGCCTAATATGAACAAACTGATTGTCATCTTGGGTGTCGTCGTAATCGAGATCGCGATGGCAATCACCTTGGTACCATGGACGGATCACAGTCACATAGAGACGACCGATTTCGTCAATTTTTATGCCGCTGCCACTATCGTGCATGCCGGGGATGGGGCGAGACTTTATCGCCCTGAGACGCAGGATCAAGTTCTCAAGTCTATTCTCGGGCGAAAAGTTCCGGAGTATTTTCTGCATCCTCCCTTCGAAGCTGGGGCTCTTGCGCCCCTTTCGTATTTGCCGATTGAACGAGCTTACGTGCTCTGGACCTTATTGAATTTCTCACTTCTGGGACTTCTGCCATTGGTATTCGCGGAATCTGCGACATTCGTGGCGCAGAGGCACTATCTTGGACTTGTTGGATTCGTATTTCCCCCGGTGCTTGCCGCATTAACTCTTGGACAGGACTCGATCATAATTCTGTTCGCCATGAGCTGCGCGTATTTGCTGTACTCGAAATATCGTGATTTTTGGGGCGGAGTGGTACTGTCGTTGGCCACAGTTAAATTCCAATACGTGTTAATTGTTGTAGTGCTTCTAGCATTTTCGCGCAAATGGCGGCTGGTTGCGGGCTTTGCCGCAGGATGTGCATTCTTGATGCTGATCTCCCTGGCAGTGACGGGGCCAGCGGGAATTGTGGAGTACGTGAAATTTGTGCACAGTTTCGATCTTCATGGTGGCTACGGAAGCCTGCGTCCCGAGCTGATGGTGAACTGGCGCGGTTTCTTCTCCGGCACGGGATGGGTCCGCGATGTGCGCCTCTATTCCATCATTGGTTCCGTGATTCTGATCACTGGCGGGATATTGTGCTCACGCTCGGCGACGACGGTGGAAAGCCGCGAATTGACTTTCGCTCTGTATGTGGCCATAGCCGTGGCTGCCTCGCCTTACGCTTTTTTTGAGGACGCAACCATTTTACTGCTGCCGATATTCCTGGCCGTGGACTGGGTTTTATCTCGAGGACGGAGGGGACTTGCAGGAAAGCTGATTGTTTTTTCCTGCGTGTCGCTGTTTTTATGTCCAGTGATTCTAATGATTGTTGGCGGACATTATTGGTGGAATAGTCGCATCTATTTGATGTTCCCGGTGATCGTACTTTTTATTGTCGCGCTGATGGCTGAGCTTTGTTTGCGCAGAATGCCAGACTTACTGATTGCATCGGCATAGGAAGTAAGCTTAACCGACACGTTCGGGGTTCAGTAAATTCAATAATTGAGGCTGTGATCTTAGTGGGAGATGCGAAGAAGCCGTGATACTCAAAGCAGCGACTCAGAAGATCTGCAATTACACATCTGGGGAAAAGCCTGAGCTCTCCGTGGTTGTGCCTTGTCTGAATGAAGAAAATAGCGTCGGCGGATGCATCGAACAGATAATACGAACATTCGCGGAGCGCAATATTGCCGGCGAAGTAATTGTTGCCGACAATCGCAGCACCGATAAGTCTGCTGAAATAGCTCGCAGTATGGGAGCAACAATCGTTTCAGTCGAAGATAGAGGTTATGGGAGCGCCTTGAGGGGTGGGATCGGCGCCGCCCGCGGTGAGTACGTCATTATGGGCGACGCGGATGGCAGCTACGATTTCACTCAAATTCCAGCATTTCTTCAAAAGCTGCGATCAGGTTATGAGTTGGTAGTGGGCAATCGTTTTGCGGGCGGGATTCAGCCAGGGGCAATGCGTCCACTCCATCAATATTTTGGAAATCCGCTGCTCAGCGGAATTGGACGGTTATTTTTTGAGACCCCGTGCCACGACTTTTATTGCGGTCTTCGCGGTTTCGCGAAGACTGCTTATGAACAAATGGGCCTCCGAACTACTGGCATGGAGTTTGCCATCGAGATGGTGGTCAAGGCCTCGCTCTTCAAATTGCGCGTCTGCGAAGTGCCGACGACTCTTTCGCCAGATGGTCGGGGCCGGAGATCGCATCTGCGCAGTTGGCATGACGGTTGGAGGGGACTACGCTTTCTGTTGCTGTACAGTCCGCGCTGGCTGTTTTTGTACCCCGGACTCGGCCTACTGCTTTGGGGATCCGCGACAGCATTGTGGCTGCTGCCTGGTCAAAGAAGAATCGGGCACATCTTTCTGGATGTCCACACTCTTCTTTATGCGGTTGTTGCAATCCTCACAGGTTTTCAGGCCATTGTATTTGCGTTGTTCACCAAGTTATTCGGTATCACGGAAGGCCTGCTGCCAGAAGACTCGCGCCTGAATCGTGCGTTTCGTATTTTTGATCTGGAAAAGGGGCTTCTTGCAGGTGCAGCGCTACTGGTCACGGGGATGGGGACGGCTTTCTACTCGCTGCTGTTATGGAATCGCACTGGGTTCGGACCCATGAACCCGTTCGTCCTAGTTCGCCTTGTAGCTGCGGCTATGGTGACAATTACTCTGGGAGTCGAGGTCATATTGTCCAGTTTCTTCCTAAGTATTCTCGGGCTTACCCGCAAATGAGGACTCCGGTACAAATTACGTCACGGTGACGCGTCTGTAGCAAACAGCAACATACGTCTGATGTAGTTCAGGTCTTCATCAGCTGCCTCCCGGAGAAGTCGATGTATCGAAGGGACGGGGCTATATTCCTAGACCTTATAAATTCATCGACGGCGCGCCGGGCTCCGGCCCAGTGGCCGTAATCGTCAAGCTGGATAATACCCCCCGGCGGCACCCGGTCATAGAGATTCTCCAGAGTCGCGAGCACGCTCTCATGCCAATCGCCATCAACGTGGAGGACAGCAATAGATTTAGCTGGACAAAGCGGCAGTGTTTCCTTAAATAATCCGGGTATCATGACGGCGTTTTTTATTCCAAGTTTCCGAAATGAGGAGCGCACTTCTTCAAGGGGCGCACGGAACGCGCCAGCGTAGAGTAAAGCTATTTCGTAATCAGGATTCTCTCTGCCCGGCTCGGGTAATCCTTGAAACGTATCGAACATCCACAGCTTCCGCGACAGATCGGTAAGAGTAAGCGCCATCATTGCTGCGCTACCACCGTGGGCCACGCCACATTCGACTATGTCTCCAGGAATAGCATTCCTCTCTATGTAAAGAATCGCGCGATGTAATGCTAGTAGTCGAGCATAGCTGCACATCGTAAGAGGTTTTACCTTACGGAAAAGAGCAGCAAAGCTCGATGGCGAAACCTCAGCGACGGCTTCCCGCAAATAGCGAAGAGCCTGGGACGCAGCCCATCTCGGCTGATTAAGACGGTAGAATAGTTCCTTTGCAGTTATCTTTACCTCGATCACACCACCACTATATGCCGATGTACAGTGTCGGTGGAAAGGCTCGTGTTGGCATAAACAGTTGAAAGAAGACCATTGAACTGAATCTTCCGTTGGAACTACATCATGGATGACGTGACTTCATACGCGGAGCCGGGTAGGGACCAAGCGCTGATTGATCGGGATACGACCACCAAACCGTCCGTTCCTTGAAATACTGCAACAGTTCCTTATTGCCGGCATCGCCCATATCGCGGGCCCATATCACTTTGGAGTGATCAATGTCGGCGGTGTTGTATACCCATTCATTGGCGGGATTGTGGTTCTCGTCGTAGTGAACAATGACCAGTTGTTGACCGGGAGAGGCATCCAGCTTTCGTAGCACGTTGGCGCGATTCACATTGCCGAGTGGCCATGCTGGCGTTCCCCATAACTGCGTCGGAATTGCGATTAGCCTGAACAGCGCCATTCCAAAGCAAACAATTAGGATTGCGCGCACCAAGGGCCCCCCAAAATAGAACTGACGCCATCGCCAGCGCGCGACGTGACGCATGCATTGAAGAATGACTGCAAATATAAGTGCCACGGCTGGCGCAAAGTAGTGAGCCTGCATCCACGTCTCAGCCCAAAGGGCCAGCATGAAGAAGGCACCTATACGTAGCGGATATCTCATGCGCTGATCGCGCCGGGTGTAAGGGAAAGCAATTAGAAGGACGGATAACGCAGGACCAAGGAAAACAAGCCAGAACAAAAGAATTAATTCCAGGGTCCGATTCCAAAGACCTGCCAGCGTCCGTTCATTTTGATAATTTTGGAAATTTTTGTCATAAAACTGTCGCATGACTGCGTGATGATAAATCGGTTCGGGGCGTGCTTGTTGCCACAAAAACAAAGGTGCACGGGAATATTGAGCTTGATTCAGCGATTCGGGCATCGTGAACGCGCTGCCAGTGACTCGATGGTTGTAGTAACCCATGCCGAGCGCGGCAGTAAGCAATACCAACAAAATTGGGAGAACAACGCGCCGGATAGAAACTGAAAGTGCGGGGCGGCTTTTTCCAGCAATCCAGAACAGCAGTATAACCGCGATTGGCAAGCTAAAAGCCAAGCCCTCATAAGGGCGGCTGTTTGCAAGGATTGCCAGTCCAACCGCCATCACTAGGGCATTTGTCGCGCTTGGTTTTCGCATCAGCCGAGGAAAAGCTCCGAAGACGAGCGCGCCTCCTAACGCGGGCACCGAGCCACCCCAATAGCTATTCATCCAGTAGCTGAAAATTCCCAACCTGAGCCATGCCAGAAGTGCCCCCAACAGTGCCCATTTAGGCGGAAGCCATCCCTGTAACGCCCAGCAGAGCGCGGCGCACATGGCCGTTGTGCTTAGCAATACGCCAATCCATGGATGCCCAAGGAGCTGGCCTAGAGCTAGAACCAGCCCTTGCGCCGGTGGATACATAGACGCGTAAGTCGGTTGCTGAATGATGTGGAAACTTTCAAAATGTATCCACATGGGGTGAGGAGGATTTGTGAGTCTTCCGTGTGCGAAAGTATCGGCAGCCAGAAGGTAGCTGAATTCGTCGTGAACCGAGGGTTGAGGAATTCCGAGAATCGGGATGAGGGCGACTCGTGTGCAAAGCGTCAGCATCCCGACCGAACAGATTGAAAGAGTTTTTCTTCGCGCCAGCCTCCCGAACGATCGCTCAATCGGCCGGAGGCTGGAGAATGTTGGCTTGTTGCGGCGGAAAAGGAAAATCCAGATCATGGCCGCGAAGACCATGTCGAATT
>JGI20189J14885_1000209_pt1 | contig 23512 bp, 21 predicted proteins | sample NGESurdeep072012_10_FD_14885 | JGI IMG/M metagenome (IMG submission 14885) | reverse complement strand
GTACTTCGGATCGGGATGGTTCAGTATCGCATCCAGACCCGACTTTACCGTGACATCCGTGAACGTTCCGTTTCCATTGTTGTGATAAAGCGTGCTGTGGTGCAATCCGGCCACAAATATGTCGGGGAAGCCGTCGTTGTCGTAATCGGCGGCAGCGACGCCCATGTCATAGCCTGACCCAGCCAAACCTGCGGCATCTGTGACATCAGTGAAAACACCATTGCCGTCGTTGCGAAAGAGGCGATTGCGGTATTTCGGGGAGTCCTTCTTTAGCGTGGCAATATTAGCGCCGTTGGTGAAGAAAATGTCGGGACGCCCATCTCCGTTGTAATCAAAAACTGCGACTCCGCCGGGCATGGTCTCAGGGGCGTTCTTCGCCGGGGTCTCGTCGTTCTCCAGCCGAAATGGAATCGTCTTGAGTTCGAAGCGGATTGGACTTGGCGGCGGAGAGCCTTGCGCCGACAGGTAAGCGGCCGCAGTCAACAGAAAACTGATCGCCCTAAGTGAAGGGTGTTTCAAATTAAGCATATGCCGCAAAAAAACAGGGTGGCCGGGGCCACCCTGTTAATGATACTGGACCGCGCCTAGAAGTAGTACTTGAAGGCGAAGGTGATTTGACGGCTGCCCGTCTTGAAACCGGGTTTGCCCGTCGTGTTCGTATTCGTGTTCGTCGGAGAGATGCCAGTGATTTTCACCTGGCACGGAGCGGCGGACGAGGCGCCATTCAGCAGCTGGCATTCTGAAAGGCTGTTCTCCGTCATGAACGAAGTGCTCGTGAAGTTAAGGTTGTTATCACTGTTGCCGGCCAGATTGAACTGCGCCAATGGATGGTTCAAGAAATTGATCGCTGAGACGCGGAACTGCAAGCTCTGGCGCTCAGTAATCTTGAAGTTCTTGAACAGGCCCAAGTCGCTGTCAAAGTAAGCGGGCAGCTTCACATACGGCCATACCGTAGTACCCAACTGACCGACCGCTGGCATCGTGAAGCAGTTCGGATTGAAATACTGCCCAGACTTCAATCCCGATCGCGGATCGCACGTAACCAACGGTATGAACTGCTCGTAACCGCCGCCAGTTTGGTCTGTACCGTAGTAGGTTGCATCATTGGCGGAGTTCGAATACAGCCCATTCGATAACAATATAGCGTTATTGGGAAGATCCGGCGCGCCCACCAAAGGAACTGTGAGGCCGCCAGCGGTCGCAGTGTTAAGGTTTCCACCTACGTTCGGCTGAATTGGTCCACCCGACTGGAAGGTTGTATAGCCGGAGAGCTGCCAGCCATTAACCGCTCCACGAAGGAATGCGTTGTTGTGGGCCGGGCTGGGCAAGTTCCAGTTATAAGCAAAATTCAGAATGTGGGTGTGATCGTAAGCCAACGGACCGTAATTGGCTCTGAGGTTGAACGGGTCAACCAAGGAACCATTGCCGTTTCCTTCATTCGTTTGTCCATCGCGGATACCCATCACCTTACTGAAAGTGTAATTTGTCAGGAAGGTTACGGGGCCAGACTGCTTTTGCCACGACACTTGCAGCGAGTTGTAGTTGGAATAGCCGCCGTGATTGATAACGTAAATGTCCTGGTAGTTGGTTAGCGAACGGAAGTCGTTCTGGGTAAATCCAGAATTGTAAATCGCGCCGTGATTCCCATTCAAGCAATCAAGGGCATCGGTTAAAGCGTTGCCGTTGTTGCAAGAAAGCGGCCCGGTGGACCGGGGTTGATTAGCAGGGACACCAAACTGTGTTGGTCCTGCTTTGGGGTCTAATCCAAAGTAAGTCCCGGGTTGAATTGAATTGGCGTCACTGATCTTGCCATTGGCGCCATTCAGCAGTTCATTGGTGTCCTTGTTGCCAACATACGATATTTCGAAGACCGAACGCCACGGGAGAGCCTGCGAAACCGTGAAGTTATAGTCCATGACCTCTGGAGTCTTGTTGTCTCCCATTTGAAATGCGCTGATCGTCGCTCCCTTTTGGTCAGCAGCATTAGCATTAGGAGTAAAAAACCCTGTTGTGTCAATTTGTGCATAACCGCTGGTAATCGAGTTGGTCGTTGCCGTAAATATGCCCGCTGGGCCGCCTGTCGGACCCCCAACGTCGTTCACCGCAAATTCATAGTGGAATATCGCAAAACCGCCTCTCAGCACCGTCTTCCCGGTCCCGAAGAGATCATAGGCCACTCCGATTCGCGGTTCATAATAGAACAGAGGAGAAACCAAGCCGGAGAGCGGTATGTGCTTGTCAATCGCATTGTATAGAAGGCCCGTATTGACCGGCGCTCCGGGGCCGTTCACGTAAGTCGCCGGATCCCAGACCTGCATTCCATTTGGCGGTCCGTAAAACTGGCCGACATGGTCGAAGCGCAATCCGTAATTCAGAGTCAATTTCCTAGTCGCCTTATAGGAATCCTGCGCGTAAAGAGACCACTGATGGGACTTGATATCAAACACGGTTGAAGAACTTGGCTGCTGGTAATTGGCCGCCCGTCCGAGAAGGAAGTCAGCAACCACGTTTCCTGTGCTGTTCGACCCCCATCCCAGATTGTAGGTTCCATTCCCGCCGTTGCCGAAGGCATCGTTGGACTGGAGGTTGTCGGTCGTGTCCCAGTAAGCGCCCACCTTTACAGTATGGGATCCGATAACTTTGGTGAAGTTGTCGTAGATGGCTGGGTCCTTCTTTTCCGCACCAAACCCGCCTCCATTAAAGCCTCCCTCCAAATTCATATTCGCGATATCGGGGAATGCGCCGCCCCAAGGTCCGGTGATATTGGGAATCTGCTTTGGAGTGTAGCCAAACAGGCCTGTGACGTTAATCCCCAGCTTGGTGCGATCCACGGCCCCAGGATTGCTAAGCGTGTTGGGGTTGATATAACGCGCGAGTGTGAATACAAATTCGTTGGTGGTCGTCGGACTGAAGACGTGGGTGAAGTTCGCCATCACCTCTTGCGAAGTCGTAGCTGCGACGACATTTGAGGGGTAAGGCAAGGTCCACGGTGGAGTCCACCAGATGCCGACTGGATGCTGGTCGTTTTCAATCTGGCGGGTATAGGAAACCGACAATTTGCTGTTGTCGCTGATCGCGTAGTCAACTTTTCCGGTCGCTTCCCAGCGATTTTGGGGAACACTCTGAACATATTGATAGTTGTTCCATCCGTTGGACTGGCTTGGAGTGATGTTTGGCGCTGGAAGGAGTTTTGAATACGCTACGCCGATCGGATCGAAATCACTGACCGGAATAGATGTGGACGTGGCACCCGCTGGAGGGGCGCAGCACATGCTGCCGTATGCATAAGACCATTGATTAATCGCCCCAGTGGGTACACCCTTATTGGTGAAATCGCCCGACAACTGGGCGGGGGTCGGCACATTGTAGTTGATGATGTTGCCCGCCGGATGCTGCCTCATGTATTCGTAGCCAGCCCAGAAGAATAGCTTATGACGGCTCGCATTAAACCCGGTGTGAGGAATGAGGATTGGACCACCTACGTTACCGCCCATGTAATAGAAGCTTTGATCGGGGGCTGCTGCCGTGGCAGAAAGTCCGCCGGGTACAATTTGGCTATGAGTATAGGCGTCAATTGAGTTGAACGTGCTGTTACGCGTATATAGATACCCTTCCCCGTGGTACTGCGATCCACCGCTTTTGCTGAAAGCCTGAAAGATCACCGGCCCTTTGGCGTACTCAGCGCTGTAGGACGACATCAGCACCTTAACTTCGGAAACCATGTCCTGGTTGATATTGGCAATCTGGGATCCCGCATTCCCGGGATCAACCAAGTTGGCACCGTCGAGCATGAAAGCCATCGAGCCGTTCGGCTGAGTGCCGTTGGAGGAATAGGCGCCCACTGGCCCACTGTTCGTGCCTGTTACTTGGGAGTTGAAACCGGACCCCTGCGTAATACCATTCGTGAGAGCCATTCCAGGCATGAGCTTGAGTAATTCTCCCGCATCACGTCCACCGAGCGGAACATCTTCGATCATTTGCGTGTTCAAGGTGGTGCTGACTTCGGCGCTGTCGAGTGCCACAATCGCGGCTTGCGTGGTGACTTCCACCACTTGATCTGCCTGGCCCACGGCGAGGCTGATATTGGGCAGCGTTCGACTGTCGCCCTGTGCGAAGACGATGCCGTCTTCCTTCCAAGTCTTAAATCCGGCCGCCGAAACAGATACCGAATAGGTGCCGGGCTGCACGGCAGTGATCGAAAAATAGCCCGATCCATTGGAGGTGGTCGTGCGAGTGTCGCCGGAAGCTGTATTTTTCATCGCCACTTGGGCATTGGGAACGACTGCGCCCGTTTGATCGAAGGTTGTCCCGGTCAAGGTTCCAGTCAACTGCTGACCGAAGCATAGAGACGCAAAAAGGACAAAAACCGCCAATCCCGCCAATGCGCAAATACTCTTAGAGTTCACTTTAAGCTTCAAAATCATCTGTCCGCCTCCGGATGGTGGTTAACTGAGTCTCAGTTAACTTGTACATAAACTTGTCGAAATGTTTGTGTAGGCGTTTGCGTAACCGCATACACAGGGCACTAGCACAAAAGTACTATTGCGATCCCGCAACTTGTACCGTTCTTTAACAGTGACTGTCAAGCAAAATTATTCTTGAGCCAAGGATTTTACAAACGCAGGGCCGAAACAGAGGAATCTAGTTAGACAATACGTGGAAAGCCTCGTCCAACCGGCTAACCCGGCGCTAAGGCGGCAATAGAAAAGCGGTCATTCCAGAGAGGAGAAACCCTCCAAAGCCGGGGGTCCCCAACGGGCGGAATGGTGGGCAGCTGTAGGATTTGAACCTACGACTTCCACCGTGTGAACCTAATCGTTCTAGCAAATATAAAGACTTACAAGACCTCATCCGCTACTGAAAGCCTTGCTGGACCATCATCTGCTTCATGAGTGTATTCGAGCGGCTGTTGACTCTTCTCGTGGCCAGTGACGGGACTTCGCATCGGCGAGGTCTTGGCCCTGCGTTGGGCGAATGTAGACACAGAAAGGGCCCTGATTCATGTCCGCAGCAATTATGTGCGGGGTATATTCGGGTTGCCAAAATCAGCAGCCAGCAAGAAGCCCGTTGTGGTGCCTATCATCGCAATGGGGCTGCTGAAAAAGTGGCGGGAGACCACAGCGATGCGGGCGACCACGATTTTGTTTTCGCCTCCGAACGCCGCCATGGGAAATCGCCACGGGTTCCAAGCATGCTCGTCGCGGATCATCTGCGACCCGCCGCCGAAAAAGTGATTACCATTCCCGAAAATCACAGGTTTGGATTCCACAATTTACGGCACGCCCTATCGTCTTAATCTTGTGGAGAATGGCACCGATCCGAAGACCATTCAGGACATGATGCGCTGGTCGGACCCGACAATGCTCATGAAAGTCTATGCTCATTCACGCCTCGAAAAGCGGCGCGGGAAGCGCAAGATCAAATGATCGCAGCCATGGGGCTGAACAACGAAACAGTGCGCCTTATTCAATGATGGGTGACGCACCGTGGGTGATTTCGACTCCTCTCGTTCGCCGGAGTTCCGTTAAGTCTTGCGGAATGATGGTGGCCAGGGAGGGAGTTGAACCCCCGACGCCAGCCTTTTCAGGGCTGCGCTCTACCACCTGAGCTACCTGGCCACATTAGAATCCGCGCTCAACTGCAAACGCCCTGCGAGTCGTATGGAGACGCGCTCAATACCGGCGGGACTTCCTGGAAGCAGACGCTTGGAACAGCCCGATTATAGCAATCAACTTTAATCCTCTCAATGATGGGCAATGATATTTGTAAACTCAATGAGCAAAATTGCCTGTTTATAATAGTTAGCCCGATACGCATCTCTTTGCAAAGTAGAAAGAGCCTGACTGTGACTCGGTGTCAGATGCGACCTCGGACGATTCCATTCAAGATTGTGAATGCGACTCGGTTTGATGCAAACCAGTATGGAATCTCATGATAGTCGTCCACGTCGAAGGCGACCAGGTCCGCATCTTTCCCCGGTTCGATTGATCCTTTGCGGTCCTGTAATTGCAGCGCCCATGCTCCGTTTATGGTTGCCGCAGAGATTGATTCGGCGGGCGACATCTTCATGTGGGTACATGCCAGCGACAAAACAAAAGGCATGCTCGCGGTCGGCGACGAGCCTGGATTGTAATCGGTTGCCAAAGCCACGCGCACGCCTGCGTCAATTAGTTTTCGCGCGGGAGGGAATCTGTCCAATCCCAGAAAGTAGTTTGCGCCTGGCAGCAATGTTGCAACCGTGCGCCTCGCGGCCAGATGCCGGATATCCTCGTCGCTCACATAATCCAAGTGATCTAACGATGCGGGATTGAATTCCAGTACGGAGCGCAATGACTGCGCGCCTAGCTGGCAAACGTGCGCTCTAATTCCCAACGAGTGTTTGCGCGCGGCCTGGAAGATCCTCTCGGCTTCGTTCATCGTAAAGGCTTCGCGCTCGATGAAAACGTCCACGAACTGCGCGAGTTTTCGTTTTGCGGCTTGAGGGATCATTTGATCGCAAATAAGATTGACATAATCGTCGCGGCGATTCTTGAATTCCCGCGGGACAACATGCGCGCCAAGCAGTGTTGACATAACTGTCCCCGGCCATCGGGATGCTGCCTCGCGGATTGCTTCCAGACTTTTCAATTCAGATGCGAGACTCAGCCCATAACCAGACTTTGCTTCCACCGTCGTGGTGCCGTGATCCGCCATCTGATTGAGTGCGTCGAGGATTTTTCCCGAAAGCCGCGCCTTGCTTGCTTTACGCACGTCTTCGATGCTGGAACGAATGCCTCCGCCGGCTTCTGCAATCTCTTCGTAGGTGGCGCCGGAAATTCGCTTCTCAAAATCGGAGAGGCGCGGGGAAATGAACGCAGGATGAGTGTGCGAGTCCACGAAACCGGGAAGAACAACTTTGTTCTCGCAATCAATTTCGATAATTCTTTTTCGATTCTTTTTGAGCCAGGGATCGCGCAGGGCGTCTTTAGTCTTGCCGACAGAGACAATTCTTCCGCCAGAGCAAAGCACAGCGGCGTCTTTTATGATGCCGAGTTCAGAGAGCGTCGGCCCTCGACGCGGCCCAGCGTGGCTGGAAGACTCCCCAAGAGTCAACAGCTGACCGATGTTGAGCAGAAGAAGAGAACGATTATCCGCTTTGATTGTTCTGCGCGTGCGGTCCTTCCCCATCGCGTGGACTACCCCATTCCCAATTCATCCGCTGATTCGAGTGGTGTGCCGCATTGGCGGCAGATGATAGCGGAACAGTCTCCGCAGGTGAGTGGATCAGTCACCGGGACGGCGCACTGTGGGCAATACAGTTCCGCATCCGGGGATTTTGGAGGATCGGCAATGGTCACAATGGTAGGAAATGTAGCACACCCACAGCGGCATGGACTGGGTCCGATTTATTTCAGAGCGCGGCAGCCTGTTCGCGCCGCTTGCCCTGAATCTCGATGAAGACATTTACGAGGGATACCGCTGCTGGCGTCACCCCCGGAATGCGTGACGCGTGAGCGAGGGTGCGTGGACGGATTTTGAGCAAGGTCTCCTGCATCTCGCGGGACAGGCCGCTGACGGACGCGTAATCGAACCAATCCGGAATAGCGCGCTGTTCCGCCTTTTTGAGACGTTGGATGGCGCGATCCTGCTGCACCAAATAGCCTTCGTATTTAATTTCAGTCTCGACCGCTTTGAGTTCGTTCCGTTCCGTGGAGGAAATCGCACGCTGATTATTATCGTCACTGTTTTTCGAGGTAAATAAATCAGGAGCAAGATCGCGAAGTATTGGAACCAGATTTTCTATCGTAATCTCCGGGCGCTTTAAGAACTGTGCGCAGGTTTGGCCGATCGCGGATGAAAGATTGATGCCGGGCACGCCTGCCGAGCTTTGCTCGACTGGGCGGACGGGGGCGTCCGCCGCTACGCGATTCATGCCCATTTGCTCGATTTTTTCAAGCATCGCCGGCATAAGACGTGTGTTTCCGAGCAGTTGCTTCAACGATTCCATGCGTTCTTGCTTGGCAAGATAATCCGCCCATGCTGGGTCAGAAATTAAGCCGATTCTGCGGCCATGAGGGGTAAGGCGGCGATCGGCATTGTCAATGCGCAGATGCAAGCGGAATTCCGCGCGCGATGTGAACATGCGGTACGGTTCGTTCGTGCCCTTGGAAATCAAATCGTCAATCAATATGGCCGTGTAGCCTTCGGTGCGGTCGAGAATCAGTGGCGGTTCATCTTTTACTTTTAGCGCGGCATTAATTCCTGCCATCAAGCCCTGGCAGGCAGCTTCTTCGTAGCCGCTGGTGCCGTTAATTTGTCCTGCGAGAAACAACCGCGAAATCCTCTTGGTTTCGAGCGTGCGATCAAGTTCGGTCGGATCTATCGAGTCGTACTCAATTGCGTATCCCGGGCGGAGCATCTCGGCAGAATCGAGGCCCGGAATGGATTTGAGAATCTCCATCTGCACTTCGACCGGCAGCGAGGTGCTCATGCCATTCACGTAAATTTCATGCGTGTTGATGCCTTCGGGCTCGAGGAAAAGCTGGTGCGTAATCTTGTCTGGAAACTTTACAATTTTGTCTTCTATCGAAGGGCAATATCTCGGTCCAATAGATTGAATCTGGCCGCTATACATCGGCGAACGGTGCACGTTCTCGCGGATGATGCGATGAGTCTCCGGGGTGGTCCATGCGATGTAACAAGGCACCTGCGAATCGTGATGAGCGACCCGTTTGGTGCGGAAACTGAAGGGAGTGGGATCGGCATCGCCAGGCTGGAGTTGGAATTTCGACCAGTCAATGCTGCGTCCGTCGAGCCGCGGAGGAGTGCCAGTCTTGAGGCGGCAACCGCGCAGGCCAAGTTGCTTGAGGGATTCTCCCAACAATATTGCCGCCGGTTCGCCAGAGCGACCCGCGGGATATTGCTGTTCGCCACAGTGGATGAGTCCGTTAAGAAACGTGCCGGTTGTGATGATCACGGCTTCGGCGCCAACGGTGCGGCCATCGCGGAGGCGAATTCCGCGAATGGTGCGGTCGTTATTTGTCAACCCCGGGGCCGTTGGTCCTTGGTCGTTGGCCAAAGCTGTTGCGGATTTAGCCAACGACCCACGACCAACGACCAACGACTCTTCAATAATCAAATCCGCGACTTCGGCTTGCTTGATTTTCAGATTCGGCTGCGATTCCAGCACTTCACGCATCTTGAGCCGGTAAGCCTGTTTATCGCATTGCGCGCGCGGAGACCACACGGCCGGGCCGCGGGAAGTATTCAGCAACCGGAACTGGATGCCGACCGCATCGGTAATTTCGCCCATAATGCCGCCAAGCGCATCCACCTCACGTACGAGGTGCCCCTTGGCAATACCGCCAATTGCCGGATTGCAGGACATTTGCGCGATTAGATCGGCGTTCAAAGTATAAAGAGCAGTCTTCAGACCCATGCGGGCGGCGGCCATCGCGGCCTCGCATCCGGCATGGCCCGCGCCGACCACCACTACATCGTAATTTTCCGTGAACTGCATTTTATAAAGACCGCAATGACAGTTATCCATTCTAACAACTATGCGAATGCACCGGGCTAGTAGTGGCGTTAATGAGTCTTGGGAATATCCGTGAAGGTGGCTTCCTGCCACTCTGAGGATGGAAAGTACCAGTCGCTGGCTCCCGCTTCATGATTGTTTCCGCCCGGGCCATAAGGGACGGTTGGCGAGCGCCAATAATCCATTCCTATTTGAACCAAAGCCCCCGGAGAAATCTTGACGCGAACTTTGACCGTGCATCCTGCAAGCTTGCCAGCCGGCAAGGCTGCCCGCGGCGACGGGCTCCAGAAATGCCAGACGCTATCTGTGCGCTCGCCGACGTTCAGCAAAACCGCATGATCCGCCTGCGAGTAGCTCAATGGGATCGGGTCGTGATGATCAGTTGCGAACCACGGATAGCGCTGGTAAAGGCCTCCGCGCACATTGCCGCTGTCGTTATTTAAGACAAAATCTTTTCCATCCACACGACAAGAGAGTTGGGTTGAAGCAATCTCGACGACGGCTGATTCATAGCCGGGAACTCGGGTATCCGCAATCGCAATACCCCAAAGCAGCGCAGACTTGAAGTCCGGAGGACGAGCAACTGGATTGACGTATCCGGTCGCGAATTTCACTTCACTCGGCACACGCGAATCGGCAGAGGCATTTGGCCGGGCTTGCGCCCATCCACATACCGAAAACATAAAACAAAATGCGACAATCCTCCAATGGGAAAGCAAAAAATGGGGTAGAACCACTGTTGCTCCTGGGTGCGAAATAACATTATCCTGCTTCGGAGAAAAAGGGAATCAGCGACCTACTTGTTCGCAGGCGCGACTGCTGCTATTGGCGTGGCGATCAACTTCTTCACGTCGTCAACAACAGCAGGCATTGCTTTATCGTAGTCCTTCCGCGAGTTCTTCCCTCCTCCTTCGGAGTAAATTGGCCCTGCGGCGATAGTCCATAACTTGATGTTAGTCTTGGGATCTAGAATCACCAGTCGGAGATAGCGAGCTTGATCGGTCTCAACAGCGCGAATTTCAAAAACCAAGTCAGCCCCAACGGGGCTCGTTACAAGCTCGTATTGACCCCAGCTCTTCATGCAGATGTAGAAATCGTTGTAGGTACGATCTGGAGCTTTTTCTAAAAAATCGCGGCCACCGTTGGCGATAAACACCTTCTTGGCACTGTATATTTGGGCAGGGATGGGAACTTGAGGCGGGTGAGGGCTTTGTTGCGCGCTGGCCACCGGAGATGTTGTGAGCAATGCCGCAACAGAGATCGTTAGGATGGCGATAACAAGAATCTGTCTCATACAGGCACCTTTCCAATTGCTTTTTCACTACAGTGACGATAATCCCGGCTGTGCACCCTAACAAGTAAAGTATCGGTAAAGGATTGTAAAATCGCGTCAGCGCATCCGCGATCTATTGAGATTGCCAACCCCTCTTCGTGCTGCGGGCATTCTCTAACATTCGGCCTAGTTTTTTGTCTGAACTAATTTCGCGCCTCCATTTGTCACGACCTCTAGGGTCTCGTACTATGAGGTCTACCCAAAACCTTTCGGAGGCAATGGCATGACCACGCGGGAATTTCTCGAACAGCTAGATGCGCGCATTGCGAAATACGACCTACTCTGTCATCCATTTTATAAAGCATGGAGCGCAGGCGAACTCAACCGGAAGGATCTGCGGGAGTACGCCCAAGATTACTATCATCACGTCGCGGCCTTTCCGCAGTATCTTGCCGAGTTGGCGATCCGTCTGGATGACTCTGAACTTCGGCAAGCGGTGTTGGCGAACCTCGCAGATGAAAGTGGCGCAGCGGATGAATCTGGCGCGGCTCTGCGCGCTCATTCCGAGTTGTGGATGGATTTTGTGGAAGGAATGGGCGCAAACAGCGATCGTACGGGACACAAGCCGCATCCGGCGGTGAAAGAGCTGACAGATTTTTTCCATTCGATAGCAAGCGACGGGACTCCGGAAGAAGCACTGGCCGCTTTTTATGCGTATGAATCCCAAGTGCCGCGAGTTGCAGCCGAAAAAGCACAAGGCCTCAAGGAAATGTACGGTTCCGACGAGAAGACTTACGGATATTTTTCGCTGCATGCCACCGCAGACTTATACCACGCGCAAGTGTGGCGCCGGCAATTGAGCAAATGCGTGGAAGCGAACCCCGCTTCCGCCGAAAAAGCTTTGATCGCCGGAGAAAATGCCGCGCAGGCACTTTGGCAAGCACTCGATGGAGTTGAAGAAAGACGAAAAACCGCGCTGGCGGCAGCGTAGAAGCCAGCGTAGAGTGCTGTGGAAAGAAACGGATTTCAGCCAATGACTTCATGAGTCGTTGGCTTTACTATTGTTGCGGACATCAAATGCCATTAATTTCCCCGGCTTACAATTAAGCAGGCACCTATGCCCGAAGTCGCCAACACTCCCGAAATCGAAACCTCCGCCTCCGGCGAGGCGGCCTCGGCAGAGGTTTACGCCGTGTTTGGCGCAGAGCCCGAAGTGCTGGCCTATGCCATGGCCAAGTACTCGCGTTCGGCTCTCTCGATGAAGGAGTCGCTGAAAGAAATCAGCCAGCAGAAGGCTGAAAAATTTCTCAATACATTTTACTTTCAATATGGCCATCGCTCGATTGCCGATCTTGCGCACATCGCGATGGCTGTTGAGCGCTTGTCCATACTAGCGGCCATTGCGGTGGCCGACGAGCAGCGTTGGGACGGCCAGGAACGTTCGACACGTTATCAGGATTTCAAAAAGAGCGGTTACTTTTCTCCCGAATTTGGGGCGGATGAGCATTCGAAGAGTTTGTATCGGACCACGATCGAAGAACTTTTTGCGGAATATGAATCTCTCTCAGAACAAATGTTCCAATACCTCGCCGGCACCACCTCCAAGCCTGAGGAGATGAAGCAGGAACCGTACGAGCGCACATTACGCGCGCGCGCATTCGATTTTTCCCGCTATTTGCTGCCGCTCGCTGCGAACACTTCTTTAGGCGAGATCGTGAACGCGCGCACGTTGGAGACTCAAATCGCACGGTTGCTCTCTAACGCTCATGCGGAAGTTCGCTCCCTGGGAGAGTTACTGAAGCGGGCCGCCACGAGTGCCGCTTACAACGTTCATCACGAGTCTCTGCATGAATTGGTAGAACGCATAAAGGCAATTTCACCGGAACTCGGCGAGCGCGCATCGCAGGAATTATTGCGGGAGATCCGGGTCGCACCGACGTTGGTGAAATATGCGAACTCCAGTTCCTACGAAATCGAAACCCGGCGCGAATTACGTCAAGTCGAGTCGGAGCTCATGGGAAACGTTGAAATTGCTCCGGCCCCCACCGTTGATCTGCTGGATGAAGATCCCGTTGAAATCGAATTGGCGGCCACGTTGATTTACGAGCACAGTCATTATCCGTATCGCCAGATCCGCCATTCAGTTCAGGCGGCGGGAGAGGCGATCAGAAATGAAATCATTGATATGGGATTGCGGCATCGGGGCAGTCACGACGAAATGCAGCGGGCATTTTGCGCGGGGCAGCAATTCCGCTTCGACATTCTGATGGATATCGGCGGCTTCCGCGATATGCACCGTCACCGGCGATGCATACAGATCGGACAGGAATTTACGACGAGACATGGCTCCGAGGCGCCGGAAGAACTGGAAGCAGCAGCCGTCCGGAAAAATTACGACCAGGTGATGCAGCGAACTGCGGCAGCAGTCGAGGAGTTGGCCCGCCGAGGCTCCCCGGAAGACTCTCAATATGCAATTCCACTGGGCTTCCGCAAGCGAACGCTTTTCAAAATGGATTTCGCCGAAGTTGCCTACATATCCGAATTGCGCACTGGCCCGGCCGGACATTTTTCTTACCGCAAAGTTGCCTATGAAATGTACGAAGCCGTCGCGAAGAAATATCCCACTCTGGCGAAATATTTGAAGGTGCACGACGTCAGGGAGCCGGTGGATTTGCTGAAGCGGTGAGCAGTTGGCGAGTTGCCGCCACTATCGAGACACTACCTGGCGAAAAGATTTGAACAAGTTTGAAACTATGGAAGTGGACCCTTTTCGGCTGCGAGAGTCATCACTATTTTTCTGCCCACGATCTCGAAGTTTCCTGCCAACACAATATTAATGGCTTCGGAATACGCGATATGTTCTTGTTCTAATATCCTCGCAGCGAGCGTCCGCTCATCGCCTTTATCGAGTACTTGGATTGCTTTTTGGACGATGATTGGCCCGTGATCCAATTCTTCGTCCACAAAGTGAACCGTGCACCCGGCGATTTTTACTCCGTAGGCGAATGCCTGCTCCTGCGCTTCCAGTCCGGGGAAGGCTGGCAGTAAGGAAGGATGAATATTCAATATTCGGCGAGGAAACTGTTGCACGAACCATGGCGACAGCAACCGCATGTATCCAGCCAGGCAAACCAAGTCAACTTTAGCCTGCTGCAATGCCGCGACGACTTCGCGATCATGCTCTTCGCGTTGTTTGCCTTTCGATGGGATCACGATGGCGTTCAGGCCCAATTGCCGGGCGATCGCAAGGCCACCCGCATCGGGTTTATTCGATAGCACTGCGGAGATTCGCGCATCCCGAATTTCGCCCGAGGCAACATTTTTCGCAATCGCTTCGAAGTTCGAGCCGCGTCCGGAAAGAAGAATGCCGAGGTTTTTCATGGAAGCAGTTAGCTAGCCATGATAATCCATTCAATACCGAGCGAGAGCGTTATGGATCCGAATATCTGTCGCGGTGTTTGCTTGTCAATTGTGGCCACACATAACTTCGCCGGCGTCGTGAATTTGCCCATGCCAACTCTCTCCGGTATAGTTTTATTCGGCTATGTACACAGATTTTAATGCCGCGGACCGCTGGTCCAAGAGGGAAGTTCACTGCATCTACCAGGCTCTGATCGTAGCAGTCGCCACGCGGCACGCCGATGCTGTAGACGTCAAATTTCTGGTGGACGGGCGTCCCACATGGGTGGCATTGCCTTTGCCTGCATGGGTGGAATACAAGAGCCGCACCGGTAAAAGCATTACGGATTCGCTGGCTATAGAAATCGCCGGGCATTATTTAAAAACAGCACTTGAATCTGGGGAAGGCGTTGATCGCGAGATGTACTCGTTAACGGTGCAAGAGACACTTAAACATCTTGACGCGCTGGTGAATGAACCTGAAGCGGCATTCGCGGCAAACCCGTAGCCCTTCGATCAGCGAACTAAATGGCAACAATACCTTCAGCACTACCCTCCTCCGATCCCATCGCATTTATTTTCCCTGGACAAGGTTCCCAGGCCGTCGGCATGGGAAAAGATTTCGCAAACATTTATCCCATAGCTCGGCAAACCTTCGATGAGGCGGATGACGCCTTGGGCTACAAACTTTCGGAACTCTGCTTCGAGGGCCCGGAAGAACAATTGCGCCTCACTGAGATTACGCAGCCTGCGATTTTAACCGCATCGGTCGCGGCATATCGAGTGCTGGATGAAAAGGGCGTCAAACCCTCGTACGTGGCGGGGCATAGTCTGGGAGAATATTCCGCGCACGTTGTGGCGGGAACCATATCGTTTCACGACGCCGTGCGAACAGTACGGAATCGCGGCAAGTATATGCAGGAAGCCGTTCCTGTCGGGGTGGGAGCCATGGCTGCGATCTTGGGCATGGATCTAGAAGCTGTTACATCCATCTGCACCGAAGCCGCGCAGAATGAAGTGTGCGAGCCGGCAAACATCAATTCAGCTGAACAGATCGTGATTTCAGGCCATGCAACCGCGGTCGAGCGGGCCATAAAGTTGGCTGATGCCAGAGGTGCGAAGCGCGTCATCCTATTGCCGGTAAGCGCGCCTTTCCATTGTTCACTGATGAAGCCGGCGCAGGAACGTCTCGCGGTGGATCTGCAACAGGTGATCTTTCAGAAGCCGCGTGTACCCGTGATCTGTAACGTTGACGCGGCGTCACACGACGATGCGGCAAAAAGCCGTGACGCGCTGGTTCGCCAGGTGACTGGATCGGTGAAGTGGGATCAGTCTATCCGCCTGCTGATTTCAAGCGGCGTGCAAACCTTCGTCGAAGTAGGACCCGGCAGAGTGCTGAGTGGCTTGATGCGGCAGATTGATCGCTCGAAGAGCGCAGTCAACGTCGGAGATGAAGCGTCACTGCAAAAAGCGTTGAAGAGCTTCGCGGTGGCTCCCAATTCCACATTGTCTTCCTGAGTCAAAGAGCCTGCCCAGCGTTTGGGTGTATTTTCCATTGATAGGAAGGCAGAAAATCCCACAAGGAAATAAGAGAAGCCAAGAGCCAAAAGCTAAATTGGCGAGAAACTGATCGTCTTGTCCGATCTCTCGACCCATACCCGCGCGTGTTCCGCACGCTCATTTACTATCATTTCCACAACCACACCGCTGCCCCCGCCTTTCGGCGTAGCCGAACCGTAAATTCTGTATGACTTAATCAGTCCCCACTCCCCACCTGGACCCCAGTCGCGATAAAAATCATTGAAGGGATACTGCGTGAACTTCGCGGCATGCTGCTTCCAATCCGGATCATGCATCCAGATGCCATACGCAGCGTCGTAGTTTTTGTCTTGCAGCGCTTGAAAGAACTGGTCCGCGATACGTTCCTCCGGCCAATTATGGTAGTACCATGCCAGTCCACCGATGACCGCAAATAGCACGATGATTGAGATGACTCTGATTCTTCGCCGGCGGTCCTGCGATGGATCGTACTGCTGTGCATCAAGCAATGTCATGACATTCTCAGCATAAAGGATTCTTGCGTGAAGGTACAAAGATTACCCAATCAGGTAGTCGGTAGAGTTCAATAAGGATCAGAAAAAACCATAAACCGCGAATGACACGAAGGGTCACGAAGGATTCAGGCCCAGGAGTTTCCTTTGTGTACCTTTGTGTCCTTTGTGGTTAAATTCGGCATCTGGCCCACTCTCGTTGCATCGCTAGAGCGTTCGCTTGAACAGCGGCGTTGCAACACTCAACCCGATGATCGCGAACAGAGAAAGATACGCCATGTCTGGCAAAATCGCCGTCAATCCTGTTTCTTTGAGAAGTAAGGATTTGAAACCATGTACCGCGAACGTGAATGGATCTACTTTGGCGATGCCTTGCAGCCACCGTGGAAATGCCTGGATGGGATAAATCGCTCCGCTGGGAAAGAATAGCAGCGTATTCAGAATGCCAAACATGGCCCGAGGCACCAGCGGGTCTTCAATGCGAACCATGAGCAGAAACATCATCGTATTGAACGCGATCGAAGTCAGCACGATCATAATCAGCAGGCCGAGAGCAGTCGCCAGGTTGAAGAGCGTGCTGACACCAGCCATGAGCGACCCAATAACAGTGATTACTATTCCTGTCATCACGGCCTTGATGGCGCCGGCTCCATTGAGTCCAAAGACTAACTCCGCTTTCGTGATGGGAGTAACCAGATAGCCTTCGTGGACGCCACGGGCTTTATCGTCAATGTAGAGCATGCCTCCGCCGATCATTACTGAAACAAACATCGCCAGCGTAATTGAGCCGGGCAGCAGGTACTTCATGTATTCGATATACGGATACAGTTCCACGATTTGCAAGACCGTCTGCTGCAAGATGCGCGGCTCAACTGAGGGCTGGTTGAGGGTATTTGTGATGCTGTTCAGCTCGTCCTCAAGCGTGGAACTCATGAAGTTGTCGCTGTTGTCCACGATGAGAGCGATCTTTGGTGCATCCTGCTCGTACACTCGCCGCGAATATTGCGGGGGAATAATTACCGCGCCCTGAATTTTTCCATTGCGAACGTCTTCCATCGCCTGCTTTTCATTGTTGTAGTAAACGGGCAAAAAAGTCCGCATGTTGGCGCGCACGGAATCGAAAGCCTCGCGGATCTTCAAAGCTTGCGTGCCGCCATCTTCGTCAACGAGACCAAGTTTCGCGTCGCGGATTTTGCCGCCGAACGCATTTCCCAAAACAATGAGCTGCACCAGCGGAAAAATCATGGACGCAAGCATGAGCGCGGGCGAACGGAAAAATTTGCGCATTTCGCGCTCGATAATGGCCATGATGTGGTTCATGGCTGAAGGCCTGGTCTCTGCGGCATAATGAATGCGTAAGCTTTGACTAACTCATCGCGTAATTGACGCCCGGTGTAATGCACGAAGACATCATCCAAAGTAGTGTTTTGCACAGACAGCGACTTCACGCCGACCCCTGCTTTGACAGCGGCCTCCACAAGTTCCGTTGTGGTGCGGGAGCCGTTGCCGGTAAGCACCCGGTACATGCCCGATGATTCATTCTGAACCGACGTCACATCGCTGAGAGCCTTCAATCGCTGCTCCCAATCCGCGGGCGCGCGCTCAAACTGCGCCTCGATAACGTTTGATCCGGGAACGCTCGCTTTCAGAGCCGCCGGAGAATCGAGCGCCACGAGCTTGCCATGATCCACAATGGCAATGCGGTCACATAGCCGGTCGGCCTCGTCCATGTAATGCGTGGTGATCAGGATCGTAAGCTGTCTTTTGCTCTTGATGTCGGTAAGCATTTCCCAAACCGCAACGCGAGAGACCGGATCAAGGCCGGTTGTCGGCTCATCAAGAAAAAATATTTTGGGACTATGCACCAATCCCCGGGCGATTTCGAGGCGCCTCCGCATGCCACCAGAGAGAGTCTTGGTCTGCGCCGAGCGCCACTTCGTTAAATCCACCAGTTCGAGCAATTCATCAATCGCATCGTGGCGCTTCTTCGCCGGCACATCATAAAGCTTGGCGTAGATGTTCATGTTCTCTTCGACTGTAAGGTCGAGATCGCTGGTCAGGGCTTGCGGAATCACCCCTATAGTGCGCCTTACCGCGTCCGGATCTTTCTGGACATTGTGTCCCGCGATACGCGCCGTCCCCGCCGTGATGGGGATCAGTGTGGTCATCATTCTGATTAACGTGGATTTCCCCGCGCCATTGGGGCCAAGCAAGCCAAATATTTCGCCGTCTTTCACGGCGAACGAGACGTCATCCACTGCGGTGAAGTCGCCATATTTCTTGACGATGTGAGTTACTTTGATTGCATTCGCGGATGATCCAGATGGTGCGGCGGCGGGAGTCCCATTTGTCTTGGAGCCGGCTGTCATGGCTTTTCCGTTGCGACGCTTTGAGCTTGCTGCGCGCCTTTCAATTGGTCTGGCGAGACGAGCACTTCCGCCGTCATGCCGGGAACGTAATCGCCTTTGGGATTGTCGAGCCTTACTTTCAGAACGATCGTTCTAATATCCCGTTTACGACGACTCACATCGCGCTGGGTAGCGAAGTCCGCTTCTGGAGCCTTGAAAAAAACTTTGCCGGGGACGAGAGTGCCACCCGGGAGCCGAATTCGCAACGTATCGCCGAATCCAATATGGTCGGCCTCGGTTTCAGGAATGGCGGCGCGAACCCATGTGTCGTTCAAATCAACGATTGTGACAATTGGCTGTCCGGCATTTAATACTTCGCCTTCGCGTGCCGCGCGTACTGAAACCGTGCCGGTCACCGGCGCATAAATCTTCGTATAGCCCAGTCGCACTTCGCTCTCTTTCAACATCGCTTCGGCATTCGCCAGTTGACCTCGAGTGGATTGCACTGTGCTCTGCGCGGCCCGCGCTTGATGCACGTTGGCGACCGCCGTGTTGAGATCGGCCTGCGCGGCGGTCACCTGCTCTTTTAGTGCTTGCACCACCGCTTGTTGCGCGGTGAGATTTGTTTCCGCCTGCACGCGGTCCTGATCGGAAGCGACTCCCTGCTTCGCCAGTTCGATCATGCGCCGGCTGTCGCTCTGGGTACGCTGAAGAGTGGCCTCGGCTTGAAGGAGTTGTGCGCGGGTAGACGCCAGCTTGGCTTGGGCGCTGGCAACGCCGCTCGTGGTCGAGCCTTGCATCGCTGTCTGCGTGCTTTGTGTCTCCGCAACTTTGTATTTCAAACTGTCAATCGTCGCCGCGGCCGCCCGGGCTTCGGCTTCCAGTTCCGATGGATCGAGTACCGCAATTAAATCTCCCTGCTTCACCTGCGAACCTTCATCCACCAGGAGCTTGACGAGACGGCCACCGACCTGCGGACTCACGATTACCTGGTTCGAATCCACGGTGCCAATCAATATCAAATCGCCGGAACGGGGCGTCGAGACAAAATAGTAGATCAGCGAAATCCCCAGCACGATCGAAAGCGTAATCAGAAATTTATTTCGTGCGCTCACCTGGCCGCTCCTTGCTTTCCTCTTAGTGGCTTCGTCCGGGCCATTGGAGTGCTGCTGGCCTTCACGAATAATGCCGCCGAAATGAAGTCCAGCACGGCAGCACGGCGCACACCAAGCCAATACGGAGACATGGGGTCGGCGCCACTCATCATCCGCAACACCGGCGCGGCGGTGAAGTGAAAGACGATGACGGAAATCATCGAAGGAATAAACTGCATCGGCTCGACCTGCCGAAATTCGCCTTGAGAAAATCCCTTAGCGAGCGTCTTCGCAATTTGAGTAAAAATCGGCCGGAAATATTGGTTCACGATTCTTTCGAACTGAGCGGGCCTTCCCCGTCCCGCGCGCATCATCTCCATCTGTACGATCCGGGGATAAAGCGGATTGCTTGCGATGTAGTCGAAATGGGCGCCAGCATAAGCCAGGATTCTTTCGCTGGGAGGCTGCTGCCGCGACAACGCCTCGCGAACGCTCTGCGCGAGTCCTCCAAATACTTGATCGAGCACCGCTCCGTAGAGCGCCTCTTTGTCTTTGAAGTAGTAATAGAGCAGAGCCTTGTTTACCTTCGCAGTGCGGGCGATAGCGTCGGTTCTGGCACCAGAGACGCCCTCATTAGCGAACTCGCGCACTGCGGCATGGAGGATAGAGGCCCTGCTTTCTTCGGGGCGGCGACGGGAACCGTGTTGCGGCTTGGAAATGACTGCCATTAATTTAATTAACCAGTTAGTTAGATTATAGGTTATGGATTGCCAAGCTCGCAAGATCCTCTTTACCAAATGCTGGTCCGCTTCCTGTGGATGAAGAATCACCTTCTTCGCGTGGTTCTTCGTGATTGGGTGGGCTCGCCGCAAAGAAGGAAGAGGATAGAACCACCTCAGCCGCTCACTTTTACAAAAGGTTCTACGTATGGGCACCTCCCGGCGTCGCGGTGTGGCGTATACTTCGCCACGAAAGGCCGCCTCTAGCTAAAAAGCCAAAAATGGCATACCAGCGTCCAGTCAACAGATCGCCTTTATCGAAAGCCGAAAAAATTGCTTTGCTAAAGAAGTACATTGATCATTACCAAAACTTGGCGAGAACCGACCCTATCGTTCTCAACCGAAAGGTCCCTCGCGAGGTCTTCAGCGATCTTATTGACAGGTTGGGCGAAACACTTCTCACCGAATCTACAAGGCTAGCCTCCATAAAAGGATCGATACGCACTTTTCTAGATGAGAACCCTCTACCGGAAGCGCTTGCAGAACGCCTGCCCGATGGTTTTCGAGTCTTCTGTCTGGCTCTTAACGCACTCAAACAATGGGTAGCCGCCGAGCAAGCCGCGACTGATCGCTACCTGCTAGGCGGCGTGGCCCGTGATCTCTGTCGAGAATCAACGGACGTCTGTCTCGTCACGGGCATTCCGCTCGGTGCTGACTACGAACTGCACCATCCATTGCGAGACGGTCGCCCTCCAATTCCACTCAGCAAAGGCGGGCACTCCACTATCGAGCATCAGACTACGTTTGAGGGTGACGACCCAATTGGTCAGGCGTTGGTTGCGCTGCGGCGCAAGGGTAATCGCTCCTGGCCGCATCTTCGACGAGGGTGTCTGGACCTTCTTGGCCGACCCGAGCCGGGACGATCGAAAAAGAGCGTTGCAAATGCCCGAACCTTTGCAAGGAAGGCTGCCGTTTGCGCCAATACTGATTGCGAAGAAATCCTCAATTGGATGAACAGGAAGGGAGTGTAAAAAAAGGCGCTATTTCTGTGTCGTTAAATCCCTCGCGGTCGGGTCATTCATGCGTTAATTCGCTCACCGACACCTCCCGCAATCGATGGCACTAGCAGGACTTCGTCGCCCTCTTGGAAGGCGTAGCCTTCGCCGCCCAGGAAGCGTATGTCTTCTTCGTTTACGTAGATATTCAGGAAGTGGCGGATTTGGCCGGAAGCGTCTCGCAGATGTGGTTTCAGGTCTGGGAATTTTTGGTCCAGTTCGGTCAGAAGTTCTCCCAGATTTGCCGGGGAACAGGTGAGCTTGTCGGTTCCGGCGGTGAGGCGGCGCAGGGCAGTGGGGATTTGAACTGTAATCGTCATTTGTCTTCTCAAGCCTCCACAGTTTCAGGAATTGCCGATTTTACGGGAGCGTCCAGCACACTCTCCAGATACTTGTTGAAGTCGGCAAGCTTAGCGGCGATTGGCGTCTCGGATTCGTATTGTCCAACGAGCGCGTCTGTCGTTTTCAGTCCGTTGCCCGTGATGCATAGAACCGTGGTTTCCTCGGGACGAATGCGGCCTTGGTGAGAGAGTTTGCGAGCGCATCCGACGGTCACACCGCCGGCGGTTTCGGTGAAGATGCCTTCGGTTTCGGCGAGGTCTTGAATCCCGCGCACGACTTGGGGATCGGAAACATCTTCGGCCCAGCCGCCGCTTTTATTGATGGCGCGAATTGCGTAGTGACCGTCGGCGGGATTGCCGATTGCGAGAGACCGCGCAATTGTGGAAGGTTTTTGCGGATCGATTTCGGGATTTCCTGCCTTCACCGCCGTGGAGATTGGCGAACATCCGGTCGCCTGTGCGCCGAAGAATTTAACTGGCTTCGGCTCAACCAACCCTAATTCCTGCAATTCTTCGAATGCTTTTTTGATTTTGGTAATCAACGACCCGCCTGCCATTGGAACTACAACATTGTCCGGCAAGCGCCAGCCAAGCTGCTCGGCAATTTCGAAACCGACGGTTTTCGATCCCTCAGCGTAATAAGGGCGTAGATTTACGTTGACGAATCCCCAGTTGCGTTCGTCTGCGATCTGCGAACACAGACGGTTTACCTGGTCATAGCTTCCGGAGATCCGAACCAACTTCGCGCCGAATACTTGCGTACCAATAATTTTTGCCGGCTCGAGATCGGCTGGAATAAAAATCCAGGACTTGAATCCATTGCGAGCCGCTTGTGCCGCGACTGAATTCGCGAGATTTCCCGTTGAGGAACAGGCGACGGTATCGAATCCAAACGCGCGTGCCTGTGCGAGCGCCACTGCCACCACGCGATCTTTGAAGCTCAGCGTAGGCAGGCAGACGGCATCATTCTTCAAATAAAGATTCTTCGTGCCCAAATCTCGCGCCAAGCGCGGCGCTTTCAGCAGTGGCGTGAACCCAGCAGGCACGGTTGGTTGATAATGTGGCGGCAGTGGAAGCAGGTCCGAATAGCGCCACATGCTGGGAGGTCCCTGCGAGATTTTTTCGCGGGTAAAACTGCTTCGAATGGAGTCGTAATCGTAGAAGACTTCGAGGGGCGAAAAGCAATCGTCACAAATCGAGCGTGCCTGGTTTCCCCAGCTCTTATTACATTCACGACAGCGCAGTTCGTATCTCATCAGCTACTCTCTTTCTTGCAGCGAGAGCGGCCGGGGGACGAGCTTCCGAAAGTAACCTAAAATACGAAACCTCTTTCCCTGGAATTAGGAAAGAGGCGCGAGATGCTGAAATTCGGCACCCCGAATCTCATGTTCCCCCTTTTCCAAGGGCGAGAGTTGACACCGGGCGACCGAAAGTTGCCTTTCGATCCGGTTGTCGTGGCTTCTTAGGGCTCGTCCCTCAGCCACTCTTCATGAAATCCAAGGTCTGCTCTTAAGAGCAAACTGGTATGGCTATGCTACATATTTGACATATTTTAGTCAAACCACAGTTGAAAAAAATGAAATTCAGTGCGAGTTCGCGACGATCAGCGGCAAGAGATACATGACCGAGAGCGCGCCTAGGCCAACCCCTAGGGCCCGAAACATAATGGTCATGATCTTGGTATTGCGTGCCCGCCACTCTGGAGTTGGCGGAGG
>JGI20189J14885_1000205_pt1 | contig 23985 bp, 19 predicted proteins | sample NGESurdeep072012_10_FD_14885 | JGI IMG/M metagenome (IMG submission 14885) | reverse complement strand
CCCTCGCCGCCGCCCGCGCCGTCGGCGCAGGCGGCTTCGTAGTTGGCGCGGATGTCTCCGAGCCGATGACCGAACTTGCACTACAGCGAACTCGGCACGCCGGCGTGGACAATGTTGCGTTCCAAATCGTCGACATGCAGAGCGGCGAACGCATCGAAGGCGGTCCGTTTGATGTCGCGATGAGTCAGTTCGGTGTCATGTTCTTCGACGAGCCGAGCGTGGCGTTTGCAAACCTGCGTGCGCAACTGAAGCCAAACGGCCGCTTGCGCTTCGCATGCTGGCAATCAAATGCGAAGAACCCATGGTTTTTCGCGCCGATTCTCGCCGAGTTCGTACCGCCGCCGGTGCCGCCGGCGCCGGGCAAGAGCCCGACCGGGCCGTTTGCGCTCGCCGATCCGGCCTGGACCGCGAGCATTCTCGAGGGCGCCGGCTTTTCGGCCCTTCGGCGGACGACGTTCGAGATCGAGGTCGATGCACCGCAGGATGCGCTGGTCGACGACGTCCAGCTCGGGGTGATGGGCATCCCGGAAGAGCACCTTGAGAAAGCGCGAGACGCCGTCGAGACGCACATGGCTCGATTCAGGCAGCCGTCCGGTCAGTCGCGCTTTCCGCTCGCGTTTGCAATCGTCGACGCAAGCACCGTTTGACGGCGCTCTTCGAGGCATCTCGGCGAGCCGCGTTGTAGCAGGGCAGATGCCCTCACCTTCGTTTCGCCGCCGTCTGCGCGTCGCGCTGTTCCTGCTACTGAGTTCGGTCATCCTGACGAGCGCTTCGAGCGCGCAGCCGGCCGCACAGGGCGACGTGCTTAAAGCGACGCTCTCCAACGGCTTGCGCGTAATCGTCGTCCGGAACACGATCGCTCCGGTCGTCTCGACGGTGATGACCTACCTCGTGGGCTCGCGCGACGATCCCGCAAGCTATCCTGGAATGGCACACGCGCAAGAGCACATGCTCTTCCGGGGAACGAAGAATCTGTCGACGAGCGAACTCGGCACGTTGGCGACCGCGCTCGGCGGCGATTTTAATGCGGGCACGAGCGACACGATCACGCAGTACCAATTCACGATTCCGGTTGGAGATCTCGATGCTATCTTGCGCGTCGAAGCGGACCGGATGCGCGACGTTCTGGATGCGCAGTCGCAGTGGGAGAACGAACGCGGCGCGATCGAACAAGAGGTGCTCAGTAACGAATCGGCGCCCGGCAGCGATTTCTTTCGCGAAGCCGAAGCAGTCGCGCTCGCCGGCTCGCCGTACGATCATCACGGCGTCGGCACCGTATCCGCCTTCGACAAGTTGACCGGACCCGAGATCAAGTCGTTCTACGAGCGCTGGTATGCGCCCAACAACGCCGTCTTCGTCGTCGCCGGCGACGTCGATCCGGCGGCGACGCTGGCGCAGATCCGTGCGCGTTTCGACTCGATTCCGTCCCGCATCGTGCCCGCGCACGCCGCATCGCGATTCAAACCGATCCCGCGCACGGTCTTGAGCCGGCCGACGACGCTGATCTATCCGCTGGCGGTCGTGGGATACCGCTTCCCGGGCATCACCGATCCTGACTTTCTTGCATCGTTTGTCCTGCAATCGATTCTGGATTCGCCACGTGGTCTGTTGCACGGATTGGTCGATACGGGCGAAGCCCTCGAAGGCGAGTGGCTTACGTTTCCGTACACTCCCGATGCTCAACTCGGGTTCGCTTCGGCGGCGCTGCGGCCGGGCGATGACCCCGACCGGATGACCAAACGGCTCGAGGGCATCGTAGGCTCGTACGTGCAGAACGGCGTGCCGAGCGAACTCTTTGAATCGACCAAACGGCGGCTGATCGCAGATCAAGAGCAGAGCCGCAACTCGATCTCGGCGCTTGCGTCAGATTGGGCGACGACGATCGCGCTTGACGGCGAGCCCTCGATCGCCCACGAGCAAGAGCTCTTGGCCAAGATCACGCTCGCCGATGTGAACCGCGTCGCGAAGCGGTATCTCGATCCGCAGCATGCGATCGTCGGCGCGTTGACGCCGTCGGGCGGTGCGTCACAGAATGCGCCGCCGTCCGCGCCGCAGTCGGGAACCGAAAAACCGCTCGCGGCGCAGCCGGCCGATACGCATCTGCCCGATTGGGCCGCCCAGCTCGTCGCGCACGTCGCCGTTACGCCGTCCCGCTTGGCGCCGACCCGCACGAAGCTTGCCAACGGCATCACGCTCATCGTGCAACCGGAGACGATCTCGAACTCGGTCTTCGTCGTCGGCGGCATCCGAACTAATGCGGCACTGCAAGAGCCGATTGGAAAAGAAGGCGTCTCGTCGGTGCTCGCGACGATCTTCGATTTCGGGACGCAGACGCGCGATCGGAACGCATTCCAGCGCGCACAGGACGACCTCGATTCTACGATCTCGGCTGGAACCCAATTCTCGGCGCAGACCACGGCCGCCGCGTTCGATCGCGCGGTCGGATTGCTCGCTGAAAACGAATTGCAGCCCCGTTTCGACGCGGCGACTTTCGATCTGGCGCGCCGTCGCGTCGCGAACGAACTTGCGACGACGCTGACCGGCTCGTCCTCGCTCGCGATGCGGCGTGCGTCGCGCGAACTCTTGCCGCCCGGCGATCCAGACCTACGCGAGCCGAGCGTGACCGGAATACAATCGCTCTCGCTTGACGACGTCAAAGCCTATTACGCAAAGACGATTCGGCCCGACCTCGCGACGATCGTCGTCATAGGAAACGTGACGCCCGCGGCAGCCCGTGCCGCAATCGAACGCGCCTTTAATTCGTGGCACGCGACGAGCGAGGCGCCCACCACACTCGATCTACCCGCGGTTCCACTCAATCATGCCGGCGAAGTGCACATCTCGATTCCGACCAATCAGGACTCGGTCATGTTCTTCCAGATGGTGGGGCTCGCACGCTCCAATCCGGACTTCTATGCGCTGCTGCTCGGCAACGCGATTCTCGGCGGCGGCTCGCTCGGCCCCGAACAGAGCCGGCTCTTCCGCGATCTGCGTCAGAACGCCGGCCTGGTCTACAGCGTCGGATCGCGCTTCACGACGAAGGGGGCGCGTTCGGAGTTCTCGATCGAATTGGCTTGTCTGCCGTCAAACGAACCGCGCATCTCCGCGATGATCGATGCCGAGATCGAAAAGCTGCAGACGGAGCCTGTCGGTGCGTTCGAACTCTCGCTCGTGAAAGCGTCGATTGTGCGCCGAACCGTCGTCGCAAATTCGTCCTCGGCTTCCATCGCAAACGCGCTGCTCGATGCGGCCTCGGACGGGCTGCCGCTCGACCAAACGCAGATCGACGCGCAACGCTTCCTCGCAACGGACTCGGCAGCGATCCAAAAGGCCTTCGCGACGTACATTCACCCGAAGAACTTCGTGCGCGTTATCGAGGGGCCGTCCTAAGCCGCGCTGAGGCTTACTCCTTGGGGAGCACCGGGTGATGGTCGGAGTAGGGCGGGATGTTGAACGTCGGTACGGGATGAGCGCGTAACAGTTGCATCGCCTTCGAGACCGCGGCTTCGAGTTGCGGATCGTGTCCTTCGCGCATGAGCTTCGGATCCTGCCAGACTTCGACGTCGGGCGGAATGCCATGACCCTCGACTTCCCATGAGCCCTTGAGCCCGCCAATCGCGATGCGCGGCGCCGTCACTGAGCCTCCATCGATCAACGGCGGATAGCCGCCGATTCCGACGAGACCGCCCCATGTGCGCTCGCCGACGAGCGGCCCGAGGTTCGCCTTTCGGAAGTACCAGGGAAGCGCATCACCGCCCGAACCTGCGAACCGATTGATGATCATGACCTTGGGGCCGTAGATCGCGAGCGGCGGATCGATCGTGATCCGTCCGTCGCGCTCTTTGACGATGCTCATCGGTTTGCGATTGAGATAGTCGATGATGTAGTCGGCGATCTGGCCGCCATGGTTGTAACGTTCGTCGAGAACGACGCCCTCTTTGCCGACTTGCGCGAAGAAGTAGCGGTTGAAGTTCGTGAAACCGCCTAAGCCGGTATCGGGAAGGTAGACGTAGGCGAGTTTTCCGCCGCTCATCTCGTCGACTTTGCGCCGGTTGCCTTCGATCCAATCCAGGTTGCGCAGCGCAAACTCGTTCGCGGTCGGAACGACCGTGACTTCACGCGAGCCCGTGCCCGCGGCATTTGGGCCGACCGTGATGACCGTCTGCTTGCCGGCGGTCTCTTGGAAGAACGAAAAGAGTTCGTCGGTTCCTTCGACCTTGTGCCCGTTCACCGCCAACAGGTAGTCGCCGACGTTGACGTTCGTCCCCGGCTGCGTGAGCGGCGCACGTAGCGCGCCGTTCCAGTTCTCGCCGTTGTAGATTTTCGAGATGCGGTAGCGGCCGTTTTCGACTTTGTAGTCGGCGCCGAGCAGGCCGACGTCGACGCGCGGAACGTCGGGCTGCGCTCCGCCGCGCACGAACATGTGGCCGACCGAAAGATAGCTGAGCATCTCTTCGAAGAGAAATGTCAGATCGTCGCGCGAGGAGACGCCGGCCAGATACGGCTCGAAGCGCTTCTCCGCGGCCACGATGTTGAGGCCGTGATAGTGTGAGTCGTAGAAGAAGTCACGCTCGATGCGCCACGTCTCATGGTACATCTGCGCCCACTCGGCGTGCGGGTCGACGAAGACTTCCATGCCGCTCGTGTCGAGCGCTCCCGCGCCGGGGACGGCCGGGGCCTTGGTATCGGCGATGAACCAGCGGCCGCCCTGCTGACCGTAAAGCGCCTTGTCGCCGTTTGCGGAGAGTGAGAACGAGAAGACTCCTGCCGCGAGCGTGACGACTTTCCGCGAGGTGAGGTCGAACTTGATGACGGAGAGCGTCGCCGGGCCGAGCTGGACGAGCGGTGCCTGAACGAGAAATATCTCGCCGGCTTTGCCGGCTTTGAGATTGGTGTAATTTGCGGCTGGGATCGGCAGTGCGACGATGCGCTGTAAGATGCCGGCCAGATCGATTGTCACCTTGCTCTTTGAGTCATCCGGTTTCTTTGGCGCCGGGGTCGGCGCGCCGGCTTCGACTGCGACGGGTGCTTCCTTCTTGACGGCCTCCTCGTCGCTTTGCAACGTTAGCGGCGATGGAAGATCCCTGCGAAGGACTGCAACGTACACGTTGCTGCTCACCGGATGCTGATCGCTCACCATATCGAGTCCGGCCGTCGTCAAACCGCTATTGGTGCTGGCGGTGAAGTACAGATATTTTCCGTTCGCATCGAATTGTGGATAGCGCACGTCGCTAAGCCCGTCGGTGATTTGATGCGTTCCGCGGTCATCGAGCGAATAGGCGAAGACGGTGTGCAGCAGGTTCGCGAGCGTGTTGGTGTAGGTGATCCAGCGGCTGTCGGGCGACCAGGCCGGATCGAAGTCCGAGGGTCCGAAGCCGCCGTACTCGCCGGTCGCGACCTTGACCGGTGCACCACGCTCGATATCGACGTACCACAAGTTCAAATGCTTGTCGATGTACGCGACCTTCTTGCTATCGGGCGACCAAACCGGCGAATAGAAGTAGGATGCGGTTCCGAGATCGATCGCACGCGCCGGAATGAGACCTTTTTGATCGCGGATATTCAGTTGATATTCGCCCGAGCGGTCCGAGAAATACGCGATCCAGTTGCCGTCCGGTGACCAGGCCGGGTCGCGGTTCGCGGTGTTCCTTGCGCCGCTGATATTGCGGACGTCGCCGTGCTCGGCCGGGATACTGAAGATCTGGCCGTGCGCTTCGAAGACCGCGCGCACGCCGGTCGGGGAGATGCTTGCATTTTGAATCCGGCCGCCAACCTTCACCCAGTGCGGGCGAACCTGCGGCATATCGCCGGCGACGTTAACGTGGATGGTGTGCGCGACATGACTCTGCGTATCGTAGACGTGCAGCGAATCGAACTGTGCGTAGACGATCGCGTCCGGTCCAGCCGAGGCCGACGTGATATCGAAGCCTTCGCTCGGTAGGGCGCGTGCGACTTTGCGTGCGTTTGTGTCGTAAGAGAAGAGCGTGACCGGACCATCGCGGTCGGAGAGAAAGTAGACCGTGTTGCCCAACCACATCGGCGTGGTGTCGTTCGAATCAGTGCGCGGGATTTTCACGACGCTCGAGTCGGCCAAGTCCGCGATCCAGATCGGCGAAGTTTGACCGCCGCGATATCCTTGCCAGAACGACTCCCAGTGGAAGAAGGGCTCGTATGCGATATGGCTGTCATCGGGCGAGTATGAACCGTTTTCGGCCATCGAAAGCGGGAGCTGCGCCGGAAAACCACCGCTGACGGGCACCGTGTAGAGATGGCCGGAGTCGTTCGCACTGGTGCGGCCGGAAGCGAAGAGGACGCGCGAACCGTCGCGGGTCCAACCCGCCGCGCGATTACCCGCGGGATGATAGGTAAGCCGATGCGGATCGCCGCCCGAGGCCGAGACGACGTAGACGTCGGGATGGCCATCGTAGTTGCCGGTGAACGCGACGCGCAAGCCGTCTGGAGAGAAGTACGGCGCCGATTCCAGGTTCATGCCGGTGACGAGCCGTCGCGCGTCGCCGCCCTCGCGACCGACGATCCAGATGTCGCCGCCGTAGACGAAGGCGATCTGAGTCTTGCTGATCGTCGGGTCGCGCAAGAGCAGCGGAGCCGCCGCAGTACTCCGGCCCGCCAGAGCGAGCCAAGCAAATAGCGATAACAGGGCGAGACGATAGAAAAAACGACGCATCCCTGAGAGGTTTGCGCGACGGCACGGCAAGCCCTAGCAGGCTGAGCGCTGAATTGGGCGGCATCTTGTCCTGTACCGAGCTAAGGAGCGCGCTATGGATTTGATCGCGATTCGGGTATTCGGGTTCACGCTCGCGATCCTACCGCTTGCGAGCTGCGCTTCGCTCTCGGCGAGCCATTCCGGCGTGGCGCTCGACTCGCTTGCGATCGTCCAGCAACGCGAACCGACGTCGCTCAATCCGGCTCTTGAAAATGGCGTCTCCTCAACCGAGTGGGGCGAACTGTTTTTCCAGTATCTCGTCAAGTATGACGACCGCGGCCGGCTCGTGGGGGATGCCGCCATCGCCCCTCCCACGGTCGAGAACGGCGGAATCAGCCGAGACGGATTAACGCTCGTCTATCATCTACGCAAAGGATTGCGCTTCGCCGACGGCCATTCGCTGACGGCGCAGGATTGCGTCTGGTCGATCGACGCGATCAATAACCCAAACAACAACGTGCAGTCGCGCTTCGGTTACGATATCGTCGCAAAGACCGAAGCGCGGGACGCGTATACGCTCGTGCTGCATCTAAAACACGCCTTCGCACCCATTCTCACGGCGGTGCTCGCACCACAAGGCTTCCCGATACTTCCAAAACACCTGCTCGCGCAATATTCGGATTTCAATCAGCTTGCATTCAATTCGCAGCCGATCGGCTCGGGACCCTACGCCGTCGTCCACTGGTCGCGCGGCGACTCAATCGAGATGCGGGCGAATCCGTATTATTTCTCGGGAAAACCAAAAATCGCGCGGATGGTCATTCGCTTCGTCCCCGATCCGCAAGCGTCGCTGAATCTGCTCCGTAGCGGCGAGGCCGGCGGCTTCTTCAACGTTCCCGACTACAGCGAATACGCGAACCTGAAGGCTTTGGCTGGTTATAAGCTCGCGAATTTTCCGACCGGCGCGGTCGGCTCGGTAATTTTCAACACGCAGGACCCCATCACGCGTGACGTGCGGGTCCGCCGCGCCCTCGCCGTCGCGATCGACGTGTCGAGCGTCGTCAGCAAGAGCCTTCACGGCGCGGTCTCAAGCCGCAACGCGGGACGCGGATTATTCGGATGGGCTCACGATCCGGTTGCTTTCCCCGATATTCAGTACGACCCGAGCGCCGCGCGTCATCTGCTCGATGCCGCCGGCTGGCGCTCGGGCGCCGGCGGGATTCGCCACAAGGAAGGTCGCGCGCTCAGCCTGCTGCTCGTCTTTCAAGCGGCGACTCCGAGCGCGACGATCATCGCTCAGACGATCGCCCAGTACGAGCGCGCCATCGGCGTGGAGGTGGTGCTCAAGCAATACACCGCTACGCAATTTTCGGCTCCGGTGAACAACGGGGGGCCCGTATACGGCGGAAAATTTCAGATGGCGCTCTATGGGTTCATTAACGGCGACGACCCCGATACGACCGATCAGTTTGCCTGCGCGAACGTTCCGCCGCACGGTTATAACAAATCGCGAATCTGCGATCGGCGCATCGACGAACTCATGCGAAGCGGAAATACCACCTATGTAGCCGCCGAACGAAAAGCAATCTACACGAAGCTGCAGCGCCTGGTCTATGAGGAATTGCCGCTCGTGCTGCTCTATCAGCGAAACGAACTCGACGTCTTCACGGACAGTCTGCATGGACCGACCGGCTCGCTCGACGGTGTCTTTTGGAACGTCGGCACGTGGTCGCTCGCGCCCAAACGCTAGTTGGCGCTCACGGTCGCGGAATCGCCATAGCCTCGGCGACCGCGACATCCGGTGGCATCGCGGCTCCATAGGACAGTAGAATGCGGATGCGATCGTCCGGCAGCGTTGCGCGAATCAGTTCGAGCGCGCGGTCATAGCCGTTCTGTTCGGTTGGCGCCCGAGCGCTGCCCGTTTCATGATAGGCGGCGTCGGTATAACCGAGCAGTTGTGTCGCTCGCTCCGAGTCACCGCCTTCGGCAGCCAACTGCGCAAGATGCCCGATGGCCCAGGCTGCCGACATCGAGCTGTCCAGTCGCATCGATAGCTCCAGCCCTTCGCGGGCCGATGTCCACGCTTGCTCGTGACGCGCTAATGCGAGCCTGTACGCGGTGGCATTGAGCACCGATACGCATAAACCCGAATCGGCATTGCGCTCGCGAAAGATGGCCTCGGCCTCGCCAACGCCTGCCAGCGCTTCTTCAAGATCGCCTTCAGCGAACAGAAACTCGGCTCGGTGCAATTGCAGTCGCGCGAGTTGCCAGGCATCCTTGCAGGGGCGCAGCACCGCGTCCGCCTCGTCGAAGAGTATGCGAGCGCCCGCGCTATCGCCGGCTACGCCGAACCAGTATGCCGCCATGTTAAGGACCCAGCCGATTAGGCGCGGCGTACGCGTAGCACGAACTGCCTCAAGTGCTTGCTCGAAAAACGCGACCGATTCGACGATGCGACCGCCTCTGCCGAGCGCAGTCCCATGAAACGCAAGCGCCTCAGCTCGACCGAGTTCATCGACGCCGCCCGAAAGCTCGCGCGCAGCCTCAGCTGCCGGCACCGCTGCCTGCGCGCTGTTGTCGAGAACCGCCGCAGCGAGCGCGAGCAGACCGCGCACGCGCGCCGGCGCATCACGTGCCGTCGTTGCCGTCGCACGCTCGAGTAACGTGCGCCCCTCGCGGCGCGCCGTCGCATACCAGAGCCACCGCAAGCCGGCGACGATGGTCGCAGCCGCCACCGCATCGTCGCCGGCGAGCCCCCAGTTTATCGCGGCGCGATAGTTCTCAAGCTCGCGACGCACCTCGGCGGTCCATCTATCCGAGTCGGTCTGCCAGTACGCGTCGCTCGCACCCAGTGCGACCTCGGCGAAGTATCGGCAATGTCGCGCGGCGATGTCCTCGCGTTCGCCCGCCTCGTCCAATCGCTCGGCCGCAAACTGGCGAGTCGACTCCAGGAACCGGTAGCGCCGCTCATCGCCTTGAACCTCAACGACCACCAGCGACTTCTCGACCAGGGCAGAAAGCAGATCGAGCGTGTCTCGATCGGCTAGCCGCTCATCGGAGCGGATCGCTTCGGCTGCCTCGAGCGTCCAGCCGTCGCGAAAGATCGCGCTCCTTCGCAAGAGGCTTTGCTCCGCGTCGCTCAACAGATCGTAGCTCCAGCCGATTAACGCACGCATCGTTTGGTGACGCGGCTGCGCGGTACGACTTCCGCCCGATAGCAGCTTGAGGCGTTCGTCGAGCCGCCGCGTGAGTTGTTGCAAGCTAAGTACTTTGATGCGTGGCGCGGCCAGCTCGATCGCTAGCGCTATACCATCCAAACGGCGCACGATCTCGGCAACAATCGGCGCATTCTCGTCGGTCAGCGCGAAGCTGCGTTGCGCGGTGTGTGCCCGGGCGACGAAGAGCGCCGCCGCACCATAAGACAGCACTTGCTCCGCCGTCATGTTCTCGCCTTCGGGCGGAACCGGAAGGGTTGGCATTTGGTACGCCTCTTCACCCGCGATGCCGAGCGGTTCGCGGCTCGTCGCCAGAACCCGAACTCCGGGACACGCTTGTAAGAGGCGCTCGGCCGCGTCGGCCGCCGCCGAAATCAGATGCTCGCAGTTGTCGAGTACGATCAGAAGCCGTTTCGCCTTCAAGGTCGTGCCGACGCGATCGATCAGTGCTCGCGCACCACCTTCGTCGGCGATATTGAAGACGTCGGCAATCGCGCTAGGTACGAGCAGCGGATCGTCGAGCGGCGCGAGATCGACGAACCAGGCGCCATCTTCAGCGCGCGGCATGTCGGCCGCCACTTGTAACGCCATACGTGTCTTGCCGATCCCGCCGGTTCCGGTCAGGGTCACCAAGCGCGTTTGCTCGAACAGCTCCTGGATCTCGGCGAGTTCTTCGTCGCGTCCGATCAGGATCGGGAGATTGATCGGAAGATTGTTCGTAGGTGCGTTGAGAACTTGCGCGCTCAGTCGCGGATCCAGAGCGAGCAATGCCAACCCCGCACCTTCCGCGAGAGCGGCAAGCACTTGGCGGTCATCGGCTTCAAGTTCATCGTGCTTCACTGCGACCGAAACGAAGCCGACAAGCTCGCCGCCGGCCATCATTGGGAATGCAATCGTTCCGGCCGCTAGCGAGTGAAGCAGGCGCGGGTTCGCGGGAGCCGCCGTCGACCGCAGGCGAACCGCAAGCGCGTCGTCAAAGTCGACGCTCTCCGCCGGCGAGTCAAATGAGGATGCTTCGGCTCGATACGCATCGCGTCGCAGATAGACTGCGCATCCGGTCGCATTCATGTGATGGTCGACGCCTTCGATAATCCGGCGCAGAACCTGCTGCGCGTCGTTATACGACGTCAGCTCGTTTCTCAACCGGGATAACGCCTCTCGCGCTTCCCGACGGCGCTTCGTGAAGGCGGCTTCCACCGCGGCTTCCACGCGCTGATGAATCGGCCGAAAGGCGAGCGTGGCTACCAGGACGATCGCGATCTCGATCGCAGCGCCGGCCAAACGCGAGCGGTCGGCGATGTATTTCTCGGTCCACCATTCCGCGAACGCAAACAGGAGCACGATGGCAGTAGTAACGAGACCGTACGCATAGGCTCGCAAACGACGGCTCGAGCCGGCAGTCCTCATGACTCGAACGCCCTTTGCTCCCGGAACCGGCGTTCCCCGCTCGATCGCGTGAGCGGGTTAACGAGAGCAGGCGATTGTGCGCGTGACGGCGATAAGCCAAGATACTCAAGCGGCCGGCCTCATGGGCCGGCGGATTACGGGAGATCTGAAATGGCCGATTCAAACAAAGACGACGCCGCGCGCGCGCTCGATGCGCACGCCCGATCGATCGACACGCTCCACGAGAAGCTAGCAGCGACACCCGGGGTCGATAAGGATCGGCTCCAGCAAGCGGTCAACAAATACAAGTCGGCGCACAAGGCGTTTCACGATGATGCCCTTGGATGTATGAACTAGCCGGCGGAACCGCCCCCACGTAACGTCGCTTCGAGCGCTCTTCCGAGCGGTACGCCCAAACCGGTGCACGGGTTCCACCCGGCCCGCGCTTGATAACGCCCGTTGTTTCCGTCAGTAATTTCGCGAAGCGGATTTTTTACCGATCCGTACAGGAGCGGGGAAAAGAGACCGCTTGGCGCTCCGAGACGCTGGTTAATCCGCGCTGCGAGCGCCGCCCACATCGGCGCCACCGCGCTCGTTCCACCCAGCGCTAATTCAGTGCCGTCGAGAAAGACGCAGTAGCCCGGTAGCTCTTGAGCTGCAACATCGGGTACCCCTCGACCCGCGTCGATTTTGTTTTGGGCAGCCACCGGCCTTACGACGTTCTGCCAGGGCGGGACGTCAAAGTGTTCGCTAAACCCGCCGCCTGTTTTGTCCCACGCTGATTCGCGCTCGTTCCCGGAATCGGACAGAAGAGCCGTGGCGCCGCAGGCGTGGACGAACGGGCTCGACGCCGGTGCCAATACGTGCGGCTTTCCGTCGTAGTCGAGTTCCGCACCGTTGTCGCCCGACGAGCAGAAGACGCTTACGCCCACGAGCGCCGCGACGGTGAACAATTCATCGAGGATGTCGAGGGCAACCGGCGTCCATAACTTCTCCGGCCACCCGTAACTGATCGAGAGAACGGACGGCTTGAACTCTTCGTCAAAGAGCGAGGTTCGAATCGCGTCGAGAAATCCGCGTTCATCATCGGGCGCCTCGTAGATGACGATGCGCGCGCCCGGTGCCAACGCCCCGATAATCTGCGCGTCGAGTGCGGCTTCCAGATCTTTTGTCGTTTCGAATTCGTGCTGAAGCGCTGCGTTATCGACCCGTTTGACGATCGGAGGGGCCGGGGCCACGCCCTGCGCTTGCATGCAGCGTTCGAAGTCATCCGCCTTAAACTCGCCGCGAAATTGCATGACGCCGATCGTTTGACCCGAACCGTCCCCATCGGGAAAGTCGTATCGCGTCACGATCTGGCTTGCGGATAACGGCGTTGAGTGTCGCTGCAAGGATCCGAGTCTGCTAGAGCGCGGCCACTGATGCAAACCAAAGATGCCGCGCACGATCGCGGCAATCTCCGGCGGCACGTGAAGGGCGGCGGAACGATGGCGAAAACGGCTGCCGTTTGCGTCGAGAAAGATGGCGACCGTCGCACCAAACGCCTGGACCAAGCGCTCGACCGGGCCGCTCACCACGACCGATCGCCAGTGCGATTCAACGATGCTGATTCCGAAGCCCTGGCAGTACGTACGAAAGCGCTCGATGTCCGCCGGGTCGGCGTCGGTTTGCTCGCTGAGAGCTTTTCGTTCGGCATACTGTCGCTCGAGAGGGGGCGTTGCGCCAAGGCTCCGAGCACGTGCGATGTCGAGATCGCCGCCTTTTTTCGGCCGGAGCCAAACGGTTAGCAGAACATCGGCGTCGGACGTCAACGCTTCAGCCGGCGTACTCCCAGGCCAGTGCGCGCGCAGGGTTCGTGGGATCGGTACCTTATGCTCCGCCGGGCGTGCCGATGACGCGCGCGGGCTCATTCGCGGATTCCCATCGCAGCGCGCCCGGCCCGGTTCGGAACGAGATAGATGCGGCTATTTTGGTAGTCGAGGCCGAGCGTGAAAAGCCGTAGGAAGTCTGCACCAATGAGGCCGTCCACGTTTGCGGCATATGAGCTGCTTCCGGTTACTCGATATCCTACAAAATCGACGAAGTTCAGATTCGCCAGCTTCAAAGATGCGATCTGATATGCTTTGGCTGGGATCGCCCCGCCGATGCCGTACAGCTGGCGCTCGGGGCCATCGCGGCCCCCGCCGCGATCCTTCAGTGCGTCTGGATGCCTTCGCGCGAAGTAGTCGAAAATCATGAACGTTCCCGCGCCGCCCGTATCGAGCACCCATCGTTCGCCGAGCGCTCCGTTCACGGTGACATTCGTACGCGGCTGCCCGCTGCCGATTCTGACATCGATTGCGACTGTTTGCCGATCGGTCGGCGGCGCGTATGCTACACCCGGCACAACGGTGACGCGTTCGTGTTCGTAATCGATTGTTACGCCGAGTTCGGCTAGAAAATCGAAGCCTAAGAGACCGACCTCCTTCACATCGGAAGCCGTCTGCCAGCCTTGTGGAATTTCCTGGACTGCGACATCGTGCATCACAAGGTCGCCGATACGCATCTCCGGGACGATCGTTCGCGCCGTCGTATAACGTCCTGCCGTAACCGCGGAGTGCTTTCCATACTCGGTCAAGCCGAGTTCGCGCGCAACGCCGGAATCGATCGTTATCCCGCTTGCTCCCGTGTCGAGCACGAAATCGAGGCCGCGGTTTCCGATGTTGACGCGAACGTAGACGTGCGAGCGGCCAAACTTGACCGGAAGTTCGACAGAAGTCACGCCCTTCGGAAACGTTACGAGAGTTCGCCGTGGAGTAGGTATCTGTACGTCGTTCGCGGCAACTTCGCTAGGAACGTACTCGACGATGTGCAGTTCACTCGACGTGTGTGCGTAACCATTGTCGACATGCACCCGGTGGGCGAACGTGCGTCCGTGGTCGGAGCGGACGTCGTCATAGGTCGTGACGATGGTGCCGTTGGGTGTGATGCTCTCGCGGCGTACGACGCGCCAAGCCGCGCCGTCAACGTATTCCTTGACGCCGTTACCGCGCGCGTTCAACGTTGCGATGACGTAGCCGACGGTGGGGCTGCTGACTGCCGATACCGTCGTTGTCGTTGGATCGACCGTCGCCTCGCCGGGATCCGATTGGTCGATGATTACCTGGCCGTTATCGTTCATATGCCAGGCCTCGTGGTCGCGGTTGCCCCGCTCCGTATGGAAAGGCCCGTTGTCGAAGACGAAACGGAAGTCTTTGCCGCGCCGGTAATCGTGTTCGACCGTGGTAGTACCATCCGACGATGTCGTCTCATCGATTTCGCGGAACGCCTCGGGGACTGCGCCGGAGGCCGCAGCGACTCTCTCTCGGATCGCCGCGGCGGTGGGAATCTCATCGGCGGCCGACGCGGGCGCGCAGACGCCCAACTGCGCTAGAATGAGCAGTGGCGCGAGGCTCCAAACGCGAATGTTCACGGTGAACGCTTCAGCGCGTCGTGTCGCTCGCCTCTAAATGGTCAAGCTAGCCGCCGCCGCCCTCGACACGGTGTCCGCAAACTCGGCGGCTACGCGTACGTCTGGTTAGAGACGGTGATTTGCATCTGCGACGCCAACGGCAAGCACCGCGATGACGAAGGTTACGAGCGGCGCCCCGCGGCTTCGCCACGCGCGCTAACGAAGAGAACGACGTATGCGACGCCGGCGAGCGGCCCGGAGATGATCAACCGCGTCGCGTACTCATCGGCGCGGGTTAGCGCCACGCAGTGTCTGAAGACCGCTTCGCTAACGACGACACCCTCGCGGTCAACGTGACATGACGCGATGACGCTTGGAATCAAGACCGAGGCGCGAAGCGCCAGCAAGAGCGTCATGACCGGCACGGCGAGCCAGCCCCAGTTCTTATAGGCGTTCCAGAAATCGCGAGCGGCGAGAACCCGGTCCAGCACAATTTGACATACTCGACCTTGCCGCAAGCGTTTCATGCTGTCACGGACCCTCCCTCGGAAGCGAGCCTACTTGCGCGCGGCGACCTCAGTTGCTACGCTGGCGCAATCATGACGTATCCGTCTTTGTCGGTGTTTGCAGCTATTCTATCGGCCGTCTCGTTCATCGGGTCGGGCCTTGCGTACTTCCGCTGGGATCGCCGGCAAACGAACAAGGCTCTGAGCAGCGTGTTCTTGTGGCTGGCCATTGCGGTCAACGCCGCTGTCACGGCGATAGACTCCGCATCCCATTACCCCGCCCACTGGATTTTGGTAGACGGGCTGCTGCTCGTCGATTTCGTGCTGCTCGGACTAGTATTTTACTTAAGGAGAAATACAAGTAGAACGGGCTAGTTTGTAAGCAAACCGTAAGCAGAGTCAAGAGCATGCCCTCCCGTGCGGGCGCGGCTTCGGTAAGCACATCTGGAACGCTGTCGTGTCTGACCCGAGACGACAGCAGCACCACATTCGATGGCGTCGTAACCCAACAGGAGAGCTACCGTAGGATTTAGGTGCGTTCGCGCTCGCCCTATTTCGTCGCTGGCAACGGCGAGAAAATGAAGCGGAGCGATCCGTCTATGTATTCGTCCACGGTAAGATGAACCAGTCCGTGATCGAGCGTCATCTGCGTTGCCTGATTATTTCCACAGTGTATGCCAAATGCGTTCGTTACGACTTGATCGTGATTTAGCGTGCGCGAAAATTCGTAGAGTCTGGACGAACCACGCACCGTCACAAAGTGTAATACGTACGGTTGGCAGTAGGCCGCGCCTTCGGAATAGATTGTCAGTGTCTCGCCATTTGGATATGCGATCGTCGCGCACCGGTCGGCGTCGCCGCAATGATCGAATGTCGTTGCGATCGATCCGTCACTGAAGGTAATCGGCGCGCTCGCCGGAGCGCTGTCCCTTACCACCGCGGAAGCAGTGACTGGGGCAACTGCAAGAACAAGCGCCAGTGTAAACACAAAGTGTCGCAAGATCAATCTCCTCAGTTTAGGGAAATGCTAACGGAGTTCTTTGTGCACCGCGATGGAACAACGAACCTCGCAGCGCGGCTAGGTCAAGGGGTTTTAATCGTTTCGGCCACAATGCTCATCTTCCCGATTTGGACTGGCGCCTGCACCTTGGGATGGGAGGGCGCGCCGTTGATGAGGATGCCGCGCGGGGCGAACGTCACGACGAGCGTCTTGCTGTTCCCCAATGCGGCTAGGATCGCGCGATTGATCTTGAACGCAAACACCGCCGGCCGAAACATGGATGGCATCGCGTCGCGTATGCCGGTGCCAAAGAGTACGACGTTACCGACGAAGCTCGGGCTGTTCGTATCAGACGCCGTGGTTGCCACAGATCCGAGGTACGTCTCCCAGACGACCCCCGGCTGACGAGCGGCCTCGACGCCTTCGAGTTGTAAGTACACCGATTGCGCCGGGTTTTTCGCAAGTGCCAAGAGCTGTTCGCGAATATCCGGAGGGATTGGTATCGGAACGGATACCTGGTTGTCGCCGAGCGGTGGAATCGGCGGAAAAGTCATCGGAAAAAATCTGCGTATTGGTATGCAACACACGAATCTAGGGGAACAACTCTCTTGCGCCAACGAGGGTCCGTTTTGGTAGACGTAGTTGAGTTGCTGCGCGGCGTTGAGAATCTGGCAGGCATTCATGTTGATCGGCTGCCCCTTCTCGTTGAAGAAGGTGTAGGATTTACCGGTCCATGTCGAGTCACCGACTGGATCGATTCCTCCATAGCTCGCGCGCCACACTTGCCACAGGCGGTCGCAGTTGGCGTGGTGGAGGTAGAAGACCGGATCTTGCGCCGCGGTAAGGATTGAGGCCATCAACCCGCCGACGCCGACGTGGACGTTCCCATGGGGCGTGTTCTGGAAAATGTCATTCGCGCCGGTTTGGCCCGGCGTCGAGTAAACCGATGTCGCGAAGGCTCCGCTGTAGTCGACATCTCCTGCCGACAGCGATCCGGTGCCGTTGTTCATATTCGGGTGTCGGTTTGCAAGGTACAGCGAGCTACTTTGGTTCCGGAACATCGGTGGTAGATACCGTTCACTCGGGGAGTCCCACGCCCAGAACGGCAACGACCAGCTGGGGTCGCCCGACTTGCTTCGAACGATCCGCTCGAACCAGTACAGATACATGCGATGCCACGACCAAAACCATTCCGTGTTGTGTTCGCAGGTGTTCCACGACTGCAGCGCTTGTGACATGGTCGTCCCGTGAATCGCGGCTTGATAGGCCCAGCTGGTTGGATCGGTCGACGGGAGGGCCTGCATTTTTGTAACTGCCTTTGCGTACGATACGATTTGGGAACTCGCGGCATTGAGGCTCGCGATGTCCTGACGCACGAACGGTGCGGCAAGGGCCGGCTCCCCCGCAAAGAGCGGTTGACATGCTGCGGCTACCACGGCAGACTTGCCGACCACGGCCAAGAATCGGTGACGGTTCAGTTCGTACCTATTCGCCATTTCGTACGTCCTCCGAGATAATAGCGCTGCTGGATGAGGCTATGGCCGATGTTGACGTGTACGGCGCGCGTTACTTTCGCAAGTGAATAGAGCACTCAAACCCAATATCGAGGCGACTTGGCCGTTCACCGAGATTCCCCCTCACCTTGCCGGAGCGTTCGTTTCCATTGGAATCGCGGGTGACTCCAGAAAAGAATAGCCCTTCATGACGTGGAATCGAAAAGATGACACCTGGATGGCACCAGTCTAGCGGCGATGTGGCGCAATGCTTTGCGGAGAGATGGCAGAGCGGTTTAATGCAGCGGTCTTGAAAGGCGTGAAGAGCCGTCCCGACGAGTCCCGATCTGTACCGACAAGGCCCGTTTCGTCAGGGTTTCTCGTCCTAGTTGTGTTGAGTAGTCCCGGCTAATCCCGACGCTTCCCATCTGGTTTGTAAGCAAATCGTCAGCATAGAACGGGCCACGGTAACTCAGAATGAATACTGCGCCCGGCGCGTTTCACGAGGAAACGGCGGGCTAGCGACCTACGCCGCGCGCCGACCGAAATCGAAAGCAACGCGGAATGGCTCGTCGTTCCGTGGAAGCTGAGCCTCCGTGACTTGGGCAGTGCGTGCGATCGTCATCCTGATACTTGCGCAACTCGTCGGCCTGTTCGGCTTCTTTGCACATCACGTTGCTGCCGAAGGTGCGAACGGGTTTCGGATATTCGTCGCGGGGGTCGCGCTGTTTACGTTACTGACCCTTGGCGGACTGGTGTTACGCAAGCCCTGGATGCTCTGGGCCACGCTGGTTGTCGCGTCTCTTGTCGCAACGATCGATCTATTCGCCTGGGAACGAAACGACCGGATCGTGGCATTAGCGAGTCTCCTGCTCCTCGTCGCCACGACGCTTCTGGTTTTCCGGGAGCCGGTCGACCGAACGCCGTTCGTGAGTTTCTATCAGCGCGTGTTGTTCGGCTTCGTTTTCGGCTTTGCTGCCTGGGTCGCGTTTTGGGGATTGTTTCAGCCGGCGCACGTCACCAGTGCCCTGCCGTTCGTCGTGCCGCCGCTCCACGCTCGTTTTCTCGGCGCCATGTACCTTTCGGGATGCGTCTACATGGTCTTCGGGATGGCCGCTCGAGACTGGAGCGAGGTCCGGGTGATGACTGCGATGCTGGCGATCTGGACGGGGATGCTCGGGCTCGTCTCGCTCTTTCATCTCGAAGCCTTTGACTGGTCACGGTCGCAGGTCTGGTTCTGGTTCTTCGCCTATATCTGCTACCCGTTGGTCGCAGCGTGGGTAGTATGGCGTCAGCGCGCCTTGAGTCCGAACTTTGGTCGTGCGCTTTCGGCCGGTTTGCAAGCTCATTTCTACGTGCAGGGGACGATCGCAACGTTGCTCGGACTGGGCCTCCTGCTTGTCCCGCACGTGATGACGACCGTGTGGCCGTGGCCTATCTCAACGCTCCTGGCACAAATCTACAGCGCGCCGTTCCTATCCTACGGGATCGGCAGCATCTACGCGGCGCGACAGCGGACATGGCGCGAGGTGCGCATAGTGGTTGCCGGCACTCTCGTGTTTACCGTCGGTGTGTTGATCGCTTCGGCTATGCATGCGAAATTGTTCGACTGGCGCTCACTCTCCGCATGGCTGTGGTTCGGCGGGTTTGCGGTTGCGAGTCTGGCTACGCTATTGTTTTCTACTGCGGAGGCGCGACTGAGCGGCTCTCGCCTTCAACATTCATCAAAATGACGCCGAACCAAACCAGGGCCGCGCCGTAGAGCACGCCCCCAAAAACAAGGCCACCCCACGGCAGCATGCCGACCGGATGCGGCGGCAACATTCCAAGGACCGCCCCGACCATCAGCATGACGGTAGCCGAACGTGGAAACACTCGAGCTCGTAACATCGCGACGCCGAGCGTCAGATACCCGAAGGTCACCGCGACTGCGGTCAGACCGAAGGCAAGCGCGCTACGCGGTGTACTGAAGATCGCGCCGCCCAACTCAACGGTCGCCGGCGCGTAAACCGCCAACATCGGCCAGATAAAAGCTGTGATCATCCCTGTTCCCAGAAACATCGCGTTTCCAGCGAAACTCAGTGCGAAGCCGATCATTCCAGTCATTCCGAGCCGCCCGCGCTGGCAGAAGTAAATGCCGATGAGCCCCGCGAGTGCAAAGAACGCGCCCACGAAGTGTAAGGTATGCGCGACCTGCCAGCGCTCAGTCCGGGCGATCGCCGCGCCGACCAGCTGATCCCATGGATGGACCAAGACGAAAGCAGCGAGGCAAGATCCACCAAGGATGCAAGCCAGCCCGCTCAAGCGGATCAAAGAACGCGGTGACATTCTCATACCCCCTTTCGCGCTTGCGTTCAACAATGACGTGTCGGCGACCCGGCGCAACACTTACGCCCGGACGAGGATATAAACCAGGACGAAGAATCTCTACACAATAAGGCCTCTAAGGTACCGAGACGTGGCAGAGCCCCCTCTCCCAATAGCGGTTGAGATGAGCTTCGCGAGGGCTCCGTGATATTCGAGCCGTTCGAGATCTCGAAACCGGCGCGCTTCAACGCACGTACGAGCCTTGCGCCGTCCAGCGCCGGAGACCTCGCGCTCAATCGCTGGCCGTTAGGCAGCCGGAACCGAAACGACGACGCTTTCTATGCGTGTCGCGCCGGCATCGCTCGGCGGGACGCCTTCGCCGTGGTCGCGACGCGACAGAATGCAAAGCTCGATCACTTCGCGCGCGTTTGCAAGGGCCTCTTTGATCGTGTCACCCTGAGTACGTACCGGTTCCGCGGTTTCGCAGTATACCGGTGGCGCGCTCCCCAAGCGCTTATAACGACTTGGCCATAAATTTTCAAAAATAAGACCAGGGCGACATATTGCCAAAATATGACTGATTGGCTATAATAAGGCTGTGATAGGGCCAAAGAGTCATATCGGGGATCTATTTGCCCGCCGCCGTCAGCAGCTCAACTTGACGCAGAGCGAGCTTGCCCGACGCATGGGCAAAACACAAACGTACGTGGCGCGCGTGGAAGGCGAAAAGCGAACGCCGCGCTGGGATACTGTGCTAGAGTTCGCGCGCGCACTCGAGATGGAGCCGAGCTTCGTACCACGTGAGAGCATTCCCGCAGTTCAAGCTGCGTTACGATTGACCGCCAGCGACGAAGTGCCGCCGCTTGCCGGCGAGACATGGTAATGTCGGCAAACGCGCCCAGCGCACTACACGTTCAATTGTACGGGGAGGATATCGGCATACTAACGCGCCTGCCTGGCGACGTTGTTACGTTCGATTTTCTCGATTCGTATGTCAATGCTGACGCGCGACCGACGCTTAGCTGGGGTTACTACGACGCATATCGCCAGCTTCGAACGAAATCAAATCCACAGAAAGGTAAGATACCGCCCTTCTTCGCGAACTTGTTGCCTGAGGCGGATCTGCGACGATACGTCGCTTACCGTGCAAGCCTCCCGGACGATGACGAGTTTGGGCTGCTCTGGGTTACCGGAGACGACCTACCCGGTGCGGTAACGGCGCACGATCCTCAGCACCGCCCTGTGCCGCCGAGTGCCGAAGGTCGACCAGAAAACGAACCGCTCGCCGCTGACTTGTTGCGCTTTTCGCTGGCCGGCGTTCAGTTGAAGTTTAGCGCTCTCGAGAATGCCGTTGGCGGCTTAACGATACGAGCGCATGGGCAAGGCGGCGATCGCGTCATAAAGATGCCGTCGGTGCATTTTGAGTACGTGCCGGAAAACGAATTCGCGATGCTCCAATTTGCTCGTGCGGTAGGCATCGAGGTTCCGGAGATGCGCCTGATCGACGTCGACCGGATCGTCAATCTTCCCGAAGAGGCAGAAGGGCTGCGTGGGTCCGCGCTCTCGCTGAACCGTTTCGATCGTCCTGCGCCGGATCTCAAGGTGCACATTGAAGACATGAATCAAGTGTTTCGGCAGTATCCTCTCGCGAAATATGATAATCGTTCATTTGCCAATCTCGCGGAGACGATCTATCAGGCGATGGGTAATGACGAACTGATCAAATTCGTCCATCGCCTTGTGTTCAACGTGGGTGTTGGCAATAATGACATGCATTTGAAAAACTGGTCTTGGATTTATCCGGATAGGAGGACACCCAGGCTCTCGCCGGCCTACGACTTCGTGTGCACGAAGGTGTATCTCAAGCATAACCAGACCGGACTCGCTTTAGGATCGGCGCGATATTTTCCGCAGGTCACGATCGAGCAGTTCGAGCACATGGCGAAGCGCGCTGGTGTGTCGGTCGGCATTGTCCGGGAGGCGGCTGCCGACATGGTCGGAAGGATGCGTCAGGTATGGCCGACGATCCGTGGCGATATGCCCTTCCCGGCGCTGACCACGACGATCGATGAGCAGTTCAACAAGGTGCCGTTGTTCAATCCTAAGGGGTCCTCTGTAGTCGCGACCGAAGTCGCCGAGGAACCGCCTCAGGAGATCGCTTGAACCGTCCCGGGATCGGTTTTGAGTTGACGCGCTGGCCCGAGGGCGACTTTAAAGACGACGGTACGGGTCCTGCAAATGAGTGCTCGTATCTCCGAAGGCGTACTTTCGCTATTGCGACTTCGTCGCTGAGATGCTCGACGATTGTTTCATGGAAAAGGCGCGCAGGTTTCCACCGCAAACGCTCGATGCCTTACGACAGATGCCCGCGACTGAGCGACTTCGCACGCTGAAATCGAATGGCTGCCTCTGTCTGAACGCCTTAATTAGCTTCAGCCTCGTGACGACTTCGATCGCGATATCCTCGCGAGAGTCGGCAAGCTCAAACCGGGAATCTGCCCCTAATACTCGCCCAGCGCTGGCCACCGGGGATTAATCGCGATGGTCGGACATGAGAATTGCAAGCCACTGTGTGATCTGATTCTCAACCTGCAAAGAGACGTGGGGCTTGAAACCTAACGCCGTTAGGTTTATACTATTCAGGCGCCGACCGTCGTCCGGACTCGTGCTTTTGAAGTGCGGGTGATCCCCGGCGACCACGGGCCTCCCCACGTTCACGTCTATCGTGGCGACGCAGACATCAAGATCGCTCTCTTGCCCGTCCAGTTGATCGAAATACGGGGTCGGGTCAGTAACGCCGATGTGCGCCTTGCCCGTCGAATTGTTGCCGAAAACCGCAATGCTTGCCTTCGGACCTTTGAGGAGTACGGATCGTGAAAATCTATCGGGAACCTTCGAATGCTAAACTCAATGCAGAGGTTGCTCGAGCGCGCGCCCGCGGTGAGAAGACGAAGCCGTTCTATGCGTGCGAGATGCGCTACGATAAGCGCGCAGACGTATTCTCCCTTAAGCTTTTCTCCGGTGCGACCATGACGGTGCCCCGGCGGTTGATCCCGGGATTCGAGTGTCTGACAATTGCGGAGCTTCGCAAGTCGCGCCTTGCGCCCGGCGGCACCGCGATCATTGTGAATGACGATGTCGACTATTCAGTTCCAGGAGTGCTGCGGCTGATTTCCGGCATTGCCGAACAACGACGAGCAGCCGGGAGCGTGACGAGTGCAAAGAAAGCAGCGGCCGTGCGCGCAAACGGCAAGAAAGGCGGCCGACCCCCGAAGAGGCGCCAGGTCGCGTAGCCTGTGCGTAGCTCAGTTCTGCTCAACGAGTCAATCACGCGAGCACGGGCCGCACCCCGAGGTGGGGAAACGGCAAGCCGTCCTCTAAAGGCTCAGGCATCGGGTGGATACCGGGCTCACGAAAGGCGGTGCTGTGGCGCAGCCGCAGCTCGCAGATTTCCAAATGACGATTCTGGGCTAAGGAGAATCTCGATGGCGACTCATCCAGCTGCCGAGCGCCATACGAAGGCTGCCGAACACCACCGCTTGGCCGCAAAATACCACGCGCTCGCCGCAAAACATTATGAAGCCGCGGATCACGCGCAGGCGGCGCACTACGCGCTCGCTGCTCAGGGCCACAGCTACCAAGCGAACCATTATATGTCGGAAGCGGCCAAGACCCACGCCGAACAACACCGCGGGAGTAAGCACGCGCACTCCTAACGGCTCGGAATTTATAACGGCGAACCTTACAAAAAGGTCCGCTGGATGGTCTCGTACATTGTAATGAGCAAACGCGCCTATGTTCAGCAGATTAAGAACGAAGAGCCGTTGCGTTTTGGAATCGACACGCTACCGGAGATGGAATTTTTGACTATGTGGACCCTCGTTTGGGTCGGCTTCACTCCTTGTATGATGCCCGTAGGGCAGGTCACGCTGATTGAACTCCTTGGGGAGAAAACCCCGCGGGATAGATAGGCGGCTGCCCGTG
>JGI20189J14885_1000193_pt1 | contig 24588 bp, 26 predicted proteins | sample NGESurdeep072012_10_FD_14885 | JGI IMG/M metagenome (IMG submission 14885) | reverse complement strand
CCTTCCAGCCGTACTGAGCACCCAGAGACGTTCTTGAAATGGTGGGCGGTGTCGGACGTGCTGGTTATGACCGCAGGCGAGTTCGGCGACCCAATCGCCGTCACTGTCTTGGTGGTAGCCGGTGATCGCCCGCCTCATGCTGGTGAGCAAGGGTCAGCGCCGTTGGCAGTGATCACCCCCGAAACGTGCTGGCCAGTCACGTCGATGACTCGAATCCTGATGACGCGGTCACGGCAACGTTGCCGGTGAACTCGTCAAGCCGTTAGTTTGTTGTGTCGGACCTAACTCGCCCCACGAGTTAGGAAACGGGGCGCCAAGATGTCTGAGTTCTTCGACGTGAAGGGCCGAAAGTCGCTCGAGTCGCTTCGCGCCGTCCGCGCTGAGGCGGAGCCTAACTATGCGATGATCGTCGTCGTCTCTCGTACGAATGATCAGCCTCGCAGCTTCCGCTCGGTCAATGAGCCCGACCGCCGAGTGATGACGCAGAAGTAGATAGTCAGCGACTTCGCCGACCGTGGGTCCCCTCGAATCGCCGTGTCCGCGAACGGCGAGCAGGAGTTGATGTTGGGCAGCAGTGAGCCCGGCCGCCCGCGCTTGTTGTTCGCTCCAGTGTTCGAAGCGCCGCATCCCCGTTCGTAGGGCCAGCAATCGAGTGTAACTCTCGTCCCCTAGTTTCACTCGTGCCACGATAGCATCGTAGTACGATGCGTTAGTCCATTGTGACGGTACACCTTCGCGCCTTGATCTATGCCTTTGACGCCCCCTTTATCGAACGCGACAGCGGTGACTGAGCCCGTCGATCCCGACGAATCGGCAGGGGGAGAGACCCCGCGAGTGGCTGTTTACAAGAGTGCGTCCAACTGGGGCGCCGGCGGACGAACTCTTGGCGACTTTACGACGACGCCCAGCATCCTCAGGGTCGAAGGAGGTTAAGGACCGAATGTTACGGATGCGTCGCAAAACGCTGAGCCGCGAGCTTCACCACTGGGCTCAATCATTTCTTGGGCCCTCCAGCCCGACGGCCGTAACTGGCTTTTGCCCGCGGTGAGAGGCCACCGGTGCCTAGCCAATTCGAAGGGTCGAGCGAGTTGCCTACCTGTGATCGATAGTTCTCGGCGCCCGACGTGGCGCGCGGACGTTACAGTAATCGAGATAGACCTCTTTCGACGTGACTACCTCGACTTCTTTCCGACGGACGACGATCCGTCGGTCACTAACTCGGTGAGATTCGTCACCACGACGTCGGCACCGCGGGCGCGAAGTTCGTCTGCGTAGTCGCGTGTACCAGGCGCGTCGTGGTGGTCAACTCCGATAACCAATCCAAAGTGACCGGCCCCGCCCGCCTCGACACCGGCGAGGGCGTCCTCCACTACGACGGCGTTACTCGCCTCGACGTCGAGAATTTTCGCTCCTTGAAGGTAGCTGTCGGGCGCGGGCTTCCCTTTCAGATCGAGATCTTTGACAACATGCCCGTCGACGATGGCGTCAAAGAGGTCGATGATTCCCGCCTCTTCCAACGCCGTCTTGGTGTTTTCGCTGGCTGACACCACGGCGACTTTGACTCCACGCTCTCGAAGTTCGTTCACCAGCACCAGTGCACCGTCGAAGACTATCACCCCGTCTTTCTTCATCGCCTTTAGAAAGAGCTCGTTCTTACGGTTACCTACTCCCTTGATGGTGCGCGCGCCGGGTGAGTCGTCGTCGGCACCCTCGGGAAGCTTGACGTTGCGCGCCGTGAGGAGGTTACGCACACCGTCGTCACGAGGCTCACCGTCGACGTACTTCTCGTAGTCACCCTCGGCGTTGAACGGCGCGTACGTCTTCCCGGTGCGCGTGGATTCCGCCTTCAAGAACTCGTCGAACGTCTGCTTCCACGCCGCGGAGTGCACGGACGCGGTGTTCGTGAGTACGCCGTCCATGTCGAACAGCCACGCGTCGTGGGCGTTGAGGTCGACGTCCTTGGCGTGGTGCTTTTCTTGATGCGCGCTCATGATGCCTCCTGGTGCTCGTGAGAACTGTTAACGACGCGGTGCCGGGGCGCTCGCCCGAAGGGTTGGCTTGGCGTCGAAAGCGACGAACGCGGCCGCCCGTCGCTCGTCGACTCGCAGACGGTGGGGCGCTTCGTCGACACGGTCACTGCCGTGTCAAAGTGAAAGATTTCCAGATCGTCGCCGCGTCGCAAGACGTAGGTCGTCGTCAAAGGCGTCGTCTCGACGTGAAGACGTCGACCGCGAAACTCGAGGTTGAAAGCTAGTCGAGTAATCCCTGCGGGCAGGCGGGGGGCGAATGCCAGGGTGTCGTTCTCTTCGCGCATCCCTCCAAATCCAGCCACCAGGGTGATCCACGTGCCCGCCAAAGAGGCCACGTGCAGGCCATCGCGAGTGTCGTGTTCGAGATTCTTCAAGTCCATCATCGCGGCTTCGCCCAAGTAGTCATAGGCCAATGCCACGTGGCCAACCTCGGCCGCGATTACCGCTTGGCAGCAGGCCGAGAGTGACGAATCGCGCACGGTGAGCTTCTCGTAGTACTCGAAGTTGCGTCTCTTCTGTTCGAGGGTAAACGCGTCACCTCGCAAGTACATCGCCAACACCAGGTCGGCCTGCTTGATGACTTGCTTGCGGTAGAGGTCAAAGTACGGAAAGTGCAAGAAGAGCGGGTACTGGTCGCTCGGAGTGGTGACGAAGTCCCAGACCTGGTGATCGGTAAAGCGCTCGGACTGCGAATGAACTCCGAGGACCGAGTCAAAAGGAATCATCGTGGCGTCAGCGGCGCGGCGCCAGTCGACGATCTCCGCCTCTTCGATCCCGAGGGCGCGCGACGCGTCGCGGTGACGCTCTGCCGCGTCGGACGCGGCTCGAAGATTCCTCTGCGCCATGAGGTTGGTGTAGATGTTGTTGTCACCGATCGCGCTGTACTCGTCGGGTCCAGTCACTCCGTCGATTCGGAATGCTCCTTCGCGATCAAAGTGGCCGAGCGAGTACCACAGTCTCGCCGTTTCGCTCAGTAGTTCGAGGCCAACGCCTCGCTCAAACTTCTCGTCGGCGCTCGCGTGGACGTAGCGAGCGACGGCGTCGGCGACGTCGGCGTTGACGTGAAACGCCGCCGTTCCCGCCGGCCAGTAGGCGGAGCATGCCTCACCCGTGATCGTGCGCCAGGGGAACATCGCACCCTTGAAACCGAGGTAAGCCGCTCGCTTCTTCCCCACTGCGAGCGTGTCGTAACGCCACGTCAACGCGTGCGCGACGGCATCGGGCATGGTGTACGTGAGTACCGATAACACGAACGTCTCACTATCCCAGAACGCGTGTCCGTCGTACCCGGTGCCGGTGAGACCTTTGGCGGGAATCGCCCGACGTTCACCGCGAGCTCCCGACTGCAACACGTGAAAGAGCGAGAAGCGCACAGCTTGCTGGATCTCGTCGTCGCCGTCGATTTCGACGTCCGCCCGATCCCAAAAATCGTCCAAGAACCGGCGCTGTTCCGTCACTAGTCCTTCCCATCCGGTGCGTGAGGCGACGACGAGGGCGGCGTCAACTTGATCGCGGAGGGCCTCCTTCGATCGCTGGGCCGACCAGCCGTACGTCACGTACTTGACCAGCGTCAGACGCTGTCCTGGCTCGAGGGTGACCGTGATCGTTACGCGACCGAGGTCCTCGGAGCTTTCAGCGAGAACTTCCATTGAGGGTGGTCCGTCGATGACGTGATCCATCGCGACCGCCATCGTGAGTTCGCTACGCGTGGTGCGATGTACCAACTCACATCGAGTCCCCTCGCTGGCGTGATCCATCGCTCGCCACGGATCTTCTAAGACCGTCGAGGCGCGTGGATCACCGCTCACGGGCGGTGCCGGTTCGTTCGTGACCAACTCGGACTGGACAACGATACCCGCCGGAGAGTCGATCGCTTCGACCTCGTACCTGACCGCAGCCACGGAACGCTGGACCAGCGATACCAGGTGAGTCGTGGTTACCCGCACCCTTCGACCAGACGGCGACGACCACTCGGCGCGACGTCGGAGAACTCCGTCGCGAAAATCCAAGACGCGTTCGTGACTGTGTAACTCGCCGTAGCGAATGTCGAATGGTTCGTCGTCGACCACGAGTCGAATCACCTTTCCGTCGGTGACGTTAATCATGACCTGATCTCGCTCGGGGTAGCCGTAACCGGCTTCGGCGTAGGGCAGCGGTAGAAGTTCGTGTACGCCGTTCAGATAAGAGCCTGACAAACCGTGCGGGTCACCTTCATCAAGATTGCCCCGCCAGCCAATGTGTCCATTGGACAACGCAAGCAGCGACTCGGTCTGGGCCAGGACGTCAAGGTCCAATTCGGTTTCGCGAAGGCACCACTGTTCAACGGTAAACGCCGGATGTTGAATCACGTGAGAACTCGTGCCGAGCGAACCCCACGCAGCGCGTCCAGACTCGCATCGCGTTCGTTGTCGTCGGAGATCATTCGAAGTGCAATCACGCACTCATCGCTTCTTGTGTTGCGGGTAAACGGACTCGTTCGGTGCGCCACGGGCGAATCCGGGGAGCGCGCCGGTGTGAGGGTGCTGATTGATTCGGACTCCGTCATCGACACCGCGTACACCGTCCTCGCTCTGAGAGAAGCATTCACCTAGGAAGGAAGCGGGGTCTCGGCGTCTTCGTTTCGAAGCGTAAAACGCTCGATGCGATATGTCAACGGACTCGTCAGCTCTTCATTGGCGCGAAAAGCGTGACCGCACGTTGACCGGGAAGTGCATCCTCGCGTTCGAGCAGATCCAACGATGTCTCGTCGCGCACGACTACGCCGGGCCGTTTCACGATGAAGTCTCGCCGTCGGCGTGAAGTTGCTATTCGCGTTCGAAGACGTCACTCTTAGTCGTACGTCGGGGGTCTAGGCGGAATCTTTTACTAAGGTCTGCCTTCAGCACCTCCCATTCTTTGCGCATGATCTAGAAGACTGGCGACGGAACTCGCGAGCGCGATAGGTGAGCTACGTTCGTCACCTTTGAGGGAACTCGACCGATTTCGTCCGCTGTTCACGTTGGTTTCTACTGAGCGAGGAGAGCACCGCATCGTTGGCGCCACCCGAGCGTCGAAGCGAGACACCTCACGCTCGCCCGATTCTGGACCTGAGTTCTCTCATGTGCTGCTTGTTAATGCGCAGCGACGCGGTCCGGGACGAAGATCCTCCGCAACTATTGACATATCGCATCGAGCGTCTTACTCTTTGGAGCGAAGACGCCCAGACCTTGCCTCTTGCTTCGCCGGCACTCGCCGGTCGCTACGGGTTAAGGATTCGAAATGGGTGGATCGAGCGAAGCACCGGTGTGCGTGGCGTCAACGCGGTCGAGAGGTCGCGTCGCAAACTTCCGAGTTACGCATTGCCCCGATCGCGTGACAACAGATCTGCTCATCGATCGCTCTGCGATTGCGTTCGACGTCGCGGCCGTGACTTTGGCGCCGTCGAAGACTCAACTTCGTGAGAGCGCGGTATCAATGACCGAATCGCCCTATTATCTACAAACCGTCGGCGCAAACGAGTTAGTTCTCCGAGCGCGTCGCTCGCCACAAGTGTTGACGTCGGCACGGCGAGCGCGACTCGAGCTAATGGCCGTTAGCTCATTGCCGTTGCCCGCGCGATGTTCGAGCGTTCAATGATTTCCGAAGGAATGGCTCGTTCGAGCGAAGACGTGAAAGACGAATTCGACGCCGGCGATCGAGCCAGTGTGCCGATTCTTGAAGCTCACATGTCATATGACTCGGCGCTGGAGGGAACGGGCTCAATTCCGAGCCATCTCAAAAGAGTCGGTGAAGGAAGCAACTCCCTTCACGGCGTGAGTTGGTCGTCCGCCATTTGGACGCAAGAAGCCGTTCGTCGACAGGAGTCTGCCCCCCTGGCTCCGGCTCTTGTCGACGACGACAATCTGACGGGTGGAGCCGCCGAGAAACAGGAAACCGTTGACGATGGTGGGCAGGCAGTGCGACTGACGTGAACGACCGTTCGTCGAACGTCGCGGACGCCTTGGTCATCTTCGGCATTACGGGGGATCTCGCGAGGAAGATGACGTTTCAGGCGCTGTACCAACTGGAGCTGGCGGGACAGCTGAATTGCCCGATCATTGGCGTGGCCAAGGAGGACTGGTCCGTCGATCACCTACGTTCCTCGGCGCTCGCGGCCTTGGGGTCCGATGGCGAAGCCGTCAAAAGTGACGTGTTTGACCGACTCGCGCAGCGATTTAGGTACGTACATGGCGACTTTAAGCAGCCGGCAACGTACAAGGCGCTGGCAAAGGAGTTGAAGAAGAGTTCGCGGCCGCTGTACTACCTGGAGATACCGCCCGGACTGTTCGCGCCGGTTGTCGCGTCGCTCGGCGAGGCGGATCTCGTTCGTGGCGCCCGGGTGATGATCGAAAAGCCCTTCGGACACGACCTCGCGTCGGCTCGCGCTCTGAACGAGGAGATCCACCGAGTGCTCGACGAAGACCAAATTCTTCGCGTCGATCACTTCTTGGGCAAGCAGCCCGTAACGGACATCTCCGCGCTGCGCTTTGCCAACGAACTCTTCGAACCCACATGGAACCGTGAACACGTGGCCGCCGTGCACGTCACGTTGGCCGAGAACTTCGGAGTAGAAGATCGCGGCGCCTTTTACGATCCCGTCGGCGCGCTACGCGACGTGGTCCAGAACCACCTCTTGCAGGTCGTGGCGATGATAGCCATGGAAGCGCCAGCCGCGCGCGGACCCGCGGCCTTGTGGGACAAAAAGGTTGACGTGTTTCGAGCGATGCCCGACGTCGACCCGACTGCCTGCCTGCGAGGTCAGTACGACGGATATCTAGATGTCACCGGCGTCAAAAAAGGATCACAAACGGAGACCTACGTGGCGCTGCGTCTCGCAATAGAGAATTGGCGATGGGCCGGTGTGCCGTTCTTCATCCGGGCCGGCAAGGAATTGGAAGTCGAGGCTACCGAAGTGAGGGTACTTTTCAAACGACCACCTCGTTTGGCGTTTCTCGATGCCCTCCAGCACACCGATCCGAACCAAATGATTATTCGTATCGGTCCCGATCCGGGTGTCCGATTGACCCTGTTGTCCAAGGGTTCCGACGGTAGGGCGTCAAGGGACGTCTCCATGGATCTCTCCTTCGTCGATGAGCTGGGCACTCCACCGGGCCCTTACGAACGCCTCTTTCACGACGCGATCATTGGTCACCAGTCGCTCTTCACACGAGAGGATGTAGTCGAAGAGACGTGGCGAGTCCTGCGGCCCCTGATCGACCGACCTCCCGCGATCGAGAAGTACAAACGCGGGTCGTGGGGCCCGGACGGCGCCGACGATCTCTTGCGAGGTCATACACCGTGGCAGCTGCCGTGGCTTCCCACTTCGGAATCGGGCACTTCGTGACACGGCGTGCAGCAGACACTCAGAGGGGACGGGGATAGTGGCGGCAGCTACACCGATGCAAATTGGCGTCGTGGGGCTCGGGCGAATGGGAGCGAATATCACTCGCCGACTCATGCGCGACGGTCATACGTGCGTCGTCTTTGACGTCGACATCGGACCCGTCAAGGAACTCGCGAAGGAGGGCGCCGCCGCGGCGAGTTCGATGGCCGATCTCGTTGAGCAACTGACCGCGCCCCGAGCGGTCTGGGTCATGGTGCCCTCGGGCGAAATCACCGCTAAGACGATCGACGATCTCGCGAGCCACCTGGAGCGCGGCGACACCATCATCGACGGCGGGAACACCTACTACCGAGACGATATGACCCGCGCCGCGACGCTGTTCGGCCAGGGCCTACACCTCGTCGATTGCGGGACCAGTGGTGGCGTGTGGGGGATTGACCGAGGCTACTGTCTCATGATCGGTGGTGAGTCCGAGGTCGTCCAGCGCCTGGATCCGATCTTCTCCACGATCGCGCCGGGCATCGACTCCGCGTCCCGGACGCCGGGGCGCACCGGCAAAGCAATGACCGAAGAGCACGGATACCTGCACTGTGGACCTAACGGTGCCGGACACTTCGTGAAGATGGTCCACAACGGGATCGAGTACGGGATGATGGCTGCCTTCGCGGAGGGGCTCAACGTCTTGCACAACGCCAACGCCGGCCAGCACCGTGACGACACGGACGCCGAGACCGCCCCCATGGAGCAACCCGAGTTCTACCAGTTTGACATCGACACGACGGCCGTAGCTGAAGTGTGGCGTCGCGGCAGTGTGATCGAGTCGTGGCTCTTGGACTTGACTGCGACCGCCCTCTTCGATTCGCCCGGTCTAGCGGAGTACGCCGGGCGTGTCTCGGACTCCGGTGAAGGGCGCTGGACATCGATCGCGGCGATTGATGAAGGCGTTCCCGCTCCGGTACTCACGACTGCGTTGTACTCGAGGTTTTCGTCGCGGGGCCTCGATGATTTCGCGGACAAGGTGTTGTCGGCGATGCGCAAGGGATTTGGCGGACACGACGAGAAGAAGACGTGAGGCGCTCGACGTGACGCCATGTGCCGTAGCGGCAGCGCCCGTCGTCGTGTTGTTCGACGTCGACGAGACGCTCGTGCACACCGGCGGCTCAGGGGCGAGAAGTTGGACAGCTGCGTTCGACGCGCTGTACGGCGTTGCGGCGGACATTGGCGAGCACAGTGCGGCGGGTGAGACCGACCCCGAAGTGGCCCGAGAGACGTTCGGCGCGGTGCTACAACGTGAACCGAGCGACGATGAGCTCGCCCGTCTCTACGCCGAGTATCTGTTGCACCTCGCAAAGGACATCGGAGTGTCGAAGGGGTATCGGATACTTCCGGGCGTGGAGAAGGTTCTTCTTCGACTCCAGAAGGCGGGAGTGACGCTCGGCCTGGTCTCTGGTGCCATGGAGGGCGCGGCGCGGACCAAGCTCGTTCCGGGCGACCTCAATCGGTTGTTCCTCTTCGGCGCCTATGGTTCGGATTCTCCCGACCGGGCTGAGATCGTCAGCATCGCAATCGCCAAAGCGGCTCGATTACATGAGGGCCCCAACTCTGAGCGGGTCTACGTGGTAGGTGACACGCCCCACGACGTCGCCGCGGCATCGGCATCCGGGGCGGTATCGGTTGCGGTTGCGAGTGGCCACTATACGGCGGACGAGCTCGTGGCCGCGGGCGGAAGTTACGTTCTCACGTCGCTCGAGGATGAATTTCCCGGTCTGTATGCGGAGGTTCAGTGACGACTCAGACTGAAAAATGCCATCCTGTCCGGTTTGGATCGTTGTGGAAGGTGATCGCAACGCGGTCACCTTCGCGACGGGCCGATGCAGCGCTCTCATGAATCGAAATACAAAGGAGACATATGAACAAGGAAGAGGAAACCTCGGCGGGACCAAGCGTTGATGGTACCGACGCGATGGGTGGCGAAGACGAGCTGGTCACCAACGCGATGGGTGGCGAAGATGAGCGCGTCACCAACGCCATGGGCGCTGAAGACGAGCGCGTCACCAACGCAATGGGTGGCGAAGATGAGCGCGTCACCAACGCCATGGGCGCTGAAGACGAGCGCGTCACCAACGCCATGGGCGCTGAAGACGGCGTCGAACCATAGCCTTTCGAGCGTTGGCGTGTACAATTCGCCGGATCGACGCAGTGGTGAGACCAAGCGGCACGCCCCGGATCACGGCGCTGACGACACAAACGTCGACGCGCAGCGGTGGTATCGCAATACGCCCGGTACTGGTGGAGTACTAAAGATGACAACATTGCCGCTGTTCTGGCCTTCATTGAGATTGGTACGTCCGAAGCTGGATTCGGGGCGATTCCGACGACCGCGCCGTCAAATGATGTTGGTGTCGGGTGCCTGTTCCGACAGGACGAAAGTCGTGACGCGATGACACGACGAGAAACGTTCGTGATCGTGGGTGGTGGCTTGGCCGGTGCCACAGCAGCCGAAGCTCTGCGCACCCAGGGTTTCGACGGGCGAGTTGTACTCATCGACGACGAGACGGAGCGTCCTTACAACCGACCTCCGCTGTCTAAGGACTATCTCCAAGGGAAATCCGAGAAGGAGAAAATCTACGTTCATCCCGAGCGGTGGTATGACGACAACGGGGTTGAGTTGCGCCTCAACTGCCCGGTCACGCTCCTCGATACCACCGCACACCAACTGACCGTAGAGTCCGGGGAGCAGTTCGACTACGACAAACTACTGCTAACGACGGGGTCGTCCCCTCGTCACTTAAAGGTGCCCGGAAGCGACCTGGGCGGAGTGTTGTACCTGCGAAGAGTGGCCGATTGCGAGGCGATCAAGGCGGCGTTCGTCACCGCGAAGCGAGTGGCGATCATCGGGGCTGGCTGGATTGGCCTCGAGACCGCCGCCGCTGCCCGTGTGGCGGGCGTCGAGGCGATAGTGCTCGAGACAGCGGAACTGCCGCTGGTACGCGTACTCGGTCCCGAGGTCGCCGAGATCTTCCTCAACCTGCACACCCGCCATGGGGTCACGATGGACATGAGCGTCGAAGTGGCCGAGATCACCGGTGTAGAGCATCGGGTGACCGGCGTGCGTCTCGGCGATGGCCGACAGATCGATGCTGACGTGGTCGTCGTTGGCGTTGGCATCACCCCGAACACAGAGCTAGCCGAGGCGGCCGGCCTCACTGTCGACAACGGGATCGTTGTCGACGAGAATCTGAAAAGCTCGGATCCCGACGTGTTCGCGGCGGGTGACGTCGCGAACACCTGGTACCCGTTGCTCGACCGTCACCTGCGACTAGAGCACTGGTCGGCTGCCCTTAACCAAGGACCCGTCGCCGCAGCCAACATGATGGGCCGCCGTGTCGCCTATGACCGTGTACCGTACTTCTACTCTGACCAGTACGACCTGGGGATGGAGTACTCGGGCTTCGTCGAGCCTGGTCACTACGACCAAATCGTCTTTCGCGGTGAGGTCACGGAGGGAAAGTACATCGTCTTTTGGCTGAACCAGGGGCGAGTGCTCGCGGGCATGAACGTCAACGTGTGGGACGTCACTGATGCCATCGCCGACCTCGTGCGCCTAGGCAAACCGATCAACGTGACCCGACTCCAGGATCCCGAAGTCGATTTAGAAGATCTCCTTCGCGGTGCTCGTGGCGTCTAGGAGAACACGGTGATGGACAACGCTGAAGTCAAGCTGGCGGGTCTGTTAGCGACCCAGTTGCGCGTGGACTCGATCCGCTGTTCCACCGAAGCGGGGTCGGGTCACCCCACCTCATCACTGTCCGCCGCTGACTTAATGGCAATCTTGCTGGTGGGACACTTGCGCTACGACTGGGATCGACCAGACTCGGCCACCAACGATCACCTCATCTTCTCCAAAGGTCACGCCTCGCCGCTGCTGTACTCGATGTTCCGAGCCGCGGGGGTGATCGACGACGCTGAACTCGTCACCACCTATCGCCAGTTCGGAGCTCGCCTCGAGGGACATCCAACCCCCGTACTGCCGTGGGTCGACGTGGCTACCGGTTCACTCGGCCAGGGCTTGCCCGACGCGGTCGGCGTGGGGCTGGCGGGGCGATTCTTGGACCGGCTGGACTACCACGTGTGGGTACTTTGCGGTGATGGTGAGACCGCGGAAGGTTCAATGTGGGAGGCGTTCGACAAGGCCAGTTTCTATTCGCTGGGCAACGTGACGGCCATAGTCGACATCAATCGGTTGGGCCAGCGCGGGCCTACTGAACTCGAGTGGGACCTTGAGAGGTACGCACGCCGAGTAGAAGCTTTTGGTGCTCGAGCACTGATCATCGATGGTCACGATCTCGCGGCGATTGACGAGGCGTTTCGCCAGGCTCGATCGGACCCGGATCGCCCGAGCGTAGTTTTGGCTCGTACCGTCAAGGCCAAAGGCGTACCAGAGTTGGAAAATAAGAACGGCTGGCACGGTAAGGCGCTTCCGCCCGAGATGGCCGAGCGTGCCATCGCCGCACTCGGCGGTGTGACCGACGTGCACGTCGCGACGACTCACCCACGACCCGGTTCGGCCGCGATCACGCCGATGCGCAACAGCGCAGTCAACTGGCCTAGCTTTGCAATCGGGGACATGGTGGCCACCCGCAGCGCCTTCGGTGCCGCCATCGCGGCTCTGGCCACGCGCCCCGACGTCGTCGTCCTCGACGGCGAGGTAGGAAACTCCACGCACGCCGATGAGTTTCAAAAGATCGCTCCGGATCGTTACTTCGAGATGTTCATCGCCGAACAGCAACTGGTCGCGGCCGCAACGGGACTCGCCGTGCGCGGTTATCGGCCCTTCGCCACGACCTTCGCTGTGTTCTTCTCTCGCGCGTTCGATTTCATCCGTATGGCCGGCATTTCGGGCGTCAACATCGCCTTGGTGGGCTCGCACGCTGGCGTGGAGATCGGTCAAGATGGACCGTCTCAGATGGCGTTAGAAGATATTGCGGCACTGCGCGCGGTGCACGGGTCCGTCGTGCTGTACCCAGCGGACGCCACCGCGACGGTTGCGTTAGTTGGAGAGATGGTGCACACGGATGGCGTGGTCTACTTACGCACCACCCGCGGTGCCTACCCGGTGCTTTATCCCGCCGGTGAGAGTTTCCCCGTTGGCGGGTGCAAGGTTCACCGCGCGAGCCCCGACGACCAGGTCGCCCTCGTCGGTGCCGGGGTGACGCTGCACGAATGCTTACGCGCAGCCAATGAACTCGCGGCTGTCGGGGTCCCGACGAGGGTGATTGACTTGTACTCGGTGAAACCGCTTGATGGTGACACCTTGGTGGCGGCCTGTCGCGTTACCGGCAGCCGACTCGTCATTGTCGAGGATCATTACCGCGAAGGCGGGATTGGTGCTGCGGTCCTCGAAGCCCTGGCCGGCGCGGGGGTTCCTGCCCTGCGAGTCGCTCACCTTGCGGTGAGCGGCCTCCCGGGCTCTGGAACTTCTGTCGAGCTGTTGGACGCTAGCGGTATCTCGGCGAGGCACATCGTTGCTGCGGCGTTACGCCTGAGCGAACAGTGAAAGTTCACCGCGACAGGTGCGCTCACACGTTGTCGTTGCTCGTGCGTAGTCGCGTAAGCGTCGTCAACGTGACAAGAAGGTCCTTTATCGGGTGCGTTCGCGATATGTGGCAGCGGAGGGAGTGTGACGACAATGCGCTTTCCTAGACGCCAAGGTGCGTTGATCGACGTGAGCGGACTCGCCCTCTCTGAGTGGGAGACGTTTGGCCTCGACGACGCCCAGGCATCTGAATGGGGACGCACGGGCTTCGACGCGTTTGAAGTTGCCCTGGCGCTTGGGGATGGATTCAACCTCATGTCCGCCGTTCACGAGCGTTCACTACTGCACCACACGGCGGCCGATTGGAGAGACGCGGGGTTGCGCAGTGTCGAGGGTTTGCACTGGCACCAGGCAGGGTTCAGCGTTAAAGAAGCGCTCCGATGGCGGGCAACGAACCACAGTGTTTCATCGGCGATGGCGATACGAGCAGGGTACGTTAAGGATGAATGAGAAACCCAATGAAAACAGGAAGAAGAACACTATGACTGAATCGGTCTTTCCAATTGCAACGCCCGAGATGGGACATCGACGTCACGAACTCGCACCCGACATCGACGATGCCTTTAAAGCATTCAGTGGCGCGGTCTTCGCTAGTGGGGCGTTGCCCGAGGTAACGAAGCAATTGATCGCCGTCGCTGTTGCCCACGTCACCCAGTGCCCATACTGCATTGATGGTCACACCCGGATTGCTCGACGCAAGGGCGCAACGGACGAAGAGATCATGGAGGCGATTTGGGTCGGTGCCGAGATGCGCGCTGGCGGGGCCTTTGCCCACTCCGCGATCGCACTGCGCGCCCTGTCGGACGCGCCCGAGAGCCGCACTTAGTAACTGAACACGACGATGCGGTGTGAATGATGTAGAACCGTTGCGCGTGAAGAGCTCTTTACGTACGTTCTCTCAACCCAGCGACGGCACTGGTGGAGATGACAACGGGTGTCGCTGCGCTTGGAAGGTTAGAAGTAGAACACTTCGCGGTGAATGACGTGGGACAACGTTGGTCTGGGTTCAAGGTTGTGGTTCAGACTTGCGGTTCTGGGTAGGTGACTCGACCGTCAGCGACGAGCGGCTCCGGCCCCCAGGCACCGAGTCGGTGTTCGATCACCTTTCCAGCACTCATGAGGTGGTGTACAGCCCAGTCGCGTGCGACGAGGGTGTTGGCGATCAGCGAGCGGTGACACCTCCACGGAAGCGCCTCGGAGCACATGAACGCGACGCGTGACGTTTGCGCCATGGTGGCGAGTTGGACAATCCCTGCTTGGTACTCGTTGCCAAGGGTGTAATCGGCGTAATTCCTAAAACTCGCGTTGCGCCACGCGGCGTTAATTGCCGGGTCGACATCGTGTTGTCGATTTCGTCTACCACCAAGATCACTTGCGTGTTGGTAGGTGATGGCGTCATCCGCTAACCACACACTCATCGTCTCACGTCCGAACTGCGGGCATCTGCGAGAGCCGGGATACGAGCGCACGTCGACGAGCGAGTCAATGGCGTGGTCGTGCAGTAAAGCGAGAAACTCTTCGGTCGAACGAGTGGAGTGACCAATAGTCCAGATCTCTCCGACTGTTGACTCACCGCCCTCAACAACACTCAGGGTCTCAGTCGTGCTCATGTGGAAATACTCACCCCTCGGCAGATTCGGATGTGCGTACCTCCAATCGAAATAATGGGATTCGCTTTACGCGACGTCTTGGCAAAGTACAAACCTTCCTACTACCGGGCTTCGCTAAAACGAGGTGCCACTATCGATGCGTTCTTACGACATTACAAGTGGACCTCTGGGTGTCAGCTAGGGCGTGGACTCTTCAGGGAGGAACGCTCTGCACCACATAGATGATGGGCGTGACGCGTCCGCGAACCTAGTCATCAGTCACGAGCACCGTCGCCCTGAATCACCACCCATTGTGGACGTCAATCAAGTTCCCGCGTCGAGTAGTTGTCGTAGCACGTAGGGAAGGATCCCACCGTGAACGAAATGAGCGGCCTCCGCCGGAGTGTCAATTCTCACCGTGGCAGTGAACTCGTGAGACTCGTCATTCGCGTTGATGCGCACTGTGACCTCGTGCGGTGGCGTGTCGACGCCAGTTAATCCAATGATGGAGTACAGTTCCTCGCCGTTCAAACCCAGGCTCTCGGCGGTGTCGCCGGACTGGAATTGCAGTGGCAGCACACCCATCCCAATCAAGTTGGAGCGGTGGATCCGCTCGAATGACGTGGCGAGAACTGCCTTGACCCCGAGGAGCATGGTTCCCTTGGCCGCCCAGTCCCGCGACGATCCCGAACCGTAATCCGTGCCGGCAATGACGATGAGCGGCGTGCCCTTGGTCATGTACTCGATGGCCGCGTCGTAGATGGTGAGTGTTTCTCCGTCGGGAAGACGCCGTGTGAAACCACCTTCGACACCGGGAACGAGCCGGTTGCGCAGTCGCACATTGGCAAAAGTGCCCCGGACCATCACTTCGTGATTGCCACGTCGAGATCCATATGAGTTGAAGTCGCCGTACGAAACGCCCTGGTCGTGGAGGTAGCGGCCCGCGGGCGAATCCTTCTGGATGACGCCGGCGGGAGAGATGTGGTCGGTGGTGACGGAGTCACCTAGGTACGCGAGCACTTGGGCACCCTCAATATCTTGCAATGCTCGTGGCTCACGGGACATTCCCTCGAAGTACGGCGGTTGGCGCACGTAGGTCGAGGCGAGGTCCCAGCGGAACATTTCAGACGTTGACACGTCCATCTCGCGCCACCTGTCGTCGCCGGTGAGCACGTCACGGTAGCTATCGGTGAACATTGAAGCTTCGACGCAGCGATCGACGACGTCCTTAACCTCAGCGGTGGTGGGCCAGATATCGCGCAGGTACACCGGAACTCCATTTCGATCGTCGCCGAGCGACTCGTGTAGCAGATCGGCGTGCATGGTGCCGGCGAGGGCGTACGCGATCACCAGAGGCGGCGAAGCGAGGAAGTTCATCTTCACTTCGGGGTGGATACGGCCTTCGAAGTTGCGGTTACCGCTCAGCACCGACGCCACGATTAAGTCGTTTTGTTTCACCGCCGCGCTGACTGCAGGGATGAGTGGGCCCGAGTTGCCAATACAAGTGGTGCAACCGTAACCCACCAAATTGAAACCGAGCTTCTCCAGATACGGGGTGAGGATGGCCCGATCGTAGTAGTCAGTGACGACTCGCGATCCTGGCGCCAGCGATGTCTTGACCCACGGCTTGGAGGTGAGGCCGCGCTCAACTGCGTTTTTTGCCAGCAATCCCGCGGCAACCATGACGGTCGGGTTTGAGGTGTTCGTGCACGAGGTGATCGCGGCTATCACGACGTGTCCATGATCGATGTCGTGGGTGGTCCCATTGGCTAGATGTGCTGTTACCGGGTTCGTCGGCCACGTCAGAGGATCCAAAGACGTGCTTGAACGCGGTGGATTATCGTGCGTCACTCGCGAGCTAATTGAGATTGGATCGCTCGCGGGGAATGAATTGGCGTCCGCCTCATCCAGTCCACCCGGGACGGGGTCAGTGCGCGACGTGCCCGCGAGAAGTGCGCGGAAAGTCTGTTGCGCATTTTTCAGCGCTATGCGATCTTGCGGTCGTTTCGGGCCAGCGAGTGACGGCTCCACCGTCGCGAGATCGAGTTCGACGACCTGGCTGAAGATTGGTTCGTTCTCGGGGTCGTGCCATAGTCCTTGGGTCTTGGCGTACACCTCAACGAGTTTGATCTGGTGCTCGCTTCTTCCGGTCAGGCGTAGGTAGTTCAAGGTCTCGTCATCGATCGGGAAGATGGAACAGGTAGAGCCATACTCTGGACTCATGTTTCCAAGGGTTGCTCGCGTCGCCAGTGGCACGTTCGCCACACCCGGGCCGAAGAAGTCGACGAATTTGCCCACGACTCTCGTGCGGCGCAACAGTTCGGCCACCGTGAGCACGAGGTCGGTCGCGGTGGTTCCTTCGGTCAGTTCACCGCTTAGCTTTAGGCCCACGACTTGGGGGATGAGCATGCTCATCGGTTGTCCGAGCATGGCCGCTTCGGCTTCAATGCCGCCAACACCCCAGCCAAGAACGCCGAGACCGTTGACCATTGGTGTGTGCGAGTCGGTTCCCACCAAGGTGTCGGGGTAGGCGCGATGACCGTTCGGGCCACTTTTGGTGAACACAACGCGCGAGAGGTATTCAAGATTGACTTGGTGACAAATACCCGTGTCCGGTGGCACGACCAGGAAATCATCGAAGGACTGCTGAGCCCAACGCAGCAGTTGGTAGCGCTCTTGATTGCGCTGAAACTCCAACTCCGCATTGACGTTAAACGCGTCCGAACGCGCGAACGCGTCCGCAATGACCGAGTGGTCGATCACCAATTCGGTGGGGATCAACGGATTAATTTTTCGAGGATCTGCGCCGAAGGTGGCCATCGCGTCACGCATCGCGACCATGTCGACGACGCACGGCACGCCCGTGAAATCCTGCATCAACACTCGCGCCGGTGTAAACATTATCTCCGCGTTCTGCGTCGCGGACGCGTCCCAGTTTTGCAGTGCGGTGATCTGGTTCGCGGTTATCACACGGCCATTTTCATTGCGGAGGAGGTTTTCCAGTAGCACCTTCAGGCTGTAGGGCAATCGTCTGGCATCGTCCAGCGCATCGAGTCGAAAGATCTCGAACGTCGAATCACCGACGTTCAGTTCGTCTCGTGCACCGAAGCTATTTGGGGTCACGGCCGTGACTCCAGCAAAACCCTTTTCGGCACGTGCGGTGGGCGGCGTAATGCGGTCATCCTCTTAGTGTGCCACCGTTTACCAGTCTGCTGGGAGTAGTAGGCAACCGCTAGTTGGTTCGGGTGTCCTAGCGTCACCGGTACGATTGCTCGGTGAACGACGTTGACGAATTGTGCCTTGCGAGCCGCGATTTCTTTGCTCGTGACGTCCTCGAGGTCGCGCCAGCCTTGCTCGGCTGTGTACTGCAACGCACTACAGCCGAGGAGACGGTTTCCATCCGTATCACCGAGGTCGAAGCGTACGCGGGCGAGCGCGATCCGGGCGCGCACTCCTATCGCGGCAAAACGAATCGGAACAAGACGCTGTTCGGTCCACCCGGTCACCTCTACTGCTATTTCACCTATGGGTTGCATCACGCGATCAACATCGTCGTGGGGCAGTTGGGACAGCCGTACGGGTGTCTTATTCGGGCCGGAGACGTTCTAGAAGGCGCCGGAGTCGCGCGAGAGCGCCGAGAGCAAAAGCCACGGAAGGTTCCCCTACCCGAGCATGGATTGGCGCGTGGTCCAGGGTGCGTCGCCCAAAGCTTCGGCGTGAATCTGACGAATGACGGTGACGACCTCTTCGCGGGTCAATGGCGATTCTTCAGTCCCCGAGATGGTGTCGTCTTACCCCACGTCGTGGGGCCGCGAGTTGGCGTCAGCGGACCTGGTGGTGCCGCAGCAGCGTTTCCCTGGAGATACTGGTTGGTTGATTCCCCCTCCGTTTCGACGTACAAGCCGGGCCACGCTTAACTCCGGCCTCCCCNGGACNCACACGGTGTTCCAGACGAGTTCGGTTCTCTTCCAATGAGTGCGGNGACGACTCCGCGACAGACGTATGGTTGGCTTGCTTTAGTNATGAATCGCACTCACGGCAATCGCTGACCATTGACTGGCACCTTTAAGGAGGTACGTCATGACAAAGAAATCGAATGTGCAAGTTCGCAGGGTGTATGACGAGAAAAAGGACGATGANGGTCTTCGAGTGCTGGTAGATCGCCTTTGGCCCCGTGGNGTAACCAAGAAGAGGGCGGCTCTAGACGAATGGTGCAAGGACGTGGCGCCGTCGACGCGACTGCGCCAATGGTACGCCCACGATCCCGCTAAATTTAGCGAATTCGGACGTCGTTACGGCGTCGAACTTAAGCAAGTCAGGCGCGGTCGGGCGCTAGAACACTTACGCGAAATGGCGGTAGAACGTCGTCTGACTTTGCTCACCGGTACCAAGGATCCGGAGATCAGCGAAGCTGCGGTGCTCGCGCGCATCCTTAATCGCTGAAGGGGGTCCGGCGCAATCAGTTCTACGAAGAAGGTGAATCGCCCGAAGAGTCGTGCCCGAATTGACGTGTCCCTTATTGAGTGCTGCGCGAAAAAGGGACCAGTAGATTCGACCATGACTCCGATCCACAATGAGAGGTCCACCGAGAGATGCGGGATTTGTCACGAAGCCAGATAGTCAGTAAATTCCGATCAGGAGTTCTTCGGCCCCTCGGTGTCAGCCAGTGATACCAGTAGCAACGCACTGCCCAAGGATCTTCAAGGAGTCATCATGAGAAGGTTCTCGATTAGTCCTGCACTCACGCTGAAGGGTCGCACGTTCAAGGGTCTTCGCGGCCTTTCTGGTAAACCTCTTCACCCACCCCTCACTGACTTTCCAATCGCCGCATACGTGCTGGCGGCCGTTTTCGACATCATCTCAGCGGTCGCCGGCAAGGACCACACCTGGGCTCGTGAGTTGTGGCACGCCGGCACCTTCACCTTCATCGTCGGTGTAGCCGTGTCAATCTTTGCGGCGCTCTCGGGGCTATGGGATTCGTGGAAGTCATCCGAAGCCGGGACGCAGGTGCGTCGCACTATAAACACCCACGCCACGGTCATGCTCACAGTCACGGTGTTGGCGCTGGCTGACGTCGCGTGGCGGTTGAGCGACTACCACACCGCGGCCGTGGCACCTATTGGGATCGTCGTCCTATCGGTGGTTATCGCTGTGTTGGTGTCGCTCGGAGCCACGTTCGGAGGTAGCTTGGTCTTCGAGTACGGGTTTAATGTCGAAACGGGGGGTGATCACCCTGCCTGGCACAGGTCTGAAATCGACGTATTCCCCGGCGAACACAACAAGGATGTCTCGTCGTGACCGACCTACACCGGTTATACGACGAGCAGGGTCAGAGCCCATGGCTCGATAACCTGACTCGTACCTATCTTCGTGACGGCACCCTGGCTCGCTACGTCGACGACGGCATCCGTGGATTGACCACCAACCCGACCATATTCGCCAAGGCGATCGAGGGGTCGGACGAATACGACGAACAGTTTGCCGCCCTTTGCGCCAGCGGCACTGCGATCCAAGACTGCTACTGGGAGTTGGTCATCGATGACGTCCGCGACGCACTCGCGGTACTACGGCCGATATTCGACGCAAGCGGTGGCACCGACGGGTTCGCGTCGATCGAGGTCGCTCCCGAACTCGCCCACGACACTGATGGCACAATCGACGCTGTCCGTCAACTTCACCAACGGATCGATCAACCCAATCTGTTGGTGAAGATCCCTGCGACTCCCGAGGGTATTCCGGCTATTCAGGCCATGACGGCTGAGGGGCGCAGTATCAACATCACGTTAATCTTCTCACTCGTCCGCTACGACCAGGTGATCGAGGCCTACCTGTCGGGCCTGGAGACCTTCGCCGCGGCAGGCGGGAACCTAGCAGCCGTCCGCAGCGTGGCGTCGTTCTTCGTCAGCCGGGTTGACACTGAGGTTGATCGGCGTCTCGAAGCCATCGGCACAGCCGAAGCGCTCGCCCTGCGGGGCCGCGCCGCCGTCGCCCAAGCTCGACTCGCCTATCAACTATTTCGCGAGAAGTTTGCCAACGATCGGTGGGCGGATCTCGAGGTACTCGGCGCACACGCGCAACGCCCGCTATGGGCGTCCACGTCGACCAAGAACCCCGCGTATTCTGACACGCTCTACGTTGATAGCCTGATTGGTCCCGAGACAGTGAACACCTTGCCTGAAGCAACCATTGCTTCGTTCGAGGACCACGGCGTGGTTGCTCGCACCATTGATATCGGCGCGCACGACGCGGGTGACGTCATGGATCGTTTGGCTGCGATTTCCATCGACATGAACGACGTGGGCCACACCCTCGAAGATCAGGGCGTGGCCGGCTTTCACGAATCGTTCGCTGATCTCCTCGACACTCTCACCACCAAATCCTTCCAGTTACCGAGACGCTGACGCTGGAATGGATTGGTCGAGCACTGTTCGGGCAGGTCGCCATTACCGCGTGAGGGCCACTGATCAGATAATTGACGTCAATCGTCTTGGCAGGCCCTCGTTGCTGTCCATTTTCGTCACCGAAGACTCCGATCGAGACCACACTCTTGGGTGCTTCATCACTTGAAGAAGTTGGCGGTTCTGTCTCCTGCGATGTCGCATCTTGCGTTCTGTTCGACCGGACCACTTGTCGATTCAGCGACCTGCTCGGTGCGCCTTAAGTCACCGTGACTGTGACAATCTCGGTCAGACTTCGTTCGAGCGAACCGGGCCGACGTCGATAGCGGTGCTGGCGTCGTCCAGACTGCTCGGCCCGAAGTTCGCACCCCAAAAACCATGATAAGGGCCCGACCGCCCGCCTCGCCCCAGAGGTGCTGAGCGTTGTCATCGCGGAGCCGCACTCCGTAAATGGTGGCAGACGGATTTCCAAGCTTTCGTTACGTCGCATGGGGTTAAACTCGCGTGATCCAACGACCTCGTCGACAATTGGAGGGTATCTCAATGGCCAAGAAATTCTCACGTGGAGACCACGTGCGTTGGAACTCTGAGGTCGGCCACGTGCAAGGCAAAATCATTAAGGTGCACACAAAAGATGTGGAGTACAAAGGTCACACTCATCGATGCAGCGTCGATGACCCGCAGTACGAGATTAAGAGCGACAAGACCGATCACGTCGCGATGCATAAGGGCGCCGCGCTGACGAAAATCTAATCGTTCGCTGCATTCGGCAATTGTCGTGGTCTCGCCGGCACAGTGAATCTCAGTGTGGTGAATGAGGATGTGTAGACCCTGCGAGCAGCGGCAATCGCGATAGTAACGAGGAGCCCATGAGTGACAGCACTGGTGGCGGACAGCGGGGTAATTTGTGAATGGAATGAGGGCTACGTGACCTCTCCCCTCCGATGGCAATCTGCCACCAATCATTGAAATTCACCGCGTTCAATGTCGCAGTCGCAGCAGTTCTAGTTGGAACGCTCTTGAGGCTCTCGATTGTGCTCGACGTTGTGAGCGTGTTGTTTCTTGTGGCGCTCAGCTTGTTTGCGTGGCCTACAAGAGGGATTGTCACGCGCAACCGGTCGGTCAGGTTCGTGTACCGAGCCGCGAAAGTTGTGTTCGGCGCCAGTGTTCCAGTGGGCGTACTGTTGACGCGTTGAGTTGAAGACAAAGTCGTCGTGATCTGCTGACGTGCCGTTTGTTGTAGATCTTCGTTACCAACGTTCCGCCACTGAGTTGACCTCAACGTGCGTCACGCTTCACCGGTTGATCTTGGCGTGCCGCGGGTAGGCTTTTTTCTAGTCACTAGTGAAAGAAGCCACCCATAGAACCCTCTATCGAAGCCAACCCCGGCGCGGCGGACGCTTCGTTCAAATCTTCAGTCCGCGGACCATCGGATCGCAAGCCGAAGCGTTGGCAAAGCGCCGAGGTACTCGACACCATTAGGGAAGCACCAGACGCCGTAACGTTGCGATTAGGTCTCGAGGAGTCCTTCGGGTTCTTGCCCGGCCAGTACTACAACGTGCGTCTTTCACTACCCGGCCGGTCGGGTAGTGTGCAACGGGCCTACTCCGTTGGGTCGTCGCCGGTTCCGGATCCATCGATCATTGATCTCGGGGTGCGCGAGATGAGCGGTGGTTTGGTCTCACCTCGTCTGGTTGGCGATCTCTGCGTAGGGGACCGTGTCGACGTACGTGGTCCGGTAGGACGTTTCACCTGGACGAGAGATGACGGGGGGCCGGTGCTCTTGGTTGGAGCGGGCAGTGGGGTCGTCCCTCTCATGAGCATGATTCGCTACGCCGTCGCAGAGAATCTTGATGTTCCGATACAGCTCGTGTGCTCGTCGAGCAGCTTTGACTACGCGTTCTACCATCGAGACTTGACCTCGTTGGCCGAGCAATTCACTTGGCTGAGGGTCACTCACACCTTCACGCGTGATCCGCACGATCCAAGGGCGTTGCATCATCGTCGAATTGACCGGGTCATGATCGCCGAGGCGGTGGCTCAACAGTTCCCCGGGCGTACGTACGTCTGCGGCCCGCCGGGCATGGTCGAGGACGTGAAAAAATGGTTACATGATCTTGGCGTCGATCTGACGACCATTCTTGTCGAAAAGTACGACTGAGCTTCTCGCATCGCCGACCTTCTTCGATGAGCACAGAGGAAGGGCATCGGCCCCTCCACGAACCCGCGTCTTCTGAAGAGGGCAACGAGACGATCCATCGCTGTTCACGATGTTGCGACGCAGGACCGTTGATCCAGAATGTTTGACGTTGCGTCTAGTGCTATGGAAGATGAGTGATCGTGTCGTGCTTATCGTGCCCAATTCCGAAGAGAGTTCCGCTAAAGGTATTGCGGCGAATTTCGCTCGGTAGCGTCGTGAGAACTCCGCCAAGCGCTCCGGATCGTGTTGGTACCAGAGCTGCAGCGCGGAACTTAGCGTGGCGTCACTGGCTCAGTCATCGCAAAAAAGGACATTTCGGGCGACGAGTTCATTGCTGCGTGTGCTGCCGCGCCTGTAGCACGAAAAGCGCAGCGAGTCTCGAACGCTTACGATCAGAGATCGTCCGGTACTTGCATTTGGCGCCGATCGATTTGTCGATGTTGCGCGTTTGTTTGTTTGCAACTTGGGCATGCATCCCGCATCGATGGAGACGTCGCGGGCGAGCCTGCCAAGTAGAAGTAGTGCCACGATCCGCCGTCCGAGTCCTCAATCTCTCGCACTTCAAACGTCTCGCGCCAGATGTAGCTGCAGTGATTGCAGGAGAATTCGTACTGCTCCAGATAACGATCAGCAATCATTACCAGCCACGTTATCGGCAACTGGTCAGTCGCACGCTCGCACCGACAAGCAATATTGCGCCTTGGAGCGGTAGCCGTCCCACGCGAAGACGCAGGATCATCAACGACTTAGTCGAGCGTGCCAGTGACTCTCCCGTGACCTTGTGAAGATTCGAACCGGGCAATCGGGATCGCTTGGCGGAGTGTTCTCAGCGTCAAAAGGGGTACGGCGCGCCACTCTTATGACGACTTCCTTCACTCGTGTTGCTCACGTGTTGCTCACGTGTTGCTCACGTGGTGCAGTGGTGCTTGAGCGCGAAGTCCAGTGTGGCGGCGAACGTTGTGTAGAGCAGCCCGGGGCCTCTGCCAGGCGAAAGAAGCCGAGCGCACGCTCTCCGAACGCGCCGAATTTGGGGAGATTGGGTTTGCGACTCACGTCGACTCCCGGAACATCTCTACGGCAACGAGTGGCGTGCGTACCGCATGCACCACGCTATGCCTCATAGTGTGGTGCACCCTTTCTTATTCTAGAAAATCAAAGCGACATGACGTGCTTCGAGTCTCGATTACGCAGTGATCCCGAAGGGAGCGTGAAGTCATGGCAATCAATTTCTTCGCGCGATCCTGCACGACTCCTGGTCGCATAGCCACTACAACTCGACGGCGTACATGGCGGTCCAACGCACCACGAGGCAACAGGCATCGTCTATCGTGCCGACGAACGTGACGAGCAAAGATTACGGTGCCGACCAAGCCGTAACGGTGCCCCGGAACTCGAATGATCGGTAGCTGGGAC
>JGI20189J14885_1000187_pt1 | contig 25071 bp, 33 predicted proteins | sample NGESurdeep072012_10_FD_14885 | JGI IMG/M metagenome (IMG submission 14885) | reverse complement strand
GTCTACCCCGGGGACGCCTGCCTCCGCGCATCGCCTGGCGGACTGCCAAACACCCCTGGACCACCCCCTTCCCAGAGCCGTCACCACACGCCAACTGCCACGTACGTCCCGTCAGCCACCGACCCGCAGTACCAGATGAACACAGCCCAGGCGGCGGTGACCTGGCACAGCGCGGCCGGGTCGAGATCGGAACGATCACGGCGCCGATGTGTTCGCGGCTGGGCTTCCGGTCATAGGCAGGAGGAGGTTGGAGTGCTTCCGATGGACTTCTCGAACCCCACATACCGTCTGAAGTTCGAGCCTGTTTCGGCAACAGCCGTTGCTCGTCCTGCACAATCCGCTCGTGGGCTCCAAGCGGAGGGACGTTCTTGGCGTTCTTGCCGTGGTCGGTCTGACCACGGCGGTGGCGGTGGTCGGCGGCGCCTCTGGCGACTTCCGATCGAGGTGGTACGCCGAGCTTCAGAAGCCCGCCTGGCAGCCGTCGGGAGCCACGATCGGGACGGTCTGGTCGGTACTCTACGTGAGCATCGCGGCCGCAGGTTCCATGCTCTGGCTGCGACGTCGGCGGGCGGGTCCCGAGCTTGCGACGCTTTTCGTTACCCAGTCACTGCTGAATGCGGCCTGGACGCTCCTTTTCACGCGCGCCAAACGGCCGGACCTAGCCGCCGCCGACTGCGTCGCGCTCACCGCGGTCAACGTCGGCCTGGTCGCTTCCGCCTGGCGAGTACGACGACTGGCCGCCCTCCTGCTCGTTCCGTACCTGCTCTGGACGGCCTTCGCGACCTTCCTCAGCTGGACGATCTACCGCCTGAACCGTTGATCGGGAGCCGGTTCAGTTCGGATCGCGGTGCACCCGTATTTCCTTAAAGATCCTCCTGTACCCCTCTGCGCGCGAGCGCCAGGACAGCGTAGATCTCACGAGCGACGTAGCGCCTCAAGCAGGTTATGGAACCTTAGTTGCTCGAGCGGCTTGCTCAAGATGGTCTCGGTCGTGATAGACGAGCATTCGGAGCGTCTCACGGACCGTCCGCTCCTCTCCTCTTGGGGTGATGTAGACCTTCTCCCAGTCCTCGTCCTTCAAGGAGCCAACGAACTCCATTAGCTTCGCCCGGCTGGTCAGGAATTCATCCCAGGTTCGCTCGCTGACCACCAGTGTTTGGGGCGGCACTGAAGGAGTCGGCGGTTCAAGCCCCTCCACGGCAGCGCGAAGGCGCCGGAGATAGCCGGCGTCCGCCCGGGCGAAGTGCTCAGCAACCTCCAGCACCCCCCATTCGCCATCGCGAGACGGGCCCCCGAGGCGCCTCAGCGCGTCAAGGATGGTCGGCAGGTCCTGGAGGCTCTTGGTAATTTGGCTTCGGTCATCCCACATGGCAAGAGAGCTTGACAGGTAGGCCGAGCCAATTTGTGCAGATCGGATCCGCGTCAATGCCTCACTGACAACGAGACCCCGCGCCATCGGTGACCGTGTGCTTGAACGTCGGCGAGGTGATCGTCGCCGTCCCAGTGCGCTTGCCGTGCCCGATCGTCAATCCGGCCGTGCTGTATTCACCCAGCTGGTCCATCAACGCGCTGACGAGGATGTCGTCGAAGAACTGATTGAGCTTATCGACCAGCCCGGCCGGCGGTCCTGACTGCCTGTAAGAGGGCAAAACTCGCTCCGGCCCGCTGCGGGCTTTTGCCGCCTCAGCCTGGGGACGATCAGAATCGGCGGCTAGCCCGAGTCCGTACACCTTAAGGAAATACGGGGCAGGCTGCGGCTATTGGTTCGAGTCCGTCAGGGTCTACCACCGTTCCTGGATTTCAGCCCGCCGGATCCGGGGTTGTCTCCCCAGTCACGACCCTCTCCATCCGGAAGCCTATTCATTTGGATCCCCGCCGATTTGCTTCTGCCGGATCCGGCACTCAACGATCATGAGTCGCGAGTTGTCTGGTCGTGCGCTCCGACGGACTAGCGAGAGTTGCAGCCACGCAACGAATCAGCAAGGGAAGGTCGCTGCTAGGCGCTCACAGCGAGAACTGCTCGCGCAGCGCGAAAGAGCAGAAGCAAGCAGACAGAGCTCGGCAGCAGGACGAACAGCAGCACGATTGCTCGCCCGATCTCGATCTCGGTCTCGAGACCACGGGGAGCGGCTGCAGCGCGTCCAAGGTGAAATACAGAATGAAGACGAGGACGAGCAGCAGCTCGATCCCGAGTAGTCCGAAGTAGGCCCATCTCCGTCGGGCGAAGGTCAGCGCCAGGGGCGCGCCTCCGAGAATCAAGCCAACGTCAACCACGGCAAGGCCGATCCACACGCCCTGCCAAAGAATGCCCATGTCGTGGGTGTCGCTCGCCGCCCAAAGGGCGATGGCGAGCTGGAAGTACGCAAAAGCCACGGCGATGCCTATCAGGCCGAGGGCTTCGAGGCCCAGCAGGACCCGGGCGGCAACGAGCGCGAGGCTCAAGGTTCGTTTCCGGTGCCGAGTCTGCTCCATCAATCTAAATATGACTCTCGCGCTCCACCTCCACTATCAAGCGCAGCAGCACCATAAACCCCAAGATCTCCCCTGCCGGGGAGCAGCTCTCTTGGGCTTATCGCCGCGTGGCCGGCCTCGGGTCCGAATGATTCGTTTTTGGCCGAATCATTTGTTATCAATTGGGCCCAGCGAGACATCCCGAGATCAAATCCCGTTGCCCTAATGCGCTAGGCGACCCGTCGCGCCCCAATATCTGGGTCGGACCCGGCTCGATCGCCTAGATGTTGGGGTGACTGCGACCAACTCTTGGGTCGGACTTCTTCCCGCAGGGGTTCGTACACCTTAAGAAAATACGGGGCATGCGGCAGTGACCTGGCTCAGTACAGGGTGGCTTCCAGCATCGGGGGTGGGGAGGAGGTGCGAGCGCCGCTGATGGACTTCTTAACCCCACAGCCCCGGACGGTCATCTAGAATCCGCCGCCACGAGCCGATGCCGCATCTGTCGCGGCCAAGGCAAGCCGGCCTCCCGGCCGTTCCGACGACCCCATGACCGACTGAACGATGCGAGTGAATCCGGCGGAGCGGAGCAGTGAATTCACCTCGTCCTCGGTGTCGTAGAGGCGAAACCCTTGTCGGGGGAATTGCCTCTGCGCAACCGGAGGCATGTCATGTCGCAATTGGTAACCGAGCGCAAGCAGTCCGCCGGGTCGGAGTGACTGGCCAATCAGCTTCAGCTCGTGCGCTGGGTCTCGCCAGAAGTAGAGGACGTGATTGGCGGCAACAACGTCTGCAGGCGCCAGTTCCGCGATCGCGGCGACACCACCTTCGATCAGCGATAAGCGACCACCCTTGACTGCCGACGAATTGCGCCGCCGCGATTCTGCCAGCATCGCTGTGGACAGGTCGACGCCCCAGATCTTTGCCTCTGGGAACGCGCGCAGGAGCTCCTCCAATCCGATTCCTGGACCGGGCCCTAGTTCGACGATCGACACAGCCCCGGCCGCCTGCTCTCGCAACTGACCGACGGTCCAGCGACTGAAGTCGGCGTTGGAGCGAGCCATCATGCGGCCTACGAGCAGGCCGAGCAGGCCGCTGGGACGGCCGAACTGGCGAGCGATGAGCCCACGCATCAACGAACTCCCAGTTCGCCGGCGGCGCTCGCGCGCTTCTGCATGCCTGCCAGCAGGTCACCGACCGAGTCGACCCATACGCGCTCTCCTTGATCGTTGGGCAGCATGCCGCAGAGCTCGAGCGTCGCGAGTCCAAGACACATGGCGTGGAGTTCGGCGGTCGCCTCGTTGACGTTGCCGCTCGGCAGCACGCCCGCGGACTGTGCCCGTTCTATCCGGTGGACCAGCCTGGTCAGCGCCTCTGCCGACATATCGAGAACCTCCTGGTTGGGTTGAACGGGTGACCAAACGAAGGCGAGCCGAAAGAGATCCCGATGCTCGAGCGCGAACCTCCGAAAGCCGCGGACCATCGCTTGCGAAAGGTCGAGGCCTGGATCGCCAGTCTCAGGAATGGCGTCCACTGCCTGCATGAGCAACTCGAAAGCACGATGGGCGAGGCCGCGGACCAGCGCTTCCTTCGAGCCGAACACGCTGTACACCGCCCGCGTCGAAGCACCGACCCCATCCGCGACGGTCCTGACCGAGAGTGCGTCGATTCCACGCTCGGCGACGATCGCCTCGGCAGCTTCCAATAGTGCTGCGCGAGTCCTTTCGTCGTGAAGTCTCGGCCGGCCCACTCCCTCAAGTATATCGCAACGCCGTTACGTTACGGCGAAACTTTATTGGCCAAATAACGAAGTTACTTCGAAGAATTGATCCAGATGTTCCCGAACGGCAAGCCACAGCCTGAGCGGATCGGGCCGATTGCCGCGCGCTACGGGCTGGGGATCGACCCGTCGACGATCCCGACGCTTTGTGCTGAACATGGCCTCAGGTTCGGGTAGAGCGGCAGCCTACACCTGACCTACGGCCCGCACGATTAGGAAGCTCGTGACCTTGCACCTCGGGGCCTAAGTCCGTACGCCTTAAGGAAATACGGGGCACGCGGCGTGGACTTGGCCAGTGTGGTGTTCGAGCCTCCGGCTCCGCGATCCAGACCGACTTTTGCCGTCCTTCAGCCGGTCCAGGGCGGCCCCAAAAGGACTCTGACGGCCGGGGTAGCATATAGGCATGCCTGATATTCGAAAGCGCTACTTCAACTCCCGCAAGAGCTACGCCGATTACTTCAAGGAGACGCACGACGCTGGGGCGCTCGACGCCAAGACCAAGGAGTTGATGCACCTGGCCCTCGTCCTGGCTTTGCATTGCGAACCTTGAGCGGTATCTCACTTCGCAGGTGCGAAGAAGCTGGGTGCCACTGACGAGGAGATCGAGGAGACGATCCAGATCGCAGGCGCCGTGGGCGCAGGTGTGATCCTGGCCATGGCGGACAGAGCCCGCGACGCAAGCGATGCCAAGCATTATTGGTGGCGGCCGCCGCGCCCGGAGTAGAAGGCTTCAGATCCGCCTCTGTCGTGAGTGCCGCAACGTGTCTGTCGGCAGGATCGACGGAAGCCACGTCTTGCTATCAATTACGGGGTCGTGATTACAGTCGCCGTCATCCTGAGCCCGCCCCGGAACATGTACCCCCCGGGTCCAGGTTGACATGAAGGTGAACGGCACTGACCTGACCCAGATCGGGCCCGCCGTTGGCGCCGCCTTTCCGGATATCGAGCTCCCCGATGCCGGCGGCCAGCCGATCTCCCTCCACGCTTGGAGGGCAGGCCGTCGTGCCCTGGTTGTGTTCTATCGAAGCGCCAAGTGGTGACCCTACTGCAAGGCGCAGCTCGTTGAGCTGCAGAAGGTATACGGCGAGTTGGTCCGTGCCGGCGTCGCGCTAATCGGAGTCAGCTATGACCCCCAGGAGGTGCTGCGGGACTTTGCCGCGGCCAAGGGGATCGACTTCCCTCTTTTGTCCGATGTGGGCAGCCGCGTCATCACCGAGCTGGGTCTGCTGGACCGAGAGCTGGAGGCCCACCACGCTGCCTTCGGGATCAAGACCAGTGCGCATCAACAAGGGGTCGCGTACCCGGCCGTCTTTGTCCTCGACGAGTCGGGGACCGTATCCCAGAAGCGAATCCAGGAGAACTACCGGGCACGCGAGGGCGCCCGCCAGCTGCTGGAGGCCGTGACCCACGGCGCGACCCTGGCAAGGTCCGGCAACCAGCAGGAGCTGGATTCCGCGCACGTAAAGGTCAGGGCCTACACCGATTCCGATTATTACGTTCGATGGGAGAAGACTCGGCTGCACGTCGAGCTTGAGATCGAGCCGGGCTGGCATGTTTATGGCCGGCCAATCCCGAACGGGTACACGTCACTGGCCGTCGAGATCAATGCTGAGGAGGGTCTGGCCGCCGGCGAGCCGGAGTACCCGCTGGTCCGTCCGTTCCGGGTCGAAGGACTGGATGAGGAGTTCAACGTCTACGAGGGGAGGCTGCACCTACTCATACCATTTGCTGTCAACGTGGCGGCCGAGACCAGAGCGCGGACGCTGAGGGTGAGCATCTCTTGGCAGGCATGCAGCGAGTCGGAATGCCTAATGCCGGCGATGCACCTGATCGAGATAGTGCTTGAGGAAGCCCCACCGGGCTGAGCTGGCCTCCCCCGTCCCCGGCGCGCCAAGCATCGCGCTGTTCAGCGACCCTGAAGGCCACGTTATCGGACTCACATACCCCTCGCCGCTCGCCCTCGGGTCTGGTTCCTGCTTCCGAGTGTGGGAGGTGATTCGGTATTGTCGGGGCGGGGGTAAACAAACCGACTGGTCCGTTTTGATAATGTGGATCAAATGCCGCGGATTTCGGAGGCGATTCGGGATGAGCGCAGGCAGCAGTTCATCCAGGCCGCCTGGCGCTGTGCTGCCCGAAAGGGCTACCGCGATACGACGGTTGACGATGTCTGCGCGGAAGCGGGACTGAGCAAAGGCGCTTTCTATGGCTACTTCGACAGCAAGCAGGCGCTCCTCCTAGCGCTGCTGGAAGAGGACGCCGATGCGGTTGACTCGGTACTCGATGATTTAGACGCGAAGGACATCGGAAGTGCAGAGCGATTGCGTCGGTTCACTCGCGCCACGCTCGCACAGGGCGAGGATCCGGCACATGTCCAGGTTCGCGCCGATCTCTGGACGGCGATGATGACCGAACAGGCGGTCCGCGCCCGATTCGCCGGAGTCGTTCAGCGCCGCCGCGAGCGCCTCCGCGCTTGGATCGAGATCGGCATCGCCAACGGCGAGTTGGAGCAGATCCCTGCCAATGCTTTCGCCTCGCTCTTGCTGGCTCTCGCCGACGGTCTGCTGCTCCACGGCGGCCTCGACGCCTCGGGCTTCCGCTGGGTCAATATCCGTAAGGCGCTCGACATTCTGCTCACCGGGGTGGTCCGGAAATGATGGACGTCGGCGCTTCACCCTCCATCGCGACGAAGGGGCTCACCAAGCGTTTCGGCAAGCTCACCGCCGTCTCGGAGCTGAGCATTGAGGTCGGACCGGGCGAAGTGGTTGGTTTCCTCGGGCCCAACGGAGCCGGGAAGACGACGACGATCCGCTTGCTCATGGGGTTCATTCGACCAACTTCCGGAGCGGCCACCGTTCTTGGTGGATCGGCGGCTCGCGATACCGCAATCCGACGCCGCGTCGGCTATCTGCCCGGCGACTTCCGGATGGACCCAGCCATGACGGGAAATGAGTTGTTCTCCTGGTTCGGTGAGCTTCGGCAAGACTACAACCGTGCGCGCATCGGCGAGCTGGTCGAACGGTTGCATCTGGATCCGACCCGGGCCTTCGGCAAGCTGTCCAAGGGCAACCGGCAAAAGATCGGCCTGGTTCAGGCCTTTCAGCACGATCCTGACGTTCTGATCCTCGACGAGCCGACGACCGGACTCGATCCCCTGATCCAGCGCGAATTCCTTGATCTCGTCCATGAGGCTGCAGATCGGGGGGCGGCAGTGCTCTTTTCCTCGCACGTTCTGCCCGAGGTGGAAAGGGCGGCAATGAAGCTGGCGATCATTCGCGAGGGAAAATTGGTGACAGTGTCCCCGGTTCGTGAGCTGCTCGATCGCGCTCGCCACCGGCTCGAGCTCCGATTCTCCGCTCCGATCACCGCCGAGCTGTTCAAAGGAGTTCCGGGCGTTGTCGAGGCTGAGGTTCGCGGCGACACCGCCACCATCGCGGTCGATGGTGCCGCAGGCCCGGCCATGGAGGCGGCACTGAGAGGTCCCGGTCTGTTACGGGTGCGCAGCGCGGGCGATGACCTCGAGGATCTCTTCGTTTCCCTCTACGACCATGCTCCGGAGGTGAAGTGACATGCTGTCAGTGCTCCGCCAGGTGCTTTGGCGACGACGCATAAGTACGCTCTGGTGGAGCCTTGGCCTGGTCGGCTTTGCCGCTCTCTTGGCTCTGGCGTACCCAACGGTTCGTGACAATAGCGAGCTCGACAAAACGTTCGCCGGCCTGCCGCCAGGTGTACAGGCGGCACTCGGCCTGGACCCTGGCAGCCCCTTGACCTCCCCGGTCGGGTACTTGAATAGCCAGTACTTTGCAAACGTCCTGCCGGTGATGTTGCTGGTGTTCGGCATCGGTCTTGCGGCGTGGTGCATTAGCGGGGACGAGGCTGCCGGAACCCTTGAGTTGCTGCTGTCCAACCCGGTGAGCCGGATCCGGGTGGCCGCAGAACGTGCCGGAGCTCTGGTGTCACTCATCGCGGTGCTGACGCTGGTCTCAGCAGTGACCATGGCCCTCCTATCCCCAGCAGTCGGTCTCACCAACGGCCTGAGTGTGGGACGGCTGGGTGCTGCGACGACAGCTACGGGCCTACTGGCCCTGACCTTCTCAGCGGTCGCGTTTGCTGTGGGCGCCGCGACCGGCCGTCGATCCATCGCAATATCGACCGCATCCGCCCTAGCTTTGGTGGGATTCGTAATCGAGGGGCTTGCCGCCCAAGTCAACGTGCTCCAGCCAATCCGAGAGGCATCGCCGTGGCACTGGCTCCTGGGCACCGATCCTCTACGAAACGGGCTGACGTGGCAGGCATGGGTCTTGCCTGTGATAGTCAGCCTGGTTCTTTTCGTCATGGGCACCGCAGTCTTCGCGCGGCGCGACCTGTCTTGAGGACCACTGTGCCGAGACCGAGGTCAACTCAGTCTTATGCGTGGCGATGACGGCATCCGACGGTGAGATCTATTTCAGCGTTCCATGCGTAGCGACGGTGAGGTGGATCCTCCCTGTCTAGCGTTGGAGATACCGGTGCTGGTCGGACGCTGCTGGCCGGCGGCTGCCCGCTGTGTAGCGAGGTCCTTGTGATTCACGGCGATGCAACGTGCTGTCCCTGCTGCGGGTGCCGGTGGCGGGCGACGATCGACTCGATTGAACTGCTCTGTTGCGGCCTGCATCCGATTCGTGCTTGCGCTCACTGGGTAACGATTGTGAAAGCAGCCGACCACATCCTGAACACAGCCGGGCACCAGAATGCCCGAGCACGACCTTAAGGCCAGACCCTTATCCCACTGTGTTACTTCGGCCACACGAAACGTGACGCCTGCCGACCGCGATGTCTATTTCAATGTCCCCGGCGCCGCCTTTAGGTAGGGGCAGTCGCCCAGTGCGCCGTGACCCTATTCGTACACCTTAAGGAAATACAGGGCACCCCGAGGATCGTGTGCACCAAGCGAGGTTGGACCGCTTCAATCCAGAAACGTGCCTCGATCCGTCGGGCCACCAACTGCTGCTGGGACGTGTACGGCGGTTCGGCCGACCCGCCGCGATTTTCTCAGGCGGCAGACTTACGTTATTTGTACGGGTCCCCTCGGCCACTCCGCCTCGAGCGACATGCCGTTGTTATCGATGAAACCCATGTTTCGGATCGGCCCTTGGTCCACGATCGGGGTGGTTTCGACGCCGTGGCGAGTCAAGCGCTCACGAAGCGCTAGCCCGGCAGCTTCATGCGGTAGCGCGAGCGAGATGTGCGAAAGGAAGGTCGCTCCGGGGTCGAAGACCGCGGCTTGTAGTGTCCGGCGGACCGAACAGCGGGGGCCTGCGGATACTCAAAGAAATGCAGGCCGGTTCGGTCGGATTCGCCATCGGGTCGCACCGCGCCGTGTCGCCCGTGGAGTTCCCCGGCGGGGGCGATGAAGACGACCGCCATCCCCAGCACATCTCGGTAGAAGCTGATCGTGGCGTCGAGGTCGCGCGCCACCAGGGCCACATGATGAACCCCGCGCCAGGGCGGTGCAGCTTGCGAGACATCAGCGGGGTGATCGGTCACTGGCATCATCCTTTTCATATGTCGCGACCCAGGCCCGCTCTCAGTGCGACCGCGATCGCCACCACGCCGACGACGAGAAGGATCACCGCACCGACCGTATGCGTCACCGACACGGGATGCAGGATCTCAGGCACCTGGTGCGGTCCGTCTGCCACGAGCGCGATCACCGAGTAGACGGCGGCCAGCCACGCCGTCCAGCGCTTTCGAGTCGCCGCCATCACGGCGGCCACGATCAACCCGGCCGCGCTCACTACGACCAGCGGCACCAGGATGGAGCGGTCTTCGAAGTAGATGATCACGACAAGAACCGCCAGCAGCAAAGCGTAGGCGGCGACCACGGCCGCGCTCACCATCAGCCGGCTGCGGGACTCCGAGCCGACCCCCGTCGGTACTCGCCGCGCCTCACTTTCAATCGCCATGTCTCCCGACCTCCCACCCAGAATTATTCGCTGCATAGAGTATGAAGCGAATACGACATAATGTGGACCGCTTGAACATGGATGTCAAGAGGCGCCCTTACCGGTCGGCCGCCCGCGTAGAGCAAGCGCAGCAGACACGACGCCGCATCGTTGCCGCCGCAAGCCGGCTCTTCGTGCAGCGGGGGTACGCCTCGACCAGCGTTGCCGACATCGCTGCCGAGGCCGGCGTCGTCAGCAGGACGATTTATCTCGACTTCCCGAACAAGCGAGCCCTTCTCGATCAGGCGATCGGGGTTGCTATTGGCGGCGACGATGCGCCGGTGATGCTTCGCGACCGCAACTGGTTCCGGCAGACGGTCGAGGCGCCTGGCACCGACCTCCCGGCGCTGTTCGCCAAGTTCAATGCCGCCCTGCTCGCTCGAAGCGCGGCGCTGCTCGAGGCGGCCGAGGCGGCCGCCTCCGCAGACCCTGAGCTCGCCGAGCGCCGAGACCGCGGCCACGAGAACAGGCGTGCCGACCTGCGCCGGGTCGCGACGGCGATCGCTTCCAAGACCGGCGCCGACGTCGACTACGTGACCGACCTCCTTTACACGCTCGGGTCGTCGGCCGTCTACGCCCTATACGTCTTCCAGTGCGGATGGTCGCCCAAGCGCTACGAGCGGTGGCTGAGAGAGGCGCTCGAAGCTGCGATTCTCAAGTGATCTAGCAGCTCCAGGACCCGCGACCTGGGCTCGAGGGCAATCGAGTCGAGTTTAGGTTGATGCACTCTTAGCAAACATGGGCACCCCGGCGATTGTGTGCATCAAGCGAAGTGGAGCTCGCTTGGCGTGATCTGATTGTGCTTCGTGCCAGTGACCGAGGCGTCCCAGCGGAAGGTCATGCGCGGTTTCGCAGATGTCGCCTCGAATCCCGCCGGGGCTACAGAACACATCCGATCGGGACGCTTGCCCTGAGTGGGGCCCGACCTCGGATTCCGCTAAACCAAGACTGGCAAGAGCGATCGTGTGCATCAATCGTGCGGGCTTCGTCCGGGTCGGTTACATGCCGCGACTTGACCTTGACGTCGATGCCTCCGAGATGCAGGATCCCCTCGCCCCGCGCAACCAGGTTTTGCGGCCAGTGGCGAGCCATGCCCCGGCCCGACAAGATGAACAAGCGCTCGCCATCAGTCACGACGAGGATTGTGACGTCGGAGGGTTTGCCGGTCTTGCGGCCATACGTCGTGAAGGTGATCTCTCGCTCACGGGCGGCCGCAACGATCACGTCATGAGAAAAGGCGGCCACCTTCACTCCAATCGGCCGCGGCCCCCCGGCGATTCCATCGAGGCATTGCCCACAGCGGCTCGTCAGGCGTCCCACGGAGACAAAGAAACCACCGAATGCCGCACGCTCAAGAATCTGAGTCCGTAACAAGGACGACCCGCGTAGATCCAAAGGCTGGCTGACTCTCCCAACGGCTCACCACGCGGCGCATGTCTGCACCGAGTCACCATTACGAGAGAGCGGCTACCACATACGTCAACCGGCCGCTTTCTTGACAAGCTTGCCGATTTTTCCTTCGATGGCGGGGGTGAGTCTGTTCACGGCAAAAGAGGTAGGCCAAAAGTCACCGTCATCGAGGTTCGCGTCCTGCTGGAAACCGAACGTCGCNTACCTTGACTTGAACTTTGCTCCACTCTGGAAGAAGCAGATAACCTTGCCGTCCTTCGCATAAGCGGGCATGCCGTACCAAGTTTTCGGACTGAGAGTCGGCGCCTTGGCTTTTACGATGGCGTGGATCCGCTCGGCCATGACGCGATCCGGTTTCGCCATTTCGGCGATCTTCGCGAGTACGTCGCTTTCCCCGTCCACCTTGCCTGAGCGAGCCCGTTGGCGCTCGTTGAGGGNCTCTCTCATCGCGGCTCGTTCCTCGGGTGACAACAAGGCGNCTCCCTTGCCGGCGGTGCGGCGAACCGACGTTTGCGCGGCCTTCTTTTTGCTCATGCTGCTCCTCCTCAAGGCTGGGCATTAGGGGCACGGCACACTGTTATACGAGCGACGGCGGGTCCACCTGGCAATCTGTGCGACTTTCGACCGGCGGCTGAAAAGCGGCCTAGACTCGGGCGCATGTATTTGCCGGACACGGCAACGCTCCAGCTGGCGGCGGTCTGGGTGAGCGTTGTGGCGGGCTTGGTTGGAGTCGCGAGCTTGTCGGTCGGCCTGTTCTCAGTCATGACCGGCAGGGACCACTGGCCCAGTCAGCTCCGGCGCCTGCGGCACCGGATACCTGCATCCGTGGAAGACCAGCGCCGGAACGGAATGGCACTCCTTCTAAATGGAGCGGCTGTGATGATCATCGTCATGGGCATCTCGATCGACAACTTCTCCGTTAGCGATCACAGCATGGGCGAACCCTTGAACACCCTGCGCTTCGTCATGACCGTGATCGGGATGGCCGGCGCGATAGCCTGCGTGATCGGCGCCTACAGTGTGAGCCTCACCATCAAGTACAACTACGGCAACCTTCCGGCGGAGGCGCCCCCGGCCGAACCGTAGACCCACCAGAGGCGGTGTGGTGCGCGGTCGGGGACACAAAGCGCTCGTCTTGGCCGCGACCCCCGAGTTCAGTTGATGCACTTTTCGCGAATACGGGGCACGCCGGGCCCTCCCCACCTCCATGGCGTTGTTGCCCTCCCCCTCAACACACGCACCTGACGCGCAGCTTAGAACCGATCGTGGGCCGGACAACCCTGCCTGTTAAGCCGGCCTACATCTCCTCCAAGAACTCGGCCACTTCGCGCTCGAACCCTTCCGGCTGTTCGACGAAGATCATGTGGCCCGAATCCCCCACGATCACCTTCTTCGCCCCCGTGATCCCCGACGCAATCTCCTCAGCGCACACCGGCCCGCAGATGAAGTCCTCCTCCCCCGTGATCACGAGGGTCGGTGCCGTGATCGCCCCCAGCTCACCCCGAAGGTCGAACCTCTCAAAGATCTCCTTGTTGAACAGCTTCAGCGCGTCGGCATTGGGCGTCTCCGCCTTGAGCGTGTCAAGGTACCCCGCCTCGGCCGCACCGTAGTGCGCGAAGTACAGGGGGAACTCCCGGAAGGTCAGCTCCGCCAGCTCCTCGTCACTCGAGAACTTGCCCTCCTGCTCCTCCTCGAGCGCCGCCGTCGCGTCCGGGTACCACGGCTGCCCCGACCTCTTGTCAATGCCCTCCTGCATGGCCTCCTGCTGCGGCTCCCCAAACCGCGCGAGCGTCGAAGCCAGGACCAGCCTCTCCACGCTCTCCGGGTGCCGGGCCGCGTACGCCTGCGCCACCACCCCCCCCGTGCGAGTGCCCCAGCAGCAGCAACCTCTCGAGCCCCAGGTGCACCCTCAGCTCCTCGACATCCGACACGTAATCCTCGATCTGGTACGCCCTAGGGTCCTTCGGTCGCCCCGAGTCCCCCGTCCCTCGTGGGTTGAGCAGCACGAGGGTGAACCTCTCCCAAAGGCCGGCCAGGTCGCCGAAGTACAACGACGAGAACCCAGGACCCCCCGGGTGGCACACCAGCACCGGACCGCTCCCCATCTTGTGGTAGCCCAGCGGCCGCCCATCCGCCGTCCTCATGCTCACGAAAGCCTAGGCTCCGGACTCCACCGCCCCCCCTCCTCCAGGTACCCCGCGGGCTGATCCGGCTCGTGACTCAGCACCAGCAGCCACCGATGCCGCTCCGCCTCCTCGAACAACCGCGCCTTCTGCTCCAGCACGCGCAGCGGATCCAGGTCCGCGGCCATGGTCCACGGCACCCGCAGGTGCGGGGTCTGGCACACGAGGTCCCCCGTCACCGCGCACGCCAGCTCCCCCGACCTAAAAACGATCACCTGGCTCCCCGGCGTGTGACCACCCACATGCCGCACGTGCACCCCGGGCAGCACCTCCGTGTCACCGTCAAGCAGCTCCACCACCCGATTGCCATCAGCGAGCGGCGTGAAGTCCTCCTGGTAATACGCCGACTGGCTGCGCTGATCTGGATGCAGCGCAAAATCCCACTCGCTCCTCTGGATGAAATGACGCGCCCTCTTGAAGGTCAGCTCGAGCCCTCCCCTCTCATCACGCCGCGTCAATCCACCGGCATGATCCCAATGAAGATGCGTGGTGATGACCGCATCGACCTCGTCAGGCGTGATCCCCACCTTACGCAGCGAATGGAGCAAACCCTCCGGTTCGCGCAGCGCCACCTGCCGAGCCCTCTTCTCATCGAGCTTTGTCCCGATGCCCGTCTCGCACACGACGACCCGACCATCGATCCGCGCGATGAGCCCGACACACGCCATGTCGATCATGTTGTTGCCGTCAGCAGCCCGTTTCTTCTCCCACATCACCTTGGGCACGACGCCGAACATCAAGCCCCCATCCGCCTTCCAGTGACCCGCGATGAGGAGATATAGCTCGAGGTCGCCCAGCTGCACGCGACTAATATGCAGCGGAACGGCGGCTTACGAAAAGTAGCCAGCGGCTATGCGTTTACCTATAAACTCACCAACATGCCGCGATCAATGTGGAAAGGCGTCGTCTCATTCGGAATGGTCTCGATACCAATTCGCCTGTATAACGCGACGGAGTCGAGCGCGAAGGTCTCGTTCCGCCAGCTTTGCCCCGATCACAAATCGCCGATCACCTACAAGCGTTGGTGCTCGGAGGGAGACCACGAGGTCGCCTACGGCGAGATCCTGAAGGGCTTCGAGGTCGGCAAGGACCGCTACGTGATCATCGACGAGAAGGACCTCGACAACCTCCCCCTCGCGACGGCGCACAGCATCGACATCACGGAGTTCGTGCCCGCTGACGACATCGAGCCCGGCCTCTACTTCAAGAACGCGTACTACATGGAGCCCGAGGAGCTGGGCAAGAAGCCTTATCAGCTCCTGCGCAAGGCACTCGAGACGACAGGCCGCATGGCGATCGCGAAAATCGCTCTGCGCGACCGTGAGCACCTCGCCGCATTGCACTCGCACGGACCCGGCCTGCTCATGAACACGCTCAACTGGCCCGACGAGATCCGCTCGATGGAAGGCCTCAAGGGCCTCGATGGGGAGGTGAAGATCAACCCGAAAGAGCTCGACATGGCGAAAGCCCTGATCGAGAGCCTTGCGGACACCTTCGACCCCTCCCGCTACAAGGACGAGTACAAGGAAGCGGTGATGAAGGTGGTGCAGGCAAAGATCGATGGCGAGGTGATCGAAGCCCCGTCGCAGCCGCAGACCGCAAAGGTGATGGACCTGATGGAAGCGCTCCGTGCGTCGGTCGAGCTGGCCAAGAAATCACGGAAGACAGGCGGCAGAGAAGCCCCGGCAGCCGAAGCAAAGAAGGCNCGCAGAAAAGCCTCGTAACCCTAATCTGAGGGTATGACCGGGGACCCTGACCAACTTCAAATAGCTCTCGAGAGCTTTCCCGCTGAGATCAGGCCGATGCAGGCGGCTTCCGCCGAAGCCCCGTTCAGCTCCCCTGACTACCTCTTCGAGGTCAAGTGGGACGGGCTCCGCTGCCTCGTATTTCGCGACAACGACGGCCATGTGCGCCTCCAGGATCGCGGCCTCAACGACCTGACCGCCGACGTGCCCGAGGTCGTCGCGGCGGCGAAACGCGTCCCGCCCGGCAGCGTCATTGACGGCGAGCTGGTCGCCACCGACAACGACGGGCGGCCGGACTACCCCCGCCTGCGCCAGCGCCTGGCCGGCGGCGCGGCGATGCGCGAACAGATCCCGGTCGCCTATCTCGCTTTCGACGCGCTCTACCTGGAGGACAAACCCCTCATGCGCCAGCCCGTGCTGAGAAGGCGTGCGCGATTGCAAAAGGCGGTGGAGCCCGGCGGCCATATCTTCGTGCCCGACCACATCGAGGAGGACGGGGTCGACCTCTTCGAAGCGTGTCTCGAGCGCGGCCTCGAAGGCGTGGTCGCCAAGCACAAGCAAAGCCCATACATCGCGGGCCAGCGCAGTCCCTTCTGGCTCAAGGTGAAGGCAGTAAAGTCGGATGACTTCGTCGTCATCGGGTGGACCGGTGAGAAGGCCTTCGATGCACTGGTCGTCGGCTACCACGAGGACGGGCGCCTGCTGCCGTGCGGCACGGTCGGCGGCGGCTACGACGACGCCGCGACCACAGCCGTCACCGACTCGCTCACGGCCCTCGCCACGGAGGACTCACCTCTGGAGCCGCCCCCGATCATGACCAAACCGGTCCACTGGGTCCGGCCGGAGCTCGTGGTCAGCGTCCGTTACTCGGAATGGTCCCCCGACGGCACGCTGCGCTTTCCGATCTTCAACGGGCTGCGGCCCGAGGTTCATCCAGCCGAAGCCGTGCGGCATCGCCCTCGCGTCGTGATCTCGGGCCATGTGAAGCCAGGCTCCCTCGCCTACGACCTCACTCGTTTTCCGTTCTGACTCAGCGATGGAACCTGGGTTCGATGTCGTCACCGGCGCGTTCAGCTATACGGGGCGCTTCATCGCCCGCAAGCTGCTGGACGGCGGCCGGCGCGTCCGCACCCTCACCAACCACCCTCAGCGCCCAGGGGCGCAGGAGATCGATGTCGACGTAGCGCCACTCAAATTCTCCGACCACGCCGCGCTGGTCGAGAGTCTTCGCGGCGCCGACGTTTTTTACAACAGCTATTGGGTTCGCTTCCCGCACGGCGGCGTCGGTTTCGGCGACGCGGTCGACAACACGCGGATCCTGATAGCGGCCGCCGCCGAAGCCGGGGTGCGCAAGGTGGTGCACATCAGCGTCAGCAATCCTTCTCTTGACTCGCCCCTCGACTACTACGCGGGGAAGGCGCGCACCGAAGAGATAGTTCGCGAATCCGGCCTAGCGTGGGCCATCGTCAGACCGACTCTCATCTTTGGTCCTGGCGACATCCTGATCAACAACATTGCGTGGCTGCTTAGAAATATGCCGGTTTTCGTGATCCCCGAGATGGGTCGCTATCGAGTGCAGCCCGTGGCCGGCGAAGATGTCGCGGAGATCGCAACCTGGGCGGCCGCGCAGAGCGAGAACGTGGTGGTGGACGCGGCGGGCCCGGAGATCATCACCTACACCGAGATGGTCCAGGATATCGCGATCGCGGTGCGCCGCAGGCCGCCCATCGTGCACCTGCCATCCCGATTGACGTTGGCGTTAGGCGACATCGTCGGGTTGTTCGTGCGCGACGTTGTGCTCACTCGCCAGGAGTTGGAGGGCTTGATGCAGGAGCTGCTGGTCTCCCAGGCGCCGCCTCGTGGCGCCCGCCGACTGGACGATTGGCTACTTCGCGGCACCGATTCATTGGGCCGGAGTTACGCATCGGAGCTCAGCCGCCACTTCCGGTAACGTGCTGGCGATGACCTCGATCGCACCGGGTGCGTCCCCCTCCGTCGAGGCCAGGCAGCTGGTAAAGAAATACGGGGTCGTGACGGCTGTCGACGGCGTCAGNTTTGCGGTCCAGCGCGGCGAAATCTTCGGCTTTCTCGGCGCCAACGGCGCCGGCAAGACCACCACATTGCGAATGCTCTGCGGGCTGCTCACCCCAACCTCCGGCACTGCTGTGATCGACGGGATCGACATTCTGAAAGACCCTCTCAGCGTAAAGGCGCGCATGGGCTACCTCGACGAGGAGCCGTTCGTCCACCCGCATCTCACCGGGCGCGAGTTCCTCAACTTCGTCGCCGACCTATACCGGATGCCACGTGGTGCGCAACGCGAACAGAGGATGGAGCGACTGCTCGGCCTGTTCGAGCTCGCGAACCGCGACGGCGAGCTGATCGGCGCTTACAGCCACGGCATGAGGCAGAAGATTGGGTTGGCGTCGCTGCTGATTCGCGAGCCCTCGGTGCTATTGCTCGACGAGCCGACGAACGGACTGGACCCTCGGTCGGCGCGACTCGTCAAGGACCTGCTCGAAGAGCTGGCCAGCCGCGGCACGACAGTGCTGCTCTCGACCCACATCCTGGAAGTGGCTCAGGCGCTCTGCCGGCGAGTCGCCATCATCGACCGCGGCCGCATCACCGCGACAGGGACGATGGATGAGCTGCGCGCCCAGGCCGGCAGCGAGCAGGCCAGCCTGGAGGAGCTCTTCCTCAAGCTGACCGCTGGGCCGGAGTCAAGAGAGCTCATAGAACGACTCCTGGCATGAGCACGTTGATCGGGACGCGAACGATCCTGCGCGCCGAGATCCTGGCTCTGCGACACCGCCTGATGAAGCGAGGAACCGCGCGCTTGACGCTCCTGGCGATCTTCTTGATCGCAGCCGGCATCTTCATCGGCGGCGGCGCGTTCAGCCTCGGCGCCGGCGCGGCTCACTTCCTTCCAACGGCGATCGACCCGCTGCTCGTCGGCGGCTTCACGGGGCTGTCGGTGCTGATGCTCGTCGTCGGGTTCCCGACTGTCATCGCAACGTTCTTCGTCGGCCGCGACCTGCTTCTGCTTACGCTCGCGCCTGTGCGGACGATCGAGATCTTCGCTGCACGTTTGACCCTGGCGATGGCGGCCAACCTGCTCATCAGTTCGATCCTTCTTGCGGTCATCCTGGGCGTTGGCGCCGGCGCGGGCGCGCCCGCCATCTACTTCGTGGTGGTGGTGCCACTGATATTCGTGCAGGTGCTCGCAATCACATGCGTTCAGGCCGCCCTCATGTCGATGGTGCTTCAGTGGGTGCCGGCGCGCAGGGCGCGCGACGTGGCCGCGGCGGTGGCGGGCCTCACCGGCGCCGGGCTCTACCTGGCGTGGAACTTGAGCCTACGGCAGTCCTTCGGCGGTCGTTCCCGCCAGGACCTCGCCAACCTCAGCACTTTGCTACAGCGCATCGACTGGCTGCCGCCCGCATGGCCGGGCCATGCTCTCACCGCCATCATCAACGGCAACCTGACCGCGGCCGCTGCCTGGTCGGTGCTCTCGCTCGTCCTGGGCGTCGTTCTGTTGGTTCTGGCCGCGGTTCTTTATCAACGAACGCTGCTGGCGGGCCTCGGCGTATTCGGCAGCCCGCAAGCCATATGGAGCCGCAAAGAGCGACGGCCTGCCAGGCCGGTGCGAGGAGCCTCGTCCCCGGCGTTCGCGATTGCACGCAAGGATTGGCTGGGCTTCAGGCGCGACATCAGGCGTTTGAGCCGGCTTCTTCCCGCGCTGCTGTTCCCCATCGGCTACGTGTTTGCGGTCTCGCGACCGTCGCAGCGCATGGGTGGCTTTTGGGCCGAGGTGTTCCTGGTCGGCTTCATGTCGATGTTCATGGCGACCTCGCTCGCCACTCCTTCGATTCCGAGCGAACGGCGCGGCTTTCAGCTCCTTCGCATGGCGCCACTGCCCATGTGGCAGGTGCTGCGCGCGAAGATTCTGCTGACGCTGCCACCGGTGCTGGCGATGACCATCGTGTTCAGCGTCGTCGTCGCCATCGTCAGCCATGAGGGCGCGGACCACGCCATCGAGCTTGGAATGCTGGTCGTGTGGCTCGGCTGCGGATTTGTGGCCATCGGAGTGTCGGCCGGCGGCATCGACCCGCGTTTCGATGCGTTGGACGACAGGCGCGCGGTTGGTCTCGTCGGCACGTTCGCGGGCCTTGGTGGCTCGCTTGGATTCGGGCTGCTCAGCGCCGGCGCGCTTGCGCTCTTTGTCTACGGCGGGGAGGCGATCGGCGGCGCGGCGCGCCTTGGCCCGATCCCGTCGACCCCGCAGCTCGGCGTCTTTATGTGGGGCACCGGTGTCGTCCTGGTTGCCGCCTCGGCCGCCATCGTCGCCCTTCTCCTGTGGGTCGCCAATTCGCGCTTGCGATCAAACGAGGTTGCGGTCGCAAACACTTAAGCGCTACGTGAACGGGTCCTCGATGAGCTCCGCGTCGAACTTGCCATCCCCGCTCACCGTCAGACCCACCACTGCGTAACGGATCGCGCCGCGCCATTCGGCGAGTGCGCGGTACTCGGCCGCCGCGGCCATCAAGGCACGACGCTTGCGCGGGCCGACCGCCTCGGCGGGTGTGCCAAAGGCGTCGTCGGTTCGTGTCTTGACCTCCACCACCACCAGGTTGAGTCCTCGACGGCAGATGAGGTCGAGCTCGCCGCGGCGAGCCCGAAAGCCAGAGCCGATGACCTCGTACCCACGACGCTTAAGGAGGTCGGCCGCCGCTTTCTCGCCGGCTCGTCCGAGCTCTAGCCGGCCGGCCGCGCTTGCTCTCGGAACGGAGCCCATGAGGTTCGGTGAATGGGGCTCGGCCCCAGGCGTCTGATGGCTGCACGATGGGCGGGCGTCGCGTAACCCTTGTGGCCCGCGAACCCGTAACCGGGGTAGAGCTTGTCGTACTCGACCATCGCACGATCCCTTGCGACCTTGGCCACGATGCTCGCCGCCATGATCGAGGCGCAGATTCGATCCCCTCTCACCACCGCCATCTGGGCGATCATCGCGTCGGGCACATCCCATGCGTCCACGAGCAGGTACTCGGCGGGGATCTTGAGCCCGGCCACTGCGCCGGCTGTAGCGAGGTGACGGGCACGCAACAGGCCCAGGCTGTCGACCTGGGCGTGGTCCACAGCGCAGACCGACACTGCCATCGCGCGGCGGCGGATGGCACGGTCGAGGCGCTCGCGCTGCTCCGCGGTCAAGAGCTTCGAGTCGTCGAGGCCTGGGATCCGCACACCGATGGGAAGAACGACAGCTCCGCCCACGACCGGACCGGCCAGCGGCCCCATACCGACCTCGTCCACACCGGCCACCACCTGGTAGCCCATCGCACTCGCCATGCGCTCGTATCGCCAGAGCATGTGGCGGCTCATGTGCCCTTCACCGTTGACCTGAGGTTACGTGAGCCCAGCCTGAAAGCGCCAGGCTCTTAACAACTCGCTATTCTTCGGCTTCCTCGGTGCTCTCGGCTGGCGCAGCTTCCGCCGGCGCGGCGACCGCGCTCCTGCGCTCTCGAATTCGAGCCGCCCTGCCGACCTTGCCGCGCAGGTAGTAAAGGCGTCCCTGGCGCACGTCGCCGTGGCGCAGGACGTCGATCTTGTCGATGCGAGGCGAGTGGATCATGAAGGTCCTCTCGACCCCGACGCCGTGGGTGACACGCCGCACTGTGAAGTTCTGGCGGAGCCCGCCACCGGTCACCCTGATAACAGTGCCTTCGAACACCTGGATGCGCTCCCGCGTGCCCTCGACGACCTTCGCGTGGACCTTGACTGTGTCGCCCGCACGAAGGGCAGGGACCTTTTCCTTCTGCTGCTCCTTCTCGAGCTGCTGGATAACGTTCATGTCTTCTTCAACTCCTTGATTTGTGAACCATGTCTTGCTGCTGCTTGCTGGCGGCGCCACTGGCGGATGCGCGCGTGGTCGCCGGATAAGAGCACATCGGGTACGCCCAGGCCTCGATACTCTGCGGGCCTAGTGAACTGCGGCCATCCTGACGGCTCGCTCGAAAAGGTGTCCTGAGCGAGGGACTCGGGGTCGCCGACGACGCCGGGCACCAGCCGCGCGACGGCATCGATCAGCACCATGGCTGGGATCTCTCCTCCGCTCAGCACATAATCGCCGATCGATACCTCGCGCGTCGCCAGGCCGGTGCGCACACGGTCGTCGATGCCTTCGTAACGACCGCACACGATGATGAGTCCCGGTTCGGCCGACAGCTCGGCCGCGAGCTTCTGGTCGAGCGGCTCGCCCCATGGCTCCATCAACACGATGGGACCCGTGTTGAACGGGCGAATCGACTCCACTGCCTCGAACACCGGCTCCGGCTTGAGCACCATTCCGGGACCGCCACCGAACGGCATGTCGTCCACCTGCCGGTGACGATCGTGGGTGTGGTCGCGCAGATCGTGCGCGTGGAGCTCGATCAGGCCGCGGTCCAGAGCACGGCCCACGACGCCTTGCTCGAACACGGGCGCAAACATCCCCGGAAAGATAGTGATCACATCGAATCGCATGGTGCTCATGCGTCCTCGACCTGGACCAGCCAGTCTGCGACCACGACTCGGCCGCCCAGAACGTCCACCTCGACAACTGCGTCCTTCGTGGCCGGGATCAGGTGCTCGACCACGCCTTCCCGGCTGACCCACACGTCGTTGGCCGGCCGCTCGAGAATCTCGGCGATTGTGCCCAGTGGGCGCCCCGAGCTCGTGAGCACGGCCAGCCCCACCACCTGGTGGTGGTAGAAACGGCCCTCGGCGAGCGGCCTGGCGGCCCCTGCGGGGACCTCGATGTACCGGCCGCGAAACAGGTCGGCCATGGTGCGGTTATCGACTCCGCGGAGCTTGACCACCAGACCCGGGTGGCCAGGCCGGCTCCACTCGACCTGGCGCTCGGCGCCGTCGATCAAGAATGTGGCTCCGGCGTCAAACCGATCGGCGAAGTCTGTCAAGGGAACAACCTTTACAGCTCCATCCAATCCGTACCCGCCTGCGACCTGCCCGACTCTGATCACTCCCTGTCGCCGCCTCCTGAAGGCCTTGCGCCCCGTGGTGCGTCATCTGTAGCCGACGCAAGGTCGACGAACACGCGCTTACGGTCGCGCAGCGATGCCACGCGGACGAGCGTCCGCACAGCCTCGATGTTGCGGCCCGCCTTGCCGATGAACCTGCCGACGTCTCCGTCAGCGAGTTTCACCTTGATCGCAATGGTCCCACCGCCACGTTCGACGGCCTCGACCACGACCTCGTCCGGCTTGTCGGCCAGTGACTTCGCGACGTACTCGACCAGGGCCTTGTAGTCGATAGCCGGCCCTGGGGGACCGGATGGACCTTCACGCCTGAAACCGCGGCTGTACGGACCGCGGCCGCCCGAGCCCTCACGCCGGGGCGGTCGACTTCCGTGTCTCTGCAAGTCGCTCAAGGATTCCCTCCCGCTTCAACAGGCTCCGCGCTGCTTCGGTGGGCTGAGCGCCCTGCTGGAGCCAGCGCACGACTTTGTCGCCGTCGATCTTGATCACCACGGGGTCGGTCATCGGATCGTAGTACCCGAGGTGCTCGATGAACCGGCCGTCGCGCGGTGAGCGCGCGTCCGCCACAACGAGGCGGTAAAAGGGGTGTTTCTTCGCCCCCATACGCCTCAACCTGATCTTTACCAACCTGGACCTCCTTGTCCAAACAGCCGGGCCACCCCGGCTTTTCCACTGCGGCCCCCGAATTGCTTCGCGAGCTTCTGCATCGTCTCGCGCGCCTTGATGAGCCGGTTGACGTCGGCAGGCTGCACGCCGCTGCCCCGCGCGATACGCCGCTTGCGCGCTCCGTCGATCAGCTCGGGGTGCGCGCGCTCCCGGGCCGTCATCGAAAGGATCATCGCCTCCATGCGCCGGACCTCGAGCTCGGTGTCCTTGCCGGCCAGCTGGCTCTTCACGGCCTTGCCTCCGGGGAGCATGTCCAGCATGCCTTCCAGCGGCCCCATCCCGCGAACCTGGCGGATCTGGGCGAGAAAGTCGTCGAACGTGAGGTGGCCGGCGCGCATGCGGCGCTCGACCTCGATCGCCTTCTCCTTGTCGACGTTCTGGTCGACGCGCTCTATGAGGGTCAGGACGTCACCCATACCGAGGATCCGCGAGGCCATTCGCTCGGCGTGGAAGACCTCCAGGTCCTGGGGCTTCTCTCCTGTGCCGGCGAACCTGATCTGCTGGCCGGTGGCGCTCCTCAGGGACAGGGCGGCACCGCCACGCGCGTCGCCGTCCAGCTTGGTAAGGATCACGCCGTCGAGGCCGATATTCCCGAAAGCCTCTCCCACCTTGACGGCCTCCTGGCCGGTCATCGAGTCGGCGACCAGGAGCGTCTCGGTCACCGCCACCGCGGCCTTCAGGCGCTTGAGCTCGTCCATGAGCTCGCCGTCGATATGAAGGCGGCCGGCGGTGTCGAGGATCACCACGTCGTTGTCGAGGCGCTGGGCTTCGCGTATCGCGGCAGCGGCGATCTGCTCCACGAGGCCCGAGCCTGAGTGGAACGCCACCTTCTCGCGCTCGGCGAGGATGCGCAGCTGGTCGATGGCGGCGGGGCGGCGGAGGTCGAGGGCGGCGAGGAGGGGGCGGTGTCCGTCGCGGCGCGCCAGGAGCGCGAGCTTGATCGCGGTGGTGGTCTTGCCCGAGCCCTGCAGGCCCACCAGCATCACCACTGTGGGGGTACCGCCGTAGCGGAGGCCTTCGGAGTTGCCGCCGAGCAGGTCGACCAGCTCGGCGTTGACCGCCTTGATCACCTGTTGGGGGGCCGTCAGGCCGGGGGCGATCTCGACGCCGGTGATCCTGGCCCGCACGCGCTCGATGAAGTCCTTGACGACCTTGAAGTTGACGTCGGCCTCGAGGAGGGCCATGCGCACCTCACGGAGGCCGGCGTCTACGTCTTCGGGCCGGAGGACGCCGCGGCCGGAGATCCTCTTGAGGGCGGCGGCGAGACGCTCGCCGAGAGTTTCGAACATCTAGGCTCCCAGGTTCGCCATGCGTTGTTTTAAGCCCGAGAGCTCGCGCTCCAGGGAGGCGATGGCGCGCCGGCGACGGCCGGCTTCTTTCAGAAGGCCAAGGCGGGCCTCGTAGTCCTCCAGGGAGCGGGTGGAGCGGCGCACTATGTCGTGGACCGCGGCCCGCGAGGTGCCCTGGTTCGAGGCGATCTCTGCCAGGGACCAATCGTTGCGCAGGTGGAGGTCGAGGACCTGGCGCTGGTGGTCCGTCAGGAGGGCGCCGTAGCGGTCGTAGAGGGCCAGGTAGCGGTTCCTGGTCTGGAGGGTGTCAAGGGCCATGCCTTGACAGCTTAGCAAGGCCAGGAAGGCAGGGGGGGCGCCGGGATCTGGCTCCGCCAGGCCCGCCACCTCAAGGGGGGACGTCCCCCCTCAGATAGACTCGGTTTCGTGCTGACCGCCGTGATCCTTGTCAAGGCCAGTCGGGAGGGGTTGGGGCACCTGGGACCCAAGCTGGCGGATGTGGCGGGGGTCGCTGAGGTCTATACGGTGACAGGAG
>JGI20189J14885_1000186_pt1 | contig 25150 bp, 24 predicted proteins | sample NGESurdeep072012_10_FD_14885 | JGI IMG/M metagenome (IMG submission 14885) | reverse complement strand
CTCGATCCTCGTCGCCGCGCAGGCCGGCAAGCCGATACGGCTGCTCGTGGGTCTCAACGCGACCACCAGCCCCGAGGCCCTCGCCAAGGTGTGCCGCTTCCCCAGCGTCGCGGCGCGTTACCTGACCCATCGCTTCCACGCGAAGATCTACATCTTCGATGGGGGCGTGCTGCTCGGATCATCGAACCTGACCGACGCTGGCATGGTCGCAAACCGCGAGGCCACGGTCCTTCTCGATCCATCCGAGGATGCGGAGCGCATCGAGGATGTGCGGGCGCTTTTTGCCGAGCTGTGGGATGCGGCGCGCGTGTTGACGTCGGATACTCTGAAGCTCTTCAAGCGGGAGCGGGACGCCCTGCGCACGGGTCCCGATCCTGACAGCTTGATCGAAAAGGCCATTGGCCGCGCTGAACCGGCAAACATCAATGTCGCGAGCCGCGCCCAGAGCCGCGAGCGGCTCTTCCTCGAGGGGCTGCGACGGCTCGTCTACGAGCAATATAAGCCGGCGTTCTCGGATGTTGGTGAGCTCCTCGCTGAACATGGGCTCCGCCGACCCGAGCTGAGCGCCGTCGGTCTGGCCAACGAGACAAATCGGTTCCTGAGCTGGTTGCGGCTTACGCACATCCCGGGAGAGGAGTGGCGCGATGCTCCTGCGCTAAGCCGGGAGGATCGCTCAGCTCGAATCCTCGAGTTCGGAGGCGAATGGGCAGAGGCCGCCAACAACCGAGTACCGGCAGACTATGTCGAGTGGCTCAACCGGGTCCGAACCGTGTTCGAGTCAGCGACATCCATTGGAGCGGCGTCGCAGGCGGAACTCACGAACGGCCTCATGTCGCTCCACGCCTTTTCCGAACAGCTCCGGTTCGTCAAAGGGGGCTTGGCCAAATTGCCGGTCGAGTTCTGGTCGGCCAATCGAAACGACGTTCGAAAAGTGAAGAGGACCCTGGCCCACCTCACCCACGGAGTGGGTGAATTTGTCGAACGACTACACGACGTCCTTTACACGCCCTCGTTCAAGCTTTCCTATTTCGGCCAGTTTTCGGCACTTGAACTAGAGGGAACGCTCAAGCCGGAGGAATGTCCGCCAATGAATGGACGGATGGCCGTGGCGCTTCGCTTCCTGGGGTTTGTAGTTGGAGGGGTCTGAGATCCCAAGCCAACTACGGACGCACCCCTCCGAGAGGTGCTGTCAGTCCAACGGCAACTTGTCTCCGCCTGGGCGCAGTGAGCCCAAACCCGACCTGGCCTTAGGCCATGATTGCCCGCCACTCCACCAGGGCGGCGGAGCGTCTCTGGCGGTAGAGGTCTCTGCTGATGAGGTGGCGCTCCTGACTAAAATGGTTGTGGACTGAGCCGTGGACTGAGGCGAATTTCTGGAGTGTTTTCATCCTCAGAAATCTGAGCATGGCCCGCTCTCGTCGTCGAAAGGGCAGGTGGGAGTTCTCGGCCCGGTTGTTCTTCCAGCGGCCGACCTCCTGTCGGTCCTTATTGCCAATCTCCCTCATGGCCGCGCCGTAGGAGCGCAGGCCATCGGTGACGATCCGTTGCGGGCGCCCGTGGCGCTTCATCGCCTTCTTGATGAACTGGAGGGCGGCTGCCTTGTCCCTCTCCTTGGTGACAAAGGATTCCAGCGCCTCACCCTCGTGGTCGACGGCCCGCCAGAGATAGCGCATCTCGCCGTTGATCTTCACGTAGACCTCGTCCAAGTGCCAGCGCCAGTGGGTGTAGGCGCGCATGCGCTGAACGCGCTTCCTGCGGATCTCGCCGGCGAACATCGGGCCGAAGCGGTTCCACGGCACTGTCAAGGCAAACAAGTAGAGCCCGATTCCAGGCCCATTCAGCCTCTCCTCAGTGACGAAAAACGTGAGCAAAATCAGTCACGCCTCGTCCAAGCAGTGCAAGTAGATGGTAGTATAAAACTTTGGCTTGACAGTGCCTTTCATCGCCTTCTTGATGAACTCGAGCTCTGAGGCCTTGTCCCGTTCCTTGGTGACAAAGGATTCCAGCACCTCACCCTCATGGTCGACAGCGCGCCACAGGTAGCGCATCTCGCCACCCACCTTCACGTAGACCTCGTCCAGGCACCACTTCCAGTGGGCGTAGGCGCATGCGCTGAACCCACTTCCCGCGGATCTCGCCGGCGAACATCGGCCCGAACCTGTTCCACCACAGCCGCACCGTCTCGTGGCAGATGTCGATTCCCTGCTCGAAGAGCAGATCCTCGACGTTGCGCAGCGACAGCGGGTAGCGGACGTACATCATCACCACCAGCCGGATCACCTCGGGCGAGGAGTCGAACCAGCGGAACGGGTTGTCGGGCTTCAGCGGCTTGGTCATGGCGTCGGTCTAGCTGCCGGCCCGTTAGCGCCCTGTGACTTTGGGCTGACAACACCGGAAAGAGCGCTTCATCCGCTCGATCGAACTGCTTGCCGATGGACTCTACGACAGTATCAGGCGGCATAAGGCTGGGGTTTCGCCCTCTCAGTTCCTGGCGATCGGTCCGCCATCGGCGAGCGCCCGCTCCAAGCCGAAGCGCGCTCAGCCGACGTGATCCTACGGACCGGTCCACCCGAGAATTACCGACGGAGCAGTTGTGGCCACGAAGGGACTCTGCGCTACAAGTGAGCCCGTGGAGGGCCCCGGACTTCGTAACAGTAGTTGGAATCATAACAGCATCCTAAACTCGCTATAGATTGGCTGCTGGTGTGGCGGCGTACCCCTCCGTCGGCGGATCGCAGGCCCGCAAAAGGGGAGGGGCTTGCATGTCGGAAAAATAGACATTATGCTGTCTCCGGGTCTTAGAAAGACACAGGCATGGCGACAACCACCATCGCGTCCCCGGTCATTACGACGGCGCCGTTTCCCAAGGCGGCGGTGGAGACGGCGCTTCGCGACGAGCTCATCGAGGCCATCAAGATCGAAGCCTCGATCAAGGGGATCTCACTGCCGTCCGCACCTGCGGATATCGCGAAGGCCTCCGTCCACGTCGACTCGCTGCTGACCGTCAGCATCTTGTGCGTCATTGAGCCCATCGTCGGGTTCGAGCTTCCGGAGAGCGTTGTGCGAACTGGCGGCTATGCGTCCGTCGAGACCGCGCTCGGGCACCTGACCCAGCAGATTGAAAAGCAGTGGATCAAGCGGAAAGGAGCCAAGCCATGACGAATGTCGAACTTCATCGCGAAAGCGACGAGGCGGAGCGTCGCCGCCTGGGTGACCGTCTCAGGGAAGCCCGCAAATACCTTGGCCTGAAGCAGGAGGAGGTCGCGGCCTACCTGAAGATCCCGAGGACGGCCTTGACGGATATCGAGAACGGCCAGCGGAAGGTGGAGGCGATCGAGCTGACCCGCCTCGCCAAGCTCTATCGGCAGCCCATGGCCTATTTCACCGGCGAGGATGAGGCCTCGGCCAGCCTGCCGGTCGATTTCGCCCATCTCGCGCGCCAGGCGGCGGACCTATCACAACAGGATCGCGATGAGCTTGGCCGGTTCGCGGAGTACCTGCGCGCCCGGGCCCAGACGGCGCGGGGCTGACGGATGGCGGCGGCGGATTATGCCAGCGCCGTCCGGGGCGGCACCCAGGCCGCGGCCAGGCTGCATCAGCGGCTCCCTCTAAAGGACCAGATCGAGGCGCGCGGCGGCAATGTCGACGTCTTCGGCGCCATCTACGGCATAGGCCTGCCCCTGCTGCTACGCCCGCTGCAGGGCCTGCTGGGCGTCTATTTGAGCGACCCTGCGCCGGGCGTCCTTGTCACCACGCAGCGGCCGATGAGCATCCAACGCTTTACGGCCGCTCATGAACTCGGCCACTTTTCCATGAGTCACCGGCCGAGCCTCGATGACGAGAGCATCCTGCTCCGCATGCCCATGACCGGCCAACCCGCCGGCGACTTCCAGGAAGTCGAGGCGGACGCCTTCGCCGTGGCGTTCATGATGCCGCGCTGGCTCGTCGGTTGGCACTCCGTCCGCCAAGGGTGGACGGCGGACCATTTCAAGCGGCCGAGCACGGTGTACCAGCTCGCGCTTCGCATGGGCGCCAGCTACGAGGCGACCTGCTGGACGCTGGCCCGGCACCGGTTCATCACCCAACCGGCGGCGCGGGGGCTCCTCCAGGTCCAGCCGCGCGAGCTGAAGGTCGCCCTGCTCGACACCTACCGGCCGCAGGATTACCGCGGTGACGTCTGGCTCTTGACCGAGCGCGACGCTGGAACCCGCATCGACGGCAGCCGCAACGACCTCTTCGTGCTCCGCCTCGAGGAGCACAGTGGCGGCGGCTATCTCTGGGATATCGATCAGCTCAAGGAGAGCGGCTTCGCCATCGTCCGCGACGCGCTTGAGGCCATCGATGGGGAGGGCGTCGGCGGGCCGGTGATCCGGCGCGTGACGGCCGAGCCGACTGGCGGCCACTGCGGCAGCATGTTGCTCGATGAGCGGCGCCCCTGGGATCCGGATCCCCCGCTGTTCAGCCTGAAGGTTGACTTCGACCTGACCGGACCCGAGCAGGAGGGGCTGTCGCGGGCCGAGCGCCGGGACCTGCTTGAAGCGGCATGACCGACATTGTCATTTCGGTCGACCTGCGCTCGCAGCTCGGCCCAGCGCGCNATCAAGGACCTCGGCCGACATGTCTGGCTTTCGCGGCGAGTGATGCGCACGCCGCCCTGCGCGGAGCCTGGGCGCCGCTGTCCTGTGAGTACGCCTTCTACCAGGCCCAGCGCCGCGCCGGCCGGACGCCGCACCAGGGCGCCTTGCTCTCGGTGATGCTGGAGACCTTGCGCCTCGATGGCCAGCCTGAAGAGACCGGCTGGCCCTATCTGCCGGCGACGCCGACCGACCTCGCATCTTGGAGCCCGCCCGCCGACGTCGGCCCAAGGTTTGGCCGCAATGGCGGCGCTTCGAGCCCAGCGCTCGCCGCGATCATGGGCGAACTCGACCAGGGACGCCCGGTGATCCTACTGCTGAAATTGTCCCGCGCGTTCTACATCCGCCATCCCGACGGGGTGATCGATCCCGCCGATGACGAAGCCCCAGATCCGGAGCGACGGCATGCCGTCGTGGCGGTCGGGCACGGCGCGGTGGACGGCCAGGCCGCGACCCTGGTCCGTAACAGCTGGGGGCCGACCTGGGGCATTGGCGGCTATGGCTGGCTTACGGAGCGGTTCGTGGGGCCGCGCCTCTTCGGCGCCGCCACCTTAAAGGAGGATGTCGATGTATCTGCCCGTTCCGTCGCAGCCTGACTGCGCCAGCGCCTGGCGCGAGGCGGTGCGGCGGGTCGATGCTGCGCCGGGACACTCCGCGTACAATGTCATCACCGACGTTGCCGACCCGATCGCGAAGGCGTCCCGCCAAGATCCGCGCGTCGCCGTCGTCGATGATTTCCTGCTCGCCCGTGACAAGTCGGTGGAGACGATCGCGAACACCATCTTCCCGGCCGCCCTCTATCATCGCTACGGCGCGCCGGCCTTCTTCGAGGTATTTCAGGACAAGGTGCTACCGAAGGTGCGCCGCAGCGGTCGGTGGTCCGGCTACTACTTCGAGCGCATGATCGCCTACCCCAGCCCGAAGGGCGCGCCCGCCAACCAACTCTGGGACATCGTCGAGCGCATCCGCGACGGTCACGTTCGGGCGCTCAACAAGTTCGAGCTTTCGTTGTTCGATCCCTTCCGCGATGTCGACGGCTCGTCCTATGGCGGGCAGTGCCTCAGCTTTCTGAGCTTCAAGGTTGAGCCGGGGGACCGCAAGCGCTTGGCGCTCACGGCCATGTATCGGAACCACTACTACATCGAGAAATTGCTGGGCAATTTGATCGGTCTCGGCCGGCTGATGGCCTTCATCGCCAAGGAAGGCGGCATCGACGTCGGGGCGCTCACCGTCATCTCGACCCACGCGGTGATCGACAATCCAAACGAGGCGCATCGTTCCGATATCGCCGGCTTGCTCGCCGCGTTCGATCAGGCCGCAACACCCGTTCTGGCTGCCTGATCGTCGAGCAGTGGCAGCTCCAAGGTTTCGCCGGATTTTGCGTCGTTGTGGACGCCATAGATCGCCCGGACGCCAGCGATGAATTCCGCTTGGCCGCCGTAGCTGGGGTGGCGCACGACGTGGACGGGAAGGTCGATGCCGGCGAGCGCCAGGCCGGAGTCGCGGCCGATCGCCACGATCCGACGCGGACGGATCATGGCGATCAAAGCGACCAGCAGCGGCCAGGTCGCCTCGCGTTCAGCGCGGGTGTGGCAGCGATTGGAAAGAGGGTCGTCCGCCTCGTGCGGGTGCAGTGGGAACACGTTCCACAGCACCACGGGCTCGCCGATCCGGGTGAGCAGGCCCCAGACGACCGCCGCCGTCCGTTCGGCCACGACGGCGCCGCGGGTGGCGCGATCCAGGGTGATCCCACCCATGAGGGCGCCGGCCTGGCCGAGGTGAATCTCGTCGGTCAGGGGGACGCCCGTGCGGCGACCGCCGCGATAGCCGAGATCCCGGGCGATCCAGATGGTATCCACGCGCTCCGCCAAGGCCGCGTCGAGGCAGCGCACCAGGTTGCGCGTCCGCAAGCGTGCGGCGTCCGGTCGATCATGAACGGGGCAGCAGTCGGCGTAGGGATTGAACACCGAGGACAAGCGCGTCCGAGACAGGGCGGCGGCGAAGGTTTTTGGGGTGTTCACCCGAGGGGCTTCACGGATAGGCGGTGGTTGGCCATGTCGATGCGGACACGGCCGCGCCGGTGTTGGCGGAGGAATCGGAAGGCGGCGTAGCCCTGGAGGATCGCGTCTTCCCAGAGCCAGAGCGGGCGCTCTTCGGCCTCATAGCCGGCCACGAATTGTCGGACGTGCTTGAGCAGATCGAACGGCAGGTCGCCGGGACCGAGGTTGTCGAAAAAATCGAGCTGGGCCGCCTGGCTGAAGATCCAGGTCGTCACGCCCTCTTCGATCAGAGTCGCCCGCGCCCCGTCCTGCGCCTCATCGATCTTCGGATCGCTCTTGCGCTTCAGGCGGAGCAGCGAGCGAATGACCGGCGACCAGTCCAGCACCGCCACATAGGCGAAATGAAACACGTCATGGAACCGGTAGTCGTCGGCGGTCATGGCGTTGTCGGTCAGCCGGTCGCCGATATTGACGCCGTTGCAGCGCTGGAAAACGTAGGTCTGGCCCCGGACCTGCCGTTCGAGGATGTCGATCTCGAGGTCGCGCGGCAGGCGCTCTTCGGGGTCGGCTTTGGTGTCGAATGGCTCAGGATGGGTCCGCTCGCGCGGCCAGCGGTCGAAGATCTTGTGGAGATTCTTCACAGCGGCCGCCTCGAGCGTGACGCCGGCTTCGTTGGCGGCCTGGATCAGGGTACGCAGGATGGCGACCAGCCGGCCGGCGAGGGCGGCTTGGTTGTTCGCCAGCCCGCCCGCCTCCTGGTCGGTCACAAGCAGGCCGACCTGGCCAGCGAGCTGGAGCAGGGTGTTTTCAAAGGCCGCGCTCGGCTCGGACTGCTGCGGCATATGCTCGGGCTGAAGAGCCGAGAAGGTGAGGGTGGCCTCACCGCCCTTCTGCCAATCGGCGTAGCGGCGGTCGACGTTGGCGGCGATGTCGCTGAGCGACGGGCCGCCCCGGGCGGCCACGGCGTTCAAGTACCACAGCACATCGCCGAGTTCTTCGACGACGGCGCCGGCGTAGCCAAGGTAGGAGGCGCGATCGCGCTGCTTCTTCTTCACCTCGGTGAGCAGGCTGCCGGTTTCCCCGAACAGGCCGAGCAGCGGGAAGGTCAGCGAGCCACTGTCGCTCTTACGATCGGTCGTCAGGGCCTGCGCGGCATAGTCGGCGACCGTGAGCGGAGCGAAGTCGTCGGTCATGCGGGACGCTTTTTCCGCCGGTCCGAAATCGCCTCGAGCGGCACTGGAATACCGTAGGCCTGCAGAGCGCGCAGCACGATGACCCGGATAGGCTCGCGCGTCTCGACGGCGCGAATGCCCAGATGCCGTTTGGTGATCGCCGGCACCTGGATCTGCAGGTGCTCGTCGACCTCATCCGGCGATGCGGCGGCAGGTTTCATGAAACCATTTTAGTGTGAAATCATGAAAACATGCAAACGCAGGCCGCCGCTTTGCCCTTGCCGAATCCAATGGTCGAGCTGCTCCGGAGTGAAATACATGGCCGGCCTACGCCACGTGCACAGCTAGGTCCCGCGACCAGGCGCCGAGTCCCGCGATCTGCAGGTCCAGCCTGACCGGAAGGCGACGATCGGCCAGATCGCCGATCACCTCCACGCTGTTCACCCGGTCCACGCACTGCAGCGGTGTGTAGGATTGGCCGAGGACAGGGTCGGCGTAGGGGATGCTGGCTAGACGGATCACGTCGAGTTTCATCAATTCGCCCAGCCAGGGCGATCCGACGAAGTTTGTCCAGTATTCCGCGAGACGTGAGCCGAAAGCGGTGTGGAACGGGCTTTCGCCTCGCCGCATCGACAAGTTGGTCAGCAGCTTCTGGGGAAGTGCGGCCAAGCCGCTGACGGTGGCGATGTTCCCGCCTTCGACGAACAGGTCGTGTTTCGTTGACAGCGCCAGGTCCGTCGGAAGTTCTGCGGCGGGGGTTCGGGGAAAGGCGGGCGCCACGTCGCACACGATGAGGACCTGGGCGCCGCGGCGCTCGACGGTGAGGTCGCCCGTAAGCGACCGGCCCTCGCCGAGGCTGTTGACCACGACATAACGATCATAGGCGGGGATCGCGGGCAGGGTGCCGGCGAGGCTGACGAGGTCGGCGAAGGCGCCGATGACGAAGTGGTCGATCCTGAGCCGCCATCGCAGGCCCTGGACCTGGTCGATATCCCCGACACAGACGATCCCGGGCCCGATCGCCAAGAGGTGGGGGCTCTGCGGCGCCGTCGCGGGCTGGGCGCTGAGGGCGAGCTGACACCGGCGTTCGTGATGGACCTTGAGCTCCTGCAGGGCGCCGACGGTGTAGGTGACGTCGTCGGTGTCCACCAGGCGGCCGTGGTTGGCGCACAGCCAAATGCCATTGCCGACGCCAGCGCGTTCCTCCGGTGTCATGTTCGGGTCGTAGCGGCGCCCGCCCAGCGCGGCGGCGCAGATGTGCGAGGCGGTGCCGATGTTGGAGGTGGCTGTCGGCGACTCGTCGCTCGGGCCGATCGTCGATCGATCGCAGATCGAGCAATGATACGCCGCGCGGAGCGCTAGCGCGGATCGAACGGCGGGTGAGAATTCGTCTCGGTTCGCCACCGATTCTGACCTTTCACATCGTGCGGTAGAGCAGCAAACCCGACCGGGGAGGTACCTGGGGCGTGGACGCCGCGATCCGCGAGGACATCATCACCGTCTTCGGCTTCATCGCCCGGCACAACGAATATCCTAGCGCCTATAGCTTTCGCCCGGAGTCTGAAGAGCTGGTGCGCCTTTGGCGTCCGCAGGTCCTCGATGAGGGCGGGAAATCGTCGGCCGAAAGCGTGGTGGCGGCGGGCCGCGTGCTATGCTTGGCGGCTCCGAACCGAGTCGGCGCCAGGCTATGAGCAAGCGATACAAGGCGAAGACCTGCACCTACTGCGCCGTCACTGGCATATCGGCCACGGGCGACCATGTGTTTGCGCGCGAGTTCTTCCCGATCGACAAGCGCCACAACCTGCCCCAGGTCCCCGCCTGCGAGCGGTGCAACAACGAGAAGGCGAAGCTGGAGCACTACTTGACGGCCGTCTTGCCGTTCGGCGCCCAGCATGCCGATGCGCACCAGGTGCTCAATGAGATGGTCGAACCGCGCCTGGCGAGAAATGTGAAGCTCCAGAAGGAGCTCAGCGCCGGCCAAGAGTCCGTCTGGGAGCGTCGCGGCGGCTTGCTTGCGCCGGCGATGCGGCTGCCATTCCAGGCCGACAGGCTAGAGACCTTGGCCGCGCTCTGGGCCCGTGGCCTCGCGCTGCACCATTTTGGCGTGGTGATCCCCGGCGATCACCACGTCATGGCCTCGATGATGACCGGCGTTGGCGACGCCCTGTTCCGCGCGCAGCTGCTGGCTAAGAACGGCAACCGGATTACCCAAAGCATCGGCGGCGCCTTCGAATATGAGGGCTTGCAGGGTGTCCAGGACGCTTACGTGACCGCCTGGCGCATCGCCGCCTACGGGGGGGTCAGGCTGGGCGGCGATCCGAGCGCTCCGAACGAGGATGCGCGCCACATCTGGGTCGTGTCATCGAGGTCGGACGCCCTGGCTAAGCTGCTCGAGCGGGAGCCCGCCTAGCGTGAAGGAAGAACACCTGGTCGAGGGGACGAAGCACGTCTTGCTTCGCTCCTATCTGGAACAGGTCATCGTTCCGATCTACCTCACGCACGACTCCGGCGACGTCGAGGTGCGGGGGACCGGCACTCTATTAGAGGTCGGCGCAAAGCTCTGCCTCATCACGGCGTCCCACATCTTCGACCGGTGCGACCTGGGCAAGCTATCGAGTCCCTGGGGTCGCAAGCAGGCCGCAACGGTGACGTGGGGCGAGTTCCGCTTGCGGAAGGCCCCCGAGGGTTCCAATCTCCCAGACGTGGCCATCGCGGAGTTGCAGTCGCCAGAAACCATCGCGGCGTTCCGCGCGAACTATCGACGGTTGACACTCGCCCAGGTCGCGATGCCGACGGCGGGTACCACCCATGTCCTGGCCGGATTTCCTGAAGCGACGGCGGCGGCGACAGAGACGACGATCGACCACGACCCCCTCATCTATTTCACCGAGATGCTGGCGGCGGCACCGCCTGACGAGGACCTGAAGGAAGCCAGGCAGCCGGCGTGGGACCTGTTCTTCGCCCTTGAGCGGCGCGGCAAGGTGATCGGCCGTGATGGGGCGATCCGCGAGATCCCCGACCTGCAAGGCGCAAGCGGGTGCGTGATCTGGGAGGTGACCGCGGGTGAGGGCCTATGGACGCCAGATAAGGCGTTGAAGGCGATCGGCGTGCAGCGGTCGGCGCTGAAGGGAAAGTGGTTCCGCGCCACCAACTGGCTCTCGGTCATCCCCTTGCTCGCGCCGATCGACGAGCGGGCCGCCCACCAGCTCGCGGTCGCGCTTGTCGGCGGGGACAGCGCGACGGCCATGTTTCGAGCGGCCGGTTTTGGGGTCTCGGCGTCGCCCGGATAGGTCGACGGGGTCTGACCGTGGTAAAAGCTCGCTGAGCGGGTTTTAGACCTCTTGATTGTCGATCCCGGAACCGACCGTGGGCTGGCCAGACGGCCGGCGAGACGCCCCGCTCCGAGTCACCCGCACATGATTTCCCCAGACGACTCGTGGCTGATCCGCGAGGGCTACATCCGGGACTTAATTAGAGACCAGCTTCTCACGCGACTCGACACATCGCCCGCGCCGTCCGAAGTGCTTCACGTGACGCGGTTCTTCGTGACGAAGGCGACCCGTCATCTCGAGGCGGCGGTGACGCTGGCCCAGGCCGGCTTTCACGAAGATACGCTCATGGTGGGTCGGGCGATCCTGGAGCTGGCGCTGCACGCCCGCTTTATCCTCTCGGGCCAGGACGACGCCGAGCGCACGTTCCGGGCTGCGTCGTTCATCTATGACGGAGATCGGCAGCGGGGCGCGCAACACGACCAAATTCAGAAATTGAAGGCGGAAGGCAAGTGCGCCTCATGGATATCGGGCCTGGAAGCCGAAGGGCTGTTCCAGCCTGTTCGGACACCAAAACCGCAAGGATTTACTGGACTGCCGAGCCTGGAGACGATGGCGAACGCTTTGGGCGGGGAGTGGGATTGCTTCTACTACTTCGTGTATTGGAGCGCTTCCAAGATCGCGCACCCGAGCGGCTTGGGCAGCCACAGCTACATCATGGACGCCGACGATGCGCGCGAGACCGAGCGCGCCATGGCGCTCGCCTTTCCGATGCACGTCCAGATGATCCTCGGCGTCCTCGACTTGGCCGGCCTGGAAGACCTGCACCCGGTTCTGGAGGCGGCCGTCAGGCCGTACCTGGCGGCTCATGGACGTTGACCGCGGGGTTGCGTGAGCATCGGCTGTGAAGATTCTCGCAGCTCAACCCTCGACGGTGGCGACGCCGGGCGCGTTGGCGAGCTGCGTCGGGAAGAACGACTCCAGCGTCGCCAGGGCCCGTAACGCCATGCCGGGTGCATGGAGGTGAACGCCGACGTCGTTCCATGGGTGGTCAGGGTCCGCGGACCCTGACGCCCAATTGAGACTGCTCACCACCACGTCGTTGTCGTCCCAGGTGACGAATTTCCCATGCAGCAGCGTCTTACCGACCTGCACCAGCCGCACGCCATTCGCCGCTGTCTCCACCTTGAGGTCGCGCGCGTGGCGTTTTTTGAGCGGGCCGGAAGGGAAGGTATAGATGACCGTGGCGGTAACGTTGCGAGAGGCCGCAGCTTCGCCTTGCAGGATGGCGCCAGGTCTGGCCGTCGCGCCTAGGCGATGGCACCCCACGACTAGGTTGCGATTCGCTTCGAGGCTCGCCCGGCGCATCAGTTCGTCGTGACCGGCGCCCACCACGATCGACACTTTGGTCGGTCCACCCCGAGCGGGTTCGCGGCGAAGATCATTGGCTGTGATCCCCATTTCATTGGCGAGCCGGTCGGCCAGCCCACGCCGGCCGACCACCCGTTGGAACACATTGCAGAGATCAGCCACGACGTTCTGATTGCGCAGCACGACGGACAATTCCACGGCGTTGAACGGCGAAGATATCCAATTGCAGGACCCCAAGACGCCGATCCAGTCGCCCTCCTCGGTGTCGAGCAGAAGGATCTTGGCGTGAGAACCGGTGCTGGCGTGATGGACTCGGAACTGGTCGCGCATCTCGGGATCGTCCCGCACGAGGGCCATGATCTCGCCCACCGCCACGGCGGACCGACTGGTCGTCTCGTCTTCGTCGTCGTCGCCCCAAAGCAGGTCGAACTGGACGCCACGAACGCACGCGTCGTGCAGAGCGTCTTTCAGGACCGCAAAGCGTTTGGTGTCGAGAAATGTGGAGTGGATGATCATCCGCCTATGGGCCTCGGCCAGCAGGCCGGTGAAAAGGTCGCGGTGTGCATCGCCGCCGATGACCAGGTCTTCCGCAGCGAACTCACAGTCGTGGGTCCTGATCGTCTCAAGCGGCGCTGGTTTCGGACCGCCGTAGGCGACCGTAACGCGGCCGGCCGGCTTCGCGGCCGCTTCAGCAATCAGATTGCGCAGAGCCGGACCCGCTCGATCCGGCAACCCCAAGGGTTCGCCGTCCAACACGCGGACGACCATAAACTCGTCATCGCGGAGGGTAGCGGTGCGAGAGTCGATACTGGCAACCTGTTCGTCCCATCCTCTGGCTGCGATCTCCGACAGGCGCGCCAGATTGTCGGCCTGGGAAAGCGACGGGCCGCCGCCCTCGATGGTCAGCACTCGGGTTCGCGGTTGGCGCCGGAGCTTCGACTGGCTCATCACCTGCACCTGCGCGCTAGGAAAGAAATCGCCTGTCGCGAACTCGACCACGAAGCTGCAGCGCCGACCGCTCCGCGTGGGGAAAACCGGCAGCGGATGGCCGCCCGTAACTGATGCCAGCCCGAACGCACTGGCGCGCAGCGCCGGACCTGCTTCGAGGAGTTCGACCTCTATGAGGCGAAACCGCATCAACCGCGCAATCGAGGCGACAACCACTTGGTGCGGAAGGTCGGTGAGCGCTGCGAGTTCCGTGATTGAACGCGCTTGCTGGGTGATCGTGAGTAGGATGACCTCGTCGATGGCGCTCCAGGCGCGGGCGCGCTCAATCACGACCGTGCAGCCGATGCGGGCGATGGGCACCGCGATGAGGAGGCTCATCGGCCCGCCTTCAGCGCAGCGGGCTCAAGGATGGTGGCGAGAGGCAGGCTGCCGCGGGTCTCTTCGGCGAGGCTGGTGATCACCGTCGTCATCTTGGTGATGAAGTCGAGGTCGTGCGCGCTTTGCTCAGGGTTCACGCCGCGAACCGCTTCCGTCAGGAACTCCAGGCTGCCGACGATGACGAGCTGGGTCTTCGCTCGGCTCAGCGCCACGTTCATCCGGCGGCGGTCCTGCAAAAAGCCCAAGGCGCCGCGCCCGGCGCGGGCGTTGTTGCGAACCAAGGATAGAATCACGATGTCGGCCTCGTTGCCCTGGAAGGAATCCACGGTTCCGACCAAGGCGCCGTCAGAGCGAACGGAGGCGAACGCCGATAAGTGAGACAGTCTGGTCTTCCGAGCGGCGTCCACCCGGTTCCGTAGCTTCTCGACCTGCGCCTTATAGGGCGTGAGGATCGCCAAGGTCGGCCGTTTTCCAGGCCGGGCGCGCAGATGCCGCAGTACATCGATGACAGCGTCGATCTCGGCCGGATTGTGCCATGGCGGGCGGCCCTGCTCCACGGCGGGCGGCTCACCGCGGCGTGGGTTGCTGACATGCCGGAAGTTCACCACCACGACCGGCGAGGCGGGCAATACGCCCTGGTGCTCGACCAAGTCTTGGCCTTGCAACGCCGTCTCGATTCGAGCGCCTGAGGTCGTTAGATCGCCGGCGTAGAACGCCTCCGACACGATCCGGGCGATGGCGGGATCCATACGCCGCTGCTCTGTCAGGATTGCGCTTACACGGCGGTGAGCGCTGTTGGTCTTTCGAAGACGATCGTCTTCTTCGACGATGGCGCGGAACGGGTCCAGCAGGCCTCGCGCCTCTTGGGCCGCCGCGCGAACCGTCGCCGGGCCAGCCTTCAGCAGGCCCTCGACCTCGTCGAGTTCCCCGTCGCGCAAAAGCGGGGCCAGGAGGGGCGCTGCCTGCCGCAGGGTCTCCTCGACGAGGCTGTGGTTGTCGAGAATCTTGACCATTCGATCGGCGTCGAAAGCCGGCAGCTGGCGATGGTCTCCGATCAACAGCCGCCGCCCAGAGAGCATTAACGCTCCGAGCAATTCCGGCCCGGTGGCCTTGGCGGCCTCCTCCACAATCACCCAGTCGAACTGTTCTCGCGCTTCGACCATCTGTTCGACGTCGGACGAGTTCACCGTCGAGACAACCACGTCCGCCGCGTCGAGAATCAGGTGCTTCACCGCGCCCAGGCTTGAGCGCGGCTCGGATAGAAGCGGCGCCTTTGTCGTCGTCTGATTGCGGATTTCCGCGGTCACAGCGCGGATGCGGTCCCGAACGGGCGGCGGGACCTGCGCCATGGCCTTACTGCTCGACAGGCGGCGTAAGAGATCGATGGCCAGAGGTTCGATTTCGTCGGCGCTCGACGTGTGGCGTTCAGGCGTGGCGGACCGGACGACCAGCAGGCCGTCAAGGCCGGCAGCTTGGAAGCCCTCCTGGATCTTGGCTTGCAGGTGATCGAGGGCGTCGTGCCCTTGAGCCGTCACGAGCATGCGGGTCGCACGGTCGGCGGCGAACCGCCGGGTGACGACTTCCGTCGCCAGCCGCGTCTTACCGACCCCTGGCGGTCCGACGACAAAGAAGCTTGGCAAGGTCTCCCAGATTGCGACCAACGCCTCCTGCTTGGGCTTGTCGAGTTCTTTGAACGCTTTGGTGTTTCGGTCCTCCGCGCTCAGAGTTTCGCGGCTGGATTGGCGCACGCGCCATGGGTCGAGCAGCATCTGGGCAAGGTCGATTCGAGTGTCGAGCGCTTTGAGGATTCGCAGCCGTCGCGCAATGACCTGCTCAGAGCCCACATCCTGCTGGCCGCGCAGGTACCACGGGCCGTCCCCGGTCAGGTCTTCGTCGAGCTCGAAGCGATAGGCGAGGGCGCCGCGATGATCGACCGTGTCGGCGAAGGCGACGGCGGCGTCGCTATGACGAGATGCCCCCAAACTCGCCGCAGTGCCGAGCCGCCACTTTGCCTCCGCGTCGGCGCCGGCCTCCTCGAAAAGACGCCGGAGCGCTTCTCCCGTAGTCGCCAAGCCCAATTTCTTCGCCAAACCGTCCCGCTCGTTCTTTGGGAGCGCGCGAATAACGAGGATCGGTCGGCCGTCCTCGCGAGTTTGTTTGAGGATCTCGACTGGGAACGCGTCGAGCGCCTTCACCACGGCCTCGATGACCTGGATGATCAACATGGCGTTCTTGACGCGCCCCGCCTCGGTGGGGGCGGCTGGCGCTGTCGGCGGGGCGGCGAACGTGCTCCAGTCGAGGGCGTCCGGTCCAAGTTGCGCGCGAAGGCGCTCCGCGTCCCTTGCGCCGCGTGTCACGGCGATCGGCTGGACGATGTCGTGCTGGTCGTCATTGCCTACACGCAACGCATCCACGCGCGGCGTCATCTTAAAGCAGATGGCATGATCCCAGGCCGCAGCGCCATTCGGCCGGTTGGGCCTCAGCTCGTAGACCATGTTCTCTGTCACTATCCGGAGGGTGTTCCGTTCCGGATCGAAGTCCGGTGCGGCTAGGATGGTGGCGCCGGACAGCAGGTCTGCCTGTACCCAGTTCTGCTGCGCGACGAATTCGTCGATGGCGACCGCGCCGCTTGTCGCGTCGTAGATCGTCTGGGCCAGGCCGGCCCGCGGATCGAAGCTGAGGACAAGCGTGCCTGCCCGCGTGGCGCCGGTCCGCGCCAACTGGGCCAAGAGGTCGTCGATCGCTCGCCGGGTCGATTCCGCATCGAGCTGATCGCGGCGCGATGGTGTCAACAGCCGCTTCAGAAGACGCTGCTCGCCCGCGCTTAAGACGGCCGCCGGGTCGCGCCCCGGCTTGGGAGATATCGCCCCGGCGGCGCTGACCGACAACCCGAAACAATCGGCGATTAGAAGGCCAAGTCGCCGCCAGTCCTCGGCGAAGGCGTAGTTCCCAGGTCTCTGCTTGGCGCTGCTGGCGCTGACCTGGGCGTGGGCGACGCCGGAGCCGGCGCTGCTCAACGCAAGACACCATTCGAACCCGCCCAGCTGAAAATCCGGCTGATCACCGCCCTCGGTCATGACCGCGTGCTCGCCAACGGCCCCATGCACAAGCCCTTGGGCGTGCACGATGCCAAGCGCGGTCACGACCCGGCGGATATTGCGCCAGAAAAGCGCCCTTGGCCGGGGCGCTGAAAGCATGCGCAGCCAATGCTCGCGGCCGACCCGTTTGCGTTTGTCGCCAAGCGGTTGGCCGACCCGCTCCAGCAAGACACCGAAGTTTTCCTCGTCCTCGACGAACTCGAGAATGTCGACAATGACCTCCCGCGCTCCGGCATAGGCCATGATCCGCGTAACTTGACGCATCTCGTGACGCCAAAGTTCGCGAAGGTCTCGGTCGAGATCACCGCCAGCCTTGCGCCAGAGTTTGAGCGTCCTCTCGGCCCCAGTGGTTCGCTCCTCGACCTCAAAGATAGATGATCGCAGCGCTTCACGATCGCCCGCCGCCACCGCCGCCTCGGGAAGGACAAACCGGTGGTCAAGGGGCGCGAGGCGTTGCCGTCTGACTTGGTTCGCCATTCTCCCTCGACCGAATCGGGCGTTGTCATCGCCACTTTAGCTGGCAAGCACCAGACAAGGCGCGATGCAGGCTCCGCCAACTCCTGGCGGGACGAGCGCTGAATATAACACATTGAAATAATTATATATTGCTCGTCTAAGCAACATTATTGGACATGACCATCGTCTTCATCGCCAGCGAGAAGATCCAGTTTGCCCCAAATCTCCAGAAAAGGCGCGAGGGTCATGATCTGCCCAGCGTCGAATTCGGTCTGACCAAGAGCCTTGACCTTGTTTTTCTTGACGCGTTTGCGAACGATGTTTGCCTGTAAGCTCAACATCTCTCCTTCGGAATTTGCTGCGAACAACACGAGCGCTTCGCCGCGATCTTTCGCCTCAGCCGCAAATCCGCTCTCGGGAAGGTCCTCCCGGCGCGCGGTCCACGCCTCAGAAATGTACATGACGCCATCCGCGTCGATCTCGCGCGCTCGGGCCGCCGTGTCGCGCATCATCATATATTTCGCACGACGATCAGTCGGCCACGCTCGAATCTGGTCGACAGGCAGCAGGCCCTTCCACAGCAGCATGATCGGTAGGTGGTAGCCGTCTCGAAGCATCACGCGACGGGCCTCGGCGAAGAACACTTCCGCCATCTCCCGGAAGGTCTGTGCCTCCTTGAGGCCCGCCCAGGCATCCTTGCCATAACGTTTTCGCGCCAGCCTCAAAATCTTCTGAGGGGGCGGCGCGCTCGGAATCCGCCCGATCTGCATCTCACGGCCATTGCTAACTGCAATATAGATGGTGCGCTCGCCCTCTGGGATCTCCATGGACTTGAGCCGGCCGTCGGGAAGCGTGTCGAGCAGGAGGTGTTCGCCTTTCCCGGGCCCTCCGTTCGGGATCCGAGCGCCCACATGGCGATGAAGGTCGACCACCATTCCAGCGAGCTGCCCGTAGACGTGAGCCAGGGCGTCGAGAATTTCGTGATTGGGAAGTTCCTCGTCCACCCAGCGGCGTTCGACGCACAGCACCCCGTGTTCGCGGAAATGGTCGTCGAGTAGGTGAGGGGGAATGGTGCGGCGGATGTCGCCCAGCGATGCGAACACACTGGCAGGAGCCCAGGCGGTCGAGGGATGACCGGCGTAGCTCGCGACCAGCTCGACCCTAATCTGGCTTAGCGTCGCCAGATCGCCTTGCTTCTCGACCTTGTTGCGAGCGTTGACCGCCCACCGCATCACCGGGTCGGCCTTAAACTTCGCCTGAGTGGAATCGTACCAGGCCTCGAAGTCTGGAATCGCGGCCTTGTGACTCTGCAAGACGAACGTAACGGTGCGGGCCGTGGTGATCGTGGACTGCAGCGCTACACGGAATTTCGCCGGTTCAAAGTAGGCGTTGCGCGTCTGATGCCAGAGCTGTCGCAGGTCGCCGAGGCGCCGAAGCACTGCGCCGACCGCGTTTGACACCTTGTCGACGCCCATGGCCGCAATGCTCCGGAGCCCTTCGAATAGTCTACACTTGCCGAATGGACTTGGTTCAGACCGGAACCGGACGAAGAGCAAAACGACGATGGAAATCAGCGACGCGCAATTTGCGCAAGTTGACGGGCTCGACATCCGTTGCCTTAAAGGACCCCAACGGAGGGGTTTGCCGCTGCTTCTCACGAGTCCGTGGCCAGAAAGCCTGTTTGCCTTTCACAAGATATGGCCACGGCTTACAGAGCGCTTGAGCGTCATAGCTGTGGATCTGCCTGGCTTCGGCCTTTCCCAAGGTCGAGCGGACGTCCTGTCGCCATCGGGCATGGGCGATTTCATTCCACGGCTCATGGGCGCGCTGGGGCTGGAGAAAGTCCACGCCGTTGCTCCGGATGTGGGCCAGGGAGCCTTCCTTTTTGCAGCGAAGAGCACGCCTGTGCTGTTCGAGAGCCTGATCGTCGGAAGCGGCGCAACGGCCGTGGACACCGCGGCGGCGACGCTTAAGGACCTCATCCTGGCCCCATCGCTCGCGCAGCTGGAAGACCAGGACGGATCGACCGTCGCTCTGGTCGCCATCGACCGGATGATGCAGGCTGAATTGCCGTCGGAAATCCGTGCCGATTACGCCGCAGCGTCGTCGGGGCGACGCTTCGTTGAGGCGGCGGCCTACGTCCGCGCCTAGGTCAGGAGTGAAACTCTGCCGACGCTCAGCGGAAAAACGCGCCTGTCAAAACTCAAGCCAATTCGAGCGCGGCCGGCAATTGGGGGGCAATCTCGATGAAACGCGCGACTTCAAGGCGGTCCATCTCGAGGAGCCCGTCAGTGACGCGGGCGCGCTCCGCAATCAGCTCAAGCCCTTTGAGGACTTCCGTTTGCGAAGAACGCCCGGCAACCAACGAGGCCATGAGGCACTCCGCTTCCATAATCAATGACGGCGCCGCGCCAGCGCCCGTGAGTTGAGCGACAAGGAGGCTCGGATCCTGCTGCGCGATCGCGGCCAAGGCACCCGCTTCCGGGCCGTGGGGCGCAAGCACGCGCGCATACACCCAGCCACTGACGCGGTTGGAAGCCAGCTGCCGCAAAAGGCGGCGCAGCGGCTCCGGGTCGTGGATCTCATCCGCTTTGGCAATGACATCCGCAGCTATCGTTAGATCGGGGTCGATGGATCTAAGCTGCGCGATCTCGTCGGCCGGCGACGGGAATTCGCTCAGCCATCTGTAATATAGACGCATTATACGTAGAGCGCAGCGTTCGCTCAGTGCTCGTGCGCGCCCAAAGGCGTCGCCTTTCGCCTCGCAAGCCTTTTCCCCTTCATCTAACAAATTGAGGGCGCGACCGACTTCCGCAAGCCGCGCCTCGTCGCCGGTTGGGGAGGAGGCCAGTGCATAGCGGATCGACGAGGCGTAGAGGAAAGAGATGTCGCCCGAAACGTCGTCCGGGCCTGGCTCAATCTTTAGCAGTTCGAGCGTCCGCGCGGCGTAAATTCCGGCGGCCGACCAGTGGCCGCATCGGTGAGCGATGCAGGCCGCAAGAAAATAGGCTTCGCTATCCTCACGGGATAGCAGTCGATCAACCTGCGCGAGCAGATCCTCATCGCCCGAGGTAATCCCGTCAAGCACCTCGGTGATTGAGAGGTCACTCAACGCCACAAATCGCGCGCGTAGCGCCGGATAAGCGCGTTGCGGCGCCTTGAACCCCTTACCGGCCCTGAGCACCCGCACGTTCAGACGGGTTGCGTAGGCGGTGTGGGCCGCCTCAATTCGCTCTAAACTACGCGCCTGGTGTTGATAGATCTCCTCGCGAAAATCGACGTCATCCCTCAGGAGCGCCTCAAGGAAATCGAACTCAGTAGTGCGTTTGTTCATGAGCCATGCGTTCAGCACCACGCCGGCTCGAAAACTGTCCTCCCAGAGCTCGCGCGCGAGATCGAAAGCCTTGCGCGAACCCGGGGCGAAAGGGTTAAAGCCATAGAAATCCTCATACTTCTGCCGAACCTCGCCCGGTTCCCGAGCTACTAGGCGATAGAAGGGTAAACGTTCGACATATTGGGGATCAGCGCGCTGCAGATTGTCGAAGAGGCTGTCGAGCGCGGCGAAGGCGCGTCGAGTGACCTGCACGCTTTCGACGTCGTTCGACTTTGACATTTCAAAACTGTTCAAGATCGGTGAATACTGCTGCGGCAGGCGAAGGATGAAGCGATCTCCCGGCGGCCGATTCGCGCTCCAAAACCACTTCGCGTATGCATCGAGCAGGGCGTGATCGGCGGTGACCAGTACGTATCGCCGCTTGAGGTCCGGTTCCGACCCTGCCTGCCGGTCCAACAGGATGGCTTGCGTGAGCGCCTGAGCGTCGCGATTTATCTTTTCGCGCTCTCTATGCGTGGCAGCCTTGCGTTCGTCGGAGATGCACCTCACCCATTCGCGCACCAACTCGGGCTCCGGATCAAGAATGTCTTGGGTCGCCTCTGTATGTAAGGCCAGTGGTCGGAGCAGATCCTCTTCGTACAGGCGCCTGAGCTGCACCGCCCACTGGAAAGCACCCTCCATGAGGAGTGCTGCGACCCGAGGAACCCTACGCTTCAATTCCTGCGCCGTCTGGACGCGGTCCGTCGCGCCTTTTCGGAAGAGCCGCACGACCTCGCGGGCCTCGCGGATCTCGCTGCTCCAATCGTCTACCGTGGCGGTGGGCTGTTGAGCGGCGCCGTACGTGATCGCCTCAACGATGGAACTGATCTCCTCGCCATGGGAAGGAGCAATGAACGATGGGCCGTGTTGCTGACCGGCTAGACCGCGCGAAAACAGGAACTCGGCTGTGATCAAGGCAGTGGCCGCGGCGCAGTCTGAACTCTGCTGGTCCCGGAACGGCATCACGTGCCGGGTTTCCGCCTCCGGACTGAGGAAGAAGCGGACAACATTAGCGTCCATTAGGTAGACGATCCTGCCCCCTGTCTCAGCAAACTCGAAGTCGGTGCGACTGAGTTCCAGACACCATCGCAGAAGAGCCGCATCCTGAAAGTAGTGCTCTGCCCGGTCTGACGCCCTTGAAGGCTTCATCAGGTCAACTCGTGTTGCGCGGCTTGGTCACGCGTCCGGCTAGGCGTGAAAGTGTACAAGGCCAGAGCAGTTTCGCCCACTTGGCTTGCATCGATCGGCCGCTGCCCCGCGCCTAGCCGGCCCTGGGGCGGTCCCGATAGTGTCCACACAGGCGCGGATACCCACGGGCCCTCCGCCCCCTGGGTTTCTTGCAATCGGAGGTGCAGGCTGAGCATGCGCTGCGCGAAATCCAAAGGGCGTCGCCGCAACCGGCCTACCTTGATCGGCTGGCGCTTCAGCGCAAGCTCCATCTGGTCACCCAGCATCTGCAGTACGGAACGCTCGTGCAGGTCGCGGCCTTCCCAGACCGCGTGCAGGGCGACCGGGGCGAGTTCCGGCCGCCAAAAGTTCGCCGCGCGCAGGTAGATCAGCCAATGCCGCACCTCACTTGCAGCGCCGAACTGCGCGCGAGCGGTGAGCCCGCAAAGCACGGCCTGCGACTCCTCCCCGTCTCGACAATATCCGCGGAGGCCATACCCGATCGCGTCGGAGACCTCGTCGAGTGTTCGTGCGGCACCCCCAAACTCCGCGATGAGCGGACAAGCCGCCAAGTCGTCCATCTCGAGGCCTTCTTCCGCAAGGCCTTCATCGGCCCACACTGGGGCTGCGAGGGCAGCGGCGGTGACCTTTACCTGGTCAGCCTTGCTTCGGACGTCCGACCGGAGACGCATCACACGGCTGGCGAACTCCGGGGATGCTGCACGCGACCGCATCCGGGCGATACTTGATGCTAGCCACGCGGCGATCTTCCGCAGCTGGTCGGATGCAGGGAACTCGCCGCCGCCCGCGTCGCGCTCAATCTCGGCGATAAGCTTCAGTTGCGCTTCGGGCGCCTCGCCGGAAAACCTGTGGAAGTCCGAGAACTCCTCCCAGGAGATTCTCGTCATGCGCCTCAGGTTCCGCAGCTCCGATGCCGCCGCCGCGTCGTCGATGCTCAATGCGAGACGCCAAGCATCATGTTGCGCTTCAAGGTGCTGTAGAATGCTCGGTTGTTTGCCAGCCAACTCGTCAGTCAGGCGCTGGACGTCAAGGGCCTTGAGCCGCGCACTCAGCAACTCCTTCGAAGAAGGCGCGATGCGCCACATCTTCCCCGGGCGGCCTTTCCCGCGCGGCTTGACCGGTTCCTCAACGAGGTGGTGCCGGTTTCGGCCAACCCAGGAGCGCGCCGTATTGAGTTTTGAATTCGCTGACCGCGCCAACTCGGCCGGGGTAAAACGTCCGAGAAGCAGTGCGCTGCCGAGCAATCGAACGTCTTCGTAGGCCATGGTACTTAACGGTCTAGGCCGAGGCAATATGCCCAATGCATTTCTGATCTTGTTTCATCAAAAATCGTCCTCGTCAACCGCGCGGTCAAGCAAATCGATCACCGCCGCGCCATCATCCCTCTCAACGGCGGCCTCAAGCTCCGACACTGGAGCCATGAATCCTTGACGGTTCAGGACGAGGCTCGACCAGTCAGCGCCCAGGGCTGCGAATTCGATCAACGAGAGGAACGTGGCCTGTTGGTCAAGGCTCAACGGCAAGGTGTTAAGATAGGTGGCAATCCGCATCGTTCGCGCCAGACCGTGCGTCCTCAGCCACTCTTCGAAGCGCTCACGGCCGCGTTGGCGGGCCCGGATGTAGCCCCGGTGGTGATCTACGGCGCGGCCGCCGTGCCCGACCAGTGCGCCGAGATCGAGGCGAGCCATATGGGCGGCGTCGGCCTGTGTAGCGATCGCGGCCGTCGCATGGTGAAAGGGCTCCGGCAATGATTCCCCTTCATCCAGCTTCTGCTTGAGGGCCAGGAATGCTGCCCGATCGAGAAACCCCTCCCGAAAGGCGTTGAACTCGTCGCTGGGAACGCGCGGCTTGATGGCGCCCCAAGACTCAGGCCCGTGCACAAATATTTCGTGGAACATCACATAGGGTAACGCCCCAAGATGGCTCTCGTCGAACAGATCGTCAGGAAGATCGATCGTCACCGACGCCCGCCGCGCCCAAATGGCGTCCTCGGCTGGAAAACGGGTCGCGCCCTCCACCTTCAGCGACTTCGCGACCTGAGTCGCGAAGTCGATCCTCAACTCTGCATTCTGCATTGACGGCACATGTTGGTAGAATTCCTCCGCCCACTCGCAGAGTTTTTCGAATAGGATCTGCATTGGCTTCCAGCAATAACCGCCGGTGGTAAGAGTCGCTCGGTCGAATATGCCCCCTGAGCAGACCATGCCTCCACAAATCCTGGCGCAATTCTCACAGCTAGTGGACATATTACCGGTGAACGCCGCGATTGCATGGTGACTCTCAAGGCCGTCTTCGCGGACTTTGAGCAGCACTTGTTCCCGCACGTTCGCGAGAAAATGGTCGAGGTTTTCACTGTCTGGCGAAGCATCGTTCGCATGAAAAAGGCCGCGCGCGATCACTGGCTCGAGACGTCGCGTCATCGCTTCGGTGCGGGTAGCGTGGTGCATGCGCATATCGAGCGCAATGTAGAGGCGCGCGAGAAAACGCTTTCGGACGCTCAAATCCGGATGGTCGGCGGTGGCCGTATGGTGAACGAACTTAACCAGGTTCGCCGTTCTGCCGGACCTTAGCACCGAATTTAGCCTGGATCATGGGCCAAATGTACGTCTTCCAGACCGCTTCCAACGCGTCCTTGGCCAAAGGCGTGGCGATCGCGATGACTAACGAAGTGACCTCGCTGCCGCCCGCCTCCCGCTGTGCCTTGAGCGGTGCTGGTCCGGCTACTGATATAAATCCGATCTCTGCCGCCGCGTCAGGATTCTGCTGGAGATCCCGCCAGACACGCGCGATCACCGCGTTGATCTCGTCGACAGAGACGGTCTGGCCGCCAGAGAGCGTCCTAAAGGTCGTTTCGGAAGATTCCATCGGCACCCCTTGTAGCCCCTAGAGGGACCACTACGTGAGCGTATTTTCAACTCTTGGGCAACGCAGGGTATCGCGCCAGATCGCGCTCATCCGCCTCTCAGCAAGTTTCCGACCCTCCGCGGCCGAGCCCTTTAATCGGAGAGAGCGCTCGAAAAGTGCTCTAGGCAAGTCTCTGTCGGTCTTCCTGGAAGCGGCACGGCATTGTCAAGGCAACGAAGTATAGGCTTGTTTCGGACGATTCCGAGCACCTTGTACGCGCAAAAAGTCTAGCGAAATCAGTGCCAGCGTGGCACCCTCTGAGGGCCCTGAACCAGTATTCGTCGTTGCCTTGACAATGCCCTTGCAGCCGCAGGCTGAGCCGCAAGCCGAACCGGAACTTGAGGCCGCCGCTTAGGCGG
>JGI20189J14885_1000184_pt1 | contig 25187 bp, 26 predicted proteins | sample NGESurdeep072012_10_FD_14885 | JGI IMG/M metagenome (IMG submission 14885) | reverse complement strand
AGGTCTCCCGCCGCTATAGCCGACGAGGCCGCTGGGATCCTGGCGCCGACGGAGATGGTGGTGGCCCCGGCAGCGGCGCTGGCGGTGGCCGGGTAGTAGGAGTTCACGACGCCGGTCAGAGCGGCGTTTGGCCCGTCGAGACCCGGCGTGACACAGCCCCGGGCAACAGCGGTTACCAGCTGGGGGGCTTGAAAGACCAGGGCTGCGCCCGCCACCAGGGTTGCGATGGCTGGCACCAGCCACGCGCGAAGGGGGGCCCGGGCCCGCCGCTTCAGCGGCAGGCGTGCGCTACTGCGCCACCCGTCGTCCGCGGCGGTTGGCTGAGCCTGAGAACTTGCTTTTCTGCGTCGCATTGTGGATCGCATCTAATTGGATCGGTAGCTCTATCACAAGTTCCGGCCCACGTAGGAACGTGACTCCGCCGCTAATCGCGGCTCAGAGTAGCTGCCAGGTACGCGCCTTGTCCCGAACATGCGTACGCTCGGTACTCGAGATCAAAGCTCGGAAAGGACGATTGGTCAGTCATTCTTGGCGATTTAACGCATGGCGCCGCCTCGCTGCTCGCGACTATTTATTAATGTGGCTGGCTGGTGGCTCTTCCTGTGCCATCCCCTGGCCGGGCGGCGGATTCGAGCCGTGGCGGCGCAACCCTCTCAGACCAGGGTCCTCGAGTCCGTTGCACTACAACGATGAACGCCCTCACCGCAGCTGCGGCCTTCGGCCTCCCGCGTCCATAGGCGGGCCAATTCGACGGCCAGACGCCAGTATTACAAGACGCGCGAGGCTGGGAGGGCTATTGAGTGATTATTCCGCAAGGCCAATTGCGGCCTGACGTACTTTCTGAATCCCACAGGCCTTCCAGGGGGGTCTGTATCAAAGCTCGAGCGCCTCGTCCAGCCGCGACAAGAGATCGCGCGGCGAAAAAGGCTTGGTCAAGTAGGCATCGGCGCCGGCGACTAACCCTGCTCTGATGTCGGATTCCTGAGCTGACGCCGTCAGCAGTATTACTCGGGTCGCGGTGAGGTTAGGGTCTGATTTGATCGCATGCAAAATCTCCAGACCCGTCCGCCCCGGCATCTGTACGTCGAGGAGGACCAATGACGGCCGGTGCTCTTGGATCAAAGACCAGGCCTCGTCACCATCGCAAGCTTCGACGACGTTGTAGTCGTCGGTCCCGACAGTTGCGCGCACCAGGATGCGAAGGCTAGGTTCGTCATCGGCGATGATCACGGTGCGGCGGATGCGTGCGGAGGCGGTCGGGTTGTTCCTCACTAATGCGCTTCCCGAGGCGTGAGGGCGTCTGCGATGAAAGCCGCCGCCTCTTTTGCGGCGCCTGAGTGCTTCTTCAGCACCGCTACCGCACCCGCTGTGCGCAGTGCAAGAGTTTCTGTGGCGTCGAGTTCCTTGATGGTCACCACCACTACCGGAAGCTCGCCGCGAGAAGCGCGCAATCGGGCGAGGAAGTCCTCGCCGCTGGCTGCCGGCAAAAGCAGGTCGAGTACTACGGCGCGCGCCGCCATCTGTCCGATGAGTTGATCGGCCGTCTCAGCATCAGGAGCCCAAACTGAGCTCAGGCCCTTAAGCGCGAGCTCGGCTTCCAGGAGTCGCGCGAAGCCGGAGTCGTCTTCGACGATGAGAACGTCTCCCAACTTGGCACCGGGGCTGGCTGCGCGCAACGTGAAGTGAAAGCGAGAACCTTGCCCTAGCCCTCCCGACTCGACGCCGACGCGGCCCCCATGCGCTTCGATGATTCGTCGGCTGATGGCCAGGCCTAGACCTGTACCCGAGATCAGCCGGCGGTCGGCGTTGGCGACGCGGTAAAACTTGAAGAAAAGCTTGGATAGCGCCTCGGCGGGGATGCCGAGCCCGTGATCCTGGATTGAAACTTCAACAGCGTCGCCAATGACGCTGGCGCCTATTCGGATCGCGCCTCCGGCGGGCGAGTACTTGCGCGCATTCGACAGCAAGTTGATGAGGACCTGGAGGATTGCATTGGCGTCGGCCATCACCAGTGGAAGGTCTTTTGGCAAATCGATTTCGATCGGCGTTCGAGGGTTATCGCCCGCAGTGGTTACTGCGCGCGCGATGAGCGTCCGCAAGTCAGCCGGGCCGAGATCCAGCCCCTTGTACCCCCCTTCCATTCGCTGGAGGTCAAGGAAGTCATTGATGAGCTCCGTGAGGCGCCGGCCTTCGTGGAGCATGGTTTCGAGGTACTGGTCTTGTTGCGCTTCTGAGAATTCGCGAGTAAGGAGCAGCTCCGTGAAGCCGACCAGGCTTGCGAGTGGGGTGCGGAGCTCGTGGCTTACCATCGCAATCAGCTCGTCCTTCGCTCGGTCCAGCTCTTTCGCCGCAGTGATGTCGTGGAGCACCATCACAAAGCCGACCTGCCCGCGCTCAGATGTCAAAACGGCGGGGGAAACGGTGACTTCGAGTTCCCGACGGGGGTCGAGGATTGTCATCGCGAAACGGAAGGACTCGGCTGGCAAGCGAGAGGCTCGCTCGAAGTGGGGCTGGAGACCGGGACTATCCTCCACCCGGGCAGCGAACAACGCCCCCAGCAGTCTCATCGGCTGTCCCAGGGCTTGTTCAACAGAGATCCCAGTCAAACGACTGGCCTCTTGGTTCCAATGTGCCACTACATGCTCACGATCAACGAGGATCACCCCGACGCCGATCGCATCGATCAGAGCCGTGAGCAAGGCCAGACGAGTCGCAGCGGAGAGATTCGCATCTTTGAGATCGGCCTCTGCTCTGACTTCTTGTGTGACGTCGCGCCCCACCGCGTAGATCAGTCCCGCCGGTTCCGCCGGAATCGCCGTCCAGGCCAGCCAGCGGTACGTGCCATCGCGGCATTCGTAGCGATTCTTGAAGTTAACAATCTTGGCCCCTTTGGCGAGCTTCTCGACCACGTCGACTGTCGCGAGTCGGTCGTCAGGATGGACGAAATCGAGGAAGGGTCGCGCCATAAGCTCGGCATCCGTGAAGCCGAGCGTTTGGGTCCATGCAGGATTGAGATGCTTGAAGAAACCGTCATACCCAGCCACGCAAAGCATGTCAACGGAGAGCGAAAAGAAGCTTTCGTACATGGCGCCTGGCATCATCGAAGAACTCATTTCTGACCGAGCAGTCGACGGAGCATCAGGCCAGGTCACAGCGATCCCCGAGCAAGGACATCCGGTAGATCTCGAGTCTGCCTGAGCGCCCACGAACGGTGGCCTGGTTGGTCAGCTCGCTCTCGCGTCCATGCAGCACCATCAGAGTTGGAGCGCTTCTTCAACCCGAGTCAGGAGGTCCAGAGGGGAGAAAGGCTTGGTCAGATAGAAATCAGCACCGGCGATTAAGCCCGCCTCCACATCCTTCTCCTGCGCCCTGGACGTCAGGAGGATCACTCGGGTCGCCACGAGGCTCGGGTCCTCCTTGACCAACCGCAGCACCTCGAGGCCGCTTCGCCCAGGCATCTGCACGTCGAGCAGGACCAGTGACGGCTTGTGCTGCTGGATCATCGCCCAGGCCTCCGCGCCATCGGCGGCCTCGACCACCGTGTAGTCGTCGGACTCGATCGTGGCGTGCACCAGCAGGCGCATGCTCGACTCGTCGTCGGCGATGAGCACGGTCCGTAGGATCCGCAGCCCGGGCGGGATGCGAGTTCTCATCCGGCCACCGGGGCGAGAGTCAACGCCTCGGCGATCAAGGCCACCGGGGCCTGCGGGGAGCCGGCCTGCTTGGGCAGAACGGCCATCGCGCCCGCCGTCTCGAGCGCTGATATCTCCCCAGGCGCGAGGTTCTTCACGGTCAGTACGACAACCGGGAGGCGCGTGCCACCCCCCGCCCGCATGCGAGCGAGAAAATCCTCCCCTTCCATTGCGTGGACACCGTCCTCGTATGCGCGTTGCGGCTGCCTGAAGACCAGGCATGCCATCCAGACGCCAAGGATGTACCCCACCGTGAAGAGGGCGAAGACCGGGCCCACGACTCCCAACTACCCAATGTTTGCGCGCAAAAGGTCCCAAGTCGCCGTGCGTTGACACTGCCCGCCTGCCCTCCGTTTGCAGGGGCCTTATGGCCCGGAGCTTGGCGGTGGGGGCCTTCCGATCTCAGAGCGACGGTTTACAGCTGGGCCTGTACGTCCGCGCCTTTCGGAGGCGGGCGTGACACTGTGGTACGCGCTCTCGGGACCGCCGGCATAACCACCTGCGAGCTGGCCGCGCCATCCGTTGTACAGCAACGCCGGTGGCAAACGCACCCACACGGCGGCACTCAGCGGCACGTAATAGATTCCAGCCACCATTTCTGAACAGGGATCTGTTAACCGCAAGGTCATGTAGTCGTTCATGTGGCAATCCTGGCGATACCAGTGGCTGAATTGCCCTCAAATCCTCCTTGCGGGGCGTCGAATTGAGCTCAAAACCCGCGGAAACAGTCTCGGTGGACGAAACCGCTTAGATTTTCAAGATCGTGAGGCTCTGGGTTCAAATCCCGGGCCCCCCAACCAGTTTCCCGCGCGACCGACATGGTCGAGCGAGTCTCGATGCAGAAAGCGCTTCGCCCTTGGACGGATCGTTTAGGGACTCAAGGCGAAATGGTTCGACAGCTGATGTTCTTCGAGGCCTAGCAGACCGTCTTTTACGATGCCGCTTGCGATCTGTGTTGGTCGCCAGCTTTAACTGATCCCACATTCACGACGTACGTGCCGGCGAGTTTGTCGTGCCAGCCTTGCTTCTGTGGGTCGAACGCGACCCAGATCACGCCTAGGAAGAGGACACTGATGGAAACCACCAGCCCAAGCCAGCGGATGACTGCCGTCCCAACGCCAATCAGTTGGCCGTCGGTACCCACGACCCGTAGACCGAGAAATCGCATGCCGACAGTCTGCCCGCCTCCTACCTTCGACCAGAAGACGCCGAAGTAGAGCAGCGACAAGAGGGCGCTGGGACCGGTATCCGCGAAATCAAGCGCGCGCGGGTGGAAACTGAGTTCAGTCAGGACGCCACCGACGAGAGCCAGAAGGGCAGCGTCGATCAACTGCGCCAGCACACGAATCCAGAATCCTGCGTGGCGCGCGGTCAGGACATCCATTTCTTGTCCGGCTTCCGGTCGTGTTGGGTTCATGAGACATGACCTCCTGCTGCAAATTCCGCTCCCCGGGCCATGGCCTGCGGCGTTTGCGTATCACCCCCGGGACAATGCTCCACGTCCGTTGCTCCGCCTGCCAGCGCCCTCAACGCATTGAGGACCACGGCCACGTCGATCGCCTCCTGGAAGACGGCACCGGCCACAGGTGACAGCACCCCAAACGTCGCGAGGACCATCCCGATGCCAGACAGAGCCATGCCGGCGATCACGCTCTGAACTGCAATGTGGCGCGCCCTCCGCGCAATGAGGATCGCCTCAGCCACTCGATCGAGACTATCAACCACGATGACCGCATCCGCGGCCTCCGACGATGCGGTTGCGCCACGCGCTCCCATCGCGATTCCGACGTCGGCCGCGGCCAATGCCGGCGCATCGTTGACCCCGTCTCCCACCATCACCGTAACCGCGCGCTCGCGCTCCCATAGGACTGCCTGCACCTTCTCTGCGGGTGTCCGCTCCGACAGCACTGCGTCTGCGCCCAAAGCTGAGCCCACCGACTGGGCGACATCGTCGCGGTCGCCACTGAGGACGACGATCCGGCTGATGCCTGACCGGCGTAGGGCGGCAAGTGCGTGTGGGGTGTCGGCGCGAATCGGGTCGTCCATAACCAGAGCGCCAGCCACCTGTCCATCCAAAGCGACAAACACGCTCGAAATTCCCATGAGCTCGATTCGGCCGCGTAAGCGGACCGCAGCCTCGGACAGGGCCTTGCCGGATGAGAGCCACTTCGCCTGACCCAGCGCGACTCTCCGTCCGCCCACCGTCCCTTCGATTCCTTTGCCGGCGTGCTCCTGGACCGCGGTGGGAAATTCGAGGTCCAGGCTTCGTCGGCGCGCTGCGGCGACGATGGCATTTGCGAACACGTGCGCTGACACCTGGTCCAAGGACGCGGCCATTCGCAGCACGGTGTCGGCATCGGATGCTCCGAAGGTCTCAACAGATGCGACTCGGGGCGTCCCCGCCGTCAGCGTGCCGGTTTTGTCAAACACGAGCGTGCGGGCCCTGGCCAGGGTCTCGAGCGCCCCACCGCCCTTGACGATGACACCTCGGTTCGCGGCCCTGGAGATGCCGGCGACGATAGCTACCGGGGCGGCCAAGATCAATGGACAGGGTGTCGCGACGACGAGCACGGCAAGGGCGCGAATCGGGTCGCCGGACACAGCCCACGCTGCCGCCGCCACCAAAAGCGTGAATGGTAGGAACCAAAGTGCGTAGCGGTCCGCTAATCGCACGAAGGGAGCCTTCGACACCTGAGCTTCGCGCACCAAGCGGACGATGCCGGCGTACGTGCTCTCCTCGGCAGTCGTGAGCGCGTGAAAATCAAATGGCGGTCCTGCGTTCACGGTGCCACTGCGCACTGTGTCGCCGATGAGACGCTCGGCCGGCCGCGATTCGCCGGTGAGCGCGGATTCGTCGAGGACCGCTGCGGCTGAGGCGACTACGCCGTCAACCGGAACGATCTCGCCAGGCTTGACCAGCAGCAGGTCGCCTCTTGTCACCTCGGTGATGTCCGGCGAGGTGAGTTTGCCATCCTCGTAGCGGTGCACGACATGGGGTGCTCTCGCCAACAGCGCGGAGAGCTCGCGGCGCGCACGAGAGCTCGCGTAGCGCTCCAGTGCCTGACCGCCCGACAGCATCAGCCCGACGACGGCACCGGCGAGGTACTGGCCAAGGATGAGCGAACCCACCATCGCCAGCAGTGCGATGAGATCGACGCCCGTCTCGCGATGAATGAGATCTCGCGCTACCGAGATCCCGAGAGGGATCAGCGCCACCACGACAGCTGCCGCCCATACGAGGTCGGCGGCTGGGTGCGCCCCGAACAGCCAGAGGGCCGCCCCTGTCACGAGCGCGGCGAGGACTACGACCATAATCGCGACCGGATTGCCTTCGCGCTGCGGGTGGGAGAGTTTGCGGCGGCCGAGGGCGTGCGGCAGCCGGCTTGGAGCCGAGTGGTCCCGTTGGGAACGACCGAGGTGGCGTGACTCCCGGCGCAGCCTGGCGCCAACAAGGCGCCTGGCAGGCGCCGGCTGAGAAGTTGCGTGCTCTGCTCGGCGCTGCGAACCGATCTCAGGCACACCGGGGACCACTAGGGCTACGGACTCGGTCGGGTAAACGGCCATCCCCCCGACACCAGGCTTGGTGCTCTCCGCGTGCTGGATCGTCTCGCGAGCTTTGCCGCCTTCGGCCAATACGGCCTTGTCGACCTTGGTTTGGATGAGCGAGTTCGCGCCCGGACTGAGCACCTCAAGGTCGTCCTCGAGTAGCAGATGGATTCTGTTTTTCGCCATCCGATTCAGGCTCGCACGCGAGCGCTTTCTAATACACGGCCGCTCGTCCCCCTCCAGAAAGGTCAATCGGCCCTCACGGCCTGACGACGTGATGCCCGGGGCCTCGTGACTGGAAGTGTCAGGCCTTTCGACCCTATCCGGACTTGCAGGGGGGTGAAACAGTGTGGTCATGAACACCCGAACTGGCTTCAAGAGAGTCCTGCTCGCGACCGATGCTAGTGAGGAGGCTGACGCGGCTATTGACGCTACGATCGCCTTGCTCCGTGACTCGCACTCGTCGGCCGAGGTTCGGGTCGCGCATGTCTGGAACCTCGAGGTGCACCATCCTCATGGGCATTGGGACATCGAGGTCAGAAGCGAAGCCGAGAAGCTGGTCGGCGCCGCCGTCCAGCGACTGAATGCGGCTGGAGTGCGCACGGACAGTGAGATCCTGAGAGCCGACAGCGAGCACGTCGCCGACGCCGTCGCGATCGCCGCGCGTGAATTCAAGGCGGACCTGGTTGTCGTCGGTTCGCGTGGGCTCTCCGACTGGCAATCGATGTTCAAGCACAGCGTCAGCCATCAGGTGCTCCGTGTAGTCGACTGTCCTGTACTGATCGTGCGCGGGCACGCCCCCGGCCCGACTGGCGGGGCCCGCCGAGTGCTGCTGGCCATCGCCGGCGGAGATGACCTCGGCCCCGGTGTCCGTGCTGCGATCGCCTCTGCAGCTGAAACGAAGTCGAAGGTGATGGTCGTCCACGTCGCCCAGGACATCTTTGGCGCCCAGGGGCTTGCGTATGTCGAGTCGGACGATGAGATCCGAACCACGATGGCGGCTGCCATAAGGCTGCTGGGCGAAGCAGGGGTGACAAGCGAGGGGACTGTCGCTCATGCGGGCCCAGTCGCAAAGACCGTGGCCGAAATTGCCGAGGCCTGGAGAGCAGACGTGATCGTGGTCGGCTCGAGCCGCATGGGCGATCTCGGCAGCCTGATGCTCGGTTCGGTTTCGCACAATCTGTTGCGCACCACCGGGCGTCCGGTGCTGGTCGCAGAACGCGTCCGGCCCTAAACTCGGGACCTTCGACAACGGACGGTTCGGGGCGGCAATCCTTTGTGGGGAGGGGTTGCAGGTGCACGCCTTTAGAGGCTGATGGCCACCCGGACTTGGTGGCCCGGACGTTGAGATCGCGGTCGTAGGACCGCAAAATATATGACTACATGAGTCAGCGCTCAGGGGTGCCAACAATTCGCTTTGACGCCACGCTGTACACGATCGCCAACTGGACTGTTTTGCGCTTGCCTGAGAAAGCGAGCGTGAAACTGCCGTCGCGCGGGCAGGTGGCAGTAAAAGGAACGATCAATGGCAATGGGTTCCAGACGGTGGTGGAACCAGACGGCTATTTTGGCCACTGGATGAGGATTGAAGGAAAGCTGCAACGAATCGCTGCTTTAAGCGCGGGTGACACCGCGACCGTCGAAATGGAGCCACTCAAAGACTGGCCGGAGCCGAACGTGCCACAGGATCTTGACACAGCGCTGGCAGCTGCGCCTCAGAAGATCCGAGAGCTATGGAAAGGTATTACGCCGATGGCGCGCTGGGAATGGGTCGGCTGGGTCAATGCAACCCAAAACCCTGATACGCGCAAACGACGGGTCGTAGTAAGTATCTCGAAAATGAAAAGCGGAAAGCGACGGCCCTGCTGTTTCAACCTTGCCGCATGCACCGACCCGAACCTGTCAAAGAACGGCAGGCTTATTGAGCCAGCGTGATTTGTCGTGTTCGACGTCGTCAGGCCGTACAAGCGCCGTACGAATTAGGTGTGCCATACAGGCTGGTGATCACAGATAACGGGCCGCCTTTGTACATGACCAGGCGCGCTGGCGCACACGCGGGCGTTACCCATGCCTTGGGTCTGGCCGCGCTGAAGGATGGCGACGCGCTTTGCTTCACCCGCGTCCAGGCGTACACCGAGGCGCTGCGCAATCTGCTCGGGGGGCTGGCGTGGTGAACGCCGCGCCAGCGGTCACGGTTCAAAACCTCGTCAAGAGGTACGGACATTTTGTCGCCGTCAACGACGTCTCCCTTTCCATACATGAAGGGGAGATTTTCGGAATCATCGGACCCAACGGCGCCGGCAAAACGACCACTGTGGAGTGCATCTCTGGGCTGCGCGCTCCCGATTCGGGATCAATCAGCGTGTACGGGCTTTCTCCGCGCAAGGACCGAAACAAGGTCAGGGAGTTCGTGGGCGTTCAGCTGCAGGAGAGTGCGTTACCTCCGCGCCTCAAGGTCGGTGAAGCAGTCAGGCTCTTCGCCTCGTTCTACTCAAACCCCGTCGATCCGGACCAGTTGCTCGAGTCACTGGGCATCAAGCAGTTCGATAACTCCTCGTTCAAGAGCCTTTCCGGCGGCCAGAAACAGAGGCTGTCCATCGCGCTGGCTCTGGTTGGAAACCCCAGGCTCGCCATCCTCGATGAGCTGACCACGGGGCTTGATCCTGAGGCAAGGCGTGAAACCTGGAACCTGATCGAACGCATGAGAGATCGTGGCGTCACGGTGATCCTGGTGACCCACTTCATGGACGAGGCAGAAAAACTGTGCGATCGCCTCGCGCTCATCAACCATGGCACGGTCAGAGCGCTAGACACGCCGGAGGCGATTGCCGCTCAAGCAGGGGGCAGCAGGGTGCGTTTTGTCCCATCGCAACCGGTGAACGACGAGACTTTGCGAGCGATACCCGGGGTGAACGAAATCGAGCGCAAGGAGAGGTACGTCAGCGTCACCGGCACGGGCGATCTCGCGGGATCTCTCATCAATGCGCTGGCAGCGTTTGGAGTTCGAGTATCCGAGGTCGAGGCGAGAGGTGGGAACCTCGAGGATGCCTTCATCAAGCTGACGAGGGACGACGCCTCAAGCGTTGGGAAAGGGGTTCAGGCATGACTGGTTATCGTCTGGAGTGGTTGAGTCGCCGGTCGCGCGTTCAGTTCGCCGAACTGCTCAAGGTCCAGAGCAAGCTCGCTTTGCGAGAACCCTATGCCCTTCTTGGCGGGCTGGCACTCCCAGCCATCCTCCTGGCGGTGTTCGGGTTCATCGGACAGGCGCAGCCAGGAAATGTTGGCAGCACCGGGTTGACGATCATCGACCTTTGGACCCCAACCATCTTGGTCCTCTCGTTCATATTCATCTCGATTTCCCTACCGAACACTCTGGTCAGAGATCGTGAGATCGGCTGGCTGAGAAGGGTTTCGACGACACCGCTTCATCCGTCCAGGCTGCTTGCCGCGCAACTGATCATCGATCTGATTCTTGCGGCAGCGGCAGTCCTAATAGTCATCCTTGAGGGCGCGCTCGTATTCGGCGCATCACTCCACGTGCAGATTCTGCCTTTTGCTGTTTCGCCCCTGCTCGCGATCGTCGAGTTGTTCGCGCTTGGCCTTGTGCTCGTGGCCTTGATGCCGACACAGACGGTCGCACAACCTGTCGCCGGGGTGGTTACCTTCGGTCTGATGTTCCTCTCGGGTCTGTGGGTTAATCCGGCACAGGTGGGCGACCCCTTGCGGACGATCATGTATTACTCGCCGAGCGGAGCGGCTGTGAGGGCTGTGCTCGATTCGGCGTTCAATGCGGGCCCTTCGTACGCAGCGCTGCTGACTATGGCCGTCTACGCGGTCATCTTCGGATTCATAGCGATTCGCTATTTCCGCTGGGAGTAGCTCACCGGCGCGAACAAGCGAAGGGAAAAGTGGACGGATGGGCAGCTACGTGCTGGGTTTCCAGGAGATCGACCAGACGCAGGTCGCGGTCGTTGGCGGCAAAGGCGCGCACCTAGGGGAGCTTTCGCGGATCGAAGGCATCCGCGTACCGGCTGGCTTCTGTGTGACGACGGATGCATTCCGGCGGATGATGGCGGAGGCGCCGTCGGTCAACGATCGGCTTGATCGGCTGTCGCGCCTCAACCCGGATGACCGGGAGGCGATCCGCACGCTCAGCGCCGAGATCCGCCGGACCCTCGAAGGGATCGCCATCCCCGACGATCTTGCGGCGGCGATCACGCGCTCGCTCGCCCGGCTCGGCGAGCGATCCGCCTACGCCGTCCGATCGAGCGCGACGGCAGAGGACTCGCCGACGGCATCCTTCGCAGGCCAGCAGGACACCTACCTGAACGTCGTGGGGCCGGCGGCGATCCTCCAGCACGTCAGCCGGTGCTGGGCATCGCTGTTCACCGAGCGGGCTGTGACCTACCGCCTGCGGAACGGCTTCGACCTCCGGAACGTCCACATGGCCGTGGTCGTGCAGCAGATGGTCTTCCCGGTGGCGGCCGGCATCCTGTTCACGGCCGACCCCGTTACGTCCAACCGGAAGGTCACCTCCGTGGAGGCAAGCTTCGGCCTCGGCGAGGCCCTGGTCTCAGGCCTGGTGAACGCAGACATGTACAAGGTGCGGGACGGCGAGGTCGTCGCCAAGGCGATCGCCACCAAGCAGCTTGCCATCCACGCCCTGCCGGCTGGCGGGACGCAGGAACAGGCGATCGACCCGGCGCAGCAGGAGCAGCCGGCACTGACGGATGCGCAGGTCGTGCGACTCGTGGAGCTGGGACGGCGGATCGAAGCGCATTTCGGCCAGCCCCAGGACATCGAATGGTGCCTGGCCGATGACGACTTTCAGGTCGTCCAGAGCCGGCCGATCACCACACTGTTCCCCATTCCCGTGACAGACGACGGAGGGAACCACGTCTTCGTTTCCGTCGGTCATGGCCAGATGATGACCGACGCCATGAAGCCCCTGGGGATCTCCATGTGGCAGCTGACAGCTCTCCCGCGGATGTACGAGGCCGGCGGGAGGTTGTTCGTCGACGTCACCCAGCGCCTGGCGTCCCCAGCCAGCCGTGCAAGCCTCCTGGAAGTCATGGGGAGGGGCGATCCGTTGATCACGGACGCGCTGGAGACCGTCCTGGAACGCGACGACTTCATCCCGTCGATCCCGGACGAGGGTCAGGTCAGTGCGCCGACCGGTAGCGCTCCCGCCCCACTCGAGACCGATCCGGCCATCGTCACCGATCTGATCGGACGTAACCAGGAATCCATCGCCGCCTTGAAACGCGACATCCGGACGAAGTCCGGATCGGCGCTGTTCGACTTCATCCTGGCGGACATTCAGGAGCTGAAGCGGATCCTGTTCGATGCGCGAAGCCATCAGGTTTTCATGGGGGCGATGGAGGCCACATGGTGGCTCAATGAGCAGCTTCAGGCGTGGCTGGGCGAGAAGAACGCGGCCGACACGCTCACGCAGTCGGTCCCCCACAACGTCACGTCGGAGATGGGACTGGCGCTCCTGGACGTCGCGGACGTGATCCGACCGCATCCGGAGGTGGTGGCTTTTCTGCAACACGTCGAGGACGAGGGATTCCTGGACGAGCTGGCCACGCTTGCGGGCGGGCGGGAAGCGCGGGACGCCATCCGCGCATTCCTCGACAAGTACGGCATGCGCTGCGTCGGCGAGATCGACATCACGAGGCCGCGTTGGAGCGAACGCCCCACCACGCTCGTGCCCGTGATCCTCGGCAACATCAAGAACTTCGAGCCGGGCGCCGGCGAGCAGCGCTTCGAGCAAGGGCGGCAGGAGGCGTGGACGAAGGAACAGGAGCTGCTGGAGCGCTTGCGGGCCTTGCCGGACGGAGAGCAGAAAGCCGAAGAGGCCAAGCGGATGATCGACCGCGTCCGGACCTTCATCGGGTACCGGGAGTATCCAAAGTACGGCATGGTCAGCCGCTACTTCGTTTACAAGCAGGCCTTGCTGGAAGAGGCCGGACGCCTCGTGCAGGCCCACCTGCTTCGTGAGAAGGAGGACATCTTCTACCTCACATTCCAGGAGCTCCACGACGTCGTGCGTACGAACCACGTGGATGATCAGCTCATCCACCAGCGCAAGGACGCGTTCAGGTCGTATCAAGCGCTCACACCGCCCCGGGTGCTCACTTCGGATGGCGAGGTCATCGCCGGGGCGTACCGACGCGATGACGTGCCAGCCGGTGCGCTGGTCGGCTTGCCGGTTTCCGCCGGGATCATCGAGGGGCGGGCCCGCGTCATTCATGACATGGCCGAGGCCGATCTCGAACCGGGCGACATCCTGGTCACGGCCTACACGGACCCCAGCTGGTCGCCCCTGTTCGTCGCGATCACGGGCCTGGTCACGGAGGTGGGGGGCCTCATGACCCATGGCGCGGTGATCGCGCGGGAGTACGGCTTGCCGGCTGTCGTGGGTGTGGAGCAAGCCACGCGGCTGATCCGCAATGGGCAGCGGATCCGCGTGAATGGAACGGACGGGTACGTCGAGATCCTGATCTAGGAGAGATTGCTGGATACGGTGACGCTGAGGAGGCCAAATCCTCCACTTACGAGTGCCAGCACTGCTGTCGCGTTAATTAAGTTAGCCATTGTCCACGAGCCTGTATTAAATAGACGGAGCGCATGGACAATCGCCTCGTGCAGAAGGGCGTCGAAGAGATCCATCGGTTCTTTCGCGAGGGTGGCGTTCCAAACCAGTTCGAGCGCGACGCTGTACGCCTTCGAGCACGACCTCACCGACCCGGCGAACCAATGAAAAATCGACCAAACGGTTGATTCCACTGTGGCTTTTTCGCGGCTAAGGTCTAGCCATGGAACAACTTTCACTGCGGCTCAAAAGACTGTCTTCGGCGCCCCCAGACGTCGTCTACGATTTCCTCGCCGACCTCGAAACGCACCTAACCTGGGCAGGCACGTAGCAGACAAGCGACTTCCGGCTCCTGTCGCTCGAAGCACTCGCTGGTCCAGCCAGTGTCGGCACCACCTTCACCAGCACCGGGACCATACCCATGTCATCGCGGCGATGGGAGGACAGGTCGAGGGTCACGGCAGCCGAGCGCCCGCGTACCTTTGAGTTCGTCACCACTGCAACGGCGCGTGGAACCAAGCGCTCAATGAAGGCGACCTACAGGCACCGGTATGAGATCGCAGCGACGCCGGGAGGTTCGAAGGTCAGCTACAGCATGACCCAGCTCACCATGTCAAATCCCTTACTTCGGCTGGGTCTGCCAGTGGTCAAGAACCTGTCCTGGCGATTTGCGATCCCCTTCATGGCAGGCCGTGGATTCAAGAACCTGGTGGCCGTCGCTGAGCAGCGCGCCCACAGGGGAGGTATTCTTCGCGAACAACCAAATCGGGCGTCAGCTCGATGACGTCTGGAACATCAACCTAACGGTCGATTCCACCAACTCAGTGGCGGCGGTTTGCGGGGCTCGCCGTTCACAGTGACCCGTCGGCCCCCAGATTTGACTTTAGTGAGGAGGTTCGCGATGCCGCTCTATATGGATATTCATCACAAGATCGATGGCCTGACTGCGGAGGCGATCAAAGGTGCGCACGAAATGGACGTAAAGGTTCAGGAGAAGCACGGAGTTACGTACCACAAGTACTGGTTCGATGCCGTCTCAGGCAAAGCCTTCTGCCTGGTCGAGGCTCCAAGCAAGGAAGCCGCCAACGCAGTGCATCGGGAAGCCCACGGGTTGGTGGCCGATGAGATCATCGAGGTGCAGGAGGGGGTTTAGTCGGGCCGCGTACGCCGGCCAGCGAGACGATCGTCACCAGGCCCCGCCCGGCTGTGGTGCTGTCGGAAGACGTCAGAAACGGATGCGGGCGATCTGATCGTGGTCCCAGGGTTCTCAGCTGATTCCGAAGATCGCCTGCAATTCGTCGACGGCGGCGATCTCGGAATCGTCGAGGGTCGGAAACGCCACCCGGTCGTCAAGCATCCGGCTGTGTCGATTCGGCGAGGAGTTCTCGCACCCTGGGGATGACCTTCGTCCCATACAGTTCGATGTTTCTCATCAGGGAATCGGGGGACAGGCCCGGCATGCCGAATTTCAGATCGAAGCGATTGGCGCCGAGCGTCTTGAGATTGGCGGCGATCTTCTGAGCGACCGTTTCGGGTGAGCCGATGAACAGTGCACCCTGCGGCCCGACCTCGAACCTAAACGATTCCAGCGTCGGGATTGCGAATCCCCGCACCTTGCTCATCTTGGTGATGATGTGTAGCCACCGCGGCCAGAACTCTTCGAGAGCCTTCTCATCCGTTTCAGCGACGTGGCCCGGCGAGTGGACGCCGATGGGCAGCGGCTCTCGGCCGAACTTTTCAAGGGCCTGCAGGAACAGCCGAGAGAATGGCCGGAAGCGCGCCGGTGACCCGCCGATGATCGCGAGCATCAGCGAGAAACCATAGTGCGCGGCGCGGACGACCGACTGCGGGCTTCCGCCCACCCCGATCCACGTCCGGAACGGGCCGGCTTCCGTGTGCGGCACGACATCCTGGTTGTTGAGTGACGGCCGCAGGTTGCCCTGCCAGGTGACCGGTCCGCCCTTCAGGAGCTCGGCAAACAGGTTGACCTTCTCCTCGAACAGCTCCTCGTAGTTGGCAAGGTCGTAGCCGAAGAGCGGGAATGAGTCGATGCTCGAACCTCGACCCAGGACGACTTCGGCCCGACCGTTGGAGACGGCGTTGAGGGTGGAGAAGCGTTGGAACACCCTGACCGGATCGTCCGAGCTCAGCACCGTGACCGCCGACCCGACGTGGATGCGCTTGGTGCGGGCTGCGATTGCGGCCAGCACCAGGTCAGCCGCGGGCATGGGGAAGTCGTCGGTGTGGTGCTCGCCGATCCCAAAGAAGTCGACTCCGACCTGCTCGGCCAGAACACCCTCTTCGACGACGTTGCGGATTGTCTGCGCGTGCGAAAGCGGACGGTCCTCGGCGTCGTGCTCGTGATCGCCAAACGTATCGAGCCCAAGCACAAGAGGGAAGCGGGTTGGCCCGCCTGCGGTCTCGCGCGGGGTTTCCGCGGTCGAAGCCGTCATGACTGCACCGCCGGTGTGTGCATAGCTCGCTCGAATTCGGACCGGGTGAGAACTGCGCCGAACACCGGTCCGCCCGGCTGCAGAATCCGGCCTGCCTTCAGGCTGCCAAGCAAGACGGGGTCGTAGCCGATGCGGTCAATGACTTCTCCGACCACATTCGCCGCATTGGAATCATCCCCGGCCACGCCGATCGCGTGGCGGTCGAGCGAGCCGGCCGGTCGACGGCCGTCGTCGAGGTACTGATAGGCAATCTGGTTGAGGGACTTGATGACCGTGGATTGGGTGAGCCGCCGCTGAACGACCTCACTGCTCGAAAGCCGCTGATCCTGAAACATAGCCACCACTCCGTCCGCGGGCGCCCAGTAGTTCATCGCATCGACTACGAGCTTGCCGGCCAACAGGGCGGGGTCGAGAGCCGGGAACCTATGGAGCGGTATCGACAGCACCACCAAGTCCGCCGTGCGGACCGCATCCGCGGCCCAGCGCGCCTCCACCCCTGGCATCACCACCTGCGTGATGAGCTCGAGGTTATCGGGGTTCCCAGAAGTGGCGATCGCCACCTCGAACCCGGCGTCGAGCGCGATCCTCGCGATGACCGGACCCACGTGGCCCGCTCCAAGGACCGCGATGCGCCGCACCGACGACGGGATCACCGAGCCGCTCACCTTCGACCGTCCTCGGCTCGGGCAACCAGGTACGGGTGGAGATGGTCCTGCAGTGATCGAAGGACGTCGGCTAGCGCCTCGAACTGCTCAGGCGTCAACACATCGGCGAAATGCCTCTTGATCGACCTCATGTGCGGCGCAGTCGCCCGCCGGAAGACGTGCGCACCCTGGGGGCTCACCGAGACGTCGGCTCCCCGGCTGTCAGTGGCGCAGCCATCCCGCCGAATCAGGCCTCGCCTCTCCATCCGGCCGAGGTGATGGGATAGCCGGCTACGCTCCCAATCGATCGTCCGGGCGAGCTCAGAGGATCGCATTCGCTTGCCGCGAGCCTCGGTCAGGGCCAGGAGGACCTGGTAGTCGGCGGGAGAGAGGCTCGTTTCCTGCAGCTCGGCGCCCAGGACTCTTTGAAGCTCCGCGGTAGAGTCCAGGAGCGCCCGCCACGTGGCCAGCTCCGCGGAGGTCATCCTCCGTCTGAACGCCGTTCGAGTGCTCGGGTTGTCGGTGCCTGCGGCCTGAGTCGTTGACATCCAAGCTATGTTACCCAACTGATTGACGCATCAATCAATTCCGGTAGGAGGTCGCGGCCTGAACGTGAACGTGACCGGCCACCCGAGCCTGGCTAATCGGTCAGCTGTTGTCGATCGACCTAAATCGCAGCTCGGCTCCCGTCACGCTCACCAGGCAATTTCGTTGATGGATCGTTGATGGATGCCGGCATAGCGTGGTCATCGTGACCGCATTCGCCCTACTCCTTCGGGACATCTGGCCTGGACTTCTCGGTCTTGTCGCAACTGCTGCCGCTATCTATTTTTCGCTTAGAGATGTCAGCGGCTTAGAGTCCGCGCATGGATTTCGGCCAAGCCAGCTATCGCCAATCGACTCCGCCCGCGCTGACGCCATCGCCGGACGCTATGAGCGTCCCCGTGGCCGATGGCTCGAGACATAGACCACCGGCCGACCCAACCCGCAGCATCACATCCTGTGAGCGGCCATCAATAATGAGCCAGCGAAATGGGAGTTGACTTTGGGCGCGAACCGCGACGGAGGTTGCGCGCTCCTGACTGGGTGTTTTGGCTGGCTGCGCTGGGCGGCCCGGTCGCGGTCACGGCCGTCCTTGTCCATTACAGCCAGCAGACTCAGCGCGACTATGTATTCATATATCTTGGCCTGGTCGCGGTGGTCGGAGTTCTGCGGGGACTCTGGCCGGCACTCACGTGCGCAGGCATCAGCTTTCTACTCGTCGACTACTTTTTCGTCCCACCGGTTGGTACGTGGACAATTGCCGACGAGCAGGACATTGTCAACCTCATCGCCTTCCTCGTTACTGCGGGTTTGGTGGGGCTGCTGGCTTCACGGCGCCGCCGCGCCCTTCTCGCAGCTCAAGCACTAACCCGCCAGCTGAGTGAGTCAAACACGGAACTAGTTCGGCTCAACCAGCAGCACGCGGAAGCTGCGACTGCCGCCCTGCGGCTGGCACGCAGCGAACAACAAATCACAGCCCTTAACGAAACAGACCGACTGCGCCGGGAGCTACTGGCCAATGTCTCGCACGAGCTCCGCACCCCGCTTGGAACGATCCTCACCGAAAGCACCGATGCATCAAGCGCCCAACTGGGTGCCGAGGCAGAACGTCGACTGGAAACCATCGCGGTCGAAGCCCGCCGCCTCAAGGCACTTGTGGATGACATGCTCGATATGACAGTGATCGAAGGTGGCGCTCTCCATCTCGAGTTGGAGCCGCTTGTACTCGGAGACGCGATCTCGGCCGGGGCCGACCGCCTCAAGCGAACAGCTCCAGGCCGCGCTGTGGTCTGGGACCTTGCCGCATCGGCGGTCGAGGTGCTGGCCGATTGGGGCCGTCTCGGTCAGATCTTCGACAACCTATTATCGAATGCCGATCGTTTCGCTCCGCCCGACACCTCCATCAAGATTGCGGTGGCGCGTCAAGAGCCGGGTTTGATCGTAGTCCGCGTCATCGACCGAGGACCCGGCGTGCCGGTCGAGCTTCGCGGGCGGATCTTCGAGCGCTTCTTTCACAGCGACGTTGATGCAGCGGAAAAGACGGGCGGGACTGGGCTTGGGCTCGCAATCGTCAGGGGCTTGGTCGAGGCCCACGCTGGTACGGTGGCCCTTGAAGACACCGGCGATGAGCCCGGTGCAACATTTCGTTTCACATTGCCGGAGGCGCCACCTCAGGCGTGAACCGCATTCTGATCGTCGAGGATGACGCTGCGCTTCGAAGCTCCATTCGCTCGATCCTCGAGCGCAACGGGTACGAGGTTCGCGTCGCGGGAGACGGCGCGTCCGGAGCGCGAGAGCTGCAGGCAGGGGTATACGATGCCGTCCTGCTCGACATTGGTCTCCCTTTCGTCGATGGTTGGCAGATTCTCAGTACCCTGGAGGGCAAACGCGGCCCTTCGGTGATCGTGATCAGTGCTCGCGGAGGCGAGGAGGATAAGGTGCGCGCCCTTGACCTCGGCGCGGACGATTACCTCGCGAAGCCCTTCGGTGCGGACGAGCTGCTCGCCCGAATACGCGCAGTTCTGCGCAGGGCGCAGCCTATGCTCGGGCCAGGTCCCGCAATTCGCAATGGGGACTTGACCATCGACCTGTCGACCGGCATCGTGAGCCGGGCCGGTGTCGATGTGCGGTTGTCGCCAACCGAATACGGGCTGCTGGCTGTGCTGGTCCGGCATCCGGGCCAGGTAGTCGACCACCGAACGCTCCTGCGCGAGGTCTGGGGACCGTCTTACGGCGATGAGCGCAACTACCTGCGCACCTTCATCCAACGGTTGCGCTTGAAATTGGAGCAAGACCCGAAGAAGCCCGAAATCATCGTCACCGCCGGCAGCCGCGGTTATATGTTCGGCCAGTCAGGGCCTGGGGCTCACTCGACTTGAACGCGTATCCAGGTCAGTGCCGGCAGGGCCAAGCGTGCGGCGCCTTCTAACTCTCGAGCGATGATCTGCTTTGAAATCACGTCCGGCCGACCGTGCAACTCGACGACCAAGACAACGCCTCCGTCGTCCGCGAAGTCAAGGCTTCGCCAGCGACGCACCCGCGGATCGACCCCGGTCATTTCTGCCAGTGCATCCGCCATCCGAGCGCGTACGCGAATCGCGAAGTCACCCGATTCGATCAAGTGAGTTAGTGAAGAAGCCGCAATCGACGTTGGTTTGCGGGTTGGGAAACCGGAACCAGCATTCGCTCCCCGACGACAAGCGTCTCAGGCGGTGGCAGTAGGCCGATCGGCTGTCCGTGACCTTCAGGCCGCACGACGACCTTGCGGACTACTCCACGGCGAAATCCTACAGCGATCACCTCGCCCAGGAAGCGTCCCTGGGTGTCGTAGACCTTCTTTCCCCAGAGCTGGCTTGGCCGCACCTGAGAAATCAGCATGACACTCACGCTACGCGCGTGAACATCAACGAACCGTCAACGTTTACAGTTGGCCCACCGAGAATCCCGGCTTAGTAATTTCGTTGATGGTTTGTTGATTCTTCCGAGCCTAAGCTGGGGCCCATGCCGCTCGACGCATGGATGTTGGCCTTGGCGCTGGTGCTCACCATCGTCAGCCTTTTCTACGTAAAGGGATTGGAGAAGTTGCCCTGATGCTGCCCTACATCATCACGGGGATAGTGGCTCTGATCGTCACCTGTTATCTGTTCGCCGCTCTGCTCTTTCCCGAGAGGTTCTAGGCCGTGGTTCTCGACATAATCGGCGTCGTCGTCACTTTCCTCGCCGTGGCCGTGGGAGCCTGGTTCCTCGCCCCTTACCTGGTCAAGGTCTTCCAGGGCCAGCGTGTTTTCCTGAGCCCGGTGCTGCGGCCTATCGAGCGCGGCACCTATCGGCTGATGGGAGTCGACGAGACGAAGGAGCAGACCTGGATCGGCTACGGGGTTTCGGTACTAATGGTCACGATCGCGAGCCTGATTTTCACCTACCTGGTACTAAGACTCCAGGACAAGCTGCCACTTAACCCGATGGGGTTCGGCCCGGTACCTGCAGACCTCGCCTTCAACACGGCGGTGAGCTTCACCACCAACACCAACTGGCAGAACTACACCGGCGAGCAGACGATGTCCTACTTCTCGCAGATGGTCGGCCTCGTCATGCACAACTTTCTCTCCGCCGCCACGGGCATCGCTATGGCGATCGCCCTCGTGCGGGGGATTTCCAGCCGCCAATTGAAGACCCTCGGTAACTTCTACGTCGACGTCACGCGGGCGACCCTTTACGTCCTGCTCCCGATCGCCTTCGTGGCCGCCTTGGTCCTCGCGTCTCAGGGCGCCGTGCAGACGCTCTCCAGCTACCCCGTCGCCCACACGCTCGAGGGCGCCGCCCAGACGATCGCGGTCGGTCCCTTCGCCTCCCAGGAGGTGATCAAGGACCTCGGCAACAACGGCGGTGGCCCCTTTAACGCGAACTCGGCCCACCCGTACGAGAACCCGAACGGATTCACCAACCAGCTCGAGATCTTCCTCGAGCTCCTGATCCCCTTTTCGCTGGCGCTGATGTTCGGCCGCTGGGTCGGGAACATCAAGCAGGGCATCGCCATCGCCGCGACCATGGGTATCGTGCTCGTGGCTGCCACGGGCATCGCCGCGTGGGCCGAGCAGTCGGGCAACCCGGCGCTCACGAACATCGGCGTCAGTCAAGCCAATACCGCGACCCAGGCCGGCGGCAATATGGAAGGCAAGTCCGTCGCTTTCGGTCCCATCTATTCCGCTAACTTCGCCGCGGCAACGACCGGCACGAGCACGGGGGCGGTCGACTCGAGCCACGACAGCTTCACGCCGATCGGCGGCATGGTGCCTCTGGTTCTCATGCAGCTTGGCGAGGTCACTCCCGGCGGCGTCGGCGCAGGCCTTTACGGGATGCTCGTCTTCGCGGTCCTGGCAGTCTTCATCGCCGGCCTGATGGTCGGTCGCACACCCGAGTACCTTGGCAAGAAGATCGAATCGAAGGAGGTGCGGCTCGCCTCGCTGGTCATCCTCACCAGCGCCTTCAACATCCTGGTATGGACTGCAATCTCGGTACTCGTTCCGGCCGGCTTGAAGGGACCGCTGAACCCCGGCGCCCACGGGTTCACGGAGATCCTCTACGCCTTCTCGTCCACGAACGGCAACAACGGCAGTGCCTTTGCCGGCCTTACGGGCAACACGGTGTATTACAACACCGCGCTCGGGATCGCGATGTGGACCGGCCGCTACTTCTTCTACATCCCCATACTCGCCCTTGCGGGCACGCTCGCTGGCAAGAAGATGGTTCCGGCCGGCCCCGGCACGTTCCGCACTGACACGCCTCTGTTCGTCGGTCTGCTCATCGGCGTGATCATCATCGTCGGAGCGCTCACCTTCTTCCCGGCGCTTGCGCTGGGCCCTCTTCTCGAGCAGTTCCAGCTGGCGGCCGGACACCTTCACTAAAGAGATGCAAGACGCGATTCAAAAGCGCGAACGGCGGAAAGGGCGAAGCAGCCTGACCGATCGCGCGATCCTCGTTCCAGCCATCCGGGCGAGCTTCGCCAAGCTCGACCCGCGGTGGATCGCGCGCAACCCGGTCATGTTCGTGGTCGAGGTCGGCGCGGTGATCACAACGATCATCTTCGTGATCGATCTCTTCAACCGGACTCCGGGCTTCAGCGGGCCCAACAACGAGCTATTCGTCGGTCAGATCACCGTCTGGCTGTGGTTGACGGTGCTGTTCGCGAACTTCGCGGAAGCGATGGCGGAAGGCAGAGGCAAGGCCCAGGCGGCCGCCCTACGCAAAACTCGCTCCGAGACGATTGCGCGGCGTCTCGTCGACGGCCGGGAAGAGCGCATCTCATCTGCCCGGCTGAAGAAAGGCGACCTCGTGGTCTGCGAGGCCGGCGACGTGGTCCCCGGCGATGGTGACGTGATCGAAGGCATCGCCTCCATCGACGAGTCGGCGATCACCGGCGAGTCCGCGCCCGTGATCCGCGAGGCTGGCGGCGACCGCAGCGCCGTCACCGGCGGCACCAAGGTGCTCTCCGACAGGATCGTGGTCCAGATCACCGCCAACCCTGGCGAGACTTTCCTCGACCGCATGATCCACCTGGTCGAGAGCGCGTCCCGGGGCAAGACGCCCAACGAGATCGCCCTGAACCAGCTGCTCGCCGCGCTGACGATCATCTTCATGGTCGCCACCGTCACCCTGCAGCCCTTCGCGATCTACTCGGGCACGTCCGTCACGATCACCGTCCTGATCGCGCTGCTCGTCTGCTTGATCCCCACGACCATCGGCGGACTTCTGTCGGCGATCGGCATCGCAGGCATCGACCGCCTGATGCAGCGCAACGTGATCGCACTCTCCGGCCGGGCGGTGGAGGCCGCGGGCGACGTCGACACGCTGATGCTCGACAAGACGGGCACCATCACATTCGGCAACCGCCAGGCTTCCGAGTTCTTGCCGGCGCATGGCGTCGCGATGGAGCGCCTGGTCGCGGCGGCCGAGCTGGCAAGCCTTGCCGACGAGACGCCCGAGGGCAAATCGATCGTGACCCTTGCGCGCAGGCTCGGCTCCGACGGCCACGCCATGGATCAGAAGCTGATGGCCTTTATCGCTTTCTCTGCCACCACGCGCATGAGTGGCGTCGACTACCACGGCCGCGCGATCCGCAAGGGCGCGGACGACGCGATCGCGACGTGGAGCGGCAAGGACCTGCCAGGCGACGTCGCTGCTCAGGTGGCGACCATAGGACGCGCGGGCGGCACCCCGCTGGTGGTGGGCGAAGACCACGTCATCCTGGGCACCATCCACCTGAAGGACATCGTCAAGCCCGGCATCCGCGAGCGTTTCGCGGAGCTGCGCCGCATGGGACTGCGCACGGTGATGATCACCGGTGACAACCCGCTGACGGCGGCTGCGATAGCCAAGGAGTCAGGTGTGGACGACTTCCTCGCCCAGGCGACGCCCGAAAAGAAGCTCGAGCTCATCAGAAACGAGCAGTCTCAGGGCCGCATGATCGCGATGACCGGCGACGGCACGAACGACGCGCCAGCCCTGGCTCAGGCGGACGTGGCCGTGGCGATGAACACCGGGACCCAGGCGGCCAAAGAGGCCGGCAACATGATCGATCTCGACAGTGACCCGACCAAGCTGATCGAGATCGTCGAGGCGGGCAAGCAGATGCTTATGACGCGTGGCGCGCTCACGACTTTTAGCATCGCCAACGACGTCGCGAAGTACTTCGCCATCATCCCCGCGATGTTCTTTGTCGCGTTGCCGGAGCTGAACGCGCTGAACGTCATGCAGCTGCACAGCCCCAACAGTGCAGTGCTGTCGGCTGTGATCTTCAACGCGCTGGTAATCATCGCCCTGGTCCCGCTCGCCCTGCGCGGGGTGCGGTACCGGCCGATCGGCGCGTCGGCATTGCTGCGCAACAACCTGTTGATCTACGGCCTTGGCGGCATCATCGCGCCGTTCATCGGAATCAAGTTGATCGACGTCATCGTCACCGCGGTCCATCTGGCCGCCTAGGAGCCTTCGAAAAGATGTTCAAGTCTCTGTCAAGCGAGCTAGCGCAAGCCATCAGGCTGACTCTGGTATTCGCGGTNGTGACCGGCCTCGTCTACGGAGTCGCCATGACCGGCCTCATCCAGGTCATCTTCCACGACAAGGCCAATGGCAGCCTGATTGTCAAGAACGGGCAGGTTGTGGGCTCCACACTGATCGGCCAGCAGTTCAGCGCTGACAAGTATTTCCAGGGCCGGTACTCCGCCAACGGGTACGCGGCCGACAACTCGTACGGCAGCAACCTTGGGCCCAGCAACCAGACGCTCATCGACCGCGTGGCAAGCTCGGCCCGGACCACTCGTCAGGCCAACGGTATGGGCCCGAACGACCAGGTCCCGGTTGACCTAGTGACCGGCGACTTCAGTGGCCTCGATCCAAATATCACGGAGGCGTCCGTGTTGCTTCAGGTCCATCGCGTCGCGCAAGCACGCAACCTGGATGAGGCGAAGGTGCGGGCCTTGGCCGAGAAATACGTGCACGGGCGGATGCTGTGGATCTTCGGCGAACAGTACGTGAACGTGCTGGAGCTGAATCTGGCGCTGGACAACGGAGAAGCGGGTTAGCCTTACCCTGCACATGCGCTCCCACGCGCAGACCGATACCCCGGCCACCGAGAAGCGACGCGGTCATTTGAAGGTCTACCTGGGCGCGACCCCCGGCGCCGGCAAGACCTACGCGATGTTGGGCGAGGCGCATC
>JGI20189J14885_1000180_pt1 | contig 25346 bp, 25 predicted proteins | sample NGESurdeep072012_10_FD_14885 | JGI IMG/M metagenome (IMG submission 14885) | reverse complement strand
AGACGCCGTCTCGATCAGCTGGACCGACCAGACCGGCTCGCACACGACGACGATGACGCTGGCGGGAGTCAATCCCTAACAAGTTCAGTAAGAAGCGAATCTGCGGCGACGTCCTCGAGTTGACGTCGCCGCACTTCGTTTTCATCAGCGTCACAAAAGCCCCGAGCGCGGTGCTTAGTCAGGGATGATCGGCGCCCAACCCGCATTTCGCGCCATCGGCCTGTCCAAGGCCTATGGCAAGAGGTTGGCGGTGGACCGTCTCGACCTCCAGGTCGACCGGGGCGAGCTGTTCGGCTTTCTCGGCCCCAACGGTGCGGGCAAGACGACCACGATCCGCATGGCGCTCGGCCTCATCGCTCCGACCAACGGAACCGTGGAAATTCTCGGCGCCGAGGTCCGCCACAACCGCTCCAAGGTCCTGCCTCGCGTTGGAGCGTTGGTCGAATCTCCCGCGCTGTATGGCTATCTGTCGGGCCGCAACAACCTGCGCGTGTTCGGCGATCTTCTCGGCGGCGTGCCGGAGAAGCGGATCGACGAGGTGCTCGAGATCATTTCGCTGACCGGGCGTGACAAGGACAAGGTGAAGACCTATTCGATGGGCATGAAGCAGAGGCTCGGCCTCGGCGTCGCGCTGCTCAACAACCCCGACCTTCTCATCCTCGACGAGCCGGCCAACGGCTTGGACCCCGCGGGCATCGTGGAGATGCGCGACCTGCTGCGCAGCCTTGCCGCCGAGGGAAAGACCGTGTTCATCTCCAGCCACGTCCTCAGCGAGGTGCAGCAAATCTGCACGCGCGTTGCGATCATCAACCACGGCAAGCTCATCCGCCTGGCGCCGGTGCACGAGCTGCTCGACGCGCCAGGCGAGTTCGAGATCAAGGTCGATTCGCCAGACGCGCTGGTTGTCGCGCTCCGCCTCCAGCCTTGGGGGCAAGAAGCCCGCGTCGAGCACGGCCTGGTCATCACTCGCGCGCCCCAGGGCCGAGGTCGCGATCTCATCGCCTTCCTGGTCCAGAACGGCCACCAGCCCGACTCGGTCGGAGAGCGCCAGCGTGACCTGGAGGACATCTTCCTCAGCCTGACGGGTGATTCATGAGGCGACCCAGCTTCGTCGGAGCGGTTCGTGCCGAGGCGATCAAGGTGTCGCACCAGCTGAGCTTCTGGCTGATGATCGCCGGCGGTTTTGTGCTGCTCGGCATCTCGGTCGTTGGGATCAACACGGTTGGGAATCTTCCCGACACAGCGCGAACGGACCCGAGCGGGTTCGTCCGCCAGATGCTCGACGTGTACGGCACCATCTTCCAGATCGGGTCGGGGATCGTGCTCCTCATAGTTGGGTCGCGCTTGATCGCGATGGAGTATTCGTCCGGCACGGTTCGTGTCGCCTACGCGCGTGGGGTGGGCCGGCTCCAGCTGCTGCTGGCGAAGCTCGTGCTGCTGGTCATCGTCGGGATTGGCCTGCTCGTGGGGTACTTGCTCGTCGTCGGCGCGATAGTAGCTGCGCTGTACGCCACCTGGACGGGAGGCCTGACAGGCCTTGGCACCCTCGACGCGGGCTTGAAGCAGGACTTCGGCTACTGGCTCCTGGTCCAGGGGATCAGCATTGGGGTCGTCATTCTGCTGGCCGCAGCCGCTGCCGGGTTGGGCCGCTCCCTAGCCTTCGCCATGGCTGCCTCGTTGGCCTTCTTTCCGGTTGACAACTTCCTGGTCGGGATCATGGCCCTCGCGGCTCGGGCGACCAGGCACGACTCACCCTGGCACAACATCACCGAGTACCTGCTGGGGCCAAATCTCAACATCGTGCTGAACGTCATCGAGCCGGATCACCTTGGGCGGGCAGCGTTCGCGCCTCCCCTCAACCCGGTTGATGGGCGGCATGCGCTGATCGTGATCGGGGTCTGGGCGGTGCTTTTCGCGGTCATCGCGATCGGTCGCGCCGTGCGGCCGGACGTTCTGGAGTAGGCAACGCGTTGCTGCTAACCGGTATCCTTGTCCGGCTGTGCGAATAGTCGTCAAGGATCCCGGGGAGTTCGAACAGGCCCTTCGGGATTTCCGTCGCAAGGTGCAGGAGCAGGGGCTCGTGCGCGAGATGCGGCGCCGCTCGCACTACGTGCCGCCGTCGGAGGCCCGCAAGATCAAGAGCCTCCGCGCCCGGCGCCGCAGAACCAGGTAGGTCGTCTTCCCCGCTTGCCGGGGAAGTACCCGGCGCAGCCGGGGGATGGGGGGGTTCAACTCTCCGCGTTCGTGTCGACCACTGAAATCTGGCGCAGGCGGCCGACCGGGCTGAGCCACATCGCGACGCATCCCAGCAGGGCTATGAGACCGCCGATCCAGAAGGTTTCGACAATGCCGACGGCTGAGGCGAGCGCCCCACCCAGAAAGTTTCCCAATGGGAGCGCGCCCCAGACCAACGTCCGGTAGATCGAGTTCATCCGGCCCAGGTATGGGTCCGGGGTCAATGTCTGACGCAGGGTGAGCTGGTTCAGGTCGGCTCCGGCGCCGAAGAAGGTGCTGAAGAATAAGAGCCCGGCGAGGAAGGGGACGGCTGGGAGGAAGCCCGCGAGCGGGAAGACAAACATCTCGACCGGTATGGCCAAGAAGCCGATGACCAGCGCCGGGCCGACACCGATAGCCCGCACCAGGCGCGGTCCGAGCCAGACGCCGGGGAACCCGGCCAGCCCCCCGATGGTGAGTGCCAGCCCGAGCTCGCCAGGTGTGAGGTGAAGATCGCGGTACGCGTACGGGTAGATGATCCCGTCGATGAAGCTGGCACCGAACAGAGCCAGGGTCATGGTCAAGAACTGTGCCCGCAGGATCACGTTGCCGAGCACGTAACGAAGGCCGGCTGCCAGCTCGACGCGCACGCTCCGGCCTGGCTGCTTCTCGGAGGGTGGCTCTTTGTGCCGGATGGCCAGCAGAGTCAGGACCGAGATAAGGAAGGAGGCAGCGTCAAGGGCCACTGTTCTGGCGGCGCCAATCGCCTGGACCAGCAGACCGGCGATTCCGGGACCGGCGACGTTGCCGACTACGAAGTTCATGTCGAGGCGGGTGTTGGCCGCGGAGAGGTCCTCACGGCCGACGAGGATCGGGCCATACGAAAGGTAGGCGAGGTCGAAGAACACAGTCAGGCCGCCCTTGGCCAAGGCCGCTCCGTAGAGGAGGCCCAGGCCCAGGTGGCCGAAGACTGCCGCCAGCGGGATCGCGCCAAGCACCGCGGCGCGCCCGAGGTCGCAGACGATTAGGACGGCCCGCTTCGGCAGGCGGTCGACGAATACCCCGGCCAACAGTGAGACGAAAGGAAAGGGAACCTTCTGGAGGGCGACGAGGAGGCCGACCTCGAAGGGGCCCGCGTGCAGTGTGAGCACCGCCAGGGTTGGCAACGCGAGATCGCTGATGGAGCTGCCCAGCGTGCTGATTCCCTGGCCGAGCCAGAGCTTGCCAAAGTCCGCGCTCAGCCACAGCCGGCGAACGTTCATGTGTTCCCACGCCCCCTCCGGCCCTTCGGGCCACCTCCCCGGCAAGCGGGGAGGACATTTTCCGTACAATTAGTCGGTTCGGTGATTACGGCGGAGGGGAAACACCCGTTCCCATTCCGAACACGGTAGTTAAGCCCTCCAGCGCCGATGGTACTGTCGGGGTAACCCGGTGGGAGAGTAGGTCGTTGCCGAGCGTTTATTAAGTCCCGCAGGCTCGCAGGGGCAGGCGGGACTTAATTTTCATACCGCGACCGGCGCGTCCCCGAGGCTCTCCGCGTGCAGGTGCGGCAGGAGCAGGTAGCACCTGATGCTCAGCAGCACCAGCAGCGCCAACAGCGCGGCCAGTACGTCCCCAACGATCTGACCGACCCCCGCATGGAACAGCACGATCAGTGCCGCTTCGGCGATGCAGGCGGCGGCGAGGATCGGCACGAAAGTCCTGTCATGCACCGCCATGAAGAACTGCACGAGCAGGTTGTCCAGCGACAGCGCCAGGCCGATCACCCCGACCGGGAGCACGTAAGGAGTGGCGTCGCGGAACTGGGGCCCAAACAAAATCCCCACCACGAGCCCGGGCACCACGGCGAACACGAGCAGCGCCGCCGCCCCAAGCGCAGCAAGGATGCCCGCGGACTGGGCCAGGATGCGCCCAGGGTGCTCCTCCTTGGCGACGGCCTCCACCACCCTGGGAAACAGCACCTGGCTGACGCTCAAGGTGAGGAAGAACAGGATCGTCCCAATCTTGTTGAGCCCCCCGTAGATCCCGCCCGCGTGCCCGCTCAGGTAGTGCTCGGCGAGGATCACGTCCTGGTTGTAGAGCACCTGAATGCCGATGATTCCGGCCGCGGCGGTCAGCGAGAAGCCGAACATCGCCCGCAAAGGCACGCGCGTCGCGCTCTTCCCGAAGTGATCGCGCAGCGAGTAGAGACCAAGGCCGAAGCAGAACGCCAGGCCCATGAAGACCGCGGCCATGGCGCCCGACACCGCGTAGCCGGCGGTGAGCAAGCCGAACACAACCGTGGTGCGGATGACGAGCTCGAGGCCGAGGTTCAGCGACAGGGCGGTGAATCGCTGCAGCCCCTGCAGGATCCCGCGGGGTATCGCCACCTGCCAGACCAGGGCGATCGAGAAGCCAAGGATCAGCACCGGCAGCGCCGAGCCAAGGTGCTCGAACTCGGCGACGCGGCGCGCGATGAGGGTGGTGACGAGCACGGCCGCGAGCCCAGGGATGGCCACCAGGCGGATGGTTCTGGTCATCAGGGACCGCACGCCCGCGTCTCCCCGCGCGATGAGCGTCGCTGTGTAGCGGGCCAGCACGACGATGAGGATCAGTGCGGGGGCGGTGCCCACCGAGTACACCGCGATCAGGAACGCAACCTGACCGTACGTGGTCGGACCAAGCACGCGGCCGGCGATGGCGTGGTAAACGAAACCGCCGATCCCGGCGACCAGGCCGCCGGCAAACAGCGTTAGGTTCTGCCGGACCAACCGGCTCTCGCGAATCTGGGCCAGGCGCTGGCCGAGACCCCGTGGTGCGCCGGTCTGCACAGTCCTCGGCATTCTATCCGACGCCCCTGGGGGGTCCCGCCGGTGATAATTCGTCAGCGATGCCCGAACAGTCGAAGCCCATGGTCTCGGCATTGGTCGTGAGCCATAACGACAAAGAGCTGCTTCTCCAGTGTCTGCGCGCCTTCTACTCGACAGCTGAGGTGCCAGTCGAGGTGGTGGTCGTCGACAACGGGTCGACCGACGGCTCCGCGGCAGCCATCACGGCTGAGTTTCCCCAGGCGACGGTGCTGCTCGAGCAGAAGAACCTGGGCTTTGGCCGGGCCGCCAACATCGGCCTGGAACGCTGCCAGGGCAGGTTCGCCGTGCTTCTCAACCCGGACGTCGTGGTCGACACGCAGACCGTCGGCCGGCTCGCGGACTTCCTGCTCACCCACGCCAATGCGGGCGCGGTCGGTCCACGGCTTCTCATGCCTGACGGCAAGCGAGACCCCGACTCACGACGCGCCTTTCCGGTGCCGAAATCGCTCTTTTATCGCACCCTCGGGCTGAGCCGCCTGTTTCCGAAGAGCCCGCGGTTCGGTCGCCACAACATGGGGCACCTCGACGAATCCGACATGCATGAGATGGACGCGGGTAGCGCGGATTGCCTGATGCTGCGGATGGCCGCCGTCAACCGAATCGGGTTCTTCGATCCGCGTTACTTCATGTTCGGCGAGGACATCGATCTCTGCTACCGGCTGAAGCTGGGCGGCTGGAAGATCTTCTACCTGCCCACGGCCATCGCGAAGCACCAGAGCCGAGTCGCCACCACCAGGGCTCAGCGTGAGGCGAACTACCAGCGCCACCGGGCGATGTGGACCTACCACTTCAAGCACCACTCCAAAGATGTGTCTGCTTTCGGCAACGGTTTGGTGTGGGCCCAGATCTGGGGGCGGTGGGTGGCTGCTTCGGTGAGGGGCTCGGTCACCAAAAGCAACCGCTCGTCCTCGTAGGATCAGAGGCGGATGTACCACCAGATCGCGCGCAACAAGCGCAACAGCATCATCGTGGTCGTGCTGTTCATCGCCGTTTGGCTGCTGGCCGGGTTCGTAATCGGCGAGTTCGGCGGCGGCGGAGTCACGGCTGCGGTCGGCGGCGCGATCATCCTCGGCATCCTGGGGATCTGTGCGGCGCTTTACTCCTATTACCTTGGCTCGGCCACAGTCCTGTCGGCGGCCGGGGCGCACGAGGCTGACCGGGGTCAGTTCACGCAGCTCTACAACATCGTCGAGACGCTGGCAATCGGCGATGGGCTGCCACTGCCCAAGGTCTACATAATCGAGGACCCGAGCCCCAACGCATTCGCGACGGGCCGCGACCCAAAGCACGCCGCAGTGACGGTGACGACGGGGTTGCTCCAGATGATGAATCGCGAGGAGCTCGAGGGCGTGCTGAGCCACGAGTTGAGCCACGTCAAGAACTTCGACGTTCGGCTGCTCCTGGTCGTCACCACCATGATCGGCATGGCGGGCCTCCTCGCCAGCGTCGTGTGGAACGGAGCGTTTCGATTCAGGAGCCGGGACTCGCGCGCCCTGCTCATCATCCTGCTGGTCGGCGCCGTCTTCACCTTGATCGCCGTGATCGTTGGACCGCTCATGCAGATGGCACTGTCGCGCCAGCGCGAGTCGCTGGCTGATGCGAGTGGGGTGGAGCTGACGCGCAACCCGGCGGGCCTCCTCAGCGCGTTGAAGAAGATCGCTGCCAACGAGCAGCCCATGAAGAACTTCAACCACGCGGTCGCGGCGATGTGCATCGACAACCCGAAGGAGCACCACGGCAGCTTCTTCAACCACCTGTTCGACACGCACCCGCCGATCGAGGAGAGGATCGCCGCCCTGGAGAAGATCGCGAACGTTCAGCAAACGTAGTCGCGCGTGGGTCCAAGCACTCACGAACGTCAGCGGGTCGCGGTTTCAGTAGCCTTTCTCGCGTTCGGCGTTGTGAGCGGCAGCTGGGTCCCGAGGCTGCCAGCCTTCAAGGACCATCTTCACCTGACCGATGGGCAGATCGGTTTCGCACTGCTCATATGCGCAGTCGGCGCCATTGTTGGCGCAGGGACGGCGCGTGTCGCGCTCAGTCGAGGAAGCAGGGTGTGGGTCCGTACGTTCACCGTCGTTCTCTGTGTGGCGTTGATTCCAGCGGGGCTGGCCACAAGTTTCGCGGTACTCGTGGTCGCCTTCCTCGTGCTTGGAGCATGCGCCGGTTTCATCGACGTGCTCGAGAACGCTCAGGCTGCAGACGTCGAACGGGTCGCGGGCCGGCCGATGCTAAATAGCTTTCATGGCTTCTGGAGCCTGGGAGCTGTGGTTGGCTCAATCGCAGCAGGCGCGGCCGCATTTCTCGGCGTTCAACCTCTTGAGCACTTCGTCATCGTTTCGCTGTTGGTGGCCGCCATCTCCGCTCCCCTCCTGCGTACCCTCCCGAACACGCGTGGCGGCGCGGAGCCAGTTCACGAGGCGACCACTCGACGGCTCATGACCCGCTCGGCTGTTCTTGTCGGCGCCCTTGGATTCAGCGCCATCATCGTCGAAGGCGGCGGCGCCGACTGGAACGCTCTCTATCTGCGCGAGTACGGTCACGCCAGTCAAGGGTTGGCGGCAGTCGGATTTGCGGCATTCAGCGTTGCAATGATGGCGGTGCGGTTTCGGGCCGATCGCCTCACGGCCCGCACGAGTGCGACGACAGTCACTCGGCTCGGCGCCTGTTTGTCAGCCGTCGGTTTTGGCGTTGCCATCGTGTGGCCGGTCGTTCCAGGCGCGATCTTCGGGTTTGTTCTGGTGGGTGCGGGGGTTGCAGTCATCTTGCCCCTCGCGTTCAGCGCCGGCGCCAACCTGGGCCGCAGCGGTACCGCCTTGAGTCTCATCGCCTCCGCGGCCTACGCCGGGTCGATCGCCGGTCCAGGTCTGATAGGCAACGTCGCCGACCACCTGGGTCTCCGCGCGGCCTTGGGCGTGCCCCTCGCGGCATCTGTGATTGTCGCGATGCTCGCCGCCAACCTGCGGACAGGGCAGAGCGCCCGGCCAACGTGATTCTTCATACTCCAGCGCATGAGGTTTCGCACCAAGATCCTCGCTGCGGGTAAGACCGCCGCGGGCATTGAGGTTCCACCTAGGTTGGTTCAGGCGCTCAGCTCGAGCAAGGTGCCGCTGGTACGAGTCACTATCAACAACTACACCTATCGCAGCGCTGTGGCGGTGATGGGCGGCAAGTTCATGATCGGCGTGAGCAACTTGAACCGGAGGAATGCGCGCGTCGCAGCCGGCGATACCGTCGACGTCGATCTCGAGCTCGATAAGGAGCCTCGTGAGCTCGCGCTGCCCGAGGACTTCGCGAAGGCGCTTGACAAGGATGGCCGGGCGAAGAAGGTGTTCGAGGGATTGTCGAACAGCAAGAAGCAGCGCTTGGTCCTGCCGGTCGCGAACGGGAAGACGCCTGAGACCAGGCAGAGGAACATCGACAAGGCGATGACTGCGCTGAGAGAGGGCACGGTCTAAGCAAGGAGCCTTCGGCCCGGCGCCTTGCAAGGCTGGACGTCCCCTCCGGCCCTTCAGGGCCACCTCCCCGGCAAGCGGGGAGGACAACGGCCCGGCAGCGGCCGGACCTCGCCACCTCCCCGGCAGGCGGGGAGGATAAAAACCATCGGTAGTGGGGGGACTTATCTGCCCTAACCCACATAATTTCGCGCGTGCCGCTGCTTGCGAAGTTTCTTCACGTTCGGCGGACCGAGCTCCCACGCACCCTTCAGGTGGCCGGCTTCGCGATCGTGCTCGGCTGGGGGGCGTACACCGCGTTCAACGGCTCTCAGGCCATGTTCCTGAACAAGGCAGGGCCCGAGGCTTATCCGCTCTTCTTCATCATCCTGGCCCTGGCCGTTTGGCCGATGGTCGCCCTCCAGGGCGCCCTGACACGCCGGCTCGGAGTCGGGCGAGCGTTTCGCGTGATCCTCGCGCTCAACGGCCTGGCCGCGCTTGGGATCTTCTTCGTCTATTTACTCGACGAGAGCCCGACGGTTGCGTTCGCCGCCTACGTCGTCTACTCGGTCGGTTTCGAGCTTGTGATGCTCCAGTTCTGGGGCTTCGCCAGCCAGCATTTCAACCTGCTCGAGGGCAAGCGCATCTTTCCAGTGATTGCGGCAGGCTCGAGCATTGGCTACATCTTTGCCGGCTTCACGACAACCCTCATAGCCCTCAGCGGCCGAATCGAGCCCCTGATGCTGGTGTGGACCTTCGGCGCGACGGTGGCGGTCATCCTGTCGATACGCTTGGAGCGCGAGCTCTACCGCCCGTCGTTCGACGACGACGCCGACGAGTTCCTCGCACACGAGCACATCGTCCGAGGACGGCTGGGCGCGATCAGCCTCCTGAGGGGGGCGATCCACTACATGACGAGCAGCCCTCTCGTGCTCGCCCTCGTCTTGCTCGCTTTGGTGCTGCAGATCGCCAGCCGCGTGGGCGACTACCTGGTCGCGCTGATATTTGTGAACTCGACCCACCACAACCTGCAGGCACTCACGATCCTCATCGGCAACGCGTGGCTCGCCAGCTACGTGGTGCAGCTCGGCGTCAGCCTGTTCGTTGCGCCATGGGTCCTCGACAAGCTGGGCGTGAAGAACGCGATCCTCGCCCTGCCGATCTTCACCCTGATCGGTTTCGCGGCAGTCGCGATCAGCCCGGTCCTGGCCACCTCGCTGTTCCTCTTCATCGTCCGTAACGGGCTCCAGACGGGGCTCGACGATCCGGCGGAGAGCGTGCTCGGCGGCGCGGTGCCGGCCCAGGTCGGACCGAAGCTCAAATTCCTGCTCGACAACCTGGTGCTCCCCGGAGCAGCGGTGCTGAGCGGCGTCATCCTGCTGGTCGTCCAGCGCACGATCGCCGCCAGCGAAGAGGTACTTGCGCTCATCGGGATCGTGGTCGCGATCCTGTTCATCGCGGCCGCATTCCGCGTACGCAGCCTGTACGTGAGCGCCATCTACGCGCGACTTCGCACTCACGCGATGACCCTTAGCGATTTCCAGCGAGCGGTCGGGCGGCCCAGCCAGTCGGAGATTGACGAGCTGATGGCCTTCGTGCGCCAGGGCGACGACAAGGTGCGCCAGTTTGCCGCGGCTGCGCTGGGGCGGCTGGCGCCCGACACGTTCGCCGGCATGCTGCCCGAGCTGCTCGCGTCCGACGACCGTCGCGTGCGCAGGCTTGGGTTCCAGATGGCGCCGCCGGAGATTGTGGCTCTCGACCAGCTCGAGGCCGCCGTCGACGATCCGGACGGTTGGGTGGTTGCCTCGGCGGCAGTGGCGGGTGCGGGGCGCAAGCCGCCCTGGGCCCGTGTAGGGGAGATCCTCGACCGCCTTTGGACGTCGACGAATGACGAGGACCGCGCGGCCGCAGTGTGGGCCGCCTCTTTCAAGGGCGACAACGAAAAGGTCGTCGCCGCCCTGCAGGACCAGGTGCCGCGCATCCGCCGGGAAGGGATTCGCAGCTTCGCCAAGCTCAAGGCCAATGTGCCGGGGGCGTCGGGGCCGTTGATCGCATGCCTTACCGATGCCAACCCGAGTGTCCGGCGCGAGGCGCTGCTGCAAGCAGTGAGGTGGGCGCCGCCGCCGGAGGACAGTCACGACTACGCGGAAGCGCTGATCGACGGGCTCACCAACCCCGATCGGGAGATTCGCATGCTGGCCGCTGAGGCCCTGGCCACGCAGGCGCCGGCCGCGCTGGAGCGAACATTGCCGCTGCTTGCGTTTCGCGGCGACGCGGCGGCGGCCACCGTGGAGGCGCTCGTCCGCAGCGGGCGTCCCGACATGTTCAAGCGAGTGCGTGAACACCTCGAGCGGCTCCTGGGCGAGGGGCTGCACATGGCGAAGCTGTCGCCTCGGGTGGCGAGTGGGGAAGACCACGGAGCGCCTGACGATCGGTACCTGTTTCTGCGCATCACCGTCGAGGATTACGCGCTCCATGCGGCGGAGTCGGGGCTCGCGGCGATGCGCGCGCTACACGGCAAGCGGGGCTTTGCCACGGTCGAGCGGGGCATTCGGTCGGCCGGTCCTGCAGCGCGGGTCGAGGGCCTGGAGACGCTGTTAAACTTCGGCCCGGCCTGGCTTGCCGGGCCGCTGGCGCAGCTGCTCGACCCCGAGGCTATCGATTCGGGGCCGGCACGACCGCTGTCACCTCACGAGATCGAGGCGCTCGCGAACCATGGCGACAGGTGGGTCAAGGAGGCCGCGGCGGCGGTTTCGACCGGGCTCGACGAACGCATGAAGGAACTGATCGCGCTCAAGAGGGTGCCGCTGTTCAGCACGCTCACGCTGGAGCAGCTGGCCAGCATCGACCGCCTGATGGTGACGCGCACCTACACGAAGGGCGAGCCGATCTTCACCAAGGGCGATGTGGGGTCCGAGCTGTTCGTGGTGCTGGAGGGGGAGATCAGGATCCACCTCGACCACGAGGGCCGCGAGGTGACGCTGGCGCGCATTGGGCCGAGCATGGTGCTGGGGGAGATGGCGGTGTTCGATGAGCAGCCGCGCTCGGCGAGCGCACAGGCCAGCACGGACACGACGGTGCGAGTGTTGCGACGGGACAAGCTGAGAGCGGTGGTGCACGAGCACCCGGAGGTGCTCCTGGAGTTTGTGAAGAACCTGAGCCAGCGGATCAGGGTGATGAACGAGCAACTGGAGGCGCAGGAGACGTCGACCTGACGCGACCCTTGAAAGGTGCCAAAAGGGCACGAACGGTCGTGTAATCGCGATTTGGGGGGCCAAAAGGGCAAGAATGGCGCCATGTCCCAGGAGCGAGGCCCGTTTCCATTCATGACGTTGATTGGCATCCTATTCGTGGCGCTGGTCATCTCGGGAATCGAAAGGTTCACTCATAACGACGTGCTCGCGGCCATCGCGACCCTGGTGATCATGAGCGCCTACCTCGGCTGGTGGTTCTGGCGCCACCGATACATGTAGAGGCTCGTTACCTAAAAGGTCTCCGTCTACCCTGACTTGGAGAGGCAGTAATCCGCCCGCCTTACTCTTTGGTAATTTCCTGCCTGATACCTCGTTCTAATGGCGCGCGGTCCCTGGAGCTGATTGCTTAATCACTTGATTTTTGTCCATGTACTGCAACCAGAAGATTCAAAGCCCTTGTCACGCGCTGACACCGTGACAACGGCGCCTTTGTCGGTGTTCCCGTTCGCGATGATGTCCTTTAGGTCATGGCTGAACCCTCGCAGCCGTGCCCAGTAGCAATTGCCACTCGCGGCTGCTGGACTACGGTACGTTCCGGCAAGAATGTCCGTGCGGACGATGAAGTCGCCTCCACCGAAGGTCGACTTACTTGCAACGGTAATTTGCGAGAGGTCTGAAGTCCAAGTGTCACAGTTGCTGGAGTCGAAGCCTTTGTCTGTCTTCAGGATTGTGACCACGACCGGCCCATCGGAATTCTCATTGGCGATGATGTCGCCAAGCTCGCCGCTAAAGCCCTTCAATCGAGCCATGTAGCACCCTGAGCTGTTGTGGCGAGTTCGGTAGGTGCCGGCTCGGATATCGGTACCTACGATCTGGCTGCCATCGCCAAACGTGAGAAAAGTAGCTTTAGGCGGTGAACTGACTGGTGGGGAGCTGCCTGGAGCCGTAGAGGCTGCCGAGGGCGACGTCGCCGAGGTCGCCGACGGGGTACTTCCACAACTGCTAGCCTCCGCCGTCAGTAGAAGGAAGGCAAGAACGCCCGCGCAAACTGCCACGCCTCGTCGCATCGTTCTCCTAGGCCTAAAGGCCACATTAAGTAGCTGGTTAACGTGCAACGTACACTTCGGCCCGGCTGGAATCAAATACGGGATCGTGGAATCACCGGCTGACGAGTACTCGATGCGCGGCTAGCCAGCCCCTTTCCTTAATCGGCTGAGTCTGTTTCCGGGCGGATTTCGATTTTGTGGCGCGCTGCTTCGAGGCGCTCTGTGCACACCTTCAGGTAGACCCGTGCTTCGTCCACTGCTTTCAGCGCGTCTTCCAGCGACAGGTCCCCGTCCTCCAGCAGCTTCAGCTTTTCGTCCAGCTTCTCGAGCGCTTTCTCATATGTGAGCTCTTCGGTCACTTCTCAACCTCCTCCACCCGCGCGCCAAGGTGGCCCGTGGCCAGCCTGATTCGCAGCCTGCGCTTCATCGCTGTGTCTGCCGACGATCGGAGGACGGCCCCCGTCTCGGCGTCCTGCGTGATGCTGTAGCCGCGCGCCAGCACGCTCTCCGGGCTGAAGGCGACCAGCTGCTGCCGCCGGTGATTGAGCGTGCTCCTGGCGATGTCGAACCGTTTGGCCAACGCTCGTTCGAGCCTCTCGGCCGCGCGCCGGCCTGCAAGTGTAGTGCGACCGCGTGCCAACCGCGACATCGCTGCCGCGGTCAGACGCCTGGACCGTTCGTGGAGGGCGTCCTCGCGCCTCGCGACCTGCTGGACCGGACTGAGCCTGCCTAGGTCCGCGGCCGCGCGCGCCAACCGCTCGGACCGCACACGCACAAGCGTGGGCAGAAGCTGCAGGATGCGCTGCCGCTTGAGGGTCAGACGTTCGACCTCGCGCGCGATCCGCTGCCCCGCCTCACGGTCGAGGCGCCTGCCGCGCTCGCGCAGCAACGCGACGAGGTCCGACTTCTTGGGGACGACGCGCGCGCCGGCCTCGGTCGGCGTGCGGCACTCGGCGTCGGCGACAAGGTCCGCGATGGTGCGGTCGGACGTGTGGCCCAACGCCGTCACCACCGGCAGCCTGGACGCGAGGATCGCGCGCGCCACCACCTCGCTGTTGAATCCGTACATCTCCTCGAAGCTGCCGCCACCGCGAGCAATCACGACGACGTCCGCGAGGCCTTCCTCATTACAGCGCCGCAGCGCCCGCGCGACGCTCGCCGGCGCCGCCGCGCCCTGCACCTGAACCGGGTAGACGACGATACCCATGTTGGGGTAGCGCTCCCAGATCGTCTCTTGCAGGTCGTGAATGACCGCGCCCGTCGGCGACGTGAGCAGTGCGACCGCCCTCGGCAGGAAGGGCAACCGGCGCTTGCGGCCTGGTGCGAACGCACCCTCGGCCTCGAGCCGACGCTTGAGCTCCTCGAGCCGCGCGCGCAGCTTGCCGACATCGTCGAACTCGACCTGGTCGACGATGAAGCTGAGCCGCCCGGTCTTCCCGAAGAAGTCGACGCGCCCCCGAAATATGAACACCTGCCCGTCCTCCGGCAGCGTCGTCACGCGCCTCGCTTCATCCGCGAAAAGAACGGCATCGAGCCGGCTGACGCCGTCCTGGATTGAGAAGTTGAAGTGGCCCGCGGTGCCTCGCTTCATACCGGTGACCTCGCCCTTGACGAGCAGGGCGGTGAGCGGCCGGAGCTCGCGACGAATCTCGTTGGCGAGCTCGGTGACTGTGAAGGGGCGCTGAGCTTCCTCGGGTCGCAGCACGAGGTTTAGCTTACTTGCCGGTTAGCTGTCGGAAGCTCAGCCGTCCTGGATGAACTGGAAGGTCAGCGTCGAGCCGCTCGAGGTGACGTCTGCGCACGACGGGCCCTGCAGCCCGACTCCCCAGCTCAGGATGCCCTCGAAGTCGCCGAGCTCGACCACCTCGAGCAGGCGCGGCCCTGTCGACGTGACCTTCTTCGGCCCCTTGTAGTTGGACTGGTCTCCGCGAAAGCCCGTCAGCACGATTCGCACCCCGTCGGTGCCGGCAAGGACGACCCGGTTGCCCGATGGGTCCTCGGCGAACTCCGTGCCCGACTGAGTGATCACCTGGAACGGCGGCGTTCCGGCTGTGAAGTTGAACGTCAGCGTGTCACCCGAAACGGTTGCCGAAACGATTGGAGGGATCGTGCTTGGGGGAGGTTGCGGCAGCGGCCATGACACCGAGGCGGTCCCGGTCGCATCGCAGGTCGCAAGCGAGGGCTGCGTGGCAGTCGGGGTCGTTCCCCCACAGGCGCAGAGAACCGCCACGGTCAGGATCGGGGCGAGCAGTCGCAACTTCGAGTTCAACGGTCGTGAAGGCTAAAGCATGCTCTCGGTTGTACGCATCGCGGAACGGAAGCTAGCTCAGTAATCCAGACCGGATCTCTACCCCCCGATCTGAGACATGGACTTGGCCGGCTTGATGAAGCCTGGCTTGTTGATGAGGTGGCCCTCTTCCTTGCGCCACACCGCGGTCTCGATCACCTGCCCGATGTGCTCGTCTGACGCCCCCGAGCGAAGCAGCTCTCGCAGAGGCGTCTCCTGCAGGGAAAACAGGCAGGTGCGGAGGCCGCCCTCGGCAGTGAGCCTGACCCGGTTGCACGTGGTGCAGAAAGCCTGGCTGACCGATGAGATGAACCCGAGGCCGCCCTGTGCGCCGTCGGCGAACTTGAAACGGGTCGCGGGCCCTGGCCGCGTGTCGTTCACCGGCACCAACGGGAAGAGGTCTTCGATCTGCTCCTGGATGCGCCGGCTCGGCACGACCTGCTCATTGGTCCAGGTGCCGTCGCCGTCCAGCGGCATGTACTCGATGAATCTCACCTCGTAGCCCTTGTCGCGCGCGAGCCGCGCGAAGTCCACGACCTCGTCGTCGTTGTGGCCCTTCATCACGACCATGTTCAGCTTGATCGGCCACAGGCCGGCTTCGCGAGCGGCATCGATGCCGTCCATCGTCCGGTCGAACTGGTCGCTGCGCGCCATCTCGTGGAAGCGCTGCATGTTGAGGGTGTCGAGCGAGATGTTGATACGCTTGAGGCCTGCGTCCTTCAGAGCCTGCGCCTTGTCGCGCAACAGCACGCCGTTCGTGGTCATCGTGATGTCGAGGGTCGGGTCGAGCTCGTTGATCATCCCCACCAGCTCCTCAACCTTGATACGCACCAGCGGTTCGCCACCGGTGATGCGGATGGTGCGGACGCCGTACTTCTGCACGAAGATGCGCGCCAGGCGCGTGATCTCCTCGAAGCGCAGGAGATCGTCTCGCTTCAGCCACTTCAGACCCTCGGCGGGCATGCAGTAGATACAGCGGAAGTTGCAGCGATCGGTGATCGAGATCCTGAGATCGTCGGCAATACGGCCGTAGGAGTCCCTTAACGTTGCCGTCCCCACATGGCGGATGATACGGCGGTGGGGTACGAAAACATCCTGGTCGAGGTCAGTGCCCCAATCGCGACAATCACGCTCAACCGCCCGAAGGTCCTCAACGCCCTCAGCCCCGATCTCATCCGCGAGGTCAACGAGGCCCTGGGCGAGCTGGACGCCGACTCCAATGTGAGGGCGGTCGTCCTCACCGGTGGGGCGCGCGTGTTTGCCGCCGGGGCCGACATCTCCGACATGGCTGACCGCACGGCCGTCGACCAGCTGCAGCGCGACCAGACCGGCCGCTGGGCCGGGATCGCCGCCTTCAGCAAGCCGCTGATCGCGGCAGTCAACGGTTACGCGCTCGGCGGTGGGTGCGAGCTCGTGCTGATGTGCGACCTGATAATCGCGGGCGACTCTGCACGCCTCGGTCAGCCCGAGATCAACCTTGGGATCATTCCTGGCGCGGGCGGCACGCAGAGGTGGCCGCGCACCGCGGGCAAGCACGCGGCGATGGAGGTGATGCTCCTCGGGGCACCGGTGACCGCGCGACGTGCCTACGAGCTGGGGCTGGTCAACAAAGTGGTGCCTGCGGAGATGACGATCACAGTCGCGCGGCGGATCGCGCGCCAGGCCGCGGAGAAAGCGCCGCTCGCGGCGCGCATGGCCAAGGAGGCAGTGCTCAAGGCTTTCGAGACACCTCTAGCCGAAGGCCTCGCGGTCGAGCGCAAGAACTTCTACTTCCTGTTCTCGACTGAGGATCAGAAGGAGGGCATGCACGCCTTCCTGGAAAAGCGGCGCGGAGTATTCAAAGGACGCTGATATGGCAACTGAAGTCGAGCAGCACATAAAGGTCGACGTCGAGGGCGGCATTGGTTGGATCCGGTTCAACCGGCCCGAGAAGATGAACGCGATCGGGACGCTGACGCGCAAGCAGCTCGGCGATGCCATCAAGCAGGCGGAGAAAGACGATGCCGTGCGCGTCGTCGTGCTGACCGGTTCAGGCCGCGCTTTCTGTTCTGGCGCCGATGTCACCGAGATGGTTGGCGACGGCCAAATGAGAACGCCTGAGGACGTTGGAAACGTCCTTCGCAACGAGTACATGCCGATGCTCACGCGACTGCGCACTATGCCCAAGCCGGTGATCGCGGCGATGAACGGTCCGGCCGTTGGCATCGGCGCGAGCTATGCGCTGGCGTGCGACATTCGCATTGCGGTGCCCGAGGCCTATCTCCTCGAGGCCTTCATCAACATCGGCCTCGCACCCGATGGCGGTGTGAGCTGGCTCTTGCCTCGCCTAGCGGGTACAGCTGTTGCGTACGAAATGTTTTTCACCGGCAAGCCTCTGTCGGCCACCGACGCGCACCGCTTGGGCGTGATCAACCGCGTGGTTCCACAGGAGCGCTTCGAGGAGGAGGTCCGCGAGCTCGCAACTCAGCTGGCTGCGCAGCCGCCAAAAGCGATGGCGGCCGCCAAGCGCGCGGTCAACCACGCGCTCGAGTCGAGCTACGAAGAGGCTCTCGAGTTCGAGTCGTACCTGCAGGAGGCGCAGGCGGCCAGCCAGGAGTTCGTCGACGGAGTGCAGGCGTTTCTCGCACGTCGCGCCAAGAAGTAGTGCCTGACGCCGTAATCGTCGCCACCGCGCGGACGCCGATGGGGCGCTATGGCGGGCAGCTCAAGGATGTGCGGCCCGATGATCTCGCCGCCGTCGCCCTCAAGGCTGTCTGCGAGCGCGCCGGCCTTGACCCCGCCGACGTCGCCGACGTCATCCTCGGCTGCGCGAACCAGGCGGGTGAGGACAACCGCAACGTGGCCCGCATGGCGCTGCTGCTCGCCGGCTTCCCGATCGAGGTGCCGGGCCAGACGGTCAACCGCCTGTGCGGCTCTGGCATGCAGGCCACGATCGCCGCGGCGCGCGAGATCCAGTCGGGTGGATCTGCCGTCCTGATCGCGGGAGGGGTCGAAAGCATGACCCGCGCGCCCTGGGTGATGCCGAAGCCGGACAGCGCGTTTCCACGCGGCCAGCAGACCGTCTATGACACGGCGATCGGCTGGCGGTTGGTCAACCCGAAGATGGCGCAGATGTACGGGACGCTGCAGATGGGGGAGACCGCAGAGCGCGTGGCCCAGAAATACGAGGTGTCGCGCGAGGACCAGGACGCTTTCGCGCTGCGCAGCCACCAGCGGGCGGTCGCGGCGCAAAAGTCCGGCCGGCTCGCCGAGGAGATCGTGCCCGTCGAGGTGGCGCAGCGCAAAGGCGACGCGCTCCGCCTGACCCAGGACGAGGGTCCGCGTCCGGATACATCTCTCGAAGCGCTGGCGAGGCTGCGCCCTGCGTTCTCTGAGAAGGGCTCGGTCACCGCCGGCAACTCGTCACCCCTGAATGACGGCGCGACGGCGCTCGTCGTGATGTCGGACGCCGAGGCGAAGCGCCGTGGCTTGAAGCCGCTCGCGCGTCTGGTCAGCGCCGCTGCCGCCGGCGTTCACCCCGACTACATGGGCATCGGCCCTGTGCCGGCTTCGATGAAGGCACTCGACCAGGCCGGTCTTCAGGCCTCCGATATAGGAGTCGTCGAGCTCAATGAGGCCTTTGCGTCGCAATCGCTGGCCTGCGTTCGACTGCTGGGTCTCGACGAGGAGAAGGTCAACGTGAACGGGGGCGCCATCGCGCTCGGCCATCCACTCGGCTCGAGCGGCGCGCGACTCGTGGGCACGCTCGTCAGAGAGATGGCGCATCGAGACGTCGAATACGGCCTCGCCACGATGTGCATCGGCGTCGGCCAGGGCATCGCATCGATCTGGCAGAGGGTTTAGTTCTGAGCGAACGCGACCCGCAGGCCGTGCGCGCGATGTTCGATCGCATCGCGGGCCGCTACGACCTTGTCAACACCGTGCTCTCGGGTGGCACTGACGCCGGATGGCGAAGGCGCGCGGCGCGCGCGACTGGTCTAACCGCGGGCGGTTCCGCGCTGGACGTTGCATGCGGATCCGGGAAGTTGACCGCGCAGCTTGCGAAGATCGCCGGCGCCGAAGGCCGCGTGGTCGGACTGGACTTCAGCCCCCAGATGCTGGGGGTGGCGCGCCGCGATCATCCCGGCATCGAATTCATCGAAGGAGACGCGCTGAAGCTGCCGTTCGATGACGAAACCTTTGACGCCTCGACGATTGCGTTCGGTCTCCGCAACCTCGCCGATCCGGTTGGCGGCCTGCGCGAGATGCTGCGGGTGGTGCGGAGGCGCGCCGTCGTGCTCGAGTTCGTGCGCCCGCCGGCAGGTCCAGTTGGTACTGCTTACCGCCTGTACTTGAAGGCGCTGCTGCCGGCCATCGGCGGCGCGATCAGCGGACAACCGTCCGCATACAAATACCTGAGCGACACTGTCGATTCGTACAGAACCCCTGCAGAGCTACACGCGATGGCAAAAGCGGCCGGCTGGTCGAACGTCGCCTACGAGGGCCTCGCGATGGGAACCGTCGGGATCGTTAGGGGAGAGCGTCCCTAGGAATCCCGGTCTACTGCTGAGCGGGCCAGGCCGACCAGCGTTGGGCGCAGGCCGTCCAGCTCGATCGCCTCGAGCTCCCGCAGGGCGCCTTCGACCAGGGCTCGTGCCTCGTCGCCGACTCGCTTCAAGGCATCGCTCGACCTGACCAGCTCAGTGACCCGGTTGACCTCAGCGTCCCCTAGGGACCCGGCCAGCAGGCGTCGCACCTCGGGCCCGACCTCTTTGTCCTCCGCCGCGTAGATCAGCGGCAGCGACAGCACGCGCTGGCGGATGTCCAGGCCCACGGGCTTGCCCGAGTTGGGGCTGAAGTCGACCATGTCGTCGGCCATCTGGAACGCGACGCCCAGGAGGTCGCCATACCTGCGCAGGGCCTCGACCTTGTCGGGCTTGGCCTCCGACAGTTGCGCGCCTGACGCGCAGGAGGCTGCGAAGAGGGCCGCGGTTTTGCCGCGCACCACCTTCAGGTAGGAGGCATGGTCGCCTGGATAAGCACCGCGCAAGCCGACGTCGTCGATCTGCGCTGCGCATATCGCCTCGAGGGCGTCCGCGATCGTCGAGGTCACGTCGTTGTTGCCGATCTCCGCAATCAACCTTGTCGCCTTCGCGAAATAGAAGTCGCCGACCGCGATCGCCCGCTCCGGGCCCTCAGCCGCGGCGACGGTTGGGCGGCCGCGCCGGTGGGTGCTCTCGTCCACGTAGTCGTCATGGATGAGGGTGGCGTTGTGCAGGAGCTCCACGGCAGCCGCGAGGGCGGCGGCGCGCAGGGGGTCGTGGCGCGGGCCGATGTGGGCCGTTAGCTGGACCAGGCGGGGGCGGAGTCGCTTGCCGCCGGCTTCCACGAGGCGGCGCATGGGGACGGCGACCGGGTCCGGGTCGGCGAGCAGCTGGCGGGTGAGCTCGAGCTCAACTAGCTTCCTGTCGGCGGCTGTGCTTGCGTGGGCGTCCCCACCGGCGCTGCGCGCCACCTCCCCGGCGAGCGGGGAGGGCGCCTTATCAAAATCTCCGTCCAGCTGGATCGCCAGCTCTCGGGTGCGTGGGCCATCCAGCTCCACCGCGAACACCGATTGCCATCTGCCCAGGACCAGGTCGCCGTTTTCGACCAGAAGAGTCGCGAAGCCTGTCAGCAGCAGCTGCCGGCAGTGGGCGTGGCCGTTGATCGGCTCATCCAGCGCGATCTTGAACCTGCGCGCGAAATCGTCGTGCTCGTAGCCCACGCCCGTCGGGGCAAGCCGCTCGAGCAGCGATTCGAAGTCGCGCAGCAGCAGCGGCTCGTTCTCGTTGACGGCGAGGCCGACTGTTGTGTGGAGCGACTGGAGGTGGATCCGACCCATCCGCAGGCCCGATTTGCGGACCTCCTCGTGAAGCTTCTGGGTGATGTCGACGAACTGCGTTGGCGAGGAGGTCTTGAACCTAAGCCGCTGGGCGATCATCGGCCGCTCTCGAGGGCGAGGACGAGGAAGTCTCGCACCGGCCCCCCGGCTTCCCCGGAAGCAGCGTTGGCCGACATCTTCTCGATGGCGCGTGCGAAGGCAACCTGCAGGGTCTGCGATGCGTGGTCGGCGAGGAGGCGCGACGCTCGGGCCAGGCAGAGGTCACCCATCAAGAGAGGTGCCGCTGCCGCCGCGGGCCCGCCCAATCCCTGCAAGCGAAGTCCTGACTCGATAAGCGCTGCGGCGAGGGCGAGCCTGGGTCTCTCGGCGGGCTCATAGGCACCGACGAAGTCCATGTAGGACTTGTAGGTGTCCTGGAGCCCGTCCTCCCACAAGCCGTCCAGGCGCTCGAGCTCCCGATCGATCTGCAGCGCTTGCGCGGTCATTCGACGGGCTCGATGAGGCTGGCGGCCAGCTGGCTGAAGGCGGAGAGGGCGCGGAGGCAGGACTCATCGTCCCGCGTCACCACGTAGTACAGGCCGAACCCGAGGACTGTGTTGAGGACCAGTGGCACGAGCACCTCGCGCGGCACCGTCAGCCTTATCCGCCCATCCGCCTCGACGCGGTCGAGCTGCTCCTGGATGACCTCGCGGTAGCGGGTGAACAGCTCGGGCAGGTAGGCTCGAAGGCGCTCGGTGCGAGGGGCCTGGACCAGCAGGTCGAAGGCGGCCAGCTGGACGTCGCCCAGCTGCCGAAGCGAGGCCCAGATCGACTCGGCGCCCAGCTCCAGGACCTCGAGAGGGTCGGTGAGCTGGTTCATCGCCGCCCGCAGCTCTTCGACTGACCTAGCGGTCAGGTATCGCCAGGCCTCGACCAGGAGCTCGGACTTGGTGGGGAACCAGTACTGGAGGTTGCCGATCGCGACGCCGGCCTTCGAGGCAATGGACCGGACGCTAGTGCCGGAGTAGCCGTTTTCGAGTAGGGAGTCGGCGGCTGCGTGGATGATCACTTCCCGGGTGGTCTCGGCAGCCGCAGTCGCCCCGGTCATACGTATGTACCATAGCGCAGCCCGGGCGCCGGCTGCCTCATTCAGGGGGTGGGATAATCGCCCCGCCGTGAAAAGTATCGACGAGATATTTCCCAACTCCCTTTGTGGCGTCATCCGCACCCTCGATCCCGACGCCGGGTTCAAGGCCTGCCTGGCCGCCATCGAAGGCGGCGTCGGCACGATCGAAGTCACAACGACCGTGCCGTCCTGCTTTGAGATGGTGCGCGGAATTCTCGCCACCACCGGCGGCAAGACCGCCATCGGCGTGGGCACCGTGTGGGATCCCGGCGCCGTTGAGGAGGCCAAGGACGCGGGCGCCGACTTCATCGTCACCCCTGTCCTGCTCCCGGATGTGGCCGAGGCGTGTCGCAAGGAAGGCCTGCTCTGCGTGATGGGGGCGCTGACGCCGACCGAGATCTACCAGGCTCGGCTGGCCGGCGCCGCGCTGGTGAGGGTGTTTCCGATCAACCCGGTCGGCGGCCTCGAATACATCCGGTCGCTGAATGGGCCCATGGGCGGCGTGCCTTACTGGGTCTCGGGCGGCGTCGAGATCGGCCAGGTCGCCGACTACATAAGGCTGGGGGTCAGAGTCGTGGGTCTCACGGATGCGCTCTTCTCAGCTGACGTGCTGGCCCACAAGGACTGGGACGCGATTCGACGTAAGGCGGAGAGGGCAGCGGAGGCGGCGGCTTCGGCGAGGGGCGACTAAAGAATGAGAGGGAACCAGACTGTTCCCTCTCATCGAGCGTGCGGCTTCGCCGCAGGCTCTGCTCTCCTTCACGGGATTGGATTTATTAAGAATTAGGTGCTCGACGCGACGATTGAAGTGGCTAAGACAAAGTCATGGCCGGGGGGACCCCAGCCAACCCTGCCACGCTAGCGAAGCGCTGGCTGACTTAGCTCGGTCAGCAGCCCGCGTGGTACAGACACATCGTCTGGATGATGTTCGAGTAGAGGTTGATGATCTGGCCGCCTGTGGCGATCAGAGCAACGATCACGATGAGCGCGACGAGCGCAAGGATCAGGGCATATTCGACCATGCCCTGGCCCGACTGTCGTCTCGGAAAAGTAATCATTCTGTCTGTTGACCTAGAAGCTTAACCCTTGAACCCCCGGTTCTGGTCGCTGCGAGTGCGATCGCCTGCTCGACGACGACCCGGACCATCCGCTTCCTCCAGAAGTGGGTGAGGTCGGCATTATCCAGAGGTTTGGCCGGTTTGGCGGCTATCTCGGCCGCCGCTCGGACGGTCTCCTCATCGAGTGATTTGCCGGTCAGGAAATCGTCAGCCGCTCGCGCTTCGAGCGGGTGCGAGGCCACCGCTGAGAGCACGATGCGGCACCGCCTGACCACATCGCCTTCCAATTGCAGCGCGACGGCCGCGCCCGCAATGGGAAAGTCGATCGAGCCCCGCCGCCTCAGCTTCACGTAGGCGCTGTGGTTTCCCTCGATCGCTGGCAGCCGCAGGGCGGTCACGACCTCGCTGGGCTGCTTAGCCATGTAATCGATGCCGTCGTCGCGATACAGAGCCGCGACAGGAAGCTCGCGCTCTCCATCGGCGCCGACCAGAGTCACCAATCCTTCCAACGCCATCGCCATCGGGCCGGTGTCGGACGACGAGACCGCCCAGCACCTCGGGCTGCTGGGAGCCACCAGGCAGATGGCTCCGTCCTTCTTTAAGCAGAAGCCGATGGCCTTTCGCCACTCGTACGTCATGTCGTAGTAATTGCAGCGGGTGTCCACGCACAGGTTGCCGCCGATCGTGCCGGCGTTTCTCAAGGGTGGAGAAGACACGAGACCGGCCGCCTCCGCATAGCCATGGAAATTCGAGCCGAGGTGGGCGTCCCCAGAGGCGGCGGACAGCGTGACCCCGGCGCCCAGCTCGGTTTCATGTGAGCCGGGGCGGACCTGGCGCGAAAGGAAGTCGAGGCCGATGAGCGCCTCGACCTCGAACTGGCGGCGCTTCAGCTTTGGAAACAGGTCGGTGCCGCCGGCCACGAACATCGCGCGTGGACCGAGCTCGGTCGCCATGTGCGCCGCCTCGCGCGCAGTCTTCGGCCGCAGGTACTTAAATCGAGGCAGCCGAAGCACTACAACGTAGACCGGTGAGAGATGATCGACGGATCTTCGGCGCCCATGCGGGCCATCTGCGTTGTTGCCGCCTGCGCTCCTCGCTCCATGTATGTCGCATACGTTCCGTTCCGGTGCTCAGCGGCGCCTAGCAGCTGACCCACCTGGACACCGAATCTCTCGCCGATCCCTCTCACCGGTCTACGTCCAGCGTTCTTGGTGGCGGCTCGACCTTGATGCAGGTCGGGTAGGGGATTGAGGGAAAGCGCACCGGTCCGAAACGAGGCGTCTCTCCTTTCTCTTTGCGTCGCAGCGCTTCGACTATCTTCTCGGGCGTCACCGGCACCTCATCGATCCAGACGCCGAGTGCATCGAAGACCGCCGAGCTGACCGCGGGAATGACCGGAAGGAGCGGGCCTTGCCCCGCCTCCTTGGCACCGTAGGGTCCCTCAGGATCGACGGTCTCGACGATGAACGTCTCGACCTCTGGCATGTCCATGAAGGTCGGCGACTTGTACTCCAGCATCGAGGGCCATTTGTGCAGGCCCTTGCGGAAGGTCTGCTCCTCCATCAGGGCCTCGCCAAGCCCCATGTAGACGCCGCCCTCGACCTGGCCCTCGACCAGCAGCGGGTTGATGGCGCGACCGACGTCGTGGGCGATCCACACCTTGTTGACCTTCACGATGCCGGAGCGCGGGTCCGCGTCAAGGTCGACGACGCAGGCCGAATAGCTGTAGGCGGGACTTGGTCCGACGCCCGAGCCTTTGTACGGACCGGCGATCTTCGGCGGCGTGTAGCTGCCAGCGCTGGTCAGGGTCCCGAACCGAGCCTCGGCGAGGATGCTCGCCTCCTCGAAGCTCAAGTCGCCGATCCGGCCTGCTGCGACAGTCACTGTGTCAGCGGGGCTGCCCGTCTTCGCGGCCACCGCTTCGACCAGCATGTCGCGCATCTTCCGAGCTGCCTGGAGGGCGGCATTGCCCGCCATGAACGTCACCCGCGATGAGTAGGAGCCCAGGTCGATCGGCGTGGTGTCGGTGTCGGCGGTGACGAGGCGTATGTCACGTGGTTGGAGGCCGAGCTCCTCCGCGACTATGGCGGCGAGGACGGAATCTGAGCCCTGGCCGATATCCATTGCGCCGCAGTAGGCGGTGACGCCGCCGCGGTCGACCTTGATCTGCACCTCAGAGTGCGGCATGTCGTTCCAGTAGATGGCAGTGCCGGCGCCCGACATATAGCTCGAGATCGCGAAACCCATGCCGCGGCCGCGGCGTTTTTGGCGAGTGCGATATCCGGACGCGGTCAACACACGC